>SMTZ1_10000927_pt1 | contig 28598 bp, 27 predicted proteins | sample DeeMarSWOR136_30_FD_25667 | JGI IMG/M metagenome (IMG submission 25667)
CCCCACCATGTCTTGTTTATTAAAGTGGCCTTGACCTCACTACCCATATTTTTCATCTATGCGTAACCAATCTGATAATTTCACCACTTCCTTGTACTCTTCATATGTACATAGTTCCTCACTCATTTGTCGGATCGTACCGCTAACCTTTAACATGTTTACCACCTTTGTCACTGCCTTCATGGCAGCAAAAAGGGGGAGGTGCCAATACAAAACCATCTTGACCCCTGCCTTTTTCCATTCATCAACGCTAAAATCAGGCTGATGTGAGAAGTGGGCATGGCAAGAAGCGCACGCGACTATGGGCGCCTTGACCTCTGTGACAATCCGTTGGTACTCGGCAAGGCTATAGAAATCACCCACCATTGCCATATCAGCTCCATTCTCTACATACATATTCAATCTTCTGATGGCTTCCTCGATCCCCAGCGATGCTTTGGCATCAGTTCTGGCGATTATTACGAAGTCTTTGCTTTCCCGTGCATCCACAGCGGCCCTGACTCTCCTTGCAAAGTCTTCTGCGGGAATCACCTTTTTGCCAGCCAGCACTCCACACCTTTTGGGAAATGTCTGGTCTTCAATATGGATTCCACTGACCCCTGCAGATTCAAACATCCTGACGGTTCGGTGTATGTTCAATGCACCGCCAAAACCTGTATCAGCATCACAAACAACCGGTACACTCACTGACTGGACCACATTATGTGCTCTCCTTATGAGCTCTGTGGATGTGGTTAACCCTAAATCAGGGCATCCCAAGTCGCTTGCTTCATTTCCTAAACCGGTTATATAAGCGATGGGGAATCCAGCCTTTTCTATGATTTGTGCGGAGACAACATCATACGCCCCTGGTACAATAATAATGTCCTGAGTTTCTATCAGCTCTCTAAGCAGCATTTTTACTCCTTTCTTCTCAGATAAGAAACATCTCCTATGATCAAAAGCCTGCCATCACGCGAAAGGTCACAGAGTTACTTTTTCTCTTAGATTTCGATTCCAGTCAACAAATAAATCCCTTCCCTTTTTATTCTCGTTTCTCCTGATCTACTGTCACGATTGGAATTTAAGGATGGTCTTGGAAGAACTGCCCGGTTTGGAATATAGATGAGGAAATCATTAGGGGAACCTGAGGAGCAAATTAGTGGGGAGAGAAAAATACAATATCTTGTGGCAATACATCTTTGACTACCATATATGTATAAGTTAACATTATTTTAGCCAATTTAAAAAATTTATTTGACAAATATATTTTTATATGTATAATTATATATAATTGTTTCACACAGACTCGTATACAGAAAAGGCAGAGGCTTATGTGGGTGTGAACCTGGTAAAAAAAATCAGAGAGGAACTCCTCATTAGCAAGTCAGAGCTTGCCAGAAAGGCAGGGGTTTCGCCGTTGACCATTGATAGGGTAGAGAACGGGATGGACTGCCGGATGGATACGAAACGCAAAATTATCTCGGCCCTTGGATATGCAGTCTCTGAGAAGGACAAGGTTTTTCCACGGCACAGCGCCCACTTCTTATTGAGAAGGTCAAAAAAATGATCACGATTGACCCGCCTTTGAGGAGAGCCTGAGTACCCTCTTTCGGAGGAATGATGAAAAACAAGAAAGAAGGGAATCAAAGGTAGGCAAAAAAAGAGATCACGGCTGTGTCAGAAACAGGGAACAAGACAAGGAAGATAGGTCCCTTCCGGAAAAGCGAGGGTTTTCGCTCAAGATTTCTGAAGAATCTGATGGTTAAAAGAGAGGAAATTGAAAACGCACTAAACCGTTTGATGGATAGTCAAAAAGAATACAAGGCTCTGCCCTCTGCCGATGATATTATAGAGGAATTGGATCATGCCGAACGGGAGATTTCAGTCCAAAAGTACTACAGCCTCCTGGAAAGAAAAAACAAAGAATTAGAAAAGGTCGAGATCCTCATTCGCAGGGCCCTAGATAATGAAGAACTTGGTCGGTGCGAACAGTGCGGCATGCGGATCCCTAAGGAACGGTTATTAATTGTGCCGGAAGCGACCCGCTGTGTCGCCTGCCAGAGGGAACTGGAGAAATTTGACTCAAGACGAAGCTCGGCGGAAAGATCCTTTCCCCTTTCAGGTCGGAAAAAAGGATTGTATTGGGAAGATAAGGAAGACTCCGATGATCAGGGAAAGTTCATTGTTAACCCTGATATGGAACATATATACTTTGTGGATTTGGAAGAGAGTGATCTGGAGGATAATCCAAGGGAAAAATGAAAAATACGAGAGTACCGACAATATGCAATGCCTGCCATTCAATTTTATTGAGGTATACATAATCAAGTCATAACCTTATCAAATTGTCTAATCTGAGGTCAAATGAGGTTGAATTTGATTTTGCCCTCCCTAAGCTTTGGGAATTATTGGAGCAATTTATCACCTTCCGCATCAATCACCCATGTTTGTTCTCAAAAACCAGGTTGCATTATATGATAATGCCGTGCTCAGTTCAAGCTGACATTGCCGTTGTCAAATCTCTATGAATCTTAGAAAATGAGGCCCGTGAGTTTAAGGAATGATTTATCCTGGTTCTATAATGTCTTTCGGGTGGGAAGAGTATGGGTTAACCAGTAAAAAAGGCGGAGCCATAGCGACACCGCCTTGAATGTCCAATGATTGAAATGCCATTATCTCTTCCTAAACTTCCTCCTGCATCCTGCACGCCCGGCCAAGCCGGATGCCAGTTGGAGCATGGTGGCGAGTTCGGGGACTGGGGTGTGGTACAATATAATAGGAGTTAATGTTTCTCACACATAACTTGAAGCCGCGTTTTGATCTGAGGCAAGGTTTTTGGGCAGGCGGACTGTTAAGTGGGTGCCCTCCTCTTCAGATGTGGTAAAACTGATATCGCCTTTGTGGGTCCGGGCTACGAGCAAAGCGTTGTGGGTTCCCAGTCCAGTGCCACCTTCTTTCCCGCTGGTCGTATAGGGTTCGAAGAAATTCTCGCGTATGTCCATAGGCACGACACCCATGTTGTGAATGTCGATAAAATGGAAGGTCTGTCCTGACCTCTCCACAGTATCAATGGAGATGCTAATACTGCCTCCTTCAGGCGAGGCTTCGATGGCGTTCTTAATGAGATTGGCAAACATGATTTCAAGTAAGGTCTCCTCACCCTGAATCACGTATTCAGCTTCCAGATTGGTATGCTGGCCAAATAAGGTGAACACAAAATCTGTTCTTCTCTTTAAGGCCAGAGGCCCAAGTGCCTTTTCTATTGTCCGGAATATGGTAAAAAGATCAACCTCCTGGGGCTTTAGCGTATAGCTGCCTTCTTCCATTTGGAAGAGGTCGCGTGTTCGATCAATAAATCCGAGCATTCGTTCACCCAGTTCCTGGATCACGCTTGTCGCTTTACGCTGTTTGTCGGTGAGGTTACCTCCTTTGAGCAGCAGCCCTGCAAGCCCCCTGATTCCTATTAAAGGGGACTTGAGGTCGTGACGCATCATGCGGTGAACGTCATCGCGAAGGCGCTCAATACGCTTTCGCTCGGTGACATCCCGAATGATGCCCTGATATCCCAATATACTTCCCTCATTGGAGCGCCGTACAGTGCCGGTCAAAAAACAGTCCATCTCTGTGCCATTCTTTCTACAGAACTTTACCTCATAATCTCTCACTGATCCCTTTTCCTCTATTTCCTGCTGGAACTTATCCCTGTCGCCAGGATAAACATATATTTCCCGGACATTGAGCTTGTCTATCATCTCTTCTCTGGAGTATCCGAAAAGCTCTAACAAGGCTCGATTGACATCAAGGAATTTACCCTCTCGACTGGTAATATAGATCGCATCTCTTGATTCATCGAAAAGGGTGCGGTATTTCTCCTCGCCTTCCCGTATTGCTTCCTCTGCCCGCTTGAGCTCAGCGGCTTCTCGCTTTAACTCCTTAATCCTCTGCTCCAATTCCTGGTAGGTTGGTTTCCTGGTCATAAGAAGATCCTCCCATTGACCTTAAAAGAAAAAGCCCCACGAGGACATTTTGAGTTGTTTTTACATGGGGCTAACCTCCTTAATAAAGGCTAAAGGAGTTAATGATTGAACGTCAAACAGTTTGTCAAGTCAGGAAAAATCGGCCTTTAGAATTGTTTCAGAACAAGCGATTTTGGCCTGATTAAGGGAAAGTGAATTCAACAATACTTGCCACGTTATAACCTGCTATTAGCTTAATTTTATTTCACTACTGATACGGTAGTCATAGCCCTACCCAGTTTCGAGGCTATGCTCAAATCTCTTGGGGCAATCAGCGAAAAACAGGCATACTGGGTGAAAAAGTCAGAGCCGCTGGTGGCATAGCCCATCAGGACTTTAAAACACATACGAGACGTTACCACTTCCCATACACCATCCAGGTGTAGTTAAGTTTGTGGGATGAGTCAGATCAGCTCCATGGCCTCTGTCGCACGCATGCAATGCTGGACATCCGGTGGTACATAGACTACATCACCCTGGTTAAGATTCGTCTCCTTGTGATCAACTTCGCCGATGCCCTTGCCACTGACGACAAAAAATTCATGTTCCCAGGGGTGGCTGTGATTGGGACTTTGCCCGCCCGGTTGAATGGAAACCACTCGCATGTTAAAATTGGGTGCGCCGTCCTTCTCTGTGATTACATGTCGTATGACAGCTCCCTTTGCCCCATCTGTTTCGATCTTTTCTGGTTCCTGATCCAGATAATGAATGTGTTTCATGTCTCGCTCTCCTTTCCCCTATCGAGAAAGTATGACTTCTCGTCGAAGCCTTTACTCGCCCTAGATTGACTTCTATTAAACATTACAAACACACTACTAAATTTTTTGGCCTTTCATTTTAGGCGTCACCCACTTCACTCCCACCCTCCTCCTCAGTGATGAAACCAAATCCCCCTTTTTTCACTAAACCATTTTACGTTTCCCTCTGCCATACATCTGATCTCCTCTTAAAATCCCTTAATTATGGTCGCCGGCCTTAAAGTGCCACTCTTGCAAAAGAACCGATCAACAAGACCGAAAACCACCCGGGAGCCAGGTAAAACTAGTCCTCTAGCTCATTTTCACCTGGAACCTTAGGAAAATGCCTTTGTGGATGTCAAGGGAAAAAGCGGATGTTGAACCCATATAGTAACCTAGAAGCCATGAGATGGATTGGTAATCTTTACGGTTGATCAAAGAAAAGAGTCAGAAATAGGTAAAATCTTGACACAATATTGCGGACTAATTACAGTCGGATGAATTTGTTATAGTTTCTGAGCATGCGCCCTTAACAACCATAACAGCAGGGAGAAGACAATGCTTTTTACCGTTGATCCGGAAAAGTGCAACTGTTGCGGCATCTGTGTAGAGGCCTGTGGCCGGAAGCTCATTGAGATGACAAGCCAGGACGTCGTACCCACACCCGTGGCTGGTGCTGATGAATTATGCAACAACTGTGGCCACTGCGTGGCTGTCTGCCCCCCAGGTGCCTTGTCACGCCAGACTATGAAACCCGAGGACTGTCCGCCCATTCACAAAGACCTACTCATCAGCGCCGAGCAGGCTGAACAGTTCCTCCGGTCAAGGCGTTCCATTCGTAATTACAAGGATAGACCCGTCGGACGGGACACATTAAGCAAGTTGATCGAAATAGCGGGTTATGCTCCCTCAGCGCACAACGCCCGACCGGTCCACTTGCTGGTCATCGAGGACTCCACAGAGGTCCGGCGCCTGGCCGGCCTAGTCATCGAGTGGATGCGTTTGGTGATCAAAGACTCCCCTTCACTGGCCGAGGCCTTACACCTTGACCGGGTGGTTGGATTCTGGGAAAGCGGCAAGGATCCCATATGCCGCAACGCACCTCACCTCATTATAGCTCATGCACCTGAAATCGGTGGGATGCCCCACGAGGACTGCACTCTCGCTCTGGCATACCTGGAATTGGCCGCACCTACCGTGGGACTGGGGGCCACCTGGGCTGGGTATATCATGGCCGCAAACGTTTTTCATCCACCCTTTGCTGAGGCACTGAATCTTCCCGAAGGCCATAAAGCTTTTGGAGCCATGGTGGTTGGATACCATAAATTCAAATATTTGCGCCTACCTCTCAGGAATAGCCCAGCGGTAACGTGGCGTAATGCCCAGGAAGGTTGTAATTAGATCGGCATTCTTTTTTTAGCTTCATTTTTCATGCAGACTTCATATACTGATTAAATCCTCAACTGCCTTCTCTTACCTGATGAAGCGGGGGGCTCTGTCAGGGCCGATAGAAAGCCTCACCGAAAATTGGCAGTCTCAATCCTCGGAATGCCCGAGATTCATTATGGAAATGCCTTGCCGTGTGTTTCAATAGCTTTTTAGTGCCAAGCGAGGAGGTGATTTGTCAAGAATAAAGATTTGATCCCCATTCACTGGCTCCTCCCGTGAGCAGCCCAAGGCCTCGATGGTGGTGGTCTCTCGCCTGGCTTTATACAGCCCAACTGAATGCTACTTAACTCACAGCATCCTTTAGCGCTCTCCCTGGTACGAACTTGGCTACCTTCTTTGCACCGATTCTGATCTCTGCCCCGGTCTGGGGATTTATTCCTTTCCTGGCCTTCCTTTTATCTACCTTGAACGTACCAAATCCCACCAATGTGACTGTGTCCTTCTTTTTCAGGGCCTTGGTAATGGTTGAAAACACACAGTCTACCGCTGCCTGGGCCTCTTTCTTGGTGTTGACCGCCTTGGCCACCTCATTGACTAAATCGCCCTTGTTCATGATACCCCCTCCTTTCTTTGAAACGGCAGAATGAAAGATCTACCTCTTGCCGTTGATCTTATCCCTCAAGACCCCAGAACATCTGAAAGTAACCACCCTCCTTGAGTCCAGCATCAAATCTTCCCTGGTGTAAGGGTTCCTTCCTCTCCGCTCATTTTTCTCTTTTACACAAAACTTTCCAAACCCACTGATGAGGACATCCTCTCCATTTTCAAGAGTCTTTTTCACGATCTCTAGAACCGATTCAACGGCCTGTACCGATTTTGTTTTGGATAGGTCCACTTGGGTGTAAATGGAATCGCTCAGATCTTTTTTGGTAAGGCTCATGAAGGTCCTCCTGTTTTTCCGAAGTAATTACCTTTATGTGATTACTTTGTCAATGCAAAAACGCTACAAATCCTAGAAGATGAGGGTGATGAGTTTATGGAATGCCTAACCCTGGCTCCATAACAACTTTCAGGCGCAAGAAATATAGGCCTGAATCACAATACCTAGATTTTGCGCTTTCAATTTCACACAATCGTGGCAGAGGTCATAAGCCTCTGGCTCAATGGCTAATGTACCGTATTTGAACATTCTCACAAAAGAAAGGCGGAGCTATTTTGGGCCCGCCTTTGGGGTTTGGCAACTTGATGTTATTCCTTCAGCTCCCTAAATCTCTCAATTGATGATGCCTAAGATCAGACGCCCTTCAACAATACCTTTTTTGACAGGGTGTTGTTCTTGGCCGGTCGCTTGAGGAACTTGCTTGGATACGTATGCATATGCCTCATCCACAGTGATTACCCCGTCTTTGTCTGTGTCTGCCTTCCCCCGAAGTCCCTCCAGCAAAAAGTAGGTGAACACCCCATGGTGAAGTTTTTCATCTTCGGCGCTAACCTCGTTGGCTCCACTCGCTGTCAGTATAATCCTACCTTTTCCAGTTGCAATTCGATCTAAAAAGGCATCAGAGATATTCGCCCGAATTCCCGTTAAACTAATAGTTCGCCCTCCACTTGCACCGCTGTAGCAGGAGTCAGCAATGAAGACTAGGCGTTCTGATCGTATCCTGTTGAAGATACGTGAAACTTCTCCCATCGGTAACGCTGTGGCATAAAGGTCCTTTGGGTCAGCATCATAGGGAAGAAGATATTTCTCTAATCCATCGCCATCTGGACTCATCACATCTTTTTCAGTGGCTCCATGGCCGGCAAAAAAGATGATAACCATATCATCTCTGCCTGCCTTGCTCTTTAAATGGGTTCCCAATGTACTCCGTAATTCGGTGAGACTGGCTTCCTGGTCTAAAAGGAGGGTCACATTTTCAGCAGGTATATGGTTGTAGTGTACTAAGTGATCATAGAATGCCTTTGCATCATCAGCAGCATATCGTAGCTTGCGAACATTTGGATAGTTATCTACTCCAATGACCGCGGCCCATATGTTTCTACGTATATCGAGTTTATGAACAGTGAGCATCCTCTCAGAGGAAAGGCCATCAGAGTCAATAGCACATATCCTGATCTTGTTTTCTCCCCTTACAAGAACGACTCGCTCGTCAAAATCAAGACGCCTCGGATATCGCTCTGCTTTTACCTTAATGCCCCGGCCCATTTTCTTTTCTATGGGCCTGTTATTTATGAACATTTCTAACCTCTCGAGGCCTTGGCCATCTTCTGCTACTCCGGACACATGAATTATATTACCTTCTACCTTACTGCCATCTTCCGGTGAAGCAATGACAATGACAGGGGCAGTTTTTGAGCCTTCCTCCAATTTAGTCAACAGATCCTTTTCCCTCTTCTTTTTTTCTTCAAGCTCTTTACTGAGAAGGCTCGTCTTTTCGCTCACCTGATCCAATTTCTTCTTCATCTCCTCCATTTGGGCAAGCGTTTCCGTGAGTTTTGCCAGTTTTGCCTCTAACTCGACGACCCTCTCTTGCTTTCCCGTCTCGGCTGTGGAGGGCCTCGCCTGCTCCTTTTCTTTCTCTGGTTCTGCTTTCAAGCCCTCCAACTGTCTCTTTGTCTCCTCTATCTCTTTTGAGGCTTTCGCCTTAGCGAGAAACATCCTTTTAAAGCCGTCAGCTTGGTACAGTGCATCAATAATAGCCTTGTTGTTGGGGTCTCTTCGTTTCATCTTCTCGAAAAAATCCGCAATCTGAACCCAATCCCTTGTTTCCCAAACGATAATGCCCACGCTAAAAGCACCTGATTTATTCATATACCAATTCGGATTATAGGGTTCTCCATATCTATCAACATCTCCAACTTTTATCCCTAAGTATAGGTTTCCTGAATTAAATGTTGTACGTGTACGAGCATTACGGCCCTGGAGAGGTCTGGCATAGGAAGTTTTGCCAATCCTGACCATAAATGGCCAGCCCATATCCGGTGTTACAGCAGGAAAATCGCGATATCCATAGATCTCTCCTGTTGCCAGAATAGTGTGAAGGTTCCCTTTCCTCAAATACACACCTGTATTTTTCATGCCGGGGCGATTTCCGTATAGCGTAACATGCTTATATTCTGCGATTACAGGGGGCAAGGATTTCGGCATCTTGAGAATGGGTTTAGAACATCCACTCATCACCAAGAAAGAAGCAATGAAAAGGTACAAAAAATATGAAAGAAATCTCTGCCATTTCATTGGATGACCCTCCCCAAGTTTTTCATAATCTCATTGAGGTAATTATCCAAGGCATCTAACATATAGCTGGCCTGAATCTTTATTCGACCCTCTCACGCACGCTGAAGGCTTGCGACCTTGGCTTATACAGCTCCCTTTTTGGTTAGAGCGAGTTATGTAAAGGTAGAAAATATCAAAAGTTAGAGGTTAAATCAAGGTCTTGCGGGTTTTATGGGCTAAGAAACAACAAAACGCTTAATTCCAGAGAACGCTAAAGGTGTACAGCTTGCCAAACACAATACCCGATCTCAATTCAATTTTATTACAGACTACGTAATCAAGTCATAACAGTACCCAGTTTCTCAGGCCACAGCTCCCTCACCATTGGCTTTTTTGTTCGTATCTTCCGCTACTTTAGTAAAAGGTACCTTGGCACACGTTGCCGGCTTTTCGGCAAGACCTGCTTCACTTACGCCAAGCTCCCGCATCGCCAAATAGCAAAGTAGGCTCTCGCCCGTAAGAATTTTGCTCTAAAATGATAAAATTCAGATTCTCTCATTCAGTGGCACAAAGGTACTTGATCTTGACTTCGTCATTAGCTTCCAATTCATCGGGTGTAGATTGATAGACTATACCGCCTTTACTTATTATATAGGCATAATTCGCCACCCTTAATGCCAGGAGGTAATTCTGTTCTACTATGAGGATAGAAAATCCGCTGTCCTTAAGCATTTTGATAATGTGACCAATCTCACGAACAATCTTGGGGGCGAGGCCTTCCGAGGGCTCATCCATTAAGAGCAAATCAGGATTGGTCATTAAAGCCCTGCCGATGGCCAGCATCTGCTGTTCACCTCCACTAAGGAGATTTCCCTTGAGGTTCTCTCGCTCCTTTAGAAGGGGAAAATGGGCATAGACCTTGTCCAAAGACCAGGCTCCAGCTGTACCCCCGGATCTCGCAGCCATGGTTAGATTTTCTTTCACGCTCAATGAGGGGAAAAGCTCTCGGCCCTGGGGAATCAGACCAATGCCCATTTGAGCAATCTTAAAGGGCTTGAGATGGGTAATAACCTTTTCCTTGAAACGCACTTCGCCATCTCGTGGAGGGGTAAAACCGATAATTGAGCGAATCGTGGTCGTTTTGCCCATCCCGTTACGGCCCAAAAGAGCGACGACAGAGCCTTTCTCAACCTTCAAAGAAATGCCATGGAGGACGTGGCTTTCCCCATAGTATGTGTGGACATCAACTAACTCTAACATTTCCCCTTCATTCCTCTATTCCCAGGTATATTTCCTTCACTCTTGGATCGGTTTGAATTTGCTCTGGCGTTCCGTCAGCTATAATCTGTCCATAATGGAGTACAATGATACGTTCAGCCACCCCAAATACGAGATCCATATCATGATCGACAATAATTACTGTGATATCTAAGCCCAGATTTTTTATCATATCGATGATGCCCGAACATTCCTCCATCGTTAATCCAGCACTTGGCTCATCCAGCAACAATAGCTTTGGTTGTAAACCAAGACTGAGACCGATTTCCATTCTTCGCTGCTCTCCATAAGAGAGATTCTTCACCAACTCATCCCTCTTGCCCCACAAATCCAGTGCCTTTAACGTTTCTTGCACTTTATCAGATATAAGCTTATAGTGAGTGATTGGGCGAAACAACTTAAAACGATAGGGTTTCGTTCCATGGAGAGCCAAAAGAGCATTATCGACAACAGACAGATTGAGAAGAAGGCTTATTATTTGAAAAGCGCGTGCCTGGCCAAGGTGGGCACGCCTATGTGTAGGTATGGCGGTAATATCTTGTCCGAGAAAAAATATTCGACCTGATGTAGCAGGGAGCTGGCCGTTGATCAGATTAAACAGGGTGGTTTTCCCCGCCCCATTGGGCCCAATAATCACCAAGCGCTCTCCAACTTCCACGCCGAAGGAAACATTATCCACTGCCGAAACACCGCCGAAATTCTTGGACAAGCCCTCAACCCTTAATGCTTCCATAATGATAGCTTACCTTATTCCAAAGTCTCCACAGATAAACGCCTATTCCTTCTCGCGCAAACATGATGGCGAGAACAAAAAGCCCCCCAAGTATCAAAGGCCAGCGCTCTGGCGTCATTATGCTGGCAAAGAGTTCCACAAATATGATTATCGCGGCACCAATAACGGGCCCCAAAAATGTTCCTACGCCACCGATGATGGCCATGCACATCGGCAAGAAAGAGGTCCCTACACCCAGGTGCGTAGGAGAGATTAGATAATTATAATACCCAAATAATACGCCAGCGATGCCGGCAAACGCTCCTGAAATCACAAAAGCAATGTATTTGTAGAGCCACGTGTTATAACCCAAGGATCGCATTCGGGCCTCACCTTCACGAATACCGACGAGAGCACGCCCAAAGGGTGAGTTTACCATTCGAAATAATAGGTAAAAACAGATCAAAGAAACCAGCAGGACGAGGTAATAAAAAGAAGTCGTATTTAAGGTAAATCCGGCGATACCAAAGCTTGGGAGTGAGAGCCCGGCAATGCCCTGCATGCCAGGAGTATTCAACCAACTCACGTTCCAGGCAACACTATATAGCAGTTGTCCCAGCGCAAAGGTAACTAAGAGGAAATATATCCCAGACACTCGAAGTGCAATAATGCCAAATATAGCGGCTATCAGGGTTGCCACTAGAATACCAACAGGAGCCCCTACCCAAAAGAGATTACTGCCATAATGGAGCTTTAGTACAGCGACGGCATATCCCCCTGCTCCAAAGTAAGCGGCATGCCCGAGGGAAATAAGGCCCGCACAGCCGAAAGCGAGATTGTAACCCATTGCAAAGAGGGCAAAGATAAGGAACCGCGTCATCACGCTTTGAATATATGAGGACAAGAAAGCGGGTAATATGACAAGGATGACCACACCGGCGACATGAGGAGCGAAGGTAACCAGTTGACTGCCCTCTGGCTGCGTAATCGTCTCTTGCTTGGCTGTCTCCATCCTCTAGACCCTTCTCCCCAGAAGGCCACTTGGTCTCACAAGCAAAATGATGATCATGGTAAAATACATGGTAAACATGGCAAGTTTTGGGAACAGTGCTCTGCCAAAGGCATCAATAACGCCAATCAGGATACCTCCAATCAGTGCCCCTTGCACAGAGCCTACACCCCCGACAATGATCACAATCAGGGCCAAAAGCAGAATTTCCAGCCCTAGCGCATTGTACACACCCAATAGCTGTGCCCCTAGTACGCCAGCCACACCGGCGATGCATGAGGCGACGAAGAAGACCAGGGAAAAAACCCGCTCCAGGTTTATACCGAGCCCCATGGTCATCTCTTTGTTATCCATTCCTGCCCGAACCATAGCTCCAACCCGAGTCCTGTCCTGAAGCCACCATAAGACGATAGCTAGCACAAACCCGATAAAGATGATAGCCAATCGGGCCTTGGGATATGCCTTGCCTAGGATTTCGATGGAACCGGACAAGACCTTGGCAGTGAAGGGCATTCGAGGCCATCCCCCCCAAACCCAGAGAGACAAGTTGGTCAGGATGTAGACGAAACCAAAGGTTAGCAGGACTTGCTCATTCGTTTGCCTGTAAAGATGACGTAAAAACCCTCGCTCGATCACCAAACCCGTGAACCCGGCCGCCAGACCCCCTGTTAAGAGACCAAGCGCAAAGGGCGCTCCAAGTTTCACCGCTATGGTCCAACCCACATAACCACCAACCATATACAGTACGCCGTGAGCCAGGTTGATAATATTCATGGCCCCCATGACCACGGACATCCCAGAAGCGATAAGAAATAACACCATCCCATACGATAGTCCATTCAGCAGATTGATTATGACCTGCTCCATGGTAAGTATCCTCCCCTGTAATCCCTACCTCCTGAGCCATAAATCGAAGAAAAGGGCAGATTGGGGAAGGGTTCCAATCTGCCCTCACTCAACCACTACTTTTCTAATCTTGGGTCGAGCACCTGGGGATAAACCTTAATCGGATCCCACACGTACTTCCCGCCTATCACCTTGGCTTCAACAATATAGCCATCGGTAATGGCAATGCCTTCAGGAGTAAAAGACAGGGGGCCCTGTGGCGTATCTAATTGAACCCTAACCACCACTGGCCACAGTCTACTGAACGTGTCATCGCCTCCCGTAGCCTTTAACGCCTTTAGGATTGCAGAGGTAATACAGTAAGAGTTATTCTCCAGGCCACCGGGTGTCGCTCCAAAACGTTTTTCCATGGCCTTCACCCACTGGTTGTTGACTGGGTCATCCCTGGACCAAATGTACGTGGCTTGGCCCCGCACACCGATAACATTATGTCCAAGCTCCTTCATCACTGCCTGGGGCAAGTCGGCCGCGAGGGTTGTCCCCAAGAGAGGCATCTTGACCCCAAATTCGCGGTACTGCGTAATTAAGCGCGAACTTTCTCCAGTATTCGGCACAAAGAATGAGACACAATCGGCGTCCTTCAGGGTAGAGATGTAGGGGCCAAAATCTGCTGTACCAACAGGGACAAATACTTCCTGAACGACCTTTCCCTTTTTTTCTTCGAAACCCATACGGACGCCCTTCATAAAACCGTGCCCACCCGCGTAATCAGAGGTGATCATGACCATGGTCTTGTAGCCACTATCATGTGCATACCAGCCCAGCGGAAGAGTCAGACCAACAAGTGTCGTCGGATAGGTTAACCAGTTGCGGTAGTCACCCAATTTAATATCACCGCAGTAAAGGGTCGTGATCAGGACTTTCTTATTGGCCATATAAGGGGCTATTGCCAGGTGAGCATCTCCCATGAGCGGCCCGATAATGATCTTTACCTTGTCCCTCTCCACCAATTTTCTGGCCTTTTCAAGACAGGTAGTGACATCAGTAGCCCCGTCCTCAACGATAAGCTCTATGGGTCTGCCTGCAACTTTATTGTCATTCTCCTCGAGCGCCTTTACAATGCCATTTTTGAATAGTGGGCCTAACATCGCGGCAGGACCGGTAAAATTCAGGACAGCTCCTATTTTTAGCGGTTTCCCAGGAGCACCAAAGGCCACAGAAGCTGGCACGAGAATTGCCAGCAACAATACTATAAGCTTTTTCATTTTTAGTTCCTCCCTAATTTTAAAAGATTCTTTCCGTAAAACGCTCATCCCCCAACCTTCTCTTCGGATCACCCCCTTTCATTTCACCTCAGTCCCTCTCACCGTCCCTTCTCTAAGCATGAGTCGTCGCAAGCACAACCCGCAAGAGATCTACCTCTTGGGTGTCCTGTCGAGCTTGGTTTTCATGAAGTTGAACTCACAGTACTGATTGGTGAGACAAAGCTGTGAGGGAAAGTTGAACACCCATTCATCAAACAGGCCGGCGAGCTTCAAGTACGTCTCAAAGATGGCGTAGTTGCAATCCACCTGGATCTTTTGGTTGTACTCCTCCGCCTCTTTAGGAGGGAGCAGGTTCCAGATCACCTGGGTGGTGTAAGGACAATCGTAGCAGCGCAAGGTGACTCTGTCTTCGGTGTCCTCCACAATCTCCATCGGATTGCCGAACAGGGCAAAGCTCTTGGTCATGATCTGAGCAATATCATGGATGGTCCAGTCCTTATCCTCCGGCTTCTTGCCGATCAGCTCGCAGAGGCCAGGCCACTCCAGCTTGGAGCGCAGCTCCCACATCTTGGCATACAGCTGGGCGGCCCTGTCCGTACCCACTTCCTCTTCCATGGTCTTAAAGGCTGAGTAGTCATGAAGCGTCCACAGGGTCATGGCATCATTGTATGCCTTCTCCCATGTATACTCCGGATGGACCTTCATGAGGTCACGCATGTTCTCGATGAAGCTGTCGTGCCGCATGTCTTTCGCTTTCTTAACCATAATATACCTCCTTCTGATGTTTTATAGGAAAATCCATTGGTGAATTTCTCTCTGCCTTCTCGCTCTCCCAACTGGCTCCGAATTCATCACCTCCTTTTATCCTGGAATATAAATCAGTAAATGGGCGCATAGCTCATCCCTAAGCTGTCAGCTACTGCCTTGTGCACCACTTCTCCCCGAATCAGGTTCATTCCTCTGGCTATATCCGGCCTCTCTTTCATGGCTTTTCTATAGCCTTTATTGGCTACCTCGGATACGTATGGAAGGGTAGCATTGGTTAGGGCGAAGGTTGACGTTCTGGGTACGGCTCCCGGCATGTTGTTTACGCAGTAATGGACCACGCCTTCCTCAACATAGGTAGGGTTCTCGTGGGTCGTTGGCCGACTTGTCTCACAGCAGCCTCCTTGATCGATCGAAATATCAACAATTGCAGCACCCTTTTTCATATTCCTGACCAAATCTCGAGAGATCAATTCTGGCGCCCGTGCGCCAGGGATCAGAACGGAAGAAATAACCAGATCGGCTCTCATAACCTCTTTCTCTACATTGCCCTCATTTGACATCAAGGTTGTCACACTACCGCGCATCACATCATTGATGTAGTTCAGCCGTTCTTGGTCTATGTCTAAGATACTGACTCTGGCACCACTTCCCACTGCGCCAAAACAGGCATTGATTCCAGCAACGCCAGCCCCAAGAATCACCACATAAGCTGGCCGCACACCGGGAACCCCACTTAACAGGATCCCCATGCCCCCGTTTTTCGCCTCTAGACAATACGCGCCCGCCTGAATGGATAAGCGCCCGGCAACAGCACTCATTGGAGCCAGAAGAGGCAGCGAACCTTTATCAGTCTGGATTGTCTCGTATGCGATCGCAACAATTTTTTTGTCAATCAACCTTTCAGCAAGGTTTCTGTCGGCAGCTAGGTGAAGATAAGTAAACAGAATCTGATCTTCATGTACCCATTCAAACTCCTGACCAACAGGTTCTTTTACTTTCAGAATCATATCCGAGGTAGCCCATACTTCTTGGGGATTTGACTTTATCTCAGCACCTGCCTGAATATAGCTTTCATCCGAAAAACCACTCCCCAGGCCAGCTCCTGATTGAATGAAAACCTTATGACCTTTTTGCACTAACGTTCTGACACCACCAGGAATTATCGCCACTCTTTTCTCGGCTACTTTCAGCTCTGTTGGAAGGCCTATGATCATAGCTTGCGCCTCTTGATACGTGATACATCTGAGGTAGTCACTAACTCATCACTTTACGAATAATCAAAACTTTTGATATTCCAATAGCCCCTTTTTCTCTGATTATCTAACTAAATCCGTGGTGCCCTTCTTACGAGACAACAAACTACCACATGGTTGACTGCGCCAGTCTTGCCTGCTTTTTCATCCAAAGTTCACGATCGTTTTGCTTGATCTGTCGACACTTACATGTCTTGTTTTCACCTTGAATAACGAATTCACCAAATCTTTGTTCAAATGAAATTTACACCTATCGCTTCAGGAAAGCCCCATTTGACTGGCAACGGCTGCTCCGTCGTAATATTCTGTGATTCTTCGGATCTTCCCTCCCTCGATCTTGAAGATATAGGCTATTCGGATGTCCACAAATTCTCCAGTTGCAGGCGTTCCTCGAAAATCTGCCTTATTGGTCCCACTCCAACGAACCTCCACAAGAACCTGGTCCTGACCAGAGAAAATATTCAGAGTCTCCGCCTTGCTGTCCGGGAATCCTGCAAAAAGTTCTTGATAGCTATTGGCAATCCGGTCACGACCTTCTGCTGGAGGAGGCTCTGCCACCTCATCTCCCACAGCATCCTCCCAACAAAGGGCACTCATCTGATCCACATCATACTCATTCATTGCGTTCAGCCATTTCTTTGCGATTTCAATTGGTTCGCTCATTTCTGGCTCCTTTTTACTATCAGAATGTCTCTCTCTATTTTCTCCTTTCAAACCTCACTCGGCAGGTATCATCGCCGCAACACTGAAACTTATCCATGGTAAAGGAGAACTTATCGAAAGCTCCCAGGGCCTTCAGAATCGCGTCGTAATAGTTCACGGAAACAGCTGCTTCAGTTTTTAAGGTCATAGAGCGGGCTTTCTCCTCACCCAACATCTCCTTCATGTTTGCATAATACGAGCAAACCCCCAGCTCTGCCTCATGAATATCCTGGCTCTGCTTGGTAACATGATAGGGTATGCCTATTGATTCCCAATAGGCCTGTGAAAGCTTTCCAAGCACATCCATAGTAACATCGGATGGGCTTTTTATCCCGAACGTCTCTTTCCAATGGTCCAGGGCACCGAGGGCAAATTTTTCCCAAAGACCCATGTAGATCCTTAGTCCATCTTTTGCGCCCAGATGCCTTTCTAAATAGGTGTAAGCGCTCCAATCATAAATAGTGAAAGCCTTCAACCAGTTCAGAAAGGCCTCTTCAATGTACTCTCCCATTCCGAGGATGGCCGGGTGGTCTCTGTCATTCAGTATTTCAGCAAGTATCTTGTTGATCTTATCAACGTCAGGTTTTTCCTCTACCCCCAGGACTTCGTTGACCTTTGCGAGTCCCACGGCGTAGAGACAGCCCCAAAGGTCGGTAAGAACCTTTTGCCTTAAGGTTGGATCATCCACATTCTCTTTCAGGCCATCCAAAAGGTTCTGGTTGTGGAAGGCCATTCCCTGCGACCAGACGTAGATGTCATCCTCTGGCTTATGATCCACCTCCTTAAGGGCGGGGAAAACCGGATTCTGCAAAACCTGCTCTCTTGGTTCCATGTTATCCTCCTTCTTTTAACTGCCATTTATTATGTGATCATTGATTCGTCAATCTCCAGGCGACAATGGCAATGGTATCACCCAAGGCTTTGAGACTATTTGGGTTAACCTTATCAACGTCATCATGAACCGAATGGTAGTAAGGATCGTCCGCTGCCCAGAAGACCGTGGCAGGAACCCCAATCTGATTGAACCGGCCTTCCTCAGGAACCCCCCAGGCCGCTGTCATTCTTCCAAAACCGTACCCCAGATCGGCAGCCACATCGTCCACCATCTTCATCAGCCAATCAGGATGGACAATGGGTTCGCAATCCGGCCATTCTCCCCTCTCTACCTGCTTGACGATGCTCCCCACGGAAATCATATCCATGTCGAGTAAGGCCTTCATGTTCTTGACGAGATCAGCCTCATGAACATGGCAGTAAGTCCATGCCCCTGGAGTAGCATCTTCCTCGGCAGTGGTGGAAATGAATTCAAAGGTTCTTTTGGGCTTGGTTCTGCTTAGAACCCGTGCTATCTCCAACATGGTTCCAGTTCCCGAGCCGTTGTCGTTGGCCCCAGGAGCGATTGCGTTGTCTCGATGAGCCAAGATCCCTACCTTTTCCTCAGGAAATTCCGTTCCTTTCAGGAAACCGGAGATAATCACCGATTCTCTGTCTTCAGTCAAATTCTTGGTTTCCATGCGAACCTTACAGTTGCCTGAGGAAAGTGAATACATAAGTTTGAGGCCGCCGACAGCAGAGATACAGATGGCAGGAAGCTTCTTTTCGCAAAAACGATTGTCGAGGTTAGAATTTCCGGCTTCCATGCTCATGCGGTAGGGCCATGGCATGGGATGAATGAAAATGATTCCCACGGCCCCTGCACGAGCTGCTCTGTCAGCGAAGGTGCCAAGCCAGAACTTGGAATAGCCCAGCGTTTCCTCGGTGAGAATCACAATTTTCCCCTGGACATCAACGCTCTCGTAGTCCTCCTCTTGCCCATCCCCAACCAAAACCACATCGGCTTCAACGCCTCCCCCAGGGGTCGATGGAGAAAATAATGGGACAACACCTTCCAGCTCTTCGCCCGTTGAGAGGATCTTCAAAAGTGGTTTCTCATCTTCAAAACTGAGGGCTCGAAAGGGAGTTTCCTTAACCTCCAAGCCATAAGCTTTAAATTGATCTTCCACATACTTTATAGACTCCTTGTCTCCCTGGGTTCCCACAAATCTGTATCCCGTTTTAGCCAGTTCGCGAACATGGCTTAAGGCCTTAAGACCTGAAATCTGACGCTGCAGAGTCAATTCATAATCCCTGATCATTTTATATCTCCTATTTAGACCTAATGCCTAAGCGTCGAAAGTCACCGCAACCTGAAAAATCACCTACTGACCTCTTCGCAGCACTCTCCCGGGCTTAATTGGATGAAACTCGCCTTTCTCTACGAGAATCTGACCGTTCACAATGACATACTCTATGCCTCCAGGAAACTGCCGGGGCTTCTCGTAGGTAGCCCTGTCGATAATTCGTTCCTCATCAATAATGACTAAATCAGCAAAAAATCCCTCCCGGATGAGACCCCTGTCTTTCAATTTTAGTCGATTTGCCGGGAAGGAAGTCATCTTTCGCACAGCCTCTTCCAGGGGCAGTAGCTTCTCTTCTCTCACATATTTTCCCAGAATTCTGGGATAGGTCCCATAGGCTGCCGGGTGGGGAAGGCCCTTTCCTATGTCTATCGCATCGGTGACAAATCCTCCTAGCCGATGGGTAATTAATTGATGAAGAGGTGCATCCGTTTCCCGGTCTCCGGAAACCCCGAAGATGAGCTGACTGATGGCCCCTTGCTCCTCGATGAGGAGATCTGTGATGGCATCGAAAGGGGACCTCCCTAATCTCTCTGCCAGTCCTTCAAGGTTCAATCCCTCATATTGCTTGTTCTTTTCGCTGGAGACGTATCCGATGTAGATATTCTTCCATCCGGTGGCTCCGACAATGTTATGAGGCCAAGAGCCTTCTCTCCATGTAGGCCAGCCAGGAACCATCTCCTCAACGTCTTCCTCGATCTGCTTTCTCGTCTCAGGATGCTCTGCCTTTTTGACAAATTGAGACCACCCCCCCTCCAGGGCCCAGGGAGGATAAATGGCGATCATCATGGTCATAGCCGCCGGATAGGGGAACATATCATAGGCTATGTCAATGCCTCGTTTTCTGGCTTCTTCCTCCATTTGAAGTGATTTCTCGATCTTATCCCAGTGTTCCCGCCCTACAGCCTCGTTGTGTGACCGATGAACGCGGCACCCGGCCTCTTCCCCAATCCTGATGAGCTCCCTTTCAGCGAAAAGATTGGTCTCGCTGGAGCCCCTGACATGGCTGGTTGCGAGTCCATCGTATTGTTTAACGACTTTAGCCATTTCTATAAGTTCTCTCGTATCTGCATACATCCCTGGCGCATAGATCAATCCCATGGACATACCAAAGGATCCCTGTTCAAGGCTCTCTGCGAGATGTTTTCTCATCACTTCCAACTCGCCACTGGATGGCCGTCCACTGCGAAATCCCATCGAAATAGCTCGAGTTGTTCCATGCCCTGTCAGGGTGCCCACATTGACAGGCACACCTTTCCGGTCTAATAGTGAGAGATAATCAGCCATGCTTTCCCAATCCCAGGGCAGATCATCGGGTGCCATCCACTCCATAAAGGTTTTCATCAACCCCTTTGACTCTTGAGAAACAGGCGCTACCGATATCCCACAGTTGCCAAAAATCTCTGTGGTGATTCCCTGTCGGATTCTTCCCTCCAAGCATTTGAGCTGTTGGGCACTGGCCAAGACCAGATCAGCATGGGAGTGTTGATCAATAAAACCCGGACATACCACAAGGCTCTTGGCATCGATGGTGTTTTCTGATTCCTCCTCTTTTATGCTACCGATTCTTACAATTTTTTCCCCTTTGATAGCGAGGTCAGCATAAAACCACGGATTTCCTGTGCCATCCACGATCTTCGCATTCTTAATCAAAAGACCATACATTATGCCCCCCTTCCCCGAGCAAGATGCGAGGCTTAATTCGCTGTCTTGATGTTCAATGACTCTACGGTCTCACGGACATAATCGAACGTAGTTTTTGAATCTTCTGCGAGAAATAAGATATCTTCCCGTGTGGCTACATAGCCCTCTGTCATTTTTATGGCATTTTCAATATAAGAATACCGGATCTTCTCTATATCGAAGTCTTCAACTTCGATTTGATCGACGCTCTCGGGAATCACGATCGTCTTACCAGGAACACTTTCCTTGGGATTCCCCCTTCTTACCTCAATACCGTTCTCTTTGGCAAAGGTGAGCTGAGAAGAGGGCAACTTTCCAGCAGCGGTGTACTCTGTCTCCTGAACCAGCAGTATCTGATCTCTGTCCAATTCCCTGGCCAGAGAAATAGCCCCCGCCAATGAGGTGTTTCCCGCGGGGCCTCTTTCCATGCCTTCCAGTTTCGCCAACAACTCCGTTGTATAGAAAACCTCTCCTTGGCTGATCAAAACATAGCGATCAAGGTAGCGAAGTCCCCGCGCACAATTTCTCGGGACATCGGTTCGATCTGGCCATTTCAGAAAGGGTATACCAAAACCCGTATGCCCCGTGGGAAAGGACTTTCGATTGAAATCAAGATCACTCGCCATATGAAGCCCTCGAAGATCCACAGAGACCCCTACGACAACGGTGTCATGGCTCCCCGCCTTCTTCAATCCCCGGGCCGTTCCCGTGACATTACCTCCTCCAGCATGGGTCACCACTACCATATCGGGAAATCGGCCTTCCTGTTGAAAAGTTTGCTGCGCCAATTCGTACCCTAGGGTCTCAATACCTCTTAGACTCGTAGGGACATAGAGCGAGGCACTGAAAAAATCCGTTTCTTCCAAAACTCGAAGCATAATATAGAAAAGCTCCGGACCTACGGTTAACTGCCAAACTTCCGCACCGTAGGCCTCGCAGGCCCTTGTTTTTTCAAGTATCTCTGGTTGCCCTACTTTCCTGCTGTCGTATACCTCTTGAAGAATAATAGCTTTCAGAGCACGTTTGGCAGCTTGAGAAGCTACCGCAGCGCCATAGTTCCCTGAACTGGCAGCTACCACCCCTTTGTATCCTAGCTTTTCAGCATGAAAGATAGATAAAGCTGCTCGACGATCCTTAAAGCTCCCACTTGGATTGGCTGCCTCATCTTTGACAAAAATTCTTGCTCCTTTTCCCGGCGGTGAGATTGATCGGACAAGTTCGGTTAGATTTTTTAGTTCAACTAATGGTGTGTTACCGACTCCAGTTTCCTGTAATATTCTCTGCACATCTTCCCAAGAGTATTCGCAGGAATTCATAAGCCCTTCGTAATCAAAAGCAATGGGAGATATTTCCAACTTGTCATAGTCAATACCGGTCGCTCTCTTTAAGATATCTTTCTTCCTTGACATGACTGCAGAGTAACTATTATCCATGCGTTCTGCCCCTTATAATCCCTTTAAGTTCTTTCTAACTTTTTCCTGACTTCATTACCAATTGACAGAAGTTCCTTTTGTGGTTCTCCAAAATTATGATCATAAATGGGACTAACCTGATAGAGGATTCCCGAGAGCTCTCTACCAATAAATGTTTGGATTTTAACCTCGTCCCCCACATTTGCACCCTCATTTATAAGAAACCCTTTTATCCAGCATTCATACGGTACCGACTTGGTGCGAGAGGGAAGATTGTCGGGTCTTTGATCCGGCTCTAAAATGATTTTATGAATCTGAACCAGGTCACCTCTTTTTGAATCAGTCATAGGTGTTTGCTCCTTTCCTTCAGAAACCAGGGGGTGATATAGCCGAAACTATGATCAAAGGTATGTTACCTGTGTTTATGAACCTATGTGGCGTATTTTCAACTATATATATGGAGTCTCCCTCTTTCAGGTCATATTTGTCATCGCCAAGTTCAAACAGGCATTCTCCCTGAAGTACAAGACCGGCTTCATCTCCTTTATGGGCCATAGGAGATTCCGCGCTGGCGGATCCAATCTCTAACCTGCTAAGCAGAAATTCAATGCGACGGTTGTTATCGGAGGATAGCAGTTGATAAATTAATCGAGAATCGGTATTTACTAAGACTCTCCTTTCCTCTTTCTTCACCACTGGCCCCTTGGTTGATTCGGACTCATCAAAAAATGAACTCAAGGTTGTACCTAAATTACGCGCAATCTTTCGAAGAGAAATAATTGATGGATTAATGATACCTCTTTCGACTTGACTAAGAAAACTAAGGCTCAATCCCGTCTTCTCGGAAAAATCCGCAAGGGTCAGATTTTGGGATTTTCTCATCCTCCGAATCATCGCCCCCCTGTGGTGTGCATAAGGATCTTTCATACATCCTTCTTGTTCAGAAATTTCATAACGGCGCAGACATTGTTAATGCCTGACACATAGTATGTCCCGGTAAATCTTAATTGGTAATTCCCCCCATGGCATGAAGGATTATTGCTCGTTGACCAAATATTGATAATGAAATTGAGTAGCCGACGCTTTAAGGTAAATGTCATCATTGCATGACCTGAACCTGTTTGATTCGTTTTTTGAGCCCTTATCTACTAGCCCTTTAACTATATATAAATAATTTGTCAATTATTTTTTTATTACTGAAATAATATTTTATTAAATTACCGATTTTACTGCTTTTTGATAATTTGGTTTTTTCATTAATAGTGAAATTAACCTTCTTTTTGGGCACCAATTCCGGGGCGCTCCGCCAGGGAGGCCAAAGTCTGCCTGCCCATATTGCCCTAACCATCACTTATGGTCTATCAGGCCGTGAAGAGGAGGCTTGTACCACAGCCGCACAGGTTCTCAAGATAGACCCTAAATTCTCTGGAGAACATTTAGCAAACAGATCATTGAGGTATAAAAATCAAGATGATAAGGAGCACTTTATTGATGCTCTGCGCAAGGCGGGGCTGAACTGAGGCAAGGCAACTGGTAGGAGAAATGAGGCCAGTACCGAAATTTTATTTATATATCATGGACTGCAAGGAATTTATTGCACGAAATTCGTACATATTGCAGCACCACAGAAGTATAGAATACTTGCCATGGTTAAAACCCACGACCAGCAAAATTTTATCGAAGCATCCTGTAAGCGTAAGTTTTTCGGCTTCTTATTTCTGAAGATTCATAGCAACCAGGCACACTTTCATCTCAAACCTGTCCAGAAATCTGCAATGATGCTATCAGTTCCTATTCACCCTTAGCAGGCCACTAACCGTGAGCGGTATGCGTTCGAGGAAGGCACACCAGGGCTTTCTAATAGAGTTCGCGAAACAACTGCTCAGGGAAGGGCAGCAATGATCGTACGGTATTCATCCTCTGTAAAGGCGCGAAGGGTCTCCGTGCGGACGGCACCCCCAGAACCGACAGCGAGAGCCCACTTAGCTATAGTCTCATTGTCCGGCGCTTCGGCCACGACTACCATGTCATACTGGCCCATCACCAGGTAAAACTCTTTCAATTCTCCGCCAAGGGCCTGAATCGCTTTTTTGGCCGCCTCGAGCCGGGTAGGGCTCTCCTTGATGTTCTCTATGCCTTTTTGGGTATAAGAGACCAACATGATATATGTTGCCATTGTACCACCTCCTTTCATATCTGTCCCCGTAAGGATGCCACAAGGTCAATAAAAAGCAAGACTGAATTATTAGGTAGAAAATACGGATGGAAAATACCAATTATTGGAAAGACAAGGGAAAATGGATTTCAATTCAATATCAACCCCGATGAGACAACCCCCTGCGCTATGTCTTTGATCTTTTTGCTTTGCCTTCGACTTTCTCTCTGCAGTCGCCTCATGGCCTCTTCTTCACTGATCCTGTGGCGATCCATAAGCACTCCCTTGGCCTTTTCTATCAACCTCCTGACTCCCATCTCTTTCCTTAAATCTAAAATCACTTTCTCTTCAGTAACATCTTTAAATAGCACCTGGATCACCTCTTTCCCATGGAGGCTGATTACACTTGCGCTTATGAAAACAGGGACAATCCTTCCATCCTTTCTAATAATCTCTGCCTCCAAATCGAGAATCCGGCCCTTTTGTACATGCCTGCGAAATCTGTCCTTATAATATTCAGCCTGGTGTGGAGGATGGAGTTTGGATTGATGCATACCGATGATTTCATCCTTAGGGCGACCGATCAGTTGTTCTGCCTGCCTGTTGGCGTCTAAGATTATATTGGTATTCGTATCAGCAATAAAGATGGCATCAGTGGCATTCTCAAAGAGACCTCTGTATTTCTCCTCAGATTCCCGCAATGCCTCCTCTGCCTTTCTGCGTTCGGTGATATCTCGAAGAACACCTCTAACCCCCACAACATCTTTTCCCTTCAAGATGGGGCCGGAGTGAATCTCTCCAATAAATGTGGTCCCGTCCTTACGGATAAATGTTCTTTCTCCCACGGTAGTTTTCCCCTTTAAGACATCATTAATGGCTTTCCTTGAGGCAACCTTCTCTTCTTCAGCGATTATATCTTCTACCTGAATTTTACTGAGAGCTTCATCTTTAGAGTAGCCGAGCATCCGGGTAACTGCTTCATTCACATAAATAAATTTCCCTCTGAGGTCAAACTCGTATACTGCATCAAGTAGAGATTCCGCAAGGAGTCGGTATTTCTCCTCACTCTTCCGGAGCGCCTCCTCGGCTTGTATACGCTCGGACAGGTCATGACACACTCCTCTGCTTCCTATATACTCGCCAATACAGTCATAAATAGCAGTGACCCTTGTTTCACCAAAAATCTCTTTCCCATATTTTGTTTTCCAAACAGCTTCAAGATCGATTTTTCCTGCTGTAACTAATTTCTCCCAGTTTGATTTGAAATGTTTTTCCACTTCCTCTTTCCCTAAAACCTGAGTAACATGCATTCCAATCATTTCTTCTTTGGAATATCCTAAAGTCCTGGCCATTGATTCATTCACATAAGTAAGATTTCCATCCTTATCTGTAATATGCATTAAATCACTTGCGGTTTCCATAAAGGTTCGGAATTTTTCTTCAGATTCTCTTAAGGCCTCCTCAGCCAGCTTGCGCTCCGTAATATTCCTGGTAATCTCAATAATATTGACGACATCACCTGACTCACTTTTAATAGGTACGCCATAGCTATCCACATAGGTTTCCCCCTTTATGACCTGCTGTCCCTCAGGTCTATACAAGACAGCATGCTCAATTTGACCAGTCTCAAGTGCCTTTTTTGCGGGGCATTCAACGCAGGGGGTATCTCTACCACGGAAAACCTTATAGCAGACCTGGCCTATTAAATCTTCTGCGGCTACATTCAGTTTTTTGAGTGTGGTCTCGTTTGCCCAGATTATTCTCAGATCTTTATCAACAAGCCTGATTCTATCAATTGATCCATCAAGGATTGCTCTTTTCTGGGCCTCGCTCTCCTTAAGTGCCTTCTCGGCCAGCTTGCGTTTAGAGGCCTCTTTCTCTAACTCCTTAACCCTTTTCTCCAGTTCTTCATAGGTTGGTTTACTAGCCATGAGAAAATCCTCCAATTGGCCTTAAATAAAAAAGCCCATACGTTATTACTTGTAATAACATGTATGAGCCTTTTCCAATCCCATAAGAACGCTCTCCCTGGGTTTTGGTTAAGTTTCTCTCAGTTTGTTTTCCTCAGTAGTAACATTCTCCAAATCACAGATGGTTTCAACATGTAGTAGGTTCCTCGGGGCACCCTCCGTCTTAGTTTTCTTGCCAAATCTGAAGCTCACTGTCAGCGTAATTTCATTTCAGTATACAGTATACTGAAATTTTTGGGCCTTTCAATTCTTTCCAGTATGCCACTATAAGGACATTACGAAAAAACAAAGGCGGAACCGTTTCGAGCCCCGCCTTGTTGTCTCTGCCTGGCCTTAAAGACACAGAGCTGGCTCTCATTTGAACAGTTCCCGGATCACCTCGGTTAAGGTACTGTTCAGCTCGTCCTTGACCTTGTCTGGATCAAATCCCACCTTTTTGCGCGTGGGTGAGCTCTCTATGGTGCGGATGACCACCTTCCTTTCCCCCATCTTACCGATGAGGGCCTCCAGCTTCACCGTGTAGCGAATATTCGTAATGCTGACACCGGATTTGGCCTCAACCCTGAAGGAATCGATCTTTCCTCCTATGACGAGTGAGAGATCCGTGGGCACGCGATCAAGTCCCTCAGGGCTCCTGTCCCATCCCTTGCAATCAGTGACCTTAAAGCCCTTTTCGGCAAAGTAGTCCTCGACGGCCTGGGTAACGGATTGGGAAAGACTGATGCCTTTAACAGCCAGGACATCCACCTTGTTCCCTGGTCGATATCTGACACCGATGGCCTCTGTGCCCTTCTCTTTCCTCGCATCCTCAAAGGGGCAAATGCCCACTGTATTTAATTTAGGAAGTGCCTTCTCCCCTGGGACATATCTCACATCCATGAGATAGGTCTTACTGCCGGCACATCCTGCAAAGGCTGCCATGAAACTGAAGATCATCAACAAAATAATGGCTTTTCCCTTCATCGTAATCCCTCCTTTCCGATAAAAATGTCTATTTTGGAACCATAGAGTATTTAGGCTCGTGCGTCAATGAAAAATTTAGCGCACCTTATCGTGCTCAAGTCTCTATGAATCCTAGAACATGATAGTGGTGAGTTTATGGAATGTTCAACCCTGGCTTCGTAAGAATTTTCAGGTATAAAAAGCATAGATTACAAACAGTATTGGAAAGTCTTCCGGGGGTGGTCTGCCTTATGGACTAATAGCAGTACCATAAGCCAAGGAAAGTATTAAAAAGCAGGGCCGAATGACCCTGCCTTTTCAGCTTCGAAATTGGTTGCAGTGATTACCTAATTATTTGCTCAAGCTTGAACACTGACCTCACATCCTTCTTGAACAGGGGGTGCTGTAAAGTAGTCTGCGAACTTGCCCACCTGCTCCTGGTAGTACCCACTCTGCTCGTTGGCAATAGCGTCCTCTTCACTATCCCACAAGGAAACTGAATAACCTTTGCCAGTTTTGCGGTTAGTGAAGAGATAGATTCCTCGGTAGCCCTTCTGTAACTTAGCAGCAGCGACAACATTGTCCTCATAGAGCTTTATAGCTTCATCCATCTTGTCGATGTTTACTTGGACTATAGTAAATCGTGCGAACATAATATACCTCCTTTACTCTACGTTTTGCTTTCTAAAATTCTCTTTTTAGAAATCTAACAAAACAAGTCAAAAAAAAGTAGGTGTATCTTCAATGGTTTGTCCTCTAATCGGTACCATATATATCATTTGAGTATAAAACGTGAGATAGAGCAACGAGAAAGGCTGCTTTAGAGGGGTTTTTTACGACTCCTTTAGTCCCCCAACAGAGGTGACAACACCCTGTCAGGGGTAGACTCAGCCAAATTTGAGGGGGTGCTCCATAAATCAACCACCTGAATAGAGGTTGAAAGATTCCCAAAATAATACTTGATTAAACGATGAAAGATTTCACAAGTCAATAAAAACCGGCTTTAAGAATCATCTCAGAATCCATGATTTTGGCCTGTTTGTAAAGTAATGCTTACGTGCCATAGTCTGCAATCCCAATAAAGT
>SMTZ1_10002602_pt1 | contig 28598 bp, 25 predicted proteins | sample DeeMarSWOR136_30_FD_25667 | JGI IMG/M metagenome (IMG submission 25667)
AACCTCTTGCTTCTTCCACCGACGAACGGAACGCCTGTCCTTGATGATTTCCTCAAGTTCCTCGATCTTCATCCCATCTCCTCCTGTTCCATGAAAGTTATGGTGCCCTTCTATCTTTTATAGATACTATCCTCCATGTCAAGCCTCCCGCTTCTATCCCCCTTGGTCTGAGTTACCATTACTTGACAGACAGGCCTCTTTACTTTATAAGCCCAGGAAAGCAGGATTCTTATTATTCCATGATTTCCAAAATCGAGGACTGCCAATGAACCTCAAGATAATGCCGGTGTTTTTCAAGACGGAAAACCAAGAGGCCAAAGCCGTAGTTGAGTCGATAAAGGATCTCATACCTGACCACGCGGAGTTAATGAATGAAACCTTTGTGAACACGTGGGAAGACTTACAAGACCTCCAAGAGAAAGCAGCCAGGGCGGACATTTTTCTGGAACTGAGCGAAAATATTCGCCTCGTGCCTATCCGTTTGTTCCTCGGACTTGGCGACCTGGGCCTGCCCATTGTCCTCTTTGGCGGCGAATTTTCCCCTGGCGCAAGGCGTTTCGAGGCAATGGGCTATTGGAGAGCTATGGGCAAAAAAGCCTTCCTTCCCCTTACGCAAAGGGAACTCTCCGAAGGGCTTGCCCTTATGGCAACAAAACAGAGGATAGAACACACCCAAGCCCTTCTCCTCGGCTCCCCTTTCCGATCCCCCTATGTCGTCACGTCCCTTCCTGATTACAGAGTGGCACTCCGCACCCTCGGCGTTTTGATACATTCCTGTGATGCAACGGGCTTTTCGGATACGTACAAAACAGTGGAGGAAGCCCGGGTTTCTCGTTTGGCTACTGAGTGGGTAAAGGCAGCCGGTCGAGTCATCGAGCCTGCAGATACGGATGTGCAAAAGTCGGCCCGTTTCTACCTGGCAATAAAAGACCTCCTCGAGGAGCATGGAGCGGGCGCCTTGGCAGTGAACTGCATACCCTTCGTCGAAGAAATACAGGGCACCCCATGCATGGCCCTGGCAAAACTGAACGATGAGGGCATACCGTCAGCCTGCGAGGGGGATTTAACGGCTCTCATGACCATGATCTTCCTGGAACGGTTAGCCAATCGTCCCACGTTTATGGGGAATGTTATCTATGCCAACCCGACTGAGGATGTAATTGAGCTCAACCATTGCGTCCTGCCGTTTCGGATGGAAGGATACGATGAACCGCAAAAGCCTTACGTGCTGCGAGACTATCACGGTCGTGGCTTCGGTGTCACCGCCTCTTTCGACCCTGAAATTGGACACGACGTGACGGTTGCGCGGTTTGATCCATCGCTCCGAGAGTTGGTGTTTACCCAGGGCCAGCTGCTCGGTTACGGCGAGGATTTTTGCCGACACAGCCTGCGGGTGAAAATCCCGGGTGTCACGGGATTCATGAGGCAGGTGCGCGGAAACCATCACATCTTGGTGTACGGTCACTACAGGGAGAGAATTGTGGATCTCTGTGCGGAGTTCGGCATCATACCGGTGTCCGCCGATTCTAGCAGTCCCTGAACCCTTGTGTCTTTTTTGTCCATTACTCCTTGGGATGCTTTTGGGGGGGCAGCCCTTGACTGAGGAAGAACCGGCCCGAATTCCTTCAACCTGTTTCCCTGATAAATCTGGACAATTCACCCCGTCTTCCGGCACGAGCACCTTTCACCCCGATTCACCAAACCGGGATTCGAGTTCCATATATTGAACAAAATACCGCTGGATAAGGTTTTTCAAGAGGTTCTCCGGTGGTCAACTATGTAGCAGCAATCGACCAAGGAACGACGGGCACTCGGTGTATTATCTTCGATAAAGGGGGCAACGTCATAGCCTCAGCTTATGAGGAGCATGAACAGATCTACCCATTTCCCGGATGGGTTGAACATAATCCCTGGGAAATTTGGGAGAAAACCAGGGCAGTTGTGCGACAAGCCCTATCATCCAAGAATATCCCTCCCCAGGAGATTGCAGGTATTGGCGTTACCAATCAAAGGGAGACGGTGGTGGCGTGGGATCGTAAAACGGGGACTCCGCTTCATAATGCCATTGTCTGGCAGTGCACGAGGAGTATTGATATTTGCGAAAGGATGGAGAAGGAGGGTTTGGGCCCCAAGGTTTCGGATAAGACCGGCTTACTCATAGCGACCTATTTCTCGGGCCCCAAAATCAAATGGCTACTGGATAATGCTCCCGGATTACTGGAGAGGGGCAAGAGGGGTGAAGCTCTTATAGGCAATATCGATTCCTGGCTGATATGGAACCTGACGGGCGGCCCTGGCGGTGGGGTTCATGTCACGGATTACACCAATGCCTCAAGAACGATGCTGATGAACTTGGAGACACTGGATTGGGACAAGGACCTGCTTGCCTATTTCGGAATACCTCGACAGATGCTTCCGGAAATGAGGCCATCGAGTGACCCAGAGTTCTATGGAAAAACGAAACCGGATGGTCCGTTTCAAGCTCAAATCCCTGTTTGTGGGGGTCTCGGGGATCAACAGGCCGCCCTCTTCGGCCAGACCTGTTTTGCCCCAGGAGATGGGAAGAATACCTATGGAACGGGAAACTTCATCCTTCTGAACACCGGCACAAAGATCATCCGGTCGAAAAGCGGACTGCTGTCCACGGTGGGTTATGGGTTAGAAGAGGGCAAGGTTAACTACGCTCTGGAAGGTTCCATCGCAATTACGGGCGCGGCTATTCAGTGGCTGAGAGACAATCTCAGTATCATCAGTGATGCGGCTGAGACTGAAAAGATAGCCGCATCCGTGGAAGACAGCGGAGGAGTTTACTTCGTTCCCGCCTTTTCTGGGCTTTTTGCGCCATATTGGGATATGTATGCGAGGGGAGCGATCTTAGGCCTCACCCGATATGCCAAAAAGGCTCATATTGTGCGCGCTGCCCTGGAAGCCATCGCCTTTCAGGCCAAAGATGTCCTTGAGGCCATGACTAAGGATTTTGGGAACTCCATTGGAATGTTGAAAGTAGACGGAGGGGCCGTCGACAATGAATTTTTGATGCAATTTCAGGCAGACATCCTCGGAATTCCCATCCTGAAACCCCATGTCAAGGAGATCACCTCATTAGGAGCCGCGTACGCTGCGGGCCTGGCCACGGGTTTCTGGGAAAGCCTGGATGAGCTGAAAAAAAACTGGCGGGCTGAGAGGGTTTATGAGCCAACATGGAGTATTGAACGGAGAGACGAACACTATAGAAATTGGAAGAGGGCTGTCCAAAAAGCCATGGGCTGGATGAGAGAGGATTAAGTTCCTTACTTTTTCCCGTTATGTGCACACCGGATGCCTTGAAAACGGTAGCCAGTTTGGCTTCTCATCACGATCTCGGCTAAACATTGATTGAGCCCCGGCAAGATATGTTCCTTTTTACCTCCCGTTTGTTCTAAGCACCAAATCCAAGCCTCTTGGAAACCTTCTCTCCAGCTCCTGTGACGATGGGAATAATTGTTTCCTTCAATACCTCATCGGTCATCCGATAGGATGGGCCTGAAACGGAGATTCCCCCCACAACTCGGCCCGAATAGTCCCTGACGGGAACACCGACGCACCTCAGTCCCACATGGTACTCTTCATTATCAACGGCATATCCCCGTTTAGCCACCTCTCTGATGTGTTTTAAGAACTCAGCCCCATTAACGATGGTATGGGGCGTAAACCTCTCCATATGGTTTAGGATGCCCAGCTTTTCCAACTCCTCTTCAGTTGCATAGGCGATCTGGGCCTTGCCGATGGCCGTGCAGTGAATGGGAATCCTACGTCCGATACGATTGGCTACCCTCACTATTTGGTTCGCCTCCTCCACATCCACACAGATGGCGAAGTTTTGCCGAATTGTCCCTACGTAAGCCGTTTCGTTGCATTTCTCAACGATTTCCTTCAGGAACGGCCTTGCCGGACGGACGAAGCCAAGGTTTTTAATAAAGGCTTGGCGCAGTTCTATGCTTTTCAAACCGAGTCGGTAATTTTCGGTGGCCATATTCTGCTCGATGTATCCCCCTGTTTCAAGGGTTGCCAGCAACCTGAAGACGTTATTCTTGTGGAGATTGAGTCTTTGACTCAGTTCGGTTACCCCAAGTTCATCCTTTTCACCGTTGAACTGTTCCAAAAGATCCAATGCATTGTTCAGAGGCTTAATGAAATAACTAACCTTTTTCCGCTTGCGCATGGTCTTACCTCCCCACAAATATTCACATAAGTATACAAGAATGTTTTACTTCTATCAAGAGGAATATGTTTAAAATTGAGGAAAAATAAGAGATATTCAAAGGGAATCCAAGATTTGGCGATTAATTGCGACTCGATTCTCTATCGAGTCTTGAGAGGAGGCCACCTTTCTATAGCATCACGTCTTCATTTATCACAGTCTGGCTTAACACGAAAAAATGGGGCCAAACCTACACTTTTCACTATCTGGTTATGTCTTCACACCTGTTGACTTATGGAACTTTTGTCGTAGGTCGTGATCGTCCAGCAGCAGAAAAGGGAATTTCCTGTCCAGGTTTGACCTCTTTCCTCTCTTCTTTGTTTTACAAACCAATTTGCGACATGCGCTGCCCTTAGGGTCGATCGTCCTGCACACTGCGAAAGCACGCCAAAAAAGGTTCCCCACTAATCATTCAAGCCGCACCAATCCGCAATAAAAACCGCTAGCGTTTTCGTAACTGCTAAGAGCGATTCAATATCCACATATTCATCAATTCCGTGGTAATTTGCACCTCGAGGTCCAAATGCCAAAGATGGAGTTCCAAACATACGTCCAAAGTGAGTGTCCAAGCCAGTGGAGGCCCCCGTCAGTTTTGGAAAAGAACCCAGAGCCTTTTTCCCCGCAGTGAGAAACGTTTTAACTAATGAGGAGTCTTCCGGTTCAACCCATGGCTCACAATCTACTCCAAACCACTCAATTTGCGGTGGATGCTCCAAGAACCATGCGTCATCTTTCACCGCATCGGAAATGGTTTTTTCAATTTCGGTCATGACTTGTTGCGCCGTCTCGCCAGGGACAAAGCCGACGCGGGCTTCTAAGGTGGCCCAACCAGCTACTGTGGCGACCCAGTCCCCGGCTAACATTTTTCCCAACGATAGGTTACACGACCTTCCCGTTTGCTCCTCCACCCTTGGGTAAGAAAGTGATTTGGCCCTTTTCTGATCCAATTCTTCGAGGGCCTTGATGATAGGAACCATCTTAACAATGGCATTAACCCCTTCATGGGAAAGTCCTGCGTGCGCCGAACGGCCAAATACCTTAACCCTAAAAAACTTTATACCTGGATGGGTCGTCCAAACCGTTTGTAGAGAAGGCTCGGAGATAATCATTCCGTCTGCAGTCACTCCATGTATAAAGCAGGCCAATGTCCCCCCACTGCCTCCCAATTCCTCGTCAACAACGCTCTCCAAAATGACCTTGCCCTTGGGCCTGAAACCGCAATCCAAGACTGCTTTCAAGGCAAATAGATTAGCAGACAATCCTGACTTCATATCAAGCGCACCTCGACCATATAAACGGCCGCCCTTGATTTGGCAATCCCAAGGATCTACACTCCACAAGGACAAAGGATCCGGGGGAACCACATCCATGTGACCGTTGAGAATTAAAGAGCGCCCCTTTCCCCCCGCCGGGATGTGGGCAATGACATTGGGTCGCCCTGAGTAATCCAACCCAGTTTCGACATAGGCTGGATGCGAGATGATAATTGCTTTATTGGCCTGGAAGAGTTCAACCATCAAATCCAAATCGCGGCAGGCCTGGGCATAAAAAGTTTGGCCCGGGCCCTCTTGACCTACCAAGCTTTTGAAGGAAACTAACTTCGAAAGAAAGGCCAGTTGTTCTTCGAAACACTTATCGACCTCTTCTACAATTTTTGCTTGAATCCTCTCATTTACCATAATCTAAATTCCCTTGATATTCAGTATCATCCAAATAACCAAATCTACCCTCAAATGAATTTACTTCTCAAATCTGGTCTGGGAACAGAACAACATGCGAAATATCCTCTAATTCATTTATCCTCCTGGGAGGGTAAGGGCAAGAGATATGTTCCCAGAACTTTTGATTTTTCCGATGTGCATCAAAAAGTGGGTTGCCTTATCTTAGCCTCCTCGATCCTTCCTGAAGGGGGGGTCAGCGTAACCTGTACTGCCCCCCCTTTTTCCTTATGCTCCCAAAACATGTTTGTTCCAGAGTTCCAGGTTCTTCTCCACGTGCTCCATTACTTTAATCCAGTCGATTTTTGCCGCCTTCTCCATATCTTTCTCCGAGACCATATTTTTCTCCAATTCCTTGGGGATCTTGCACTTCCGATTGGTAGGAGAATATTTGAAGATCTTCATGAACTCCACCTGAACCTTTGGGTCCAAGCTCAGGTTCACAAACTCCATGCAGATCTTTGGAATTTTCGTGTTTTTCATCACGGCAAATTCCTGGGTGAGGGAAAGGAAGTCCTTATGCCATACAAAATCAACCGGCACCCCCTCATCGATCAACTGATGAGTTCGTCCATCCCAAAACGGCATAATCCATAATTCCTCTCGATGAAAAAGCTTCTTCACAAGATCAACCGTATCAGCCACGATAGGCTTCTGCTTTTTCATAAGATCGGCAAGCGCTTCAATCGCCGGCATCGTATTGTCCTCGGTCCCCCCAAGAAATTTGTTGATAGCATGGAGAAAATAATTTCCTACCCATCCATACGCTGGAATGCCTACATGCCCCTTATATTTCGGGTTCCACAAATCATGGTATGATTCGGGCCGTTTGACATACTTCGTGTTATACGCGAGCACTTGGTTCGTGAAACAGTATCCGACGGCATAGTTCCCCGTTTTGCCCTGGGGAACGATGTCTTCGTAATTGGTGAGCATATTCAAATCCAGTTCCGGCATCAGTGCACCCGCCGCCAAAATCTTGGCTGTACCGGGTGGATAGGAGTCCATGGCATCAAAAACGGGGCTTTCTTTATAGGTTATCGCCTTGGTCACAGCTACGGATGGCATCTGAACCGAGTATTCGACATCCAAATCGAACTTCTCTTTGAACCCAGAACCCTCCACAAACACCTTTTTGAGTCCCTCTCCCCAAGAACCTCCTACCCTACCTAGGGTAAACTTTGTCTTCGCAGAAGCCGTCCTCGGCAGAGGGATCCCTCCTCCCATGAGCAGGCCTCCACCTATGGTAGCAGCGTATTTCAAAAAATCCCTTCGTTCGATTTCTCCCTTTTTCATGATACTCCCCTCCTTTAAGAAAACATTGAAAGATTCGCATTTGGCCAATTTCTTATAATCGACTCCCACCCCCTTTCTCCTAACCCAGTTTTACCACCTCCAGAAACAATGGCCTGCGATTAGCTTCACCTACCGCTTCAATTTGCCTAATATGATTGACTCCACATCTTCTGGCGTACCTGCAGTCCATTGCCACGGTCTCAGGGTAAGTGGCTAAGCCGGCTTTATGCCTGACAATATCGGATAAAGGATGTCAAGCATTCTGTCGATCTGCTGTGCGGTGATTACCAGCGGCGGGCAGAAATTAAGCCGATCACCAAAAGTAAGACGAGTATTGGTGATACTTATAAAAAGGCCGTCATCAAGTGCCTGCTTTTGTACCTGGGGGAGGATATTCATCTCCGGAGGAAAGGGCTTCCTGGCATCTTTGTCGGCTACGATCTCGATCCCCAGCATGAGACCCAGGCCACTGATGTTACCGACACAGGGTAAGGCTTTAAACTCGGCATTCAGGCGTTCCACGGCGTATTTGCCCACCTTGGCTGCGTTCTCCACGACCTTATCCCTGATGTATATCTCCATAGTCTTTATTGCGGCCGCCGCACATGTTGGGTGGCCGCTATACGTATAGCTACCGGTGATACAGCCCTTCAGTTCCTCATAAATGTGATTCTCATTCATAGCCACTGCACCAAAGGGTAAATAGGCGCTGGTAATCCCTTTGGCCAGGGCCATCATATCGGGTATGACCTCCCAGTGCTCCACCGCGAACATTTTGCCAGTTCTGCCGAAGCCAGTCATAATCTCATCAGCAATATTTTGCCAGTTCTGCCGAAGCCAGTCATAATCTCATCAGCAATGAGAAGGACATCATGCCTAGTACAGATCTCCCTTACCATGGGCCAATACTCTGGTGGCGGCGAAATCATGCCGACGCTGCCTTGAATGGGTTCGACAATAAAAGCGGCGACGGTGTCTGACCCCTCCCTCAAAATCGTTTCTTCCAAGAATTGGGCGCATCTGATCCCGCAATCGGGATAGTCCAGGTCCAGCATACAGTGATAGCAGTTATACGAGGGGATGTGAAGGAAACCAGGTGCCGGTGGACCGAGGCCCCGACTGAGTAAGCCCTTGCCCATGCCGTCAGCGCTCAGCGAGCCGAGGTTGATGCCATGATATGAGTCATAGAGACTAATGATCTTATACTTCTGGGTGCCTTTGTTGCTCCAATAGAGGCGAGCCAGTCGGTAGGCGGTCTCGGTGCTGTCCGAACCGCCACTGGTGAATTGAAAGCAGTTTAACCCTTCAGGCGTCAGTTCGGCCAGCTTCTTGGCGCATTCAATCACAGGCTGGTGGCTGTGGCCATAGGCTGTGGGGCTATACGGTAATTTCACCATTTGTTGGAGGGCAGCTTCGACAATCTCTCGCTGACCATAGCCTAAGTTGACGCAGACTAGCTGAGATGAACCATCAATATATTCCTTTCCTCTAATGTCTCTAAACATCACGCCATCAGCGCTATCAATGATAAACCCGGCATTCTGGCCAATGGGAAATCGTGAATGTATGATATGGTCTGCGTCCCATTTGACAAGTTCGTCTATTTCTTTTTCAGTCATTTTCGTCTCCTTTTGGAACTTATATAAGTCCTAAATTGTCTATAGGAGGTTCATTTCAACTCGGACAACATGCAAATATCGCCCACTTCTGCGTAAAAGCGTCCTCCCAGCATATTTGTCCGACCATTTGATGGAGCGAGCAAAACCTACAAGTTGCAGAACGCTTTCCCCCAGGATCTTTCGCCTCGATGACGGACTGAATTTTTCCCAGTTCCTTAATGTCCTTTGCAGCACGTCGCATCGCCGTGATGGCAGAAAAAGCAAGGATGACCGGACCCTTTTCTTCGCTGGAAGTTGGCACAGCTCGGCGAACTGGTGTTTTTCTTTTAGGCTACGATTTTCTTTACTATATGAAATGATTCAAGCTGTCAAGAAAAAAAATGAAAATATTCAAATTCTATGGTATGGTTTATTTTCTCAATAAAACCAGATAGTTAAGAATAAAGATAAAGAGGTGGAGGGGAGGTCGTTGACTATATTGAAATACCGAAATACTGCGCCAAGCAAAGAGCAATTCAACCTAGTCAACAACGCCACCAGCCTGGTCCCGTTGATTTCCGTTGGAATATTATCCTGCTATCGCAGGCATATGCGATAATTACTCCCTCTGTTTTAGAAGGGACGGGCGAGAGAGAAGGCGGGGCCACTACGGCTCTTCCTTTATTCTTGTAAACCTTGTTATGATCTGCTACCATAGGCTCATGATGGGGCCTAACCAAAGGATATTCCTCACTTTTCTTGTCCTTTCATTCCTGTTTGCCCCGTTATCCCTTCAAGCTGCCGATTCCCAACTAGCCTGGGTCAAATCAGTTCTTGCCAGCAGCACCTACACGGGGAACGTGGTTGGGGTCTCTGATGGCGACACCATCTCAGTCATGCGTGGGGCTAGGGCATTAAAGGTTCGTCTGCACGGGAAAGCTTGAATGGGGAAAGTACCAGAGGGGTAAAGATATGTTTAGGATTTGGGCGCGTTCTGCTAATAATTCGGGATAATTCGGGGGACACAATACTTATCTCGTTCGTCGATTGGGTTTTGGCCCAGGTTTTTGCTTGCGAAGCCTGCGGCTCAGTGCCCTCTCGAGCCAGTCGATAAAGCTCTCGCCACTCAGAGGCCGTGCGAAACGAGAAATAGTATAGATCAAATGTTATATTGTAAGACCTGACCCCCTTTAGTGGGTAAGAATAATCATCAACAAGATCATCTCAAGGATGGTTTTGAAACTCGCAAACTAAGCAATTGATAAATCCTATGACCTTATAAAGAAGTTTGATTGACCTGGTCCATTTTCATGAGTTTTGAATTTTTAGACGGAGTTTGCATGCTTTGATGGAAGAGATCTTATCAAATCTTTATAGAATTGAAGTCCCACTTCCCGGAAGCCCCCTTAAGGCCACTAACTCCTATGTGATAAAAGCATCGGAGCGGAACTTAATTATTGATACGGGGTGGAATCGGGAAGAATGTATGAACGCAATGCAGTCTGGGCTGCGGAATCTCGGCGTGGATTTAAGGAAAACTGACTTTTTTGTCACCCATCTACATGCAGATCACATTGGCCTTGTTCCCATCCTCAAAACACATGCCTCGGAGGTATACATTAGCCAGGGAGATGCTGATACGATTAGCACTGACACACACTGGGATGAGATGATTAACTTTGCTCGTATGAGAGGTTTCCCTGGAAATGAATTTAAAGCGGTCCTGCATAGACATCCGGGCTATAGGTACGGATTAAAGGAATACCTTCCCCTTGATATTTTGAAAGAACACGACACGATAGCAATTGGGGACTTTCTTTTTAACTGTGTGGAAACCCCTGGTCATACCCGGGGTCATATGTGTCTTTACGAGCCTAATAAGAAGATCTTCGTGGCTGGAGACCATATCTTAAAAGACATAACTCCTCACATTCAGTTATGGTCCGATGAGAAGGATCCCCTGAGTGAGTATCTGGAAAGTTTAGACAAGGTTTATGAGACCGATATTCAGCTTATATTGCCTGGCCATAGGGGCATTTTCGGGAACTGTAAAGAGAGAATTCAAGAATTGAAACTCCACCACCAGAACAGGGCTGATGAGGTTCTCTCTATCCTGGAAAATGGAAGTAAGAATGCATATCAGGTGGCATCACAGATGAGCTGGGACATTGACTACGACTCTTGGGATCAGTTTCCTATTTTACAAAAATGGTTTGCCACCGGGGAGGCAATTGCTCATCTCAAATACCTTGAGGTCAAGGGGATGATACGAACGGAAATACGAGAGCAAAAGATTGCATTTTCATTGGAAAAGGGTAAAGCAGCTTAGAATGATGAAGACCACACGAGAAGAGGGACATCCTATATTGCTCCTATCAAGAAAAAAGTGAGCTGATTAAAAATATCAATAATGACAATATGATAGATTAGCTCCCTTACATTAAGCGTACTTATCCATAAAGAACCCTTCCATGGACCCTAGTCTGGTTTATTCGGCCAGCCTATCACTTTTGGTCCTTCGCCAAGCTCAGGATAAACTCACTTTACACCTCATCGTTACTTCTATCCGGCATACCACACAGGGGCCCCGGGAAATTCGGGGTGGAAATTCAGGGGGCAGATATTCCGAGCAATTCCGGAAATTCCGGGGGCATGATACTTATCTCGTTCGTCGATTGGGTTTTGGCCCAGGTTTTTACTTGCGAAGCCTGCGGCTCAGTGCCCTCTCGAGCCAGTCGATAAAGCTCTCGCCACTCAGAGGCCGTGTGATACGAGAAATAGTATAGATCAAATGGTATATTGTAAGACCTGACCCTCTACCTCCACAGAGGAAAAAATAATTGCTGAAGGGGGACCGGTGCCTATGGCACGGGTCCCCTCTTCTTATGCACCCAGTAAGTTCTTACGTTCTTGTTCCAGAGTTTATCCCCCTAATACCTTTTTGTTCCAGAGCTCCATGTTCTTCTCCAGGTTGCCGACCACTTTGACCCAGTCGAGATCCGCCGCATTGTCCAGCTCCTTCTCCGTGACTCTGGCGTTCTCATATCCCGATGGAAATTTGCACTTTCGGTTAGTGGGAGAATACTTGAAGATCTTCATAAACTCGATTTGCGCATCAGGATCTAAGCTAGCGTTCACAAACTCCATGCATGTCCTCGGGATCTTATTATTCTTCATCACCCACATCCCATTGAAGAAGGCGATGAAGTTCTTCGCCCATACGAAATCAACTGGAACCCCCCGCGCTTGCAACATACGGGTTCGTCCGTCCCAAAACGACATGATCACTATTTCCTCTGCAGTGAATAGTTTCATTGCATGATCGGTGTTCTGCACCATGATGGGGTTTTGCTTCTTCATGAGATCGGCAAGCGCATCAATCCCAGGCGTCACATCATCTTCATTGCCTCCAAACAGTTTGTTGATGCCGTGGAGGAAGTAGTTCCCCATCCATCCATACTGAGGAAGGCCCACGCGCCCCTTATATTTAGGATTCCACAAATCCTTGAAGGATTCGGGTCGCTTCACATGTTTCGTGTTATAAACAAGCCCGTAATTGAGCAAGCAAAACCCGGCAACATAATTCGGAAATTTAGCTTGAGCGTAGATATCTGGCCAATTGGTAACGATATTCAGATCTAGTTCTGCTGTTGCCCCTGCGACATACGTTTTGACTGCGTTACCTGACATGCCGGATATCACATCAAAAATGGGGTTGTCTTTATTGGCGATCGCTTGGGCCACTATTACAGAGTCGATCTGATGGTGATATTCGACATCTAAATTGAATTTCTTCTGGAATCCGTTGTCCTCAAGAAAGACTTTCCTGTTCCCAGCACCCCAAGATCCTCCGGCCACGGCAAGGGTGAACTTCGTCTTGGCAGAAGCCATCCTCGGCAGAGGAATTCCTCCGGCCATCAATACCCCCCCACCCGCAGCGACATATTTCAAGAAATCCCTTCGATTAATCTCTTTCTTCTTCATGATATTTTCCCCCCTTCTTGAGAAATATTTCTTCGATCAATCTTTCAAAACTTGTCTCCACCTCCTTTCCTTCCTCGAGCCATCCTGTCACGAGGGTTCGCAGCTATCAATGATCCTGAGGGTATAGTAACCAAAATGGCTGCGGGTACAGGATGGGCCTCGAGGCGACTATGGATTTGGCGAAAAAGGTGAACGGAGAGTACGAAAAGTCCCCATTGCAACCTATACGCGCAAGATCTGACCTGGCGTTCTCGGATTTCCCCCCTCACACAGGACATCCAAAACGAAGATCCCGGTTTGATGAAATGGCGCTTTTTTCCTTTCTTCCAAATTCCTTTCTTATAAGAAACTATTCAAAGTGTCAACAAAAAAGTGGACCTTAGGGGACGTAGATAGGAATTGAAGGTTAGGTCAGCTCTAACTCAAAGAAAGTATGTTAGCATGCCGAGAAGGGCTAAGTTCGACGTGCCAAATGCCTTGCAAAATGTGATGGCTCGCGGCATAGAGGGCCGAGAGATCTTTTGGGACAAAAAGGACCGGGAGGAACTTCTCCGGTGGCTTTCAGAGGTGGTCATTAAGGGTGAAGGGCAGTCGTTTGCATGGAGCCCGACATCGAGCCATTTCCATCTTCTTTTGGGTTTTGCCCAAACCTCTGTAAGGGAGGCGATCGAGGGGGCTCGTGAAGAGAGGGATGAAGCCCGTTAACCTTCAAATCCTACCGGCGTCCCTCAATCAATTGGATTCTAAAACCCTGATAAAGTTCCCCAGGATCATATCTCCCTATGTTGGGATATGCTCTGTATTTTCCGTTACTATGCCCAGTACGCTCTTTAAAACTCGTTAAGAGCAGAACCAAATATCACCCTCATTCTTCACCAGCCCATGATAATTTTCACTCCTTCCTTCTGTACTTTGGGTATCGGAATGGTCCAGCCGGTAAATTTGCTGGGTCACCTGCTCCGTCATAACCCTTGGGGATTATTGGTAAGAGAAGGTAGGAAGGCCGCTCCCTGGTGCTATAAATAGTGTGTTGAACCTCTGCCATGTGTGGCAGATGATAATGACAAGCTTGGACCTGGTCCTGGGCAGCAATTTCTAGCCTTATTTTGTGGCCGCACAAAAATACATTAGATGTCATTCTGATGTCACTGGCATACAAAATCACTTGGCCCGGTTCTATAGGAAGACTTCTCGTGTGCGGATGATAAGGTGCATAGGGCTTCGACTTCCTCTTGTCGAGCTCATAATGGGAAGCTCTGAGCCACCCCTCCGCGACGCACCTATCGGAGCCATCAACATCCACGTCTATAACCTTCAAATACCAGTCAGTATCATTGGTCAGCGAATCCACGACTTCATCATCAGATCTCCAAGTTCTAGCTTTAAGACCTCTGCTTTCTATCGAGGCATACCAATACAGGGCTAAGGGACCAGTGACCTCCACACTCTCAGTCAATACCTCCGTCTCATATGTGGCCTTCGGAACTGGGTCGGCCTTAGCCAGCACGTCAGCACGATGGAAGCCCTGCGTAGGATTGGCCCACGGATCGCTCGTAAAGGTCTGTGGTTTATCATCAGCCTGTGGTGGATTGGTTGATAGGTTTCCCCCTTCTTTGAGAAAGAATTTGGTCCACTCAGTCACTGCAAGGGGCCATTCGTTCTCATGTCGCCATTTGTTTATCCCCTGAATAAACAGCAATATTGATGGTTCATCCATAATCCCGGTATCTAGGCCTTTTAGCCAATGGTCATACCACCTCAGGCACACATCCTGGACCTCGTGAAAGGGACGATTCAAGCCTCCATAGTTATCGGTGGGCACTATCAGCAATTTCTTATTTTCTTCGGGCGTTGCTATGCCTTCATAAGAGTCAAAAGCTCCAGCTAAATGAATGGCCCAAGAAGTCCATCGAGACCCCGAGTAGCTGGGTATCTTAATGTCCTTGAATTTGGCGTAAGGCGATCTGCGCTGATAAAATGGCCCGTCATATGGGTGTAACATGAGGTCAAATACTGAAGGATTCATCTGAGGACAGAGCGTTATGAGATAAAGATAGGGAGTGCCTCTTATATCAGGATTATTCTGCACCTCCTTAATCTTCTTCTGCAACTCCTCCTCGCTGAATTCCTTGAAACTTGCAGGCTGTTGCCTACTCCGCACCGGCATGAGGCTCCCCATACGAAGCTCGAATCCATAGTTGAAAATTCCCCCAGTATAAGGAAGATGACGATATAAGTCAGTCCGGCCTTCAAAGGGGAATATTGCCTTGAGATGAGGTGGTTGTTCGGCAGCAATCATATATTGAGCCCGCGTAAAGGCGGACATGCCTAACATGCCCAGATTGCCATTACACCACGGCTGTTCAGCAGCCCACTCAATAAGGTCATATCCATCCGGACCCCAATCTCCCGTATATTCCCCCTCCGATTTACCTACCCCCCTGATGTCGGGGATAACTTGCACGTACCCCCTTGGTACAAAATAGCACTGCTCACCACATTCGTGGCCCCCGGTTCCCCTTACGTAGTCTGAAGGCTGGCAAATTGGGTTAGTTGGGAGCTTCTGTGCCTCCTTGCCATACGCCGAGAATGAAACTAATGCCGGAAACTCACCTCGCGCCTTAGGCCGGTATATGTCAACACACAAACGCACCCCATCCCGCATAGGAACCCATACATCCTCTTCAAGCACGATCTCATATTCAGGCTGCGACACCAGTTCATGCCAATCTCTCCCGCTCTTCATTTTCACTGCCCCCCCTTTCTGCATTTTATGTTTGGCCTGAAACACCGGTTCATGCAAATTATCATTTGTGCTTCCTACTTTTGAGCCTTCCCCTCGCTCTCTCGATTCGACAGCATAATGTGCACGACGTTACGCACCTTCACCCCCAATATTTCCAAACTTACTTCACCCCTGACTGCGCCGCAGTGATTTTGGATGAATTTCTCATAAACCCGCATCGTTACCCTTCCGATCTTCTTTGTTTCCCTCTATTTTTGGCATCGGTCCAGCTACCTTTCGAGAGATTGCGAGAGTCGTGTAGAACTACTAGTTCAGTCTTCAACTTCTTCTTGCCGGACCGGGAATTACCGAGATCCATGAGCCGAAGCATCCAGCCTTTTTGACACTTCTATTCAACCTCCAGTTTAGAAATCCAAGTATCAGAATCCATAACTTCTGCGAGGTAATATCGTTTCATGTATTTCAATGCGTACTCATGATCTCTTTCCTCCGAAGACGCACAACAGTCTTTCAAAATTACAACGTCATAGCACCGAAACCAAGCACCCATTGCAGTGTGCTGCACGCAAGCATTCGTCTTGACACCAGTGATTACGCACTTTCTTACATTTAATTCCCTCAAAACTGAATCCAACCGGGTATTGTAAAACCCATCGTAAATTTTCTTCCCTACAATGAAATCCCGTTCCGGATCATATTCTAACTCATCAATGATTTTTGCACCATCCGTTCCTTCCACAGCATGCACAACAGAAGAAACCCTGAAATGCCTGTCCAAGGGAATCTCCGTTTTCTGGAAATTATCATTGACGAATATGATGGGAATCGCGACTTTTCTAGCCTTTCGAATCACCTTCCTATTCCTGCTGATAATCTCATCAACCCGTGTTACTGAAAGTTTTCTATCAGGAATGAAGAAATCCTTCAGCATATCTACAATGAGTAAGGCACTTTGGTCCATGTTCAATCCTCCTTTCAGCCACCTTTTCCTATTGCCGGCGCCCCCCTTTCCTTACCAAATTCCACCTGAAACCCTTTGCTTCCTCCCCGAGGCCCCGATGCCATTCTAACGGGTCAAGATGATGGCGGCTACACATTCCCCTGGCCTTATAAAATCGCTCGCAAGAAGTCAGCTCTGACGGGACCAAAGACTCCAGCTGCATCTGCACCCTGGGATTTCTACGATCCTCAATCCCGCCTAAACTTTGGATCAAGAAAATCCCTCAGGCCATCGCCGAAAAAATTGAATCCCATTACGGTTATCGTTATACATAATCCTGGGAACAAAGACATGTGCGGGGATGTCCTTATGTATTCCTTCCCCGTTGCTATCATGACACCCCAGCTTGGCATGGGGGGCTGAATGCCTAAACCCAAGAAAGACAAAGCCGATTCAGCCAAAATTGCCATGCCCATGGCCAGCGTCCCGTATACAAGCACAGCCGATAAGCAATTTGGAAGGATATGTCGAAAGATAATTCGTAAATGAGAACCCCCCAACGCGCGTATTGCCTCTACATATTCAAGTTCCCGAATAGATATTACATATCCCCTGATTAGTCTAGCAAAACGAGGGACGTAAGAAAGGCCAACTGCGATCATCGTCTGCTGGAGGCCCTGTCCGAGAATACTTACGATGGCGATCGCTATTAGGATATAAGGAAAAGTCAACAAAATGTCGACTATCCTGGATATTACTTGATCCACGGTTTGCCCAAAATACCCGGCCGTGAGTCCGAGAAGACTACCCAGGGTACCGCCGATAAGCAAAACCACTACCCCAGCACCTAAAGAAATTCTACATCCCCATATAATTCGGCTCAGGACAGAGCGTCCAAACTCATCAGTTCCTAACGGGCAGTCACCTGTGGGACCTTGCTGGACCCTGGCCAGATCCATAGCATTATAGCCTTCTGGTGCAAGATATGGCGCAAATACCGCAACAAGGGCCAACATACCTATTATCACTAAACCCACCATAGCTAGTTTATTGCGTGCAAACTGCAACAAGAATTTGCCACGAACTTTGAAAATCTCTCTTTCCATTTCGTTAATTGAAAATGCTACTTTGTTGATTAAAGAAAAAACCCACGGTTTCTCTTCATTTATAACGAATTCGTGGATCGATCAAACCATAAAACAAATCCGTCACTAAATTCACAATTAGGAATATTGTGCCGAAAAAAAGTAGCCCCCCTTGAATGAATGGATAGTCCCTGGCCAATATACTGTCGACCAGAAATCTTCCCAATCCTGGCCATGCAAAAACCGTTTCAGTGAGAACCGAGCCACCCAATAGAAAACCAAACTGCAATCCCACTACTGTAACTATTGGGAGCATAGCGTTTCTGAATGCGTGCTTGTAAACTACTACACGCTCTATAAGGCCTTTTGAACGAGCTGTACATATATATTCCTGAGTTAGTATTTCTAACATACTCGATCTTGTCATTCGTGCTACTAATGCTGCGTAATGAAACCCGAGTGTAATTCCTGGGAGGATCAAGTGTCGCACTGAATCAAGGAGAGGTGCGAATTCTCCTTTAAACACAAGAATAAGAGAGTGAAACAGTGGAGCCCCTCGCCCTAAAGCTGGAAAAATGGGGAATCTGAGACTGAGGGCGAGCATGAGCAGAATGCCTATCCAAAACGTGGGCATAGAAATTCCACAGAAGGATATTGTCATGCTTGTATAGTCGGCCATCGAATACGGTTTGGTAGCTGAAATAACTCCCACTGGGATTGCGATCAAGCTGGAAAAAAACATCGCAAATAAAGCAAGCTCAAACGTAGCCCCTGCCCTCCTTAGTATTTCTGATCTCACGGGTTGGCGTGTCCACAGTGAGAGGCCCATATCTCCCCGGGCGAGACCTGACATATATAAATAGTACTGGGTATACAGGGGCTTATCCAAACCTAATCTCTTTTCTACCAATTTTATGGTCTCCGGGTCGCTATCTTCCCCTGCCATGATATCGGCAGGATTGCCTGGAATAAGATGGATAACCAAGAATACTAAGATCGTAATCCCAAACAAAGTAACCACCGAAAATCCCAATCGTCTCAGAAGATATTCAGGCATTTGTAATTACGCCATAAGGATTGAAGACTATGCGCCTCGTGTCACAAAAAAGTAACACGAGGCGCACAGACTCAGCCATAACATCACCGAATATTGTTTACTTAAAGTACGTTCTTTGCGCTTCAAGATGCTCAAGCACTTCAGCAAATCCCTCCACGTTTTCTTTCATACCGTATACCGTAATTGGAAGATAAAGCGGTCTCCACGGAGCGTCGTCCTGAATGGTATCAAGGATCTTGTGATAGGTCTTGCGACGCACATCGCGGTCCGTTATCCTTCTAGCCTCCTCCATCAACTTATCCACCTCTGGACTGTTGTAGTTAGCTAGATTTCTCGTCCCCTTTCGCTGTGAAGAATGGAAAGTCCCATACAAGGATGAATCTGCATCGCCTGTGGAATTGCCCCACCCCATAAGAATCATTCCCTTATAACTCCGGGACTTGAGTTTCTTAATATACGTAGCAAACTCGAAAACTTTCACATTCACTTTGATACCAAGATTATTCTCAAGCTGGGAAGCTACCAACGTGGCCACCTGTTTATCCATGGGATAACGTCCATGGGGTGTCCACAGCTCAGTGGAAAACCCACGAGAATAACCTGCCTGGGCCAAGAGTTTCTTTGCTTTTTCAGGGTCGTACTCTAAGGGCTGCTCCCTGCCCCCGAAGAGCCAAGGGGCTATGACTCCTCCCGTCGGCGGAAGCCCGTATTCGCCAAAGATTGCCTTTACCATGCCTTCTGTGTCAATAGCATGATACAGTGCTTTCCTGACAGTCTTGTTATCAAACGGCTTCTCTTGGCAATTAAAGGCAAGATACATAGTGCGCGGAGTCGGAAAAGCTTCCACCTTAATACCGGTAACTTTCTTCAGCCGGTCTGCCTCGTGCGGTGGTATGTGCTTTGCGATATCAATCTCACCAGTTTCCAAGGCGATCATCCTTGTGCCGCTCTCCCTGATGATTTTGAACCTTATTTCCTTCAGCTTCGGACGGCCACCCCAATAGTCATCAAAGCGCTCAAGAACGACCTCCTCTCCCTTTCTCCAGCTCTTGAACTTATAGGGCCCTGTTCCGACTGGCTGAAGTCCGAACTTATCTAGTCCCAACTCTTCTGCTGCCTTTGGGCTTACTATGGCAGAAGTGGGATGGGCCAGATGATTGAGGAAAGGTCCAAACGGGTATTTGAGGAAAACGTCGAGTGTATGTTCATCGACTACCTCCATTTTGTCAATCATTTCGAAGTAGATCCTCCGAACCGAACCTGTCTTTGGGTCTAAAACCCTAGCCAGCGAATACTTCACAGCTGCGGCATTACACGGCGTCCCATCATGGAACTTGACACCCTTCCGAATGTAGAAGCGATACGTCTTAGGATCCAGTATTTCCCAGCGCTCAGCGACCATCGGTATGAAATTATAGTTTTGGTCGAAGCCGAGAATCCGTTCACATATATGTAAGATCACCTCGGCCGAGTTCTTAGTCTTTTGGAGCGCTGGGTCAAACTGAACTACATCTGCACCCACGCCTATGTTTAGTACTCCTGTTGCTTTACCAGCGTTTCCTGGATTCGACAACCCGAAGAGCACAAGACATGCAGATACTATAACGATTGTTACTAATTTTTGAATAGACATGATTACCCCCCTGATCTTAGATTACTGTATTCTGTTTCTTGCCGTTATTCAAGAAATGCCGTATAGGTTTGTTAGCCCATAATTCACCACCTCCTTTCCTTATTTGGACTTATGGAATTCCTCTTTTATTTCCTCAAGAAGCCTGGGATTCCCCAATAGTTCTATCGCTGTGAGTGCTTGCAACTTCGCAGCCAAGATCATTACTTCCCGGCCTTTTTCGGATATAGCAGCCTGAGCGAACTGAGGCGAATGAATCGGTATCTCCTCTTCACAGATTTTCAGCCAGGCACGCGATGCCGGGACTTCATGACTCACGGGGCCCATATCATTAGAACCAGTTGTATATTTGATATCCTTAAACTCGGTAACACCAAAATCTTCTAGGATTTCGCGCATGACCCGTGTCAGCATTTGATTGCACATCAAAGGTCTATAATATGGGCCGTCTCCAGGTGCGATTTCTAGTTCTGTCTCGGTTGACATGGCTGCCGCCTTAGCGCAGAGTATTACTCTATCCATAAGCTCTTCAAGGTAGTCTTCGTCGAGTGCCCTGACCCAGACTAAACATGAACCAGAAGCCGGTACTTCATTCGCCTTTGTACCCCCATCTTCTATGATACCGTGTATCCTTGTGTCCTCCGTCGTGTATTGCCTTATTCCGTTCACATTCACGAAGGTTTGGATTACGGCTTCGACCGCACTACGGCCAAGATGGGGAGTGGCTCCTGCATGAGCGGATTTTCCCTTAAATTTGAACCTAACTTGCTTTGCCCCTAGCATCTTGAGACCGACCGCGTTAAATCTTTGGGGGTGGATTGAATACATTGCGTCTACATGGTCAAACACACCGTGTTCTTGCATAATGATCTTACCACCGCCGCCCTCTTCCGCAGGTGTGCCTATTAATTCCACTCTTCCGGGTAGTTTACCAATCACTGGGGCTAATCCAAGCATGGCACCAACTGTACTCGTGCAGATGAGATTGTGACCGCACCCGTGACCTGTCTCAGGGAGTGCATCGTATTCGGCGAGCATAGCTATCGTTGACTGTTCTTTTGGACCCCCAAGTGAGGCTATGAAGGCTGTCTCCAAATTTGCAACTCCCCTTTCGATGTGAATCCCATCCACACGTTTGAGTTCCTCCAAAAGCTTCTCCACAGTTTTATGTTCCTTAAACATGAGCTCAGGCTCTTCAAATATAGATTTGCTCAGGTCAAAAAGCCTATCTCGATTTTGATCAATAACCTGAATGACTTTCTCTCGGACGCTTTTGGTATGCATTTATATCCGTCCTTTCTGCGAATCTCCCATGGTCAGCAAGACTTAACATCATCATCCTGTGTCCAGCTGGCTTTAATAAGCCAAAGTGCCAAACATGAAGCGTAACATGTTGCAATTTTTTAGGAAATAGCATTCTTAGTTATATACTCCGACTGAAATGTTAATGGTGAGTTTTTCTGTATCAAACCCAGACCATCGGCATAATTATGAATATATTCACCCATAGCGTTAGAGATTCTGAATCTCCTTAATTGGGAGCGTTAGCCAAGAGGGCCCAATCCTACCCGGGAGATCCAGGCAAAAAGCCTCATTAGCTAAAAAATTCATCGGTAATACTTCTTTTCCATATCCTACCGAGATTATTGTGTGTTTTCTGTCCGCAGCTGATTATCGTGGTGAATCAGCCGGAGGATATTTCCGGAGTAGATCATCTTCTTATCTGTCTGAGGAATGTTCAGCTCTTCTATGGAGGTAATCGCCTCCTCAATGTTCCCGATCACATGCGGGTAGTCGGAACCCAAGACCAAACGTTCGGCACCGACGAAAGAGTAAGCACACATGAGGGCAGGCTCGAAGAAACTCACTGCGTCGTAGTAAAACCTCTTCAGATAGTCCAATGCCGGACTTGAGATATTTTCTTGACATTCGGGGTATGCTTCATAACAGTCTTGTATGCGTTCCGCCAGATAAGGGATAGCTCCACCTAAGTGGGAGACAATAAATTTGATATTAGGGAATCTTTCCATCACCCCTCCCATGACCAATCGCACCACGGCAATGCAAAGATCCATCTCAAATGCGATCATAACACCGAGGCGGTAGTCCTTGTAGTTTCCCTTATCTGCAGGGGCGCGTGGGTGAATGTGGATGGGCAGATCGTAGTCGGACATGCGCTCATAAAAAGGATAGAGGATTTTGTCATCCAGACCTATGCCGTTTATATTTGAGCCGATAACGGCGCCCTGAAACTTCAGCTCGTCCACGCAGCGTTCAAGTTCCCTAACGGTTCGCTCAAGATCCAAAAACGGCAAGGTCGCAAACGCCATGAAATGACTTGGATGGTCATGGCAGATTTGAGCAAGCTCATCATTGACCGCCCTGGCCAAGGTTTCATCCATTGCGCCGGGAAAGATATCCAGAGGGGGGAGGGCCAAGCTCAGGATCTGCATGTCGAACCCGGCCTGCTCCATATCCTTAATTCGTTGGTTTATGTTATTCATGGGAGGGGTGATCGTGAACACCCGCTTCCCATGTTGGACCAGGATTTGATTCCCTCGTTCATCGTTCTCCAGTGTTATGCCGGCGACCAACCCGTGCGTTTCCAGCCGTTTCAGAAGTATGTTGGGATAAAAATGATTATGGACGTCGATCTTCATTTTTGTCCCTTTCTATTCACCTCGGACCGTTTCGGGGACTTGGATACTGAATTTCCCCGTATCCAGACTCATCATGGATTCCAGGCGGGTACCGACGGAGAAAACGAGGTTTCTCACCATGCCCTGAGAGAAATCCAGAATGATCGGGCCGTCTTCTCCGTTGGGACCTGGAATAGCTCGACGAACTGGCTTTTTTCTTTTTGGCCACGATTTTTTTACTATATGAAATGATTCAAGATGTCAAGAAAAAAAATGAAAATATTCAAATCCCATGGTGTGTTTTATTTTCCAAGTAAAATCAAATAGTTAAGTATAAATATAGATTTATCCTCCTTTGAGACAGACAAGGCGCTGAGGTAGAAAAAGACAGAGCCCACCTACGAGATTAACGTGTCAATCATTACGGACTGCAACATACTTAGGTACACGTGGGCATCAGATTTGGTTAACCCGAACCCTCTGCACAGCTATGACCATTTCCTGCCATGTTACCTCCCACCATGGTATCCCCGAGTGTGAAAGGCACCACGTGGTACTTTCTTAGTCTCTCCGGCGCTAGTATGATAATACCCCGAGGATTCTTTTTTTCACCAACAGTGAGGTTGAAAGAGCAGAAGAAATAATGGTAATTTGAGATAATATAATGCCTGAATATTTCCAAGATCTTCGAGAGCCAAAATGAAAAAATGCGAAAATTCCCCTAGGTCTTATTTCTCTAATAAAATCAAAGAATTAAGAAAGAAGCAAAATTTGACTGCCGTTGAGATGGAAAAGGCTTTGGGTCTTTCCGGAGGCTTGTGGAGTAGGTATGAACGGTCTTTGGTGATGCCAAATCTTTCCGTCGCCCATAAGATAGCCGACTTTTTTGGTGTATCATTGGACGAACTAGTAGGGAGGGATGGCCATAAGGGACATATTACCCTTGTTCGATTTAAACATGCTGAGGAAAGATTAGGCCCAAGAGAATTTGAAAAGGCTTGGCTTTTGGGGAAAAAAGTATTTGAACTCGTAAGTACTGACGATCATGCCATACGGAAGAAAAACATGAAAATAATCGACACAATTACTAACTTGCTCGATGAAACGGATACAGGAAGGGACCAAAAACGCGCGGGTGCACCTTTTCCTGGTGAAGAGTCTTAATTATAGGGGCCTTAATTGATGAGGCCAGGCAAATTCGGGGGACAAATTCCGGGGACACAATACTTATCTAGTCCGTCCATTGGGTTTTGCCCCAGGTTTTTGCTTGCGAAGCCTACGGCTCAGTGCCTTTTCGAGCTAGTCGATTAAGGCCTCGCCACTCAGAAGCCGTGTGATTCGAGAAATATTCTAGGTCAAATGTTATATTGTTATGTTGCAAGGCGTGCCCCCCCTACCTTTTCAATTGCCTGAACCTTTCTCATCTTGACCTCGCACCTTACTTGCGTGCTTTTGGCTGCCAGAGTCCAAAAGCCGCGCCAGTCGGATCTAAAATCACGCTAAACCACCCCATGTCTGGAACCTCGGTGACATCCTTGGCGATCGTTGCCCCGAGGGCCTCCGCCTTTTTTGTCGAGGCTCTAACGTCATCAACCAGGATATACGCAAGCCAATTGTCCGGAATGCCGGGGACAGGCTTCTTCATCATTCCTCCGCCCGTTCCTTCCCCGACGTTGATCGTCGTGTAGTCCATGCCCGGAATGTCTTCTAACTTCCAGTCGAACATGCTCTCGTAGAACTTCTTAGATTTCTCCACGTCTTGCGTCTGCAATTCAATGTGAACAAATGGGTTTGCCATGTTGCACCTCCTCAATGTTATTCGTATTCATATCTATTAGCTGATAAAATGCCTTCCGTCAATTAGCGGACAGGGGAGGTGATTAAGGCCAATGGATTTTTGGGGAGGGGGCTCAGGCGATCGCTGGGCCAATGCGCCGCGTGGCCATCACCCTAACGATCTGTAATGGGGCTTGTAAGGGGCTTGGGGTCAAGGGTGAAGGGCAGTTGTTTGCACGGAGCCCGATATCGAGCCATTTCCATCTTCTTTTGTGTTTTGCCCACAGCTCTGTAAGGGAGTCGATCGAGAGAGCTCGTGAAGAGAGGAATGAAGACCGTTAACCTTCAAAACCTACCAGCGTCCCTCGAGCCTTACTAGGGGCAACTTGTCCTAATTCAAGGGTTGACCCTTTTTCCCTTTTTTGCTGCGGGGTTTCATCTTTAAAGCTTTTCTAGATATGAACCCATTCGAACTCGAGCAAGTTCAACACATTTTTCCCTTGCACTTAAGGGGATTTTTTTATTTTTTACAGGAAATTTGGATTGAGTATGCTATGATAAATAAGTGAAGTTGAGGCAACACATTCGCACATTGGTGGAGGATGAGATTCATGGCAAGGTATAAAGGAACAATCGGAATTTTAACAGGGGGAGGGGACGTTCCTGGTCTCAATCCAGCCATTCGCGCTGTAACTTTCCGTGCGATTAGAGATGGCTATCGAGTACTTGGGATTCGACGTGGATGGGCTGGGCTAGTCGATATGATTCCGGATAGCAAAACGGACAATAGTGCGCACGTTCATGCTTTGACAGAGCAAATTGTCGACCGCGCAGGCAGGACCGGAGGAACTTTTATTCATACTTCGAGAACCAGGCCGAGCCATCTTCCGCGCAGCATTGTTCCGAAACATCTGCGAGACAAATACACGGACGAAATCAACGATGTCACTCCTGAAGTGCTCAAGAATCTTGAGTTTTTAGGCATTGACTTCCTTATCCCGATTGGCGGGGACGACACCCTGAGCTATGCACAGAGACTCAATCAAGAAGGCGTAAAGGTGGTGGGTATCCCAAAGACCATGGATAATGATGTGCCCGGAACTGACTACTGTATCGGTTTCAGCACCTGTGTCACCAGGACGATCGAGCTGACTCACAAGCTGCGCACGACGGCTGGCTCGCACGAACGCTTGCTTGTCATCGAGGTATTTGGTCGATACGCTGGCTATACCGCAATGCTGCCGACGATGGCAGGTGCGGCAGACAGATGCGTGATTCCGGAGCATCCGTTTGACGTTGAGCAACTCGCTGAACTCTTGGTGCACGATCGGAAACACCATCCCAGCAACTATGCCGTCGTGCTGGTTTCTGAGGGGGCCAAAATGCGGGGTGCGCAGGAAATGTCATTTGAAGGGCAAGAGAAGGACCAATATGGCCACCGCAAATTGGGGGGAATCTCTGAAAAGTACAACAATGGTAAGAGTATAAATGTTGTAAATCAAAGACTTGGATATCTGGTTAGGTGCGGTGATCCCGATGCCATCGATTCCATCGTCCCTATGGCATACGGCAACCTTGCATTGGACCTTGTCCTTTCCAACACCTCCGGGCGTCTCGTCAGTCTTCACGACGGTTGCTATGATACGGTGCCAATCGATGTCATAACAGGTCGGAAAAAGGTTGTCGATGTGGGTAAGTACTACAACACGGAACGGCTGCGACCCAAATACGAAACGTTTATGAAACAACCACTTTTTATTATGACCAGTGATGTTTAGATGTCCGCTCCTTTATGTTAATGGAAGAGGCATGTAGGAAATCGACCCGCAAGTCCGGCTTCAATTTTGAAGAAACTTTTTACACAATATTACAGTTATAAGGATATTAGGAGTTACATCTTTTAATGATAAAAAGAGGAGGGGTCAACCCTTGAAAAAGGACAAAAATGTAATTCGTGATTCGAGAAACATGATATTTATCTCGTTCGTCGATTGGGCTTCGGCCCAGGTTTTTGCTTGCGAAGCCTGCGGCTCAGTGCCTTTTCGAGCCAGTCGATTAAGGCCTCGCCACTCAGAAGCCGTGTGACTCGGGAAATAGTATAGGTCAAATGTTATATTGCAAGGCCTGACCCCCTTACCTCTCTTATCGTTTCATTCGATACCGATACTTACTCAAGCTGTTACCACGGTCCCGTGTATCGGTTGTTCTCCCCTAGCGACCCTCAAGATGTTCTCACTCGCTCGTTGGCTATCGTAAACAATGTGCGCACCGTCCGGCCAGTTAGCCGCATTGTGGGGGGTCAGGATCACGTTGTCCAATCTCAAGAGCGGGTTGTCCTTGGGCGTCGGCTCCTTCTCGAACACGTCGAGTCCAGCTCCGGCAATTACCTTGCTTTTCAGAGCCTCGCATAATGCCTTCTCATCGATGATTCCCCCCCTTGACACGTTGATGAGATAGGCGGTTGGCTTCATCATGGCCAACTCCTTCTCCCCCATCATCTTATCCGTTTCCTCAGTATGGGGGACGTGGAGACTCACAAAGTCCGACTTTTTCAGCAGCTCATGGAAGGTGGTATACTGAATGCCCAGACTCCGCTCCTCATCTTCACTTAGCCTCCTGCGCTTGTAATAGAGAATCGTCATCCCGAAGCATTTTGCCCTCTCGGCAACCGCGATACCGATATCCCCCATCCCAACCATTCCCAAGGTCTTGTGATAGACATTGTCTACGGGCAACCCCGTCCAGTTTCCTGCATGTCCCCCACATTCCGTTGTCACAGTGGGCGTAAGGCCAAATTTCTCATAGTCTCCGTTCACAACGGAGTTGTGTGACCTGATGAGCATCTTAGGGAGCGCCAGCATGAGCATTATAGTATGCTCCGCAACGGCCATATCGAGGGACATGGGGAGGATAGCAACGATAACTCCCGCCTCTTTTGCGGCGGCAAGGTCGATGTTGTCGGTAGGCCTACCCAACCTCTGGATCATTTTGAGATTTTTGGCCGCTTTGATAACGTTCCTTGTAATCTGAAAGAGTCTCCGTACGACAATGAAGTCAGCATCTGCGGCAAGCCCCATCAGTTCTTCCTCAGGGGTAGGAGGCATAATCATTCCCGTTTGGACCAAGTCCACCTTATCCGGGGGTAAGAATCTGGTCACGTGCGGGGGAGCCTGCCAAGTCCAGTAGAATCTTGATTTTTTGCATCTTCTCATCTCCTTTCTGCTAATGAAGGAGGGCAGTGCAATCCGCACTGCCCCCCCTTCTTATGCCCCCAAAACGTGCTTGTTCCAGAGCTCCAGATTTTTCTCCAGGTTGTTGACCACTTTGATCCAGTCGAGATCTGCAGCCTTCTCTATCTCTTTCTCCGGGACTTTTGCATATTCTAACTCCTTGGGAATTTTGGCCGTCCGGTTAGTGGGAGCGTACTTGAACACCTTCATAAACTCCACCTGCGCATTGGGGTCTAGTGTAGTATTCACAAATTCCATGGCGATCTTCGGGATCCTGGTATTTTTCATCACAGACATCCCCTCGTACATGGAGAGGTAGTCCTTCGGCCAGATAAAATCAACCGGCACTCCCTCTTCGATCAACTGATGAGTTCGTCCGTCCCAGAACGGCATAATCCATAGTTCCTCTGCATGGAACAGTTTCTTTACGGGCATTGTATTGTCTTCTGTGCCCCCAAAGAATTTGTTGATAGCATGGAGAAAATAATCTCCTACCCATCCATAGGCTGGAATGCCTACATGCCCCTTGTATTTCGGGTTCCACAAATCATGGTACGATTCGGGCCGCTTGACATACTTCTTGTTATAGGTAAGCACGTCATTGATGAAACAGAATCCGGCATAAGCATTCCCCATTTTGGCTTGGGGATAGATGTCTG
>SMTZ1_10004984_pt1 | contig 28592 bp, 35 predicted proteins | sample DeeMarSWOR136_30_FD_25667 | JGI IMG/M metagenome (IMG submission 25667)
TGAGATAGATTTTTGTCCAATCGTATGGTGGTATCATTACATGCCATGTTACATACATCTCCCAATCCTCCGAATAGAACATGTAGTGCATGACAACTAGGATTCCCGGGTTTACAATAGTTCCAATCCACTCTGTTTCACTAGTAATGCCCAACTCGGGGTGATTGCTGGCTAGCCATGGAACAAACTTGTTCCGCATCTCTGCAGCTAATTCGCCCAAATCATCTTCCCAGTCAATTACCTCAATATCAAACGTTTCAGTTTGCTTGAACCCACTTCTATCCCCGTTAATGGTGATTGTTAATATCTTGTTTGTGCTCATCTGATCAGGGATTACAGTTACTTCAGCAATTTCTCCGGGCTTTATTGCCGGATTATTAACGGATACTGCAGCGCCAGAAGCAGTCGCTGAGATGTCTACAGCTTTCCCATATCCGTTTCCCTCTCCGGTGTCCTCGACAACCACAAGAAAAACAACTCTCTGCCCGGGTATAGACATAGGTATCTCTTTTTCGCCTTTCATGGGAATAAAAGGTCTGGAAAGCACCTCCATGGAAAAGGTGGCTGGATTGGTTTCAGGAACTGACTGGGAGTAATACCATATTCCGGTAACAGTCGCTATAGCGACAACCAAGATAATAGCGATAGACTGTACACGCGTAATAGCCTTCCTAGAAGCCATCCTGTGTAACCTCAAAGCTTTCTATGCAGTATACTCATAAGAATTTTGTTGCTTACAGGTCTTTTGGGTTTGGGGGCTAAAATTTAATTCCAAGTACACGAATTGATCGTTTTGTGTTTTTCTTGTTTTATCGTAGCTGGTTTGTTATGTATGGAGCTAGAAATGTTGCTAATAAAACAAGGCTCCAGATTCTTCCTTTAAAAATGTTGTAGTCTGCAAGAAGTTTTTCCCAAGAATTTTTAAAGGCATAATGTCCAGCAGCAAACTCAAACAGTATCGTCGAAACCAACCAAATGCTACCCATAACTAACGCCGACAAATCAGTTAACTGAAGACCACTTACCCGCAAAATCAGGTAGGTTACAACAAAAATAAGCGACACAAAGATAACTGTGCTAATTTGATGCGCAACCAAATCTCCAACCACTGGCTTGTACACCTTATTTCTTACTGCTGCGTTGATTATCGCAATAACCACAAAAACAAGCCACATACCAAATGTTACAACAAAAAAATAGTTATCCAACGTAATCACCCACGTCAACTCTTATGTCAACACAATTATAAAAAAACAGGTTTAGTGTTTGCTTGCTTTGAGTATCCGCTCTTTTGCCAAATTCATCGCCGCGTCTCGGAGTCCAACATCTTTGCTTAGGGCAGTTTCTATAACCTTTACCGTGTTTTGCCTGATTTTCCGTTGAACAAGCTCCAGCATCCGTTTGGGGTTGTAGCCGCGGTATTCAGCGTAAGAAGAAATCACCCCTCCCGCGTTCGCCAGAATGTCAGGAACAACAAAAACGCCCCTATCAGCTAAAACCTTCTCGATTTCAGGGCGTACAGGAAGATTAGCTGCCTCAACCACCATCTTCGCTTTAACACGATCCACATTGTCCGCATTGATAACGTCGGGAAGGGCAGCTGGAATAAGAAGTTCTACAGGCAACTCAAAAAGCTCTTTGTTCACCAACACCTTGCCTAGACGATAATTGATAACTGAACCTGTTTCAGTCTTAACATCCAACAACTTTTCGTAATCTAATCCATCAGGGTTGTAGATGCAGCCTTTAGAGTCTGAGACTGCCACAACCTTCACGTCAATCTGAGTCAAGTACTCAACAACAAAGGAGCCAACGTTTCCGAAGCCCTCCACCGCAGCCGTTGCATTGTCAAGGTCCAAGGCTTCCACATAATTTGCCGCCGTGAATGCAGCCTGCACCACCCCCAAAGCTGTGGACCCATACTCGTGGGGGATACCACACTTTACACCCGGTTTAACGCATAGGTGAGCGGGTTTTCCTGTAGCAGACTTCATAGAACCATTCTCTTGGGCGAAAGCAGCCATCTCCTTCTCTCCGGTATTAATGTCCGGCGCAGCCACGTAGAGGCTTGGGCACACCCGCTTCAATGCTCTGGAAAAAGCTCTGATTACCTCCATCTTCCCTTCTTCAGACATCTGTTTCGGATCAGCTATTATGCCAGATTTGGCTCCTCCAAACGGAATTTTTGCTAGGGCACACTTCCACGTCATTGTCCTAGCTAACCGGAAGACCTCCTCAGTTGTCACAGTGGGCATCATTCTGATTCCACCCTTTCCCGGACCCAAAGTTGTGTTGTCGATAACCAGAACGCCTTTCATTCCCGTCTTGGGATCATAGACCTGCAGTATTTTCTCTGGACCCCACTCGTCAGCAAAAGCTTCTATCTTGACAGTCAATCCGTTTCCCCCAGAAGAGTTTATGACAAATGTAGTATCTGAACCCTTGTAAAAACTTTCTTCAACAACACACTGACAAAAAATTTGAATGACGATAACTGGTCAAGTTTTTGTTAGGTTTTACAGCAAAAAAGGCGGCAGTAAACATAAATTGGCGGTTCCTCGTTTGTTATTTTAGGGAACTTTTGAAATAGTAAATCAGGTTGTGAGGGATTAGATAGTTGGGTCACATATATCTTTACACTGGAACTGGGGGAGGAAAAACCGTGAACGCTCTAGGTTTAGCTCTGAGGTCTGTGGGTCACAAACACAAAGTAGTTATAATTCAATTTTTGAAGTGGTGGGAGAATACCGGAGAATACAAGATAAGAAAAAAACTTCAGCCATACTATGAAATTTATCTGTTCGGCAGAGACGGCTGGATCGGATTGGACAACCTAGGCGAAGAAGACCGGAGGCTCTCAAAAGAGGGCTTAGAATTTGCCAAAAAGGTTGTTGAAGAGAAGAAGCCTCATCTGCTGATTTTAGATGAGATAAATTTGGCTCTCCACTGTAACATGCTAGATATAAAAGAAGTGATGGAATTTCTGGACAGTATCCCAGATGAAACCGACGTTGTTTTAACTGGAAGATACGCGCCGAAAGAACTCATTGACCGATCCGACTTCGTCAACGAAGTGAAAGACATAAAACATCCTGAGGAAATGGTGACAACAGAGGGCATTCAGTACTAGTCTAGCCGCCGGTTTGAAGGAGAAGTATTGCCTTAGCTAGGTCTCCATCGCTCTCTTCCAATGCTCTTTTAGCGTCTTCCATGCTTTTTCCTGTCTGGTCCGCAACAAGCTGTGCATCTTCTTCAGGAACAGTTACCTTAGCCGCCTGCTTCTCTAGAGCTCTCTCATTTACCTCTCCGGTGACCTGAAAGATTTTTTGTCCCTGCATATCAAGGACAGCCACCTGAGCGTTTTCAACCACGATTTCTTTGTCGCTAGTTCTAAAAATGACTTCCTGAACGTCAGGCATCTCTCCCATGTTCATGCCCATACGCTGCATCATCCTCTTCGCGTTTCTTGGACTCATTCTTCTCCGCATTTCTGTTTCCTTCCCATCCTATACTCCATCAATCGTCTTCTTAACTTTTTTCCGCCAAGCCTCGGCGAACCCGCACAGCCATTCCCCTGCTGAACTCTTTCATTTCCTTTCCAGAGAGGAGAGCCCGCCCAACAGCCAAAACCTCATTCTTCGTGTTGATGACTATGACTTCATCTTGTGGTCTTATATCATCGTCAGCATCTATTACATGTTTGGCGAAGGCGCTTCTTCCCTTTGATACGAAGGGTTCAGCATCGTCATGAATTTTAACCCAATACCGCAGGGGCTTCACTTCACGTACCAGTCGCTTGGCGCCAGCAAGGGTTAAAACAAATAGTCCAGTTGTGGGTCGGAGAGTAGCCAGCAGTTCTTCCTTCAAGTGTATGTGACGTATTTTTCCCGTGTTTTTTGAGTACACGATTCTAACTTCGTCTGGGAAAAGTTTGTCACCTGCATCTCTTCCGAACTGATAATCAGCTATACTCCGTATCTTCTGGAGAGCATACATGTCCATTATTTCACCAAGTTTCACATTAACATCAGGCTAAAGCATTAAATCTTGTTCTCTGCGCAGGTAAACGTAGAGTTGAAAATAAGAAACTTTAAGTTTTATCCCTTCTCGTATAAAGAATCTAATTAGGCGGAGAACCAGATGGAAAAGCTTCACCACAACGGCGTCCTAGTTCCACCCCGATACGAAGGAAAAAGTCTCACAGTTAAAGTGAAGGGGAAAGAGATTAGGCTAACAACTGAGCAGGAAGAGATGGCAGTAGCATGGGCAAAAAAAGTGGGAACCCCCTACGTTGAGGACCCAGTCTTCGCCAAAAACTTCCACAAAGACTTCTCAAACAAACTTGGCATCGAAGTTAAACCCGGAGACGTTGACTACTCAGAAATAATTGCTCTCGTCGAAGAGGAACGAGAACGTAAAAAGAATCTTCCACGAGAAGAGAAGAAGCGGTTAGCTGCTGAAAGAAAGGCTGTCCGAGAGGAGAACAGGGAACGTTACGGTTATGCCTTTGTTGACGGTGAACGAATGGAGCTAGCCAACTACGTTGCAGAGCCCAGCTCCATCTTCATGGGGCGAGGAGAACATCCGATGCGTGGAAGCTGGAAAGAAGGGCCTTCTAAAGATGACATTATTTTGAATCTTTCGCCTGACGCACCGAGACCAGAGGGAAACTGGCAAGAGATTGACTGGGAGCCCGAAGCCATCTGGATTGCCCGTTGGCAGGATAAGCTCAGCGGCAAAATGAAGTATGTCTGGTTTTCTGATTCATGCAGTTTTAAACAGCAGAAAGAGATTGAAAAGTTTGATAAGGCAGCAGAGTTTCGCCAAAAGCTTCCCCAAGTAAAAAGGCACATCCTAAAAAATCTTGAATCTGACGACCTGAAACGAAGAAAAACTGCAACAGTCTGTTACCTTATTGATAAGCTGAAGATTCGTGTTGGCGACGAAAAAGACCCTGACGAGGCGGACACTGTTGGTGCTTCAACTCTTCGAAGGGAACACATCAAAATCAACGGTGACGGAACAGTATCCTTCAACTTCTTGGGAAAAGACAGCGTGCCACACATTTTCACAACCAAACTCCCTGACAAAGTCATCAGTAACCTAGAGGAATTTGCATCGAACTCGGAAGCTACCCTTTTCGGCGGAGTCCGCTCTAGCCATGTGAGCGAGTTTCTGGATGAGGTGATGACTGGGCTTTCTGCGAAGGTTTTCCGTACTCTTTACGCTTCTGATGCTGTGAAAACGAAGCTAGATAAGACCCCCGTTGAATCCGAAGACCCGGAATATGTCAAGAAGTATGTGGCTAAAATGGCGAATCTTGAAGCTGCAAAAGTTTGTAACCATAAGCGTACAATCCCAAAGAGATGGAAAGCGTCCTTAGAAAAGAAGAAGGACCGCCTTGAGATTATCAAGAAGCGAGCGAAGGATGCGCAAGCCAAGATTAAGCAGAGGATGAAAGATTGGACTCGGAAGCATGAGGAGAGGTTGACGAAGCAGGAGGAGAGGTTGAAGGCGGCTGTGGAGAAGCTGGAGGATACTATGCGGCAGCTGGAAGAGAAAGAGAAGCAGGGCAAGGATGTTTCTGTTTTGAAGAAGCGGGTTAAACGTCAACGGGAAGCGGTAACACGTCAGAAACAGCGCATTAGAGACATAAAAGCTAAACAGGTGGAGCGGATGGAGAAGCTGAAGCAAAGCTTGGAGAAGCGTAAGCAGCGGGATATATCCGCTGTAGAAAAGATGAAGCTGAATATAACGATTCAGGGAGAAACCAGAGACTACAATCTCTCAACTTCCCTGAAGAGCTACATTGACCCCAGAATCTACTACGAGTGGGGCAAACAAGTGGAGTATGACTGGAAACAATACTACCAGAAAGCCCTGCACAAAAAATTCAGCTGGGTAGACACTCAAGACGACAAAACAGAAAACTGCTAATGGCACTCTACCCCACAAACAATAGCCACTTTCCATTTATGCTTCATGTTTCTGGTTATTTTTGCTACATCTTGTTTTTCTGAAAAAAGAGAAAGAGCCATAAAACCCAAAACACTTTAGCCCTCTAGTATATGTGGGGTTTGAGAGGATGATGACTGAAACAATAACTACTCCTGAAATGCGCGCCTTAGAGACAAACGCTGAATATTATGGCATCTCATTGCTGCAGCTTATGGAAACTGCTGGAAGAAACGTCGCTGACGAGATTGCCGCACGATTTAATCCAAAGAAAACGAAGGTGGCGATTTTTTGTGGTTCAGGAGGAAATGGAGGCGACGGCTTTGTTGCGGCACGTTATCTTACATGTCTAGGTTTCAAGGTTGAAGTGATACTTGCAGCAAAAGCGTCAAACATTACAAGTGAATCGGCGCGAAGAAACTGGATTGCCCTGCAGCCCCTCAAAAACACTATCCACCTAAAAGAAGTCAAAGATTCCATGCTTATTCCAGACGTTAAGGCAGATGTTGCTGTAGATGCTCTGCTTGGAATAGGCATGAAGGGAAAACTGCGTCCACCAATCTTGCAGTTAGTGGAAAAAATCAATGCAATGGATGCATTCCGTGTAGCCGTGGATGTTCCCACCGGAATAAATTCTGATTCAGGCGAAGTTTTAGGCAACGCTGTAAAGGCGAACCTAACTATCACCTTTTACAAGGCGAAGCCAGGACTCGCCAAAGCCAAAGAATATGCTGGGGAAATTGTGGTAAAGAATATAGGTTTACCATCCGAGTTTGAACGGTTTACTGGTCCCGGAGACGTTTCGTTGGCTGTTAAGCCTCGTCATCCAGAAGCGCACAAGGGAACTTTCGGCAGGCTCCTCGTCATCGGAGGAAGCAACGTTTTTTCGGGTGCTCCAGTATTAGCTGCCATGGCTGCTCTTCGCACCGGAGTTGACATTGTTACCATAGCTGCTCCAGAAAAAACTGCAACTGCAATCTCTTGCATGTCCCCAGCGCTGATCACAATAAAACTGAAAGGAAAACACCTGAACTCCAGCAACCTGCCCGCCCTCAAGGAACATTTAGAGTCGGCGACTGCGGTTGTTTTGGGTCCGGGTTTGGGGCTGCACAGTGAAACCAAGGAGGCTACCAAAGAAATTATCGAACAGGTAGAGGAAACAGGGACGCCGTTGCTTTTGGATGCTGACGGGCTTAAAGCCTTCGCAGAGTTCAAACGGAAAGTTGAGTTGCCGCTGGTTTTGACTCCCCACGCCAGAGAATATGAGATTCTGACTGGAAACAAGCTGCCGAAGGAGTTGGAGGAAAGGGCGGAAATTGTTCAGAAGAGGGCGCATACTGCTGAAGGGACCTGTTGATGTGATCTCTAACGGAAAGCAAATTAAATTTAATTTCACCGGAAATCCCGGAATGACCGTGGGAGGAACAGGGGACGTTCTCTCCGGGGTAGTTGGGGGTTTGCTGGCAATGGGAGCGGATTCGTTCAGGGCTGCGGTGGCAGGGGCGTTTATTAACGGCGCAGCAGGAGATTTTGTGGCTGCTGAAAAGGGGTATCACATGATTCCCACAGACCTTCTTGAATTTATTCCCAAGGTCATGGATGATCCCATATCCCATCTGGAGGTGCGGAGGAATCGATACTAGATCCGTTTCTATCACCGTTTATCATGCTAAGCAGTGTGACCCAAAGAAATGCAGTACATTGAAGCTTAAGCGTCACAATCTAGTGTGTGTGGTTCATCGAATTAGAGAGTTGCCTCAAGGAGCAGTAATCCTAAACCCTTTTACACCAAAAGCTTTCTCTCCCGCAGACCAGAAGAGACTAAAACAGAGGGGTTTAGCTGCATTGGACTGTAGCTGGGTACATGCAAAAGAAGTTTGTGCCATTTCTGCCCACTGGACTCCCCGTTGCTTACCATACTTGGTGGCGGCAAATCCTGTAAATTATGGAGTACCAACTAAACTTAGCACAGTGGAGGCGTTGTCTGCGGCTCTTTTCATTGCTGGTTTTCGTGAACAAGCCGAAACCCTATTGTCGAAATTTAAGTGGGGACCCCAGTTCATCGCGTTGAACGAAGAGCTTCTGGAAGGCTACGCTCAAGCAAAGGATAGCACTGAGGTTGTTAAGTGTTACAAAAAGAGTACATTAGCTAAAGTTGCACCACACAATGGAAATTATAAAACGAGTTCTACTGTGTCCCATTATATTTGTAGTCTAATAACAGTGTATTGTTGAAAACAAGCTTTTTTCAGAAAAAAGAAAGTAAAAATTTGGTGCTCCGGCCGGGATTCGGACCCGGGTCTTCGGCTCGAAAGGCCGAAATACTTAACCGGACTATACTCGGCAGAAAAGGAGCAATGTCCCTTCTTCTACCGGAGCCTAAACCAGAGCATCAACCAAATAAAAGATACTTACGTTTTAAGTTTTCTCCATCTAAAAAGATATCTTCGCAGAAGAGGGGGTTCCACCAATGATTTTCGCCGAAGCAGCAGCCACCTTTTCGAGATGTTTTTCATCTGTGTAAACTCGGAGAATGTTGATGAATCCTTTGAGAACATCGAATACCGCGGATATGTCGCTTAGCCGTAAGGGAATCTTTTCTCAGTGATGATAGGGCACCGAAGGCACTGTTGGCACATCAATTACAATAGCTTGGGGCTCAACTCCTGCCTCTGACGCGATTTTGTTTCTCATCTGTTCTCGAACCTCGTCGACGCTGAAGATGCTGGGCACCATCTTTTCTCGCACATGGAAGGTTCTGTCATAGGCACACTTGAGGAGCCTACGCCTCTCCAAGTTCTCCATGATTCCTCTAGATTTTTTGCATTCTTTCAGCATGGTCCAAACAGTGTAGTCATTCAAGGCTAGGTAATCCTCAGGAGAATCAAACTCTACCAAGCCCAGTTCATCATTTGCTTCCTCCATGGCTGTGGCAAGCATTATCTGAGCGGCTCTTCCAACACGGTGGAAGTAGATGCTTCTGAAGGATTCTAACCTCGCCAACACGAAAGATTCAAGGGCTGAGAGGGCTCCCACATCAACAGCAAGATTTTCGCCAAGAACATCCAGCATGTGAATGAGACGGAAGACATCTACATACCCATATTCTGCCCCAGTGTGATAGGTATCCCTTACCACAAAATCAAGCTTGTCAACATCCACAGCGCTTTGAATTATCTGATCCAAGAAAGCCTTCCCTCGCCTCCGCAGTTCTCCAACAGCAAGTTTTCCTATAGCATCTGCATCATATCCCAGTCCGCTGATGATATCACGCAACTCAGATTTTTGGATAATCCACCGAGTCATATCTTCATGAGTCTTGCTCAAAAACTTCACAAGGAGATGCTCAAAAACGTGAGAGAATGGACCGTGACCCACATCGTGAAGAAGAGACGCCATTCTGACGATTTGAACCTCGTCTTCCGAAAGAAGCTGAGAAAGATTCTGGTTTTCCGTTAGCTTACCCGCTAGGTACATGACTCCAATAGAGTGCTCGAAGCGAGTGTGATTTGCTCCTGAATACACAAACTCCGATCCAGCCAACTGCCTTAGCCGATGAAGCCTCTGAAATGGATAAGAATCAATGAGCTGCTTCTCCGCTTCGGTAATGTAAACATACCCGTGAACCGGATCTTTGATTTCCCCCCAGTATCGCCGCATAGGGACGTTTCTCCTCAGCTTTGTCAATCTTGAGCATCATTATTTAAGGTAATCGATCATTAATGGATAGAGGCTGAATTATACAGTGAAGAAGAAAGGAATTTTCATCTGCATAGAAGGTCTTGATGGAAGCGGAAAAACCACTCATGCCCATCGGATTGTGCGAAACCTGCAAAAGAAAGGATTCGACGCCGTATACACCACTGAACCGAGCCGAGGAGAATTAGGAAAATTTATACGAGCATCAGTTCTGCAAGGGAAGAAGCGGGTGCCAAGGGTTGTGGAGGTTCTTCTCTTTGCAGTTGATCGTGTTGAGCACCTAGAGAAAGATGTGAAACCAGCGTTGGAGGAAGGAAAAATTGTGATTTCGGATCGGTGCGTGTACTCGTCCCTTGCTTATCAGGGGGCAGCGGGACTCGACCTTGAATGGATCGAAGAGATTAACAGGATGGCTCTTCCTCCGGATTTGGCTATATACATTGATGTCCCACCGGAGGTTGTGGTAGAGAGAATAAGGCGGAAGAAGTCGGTTATGGAGAGGCTGGAGACTCAGCGGAGAGTCAAAGAGTTTTACATGAAGTATGTGGAGAACGGAAAACTTGTGCCTGTTGATGGCGACAAAAGAAAAAGTGAAGTGGCACAAAATATTTTGATGGTGATTCTGGATTTTCTGCAGAAAAAAGTTTGACCAATCGGTTCGCTGTTAAACGATGTATCTTTGGTTCGGTTTCTCAAAGTCCTTAACGATTTCCATGGCTTGCTTAGGTAAGGTTATGCCATTTAATGGAATTCCTTTGAGGAGAGACCAAGGAGTCTTTTCAGCCAAAGTTGTAACTATGTGATTCTCCCCAAAACATTGTTTTGATATATCATAAACTAGGGAACGAACTTCAGCCTCTGAGATGTGCCCCAACGCGTGAAGGTACTCATGTGTTAACATGCTGTAGACGAAGGCATTCACAAGCTTCTTCGATTTTGTGACAGCTTCAACGATGTTGACCAGACTTCGGTTTAGAACTATATTGTTTGTGCCTACAGGATGGTATGCGCCCAAGTGAAGAGGCAGGTCATCCAAGAAGAGCAACATACCCATTCTGTTCTCGCCTAAAGAAACTTTAACGGTTTCCTTAACTATCTCCCAAACTCCGCTGAAACCTTCAGCCTCATCAATCCTTAAACGGTAACTTTCAACCTTGGAAAACTCTTTTTCTGCCTTTGGCTCTTCGTCCCTCACGAGTCTATCTGGCTGAAACTCTGCTGAAAACAACATTGTTATGTTCATTAATATTTTCCAGCATCTTCTTGTTATTTATATATTTCACTTTTTAGCGCCACCATATCGTATCGGCGTGGTTTGGTAACTAACCCCTTCTGTTTGTTGACCACGAAACTTGTGCGCATGAAATACTTTGAATCCAAGAACAAAGGCGGCAATTACAAGGGCTGCGCTGAGAAGGAAAGCCACATTTAATCCAACAAATTCGGCAACTAAACCTCCCACTAGAGGACCTGGAATCCGTGCGATGCTTCCCACAGATTGGACAACCCCTAGCATCCCGCCTTGTTCATCTGGGGCTGTTCTCGTCGAAACGAAGCTGGGCAGAACCGTGTTTAATATGCCCATGCCGGATGATATCAGTGTGAGAGAAGCAAAGAAGGCTACAATGCTGGAGAGCAAGGGCATCGATAGCATACCAAGCGCCATTAGCAGAGACCCAAAAACAATGAGGTTCTCTTCGCCCCACCGTTTGGTTAATCTTCCAATCAGGATGCCCTGAAGAACAATCTGCACCACTCCAATATACATGAAGAAGTAGGACATCTCAAGTTCCGTAAAACCAAAAAATGCTATACCCAGCAACGGTACTATGACAGGTATGGCTGAAAACGCAAAAATTGTAACAAAAAGAATTATGAAAACGGCGCCTATAAACGGTTTTGTTAAAGCAGATGCCAGCCTACGCCAATAGCCATCAGAGTTAACGGACTTTTGTATACTGGAATCAGTGTGGACATTTGACTCAGGCAGAAAAAAGAACGCAAAAAGAAAGTTTACCAATGTTAACGCAGCCGCTACGAAGCCGGTTGCCGAGAACCCGTAGATGCTTAGGAGCCCTCCTATGGCAGGTCCGATTATGAATCCTGCTCCATGGGCTGCACCCACCTTGCCCATTCCCTTTGCCCTCTCTTTTTCTGTGGTTATGTCGGAGATGTAGGCTTGGGCTACGGCGGATTCTGTAGCCATTCCCGCTGTGATTCGTGAGAGAAGGAGCATAGTGAAGGAGTTTGCTAGGGCGAAGACAATGAAGCTTATGGTGGAAGAAAATATGGATAAGAGGATAACGGGTCTCCTTCCCACCTTGTCTGACAACCGCCCTAAGAGAGGAGAGAATATGAACTGCATAAGGGAAAATGAGCCTATCAGAAGCCCTAGAGCCAAGGCTCCTGCTGCAACAGTTTCTGGGTGAAAGGGCAGAAGGGGAATGATCATGCCAAAACCAATCATGTCTATGAACGTTGTCATAAATATCACAAAAGAAGGAGAAATTCCTAGCTTACTATGCAAGCTCTCTTTTGGGTCAGTACGGTCGTCCATGGTAATACTTTCCGTAAACCGCAAAGCGCATTACTCACCTTTAAACATAACTAAACTGTAGAAACCCTACTTCATCATATCTAAAAACAATCATCTAGAAAATACATCTTGACGAATAAAACACAAATCACAGCTTCAAAGCTAACCCCGTCTATTTCACAGTGACTTTCTCGAAAGCCCCCAAAATCAAAGGGGTCAACTGTCTTCGAGAGAGTTCAACGTTTATCCTTTTAGCTATGAAAGCTGTCAGGTCATCTAGCGTAACTCGCTGTGTTCCCCTTTCGTGACAGATTCGCATCTCCAAACCGCTTTCTTGGAATATGAAACGGAGCACATGATAATCAAATCTTAATGGAACCCGTTTACTGTCTTCCCTAATAATGTGGTAGTGGACAGCAAAGAAAAAATCTAACGTTTGCAGTTCCTTTTCGGCAACGCTTCTTAGACACTGATCAAGTTCCTTCTGATCCAAAAAATTGAAATCGAAGCCTTCAGCCACGCCGAACTCGAAGCCGACCTCACACTTCTGTTTCAAATAGGGGCTTACAACATCCAAATCATAGTGTTCATGATTCAAGTTGTGAAGTGCGCAGAGAATAGCCTTCTGAACCTCCTTCGCTGAGTCTTGATAGTCAAAAAGGGCTAAAGCGTGAATATTTTCTGGGAAATTTTCGTAATGTCCAAGCAACCCAAACGCCTTTCGTTCCGGATTAGGATGCCTTTTTCATCTTTCGTATCTTTTCAAGATTTTCGAGGAGCGTCGACAGAGTTGCTCCAAGGTTCCTCAATTTTTCTGCGTCCTTTTCTTCGCCAAGTTCTTTCTCTATCGCCTGAATCTTAGCTAGGATTGTTGATTCTAGGCTGGCGAATAACGTAGGGTCAGTAGCCTCTGGTTCGGCTTCTCCCTCTCTAACAATTATGACACGCTTTTGGCAACTGGCACACCAGAGGTCTCCGCTCCTTAGTTTAAAGAGAGGTGAAGAACAGGCTGGACAGGAATGTTCCGTGAGGGTGGCTCCCTGCCTAAGCAAATCTGCCATAATCTTGATGTTTTTTGAATCTTTAGTCACATCAAACCCTTCTGAACAAACTTTACAGTTGGAGAATATATTTTTGCTGTCAGTTAATTAACTATCTATCGCCTTTTTCACGTTGAAGCTGAATCATAGAATGATCTGTGCTCCATAAACGGTATAAATCGCCGCCTATTTATGGGATAAAACTAAATAGGCTACGTCTCGTTTAAGCAATGTTATATGAGGCTTCTATATGGTGAGAAAAAAGAAACTACAGGAATACGAGGGAAGAATAGAAGAAGCTATGAATGTTCTTGGCATGGTTTCCGAAGACACCACAACTCCACGAAACATAAGAAGAGCCGCGAAACAGTCCATCGCAGCCCTACAACTCTCTGAAAACAGTCCCGCCGTCAGAGCAGCCAACGCCATATCCATTCTCGACGAAATCTTGCAGGATCCCAACATGCCCCCTTACACCAGAGTGAAACTCTGGAACGTCATGAGCCTACTTGAAGCCATCAAAGACTAAAACCCCACAGGACCATCAATGCATGTTTCCTTTCATTCCCAACTCGTTATCGGCGCCATAATAGCGGAAGCTTCATCCTTTTCGTTCAGTGTAATTGTTTGATTCCGTCATAGTCAGGTTCTCTGATTTAAGATTTAGGAAACAGTCAATTAAATCTAGGTGCCCATCTGAAGGGCATGCCTCTTGAATAAGTCTTAAGTAATTGCGATTCGGATTTTTTAGGTGTATGTGTGCATAAAAGTTTTTGACAGATGAGTCCTATCAAATTCGCAGAAACCCAACATTGCAAAATGTCTGAAAGGATGAGACCATGAATAAGTTCGACAGAGACATAGAAATTCTAGCTACGAGGCTAAACAGAGACGCCGATAAAGAGACGAAAAAAAAGCTGAATGTTCTGATGGATAAACTGATCCGCCTGAATAAGGAGAATATTGTCAAGATCAATCATTCAGTTATGGAGCTCGTATGCGCCAAACACCTGATTCTTAAGGGTTACGAAGTGGACCTTGAGCGACCGATAGATGGATTGATATGTGATCTGTATGGAGTGAAGGGGTTAGGCTCCCATATTGTTGAGGTGGAGACCGGTTTCATTCCCCCAAGTCACGCCCTTGACCCCGCAAACTACCGCAAATCGAGAATAGCTAGCAAAATAACTCGATATGGTAACCACTCAGACAAGTTTGCCTTAGGCGTACCCCCATACTATATGCTACAGATTCCCGATATCCTCGTCAAACCTCCTCGGGACAGAACAGTGGAAGATCTGAAGTATCTCAAAACTCTTTGTGACCTCTACTACAAGAACCCGCCAGTTACTCTTAAGGAAATCAGAAACGCTCGCATCCACACGATTTACATAATAGACGTGGACGAGGTAGCCATAAGTGAAGTCGACCCTACAACCTACCTAGAGAAAAGGCCTACCTTTTCATCAGCAACATAAAACAGGAAAGCTAAGTTTTGCCTAAAGGCGTGTGCTGCTTAAGCTTCTTATATGCTACGTCCATAGTTTAAGCTGGTGAACGTAGAATGGTGATAGTTTCCGCAAATCTAATAAACTCTCATCTGAACGAACCAAAGGTTGAACAGATGTTTCGATTGCTGGAAACCGACTTGGAGGTCCAGAGCACTCTTCGTATGTCGAACGTGATGGCTGTGGAGCGGTTGAAATACAATGACCATGGTCCAGTTCACTCAAAAATAGTTTCAGGAAGTGCCTTAGAAATTTTTAACCTCTTAATTCAGGAAGTCTCGTCTACGACTGTCAAGAACAATGTATGCTCCCTCGAGGATGCCAAGGTTGTTGTCCTTTGCGGTTCCTATCTTCACGACTTGGGGAATAGCATTCATCGTGTTGACCATCACTTCCATAGCTGTGTGATAGCCAATCCTATCTTGGACAGACTTCTAAAGAAAGTTTATCCAGAAGACCCGGCTTTGGTTGTGAGAATAAAGTCGGAGATACTGCATTGCATTTTTTCTCATGAAGAGGAAATTGAGTGTTTAAGTGTGGAGGCTGGAGCAGCAAAGATAGCTGATGGAACTGACATGGCTCGGGGAAGGGCTAGAATTCCTTACAGAACTGGAAAGGTGGACATTTATCCATTACCAAGGTGGAGATTGAGAAAGGAAAACGGAAACCTGTTCAAATCTTTGTAAGCATGAACAATCCAGCGGGTGTCTTCCAAATAGAAGAGGTGCTTGAGAGAAAACTAAAGACTTCAGGTATACAGGATTTGGTTGACGTTATAGCTTTGGAGAAGGGAATACAGATAAGAAGAAGCAAGGCTGAATAAAACTCCCGACCGAGGGATGCACAACACCAACTTTTTATTAGCACAACCAATTCTTATCCTTTGATGTCCCGCAAAGAATTCTTTGTTAATCGCTACACGAAACTAGGGTGGACCTACAAGGAAGTCAAGCTCAAGCAAGCAATCAGAATAAACACCATGAACACCAACAGAGATACTGTTGTGAAGAGACTGGAATCTTTGGGAATTGCGCTGGAAAAGATTCCTTTTCTCGAAGACGGCTACTGGATTCGTAAAAGTAAGTTTTCTGTTGGTGCAACAGCAGAATATCTTTTGGGCTTGTACTCGATTCAGGAGACAGCCGCCCAAATCCCCGTCACATTATTCACTGAACTGGAAGACAAAATGGTTCTTGACGCCTGTGCATCTCCAGGCGGAAAAACTGTCCAGTTAGCTAACCTCATGAAAAACAGCGGCGTAATCGTTGCCCTTGAGCTTAAAAAGCGAAAAATGTTTGCACTAACAAACCAGCTGGAACGCAACCGCGTAACAAACACGGCAGTTTACAATATGAACGCAAAAGAAGCCTCAAAGTTGAACATGAAATTCGATCGGGTTCTTCTGGACGTTCCATGTTCAGGTAATTATGTAACCGATAAGGGTTGGTTCAGCAAAAGAACCATTGAAGACGTGAAGAGGAATGCTCGTCGGCAGAGGCAAATCTTAACTGAGGCTGTTAAAGTCACAAAAGATGGTGGAGAAATCGTTTATGCTGCCTGTTCACTGGAGCCAGAAGAGAACGAATTGAACATTGACTGGGCGATAGGAGCTTTGAATGTTACAGTTGAAGAAATCGATTGCCGCGGAGAAAAAGGGTTAACAAATGTTTTCGGCAAAGAGCTTGACCGCTCCATAGAAAAGTGCAGGAGAATCTGGCCTGGACAAACTCAGGGTTTCTTTGTCTGCAAACTCAGGAAGCAGGCGGGATGACAGTGAAGGCGATAAACGATTTTGTGGCGCAATTTAATGCAGGCATCCCCTTAGATGAGAGCCGTATTGTCAGGAACAGAAACAGATATTATCTGTTACCTAAAAAACTGAAACATCAGGTCCCAAAAGGTTTCTTCTATGCTGGCGCCTATCTTGGAGCAGTGAAGGACTCCAGTTTCTTTCCTAGTTTTCTTTTATTATCAATGATTGCGGAGAGCAAAGCAAACAAGCTGGTGATTGACAAGAAGACGGCTTGGCTTTTCATCTGTGGAAGAGACATATTCAAACAGGGGATACTCAAGGGAAATAACTTGAAAAAAGGCGACTATACGCTGATTCTGAACGAGCATAATGAATGCTTGGGATTCGGCAAAATAATACACAATCTTCGTGAAGAGCCTGATGTGAATAAAGTTGCTGTAAAGAACATTCTGGACATAGGCGACTTCCTAAGAAGAGAAAAACGTCAGTCCAGACGGCAACAACGTTCCAGCAGGTTGCAGGGCAGTGACAGAAAGCCTCACAAGCATATTCGCAAATAATTCCGTTTCAGTCGAATTGCTTCAAGACTCTTTGCGTAACCTATCTTCTAAACTTGCCACTCTTTTTCTCAGCCGTTCAACTTCGTCCTCTAATGCATTCATTCTCGCTGCACTCATTTTGCCAAGCATCTTAGGCATAATCTTAAGGTCCATCTTGGATTGAAATTCGGATTCCGAGATTTTTCCCTGAGAAAACTCCAGCCATAAAGTGAAAGCTTTTCTTTCGTCCTCTGTTAGCATCTTTGTGAACTCTTTTGTCCACCTTTCCCTAAAGCTCATGTTACTTTTCCTCCAAAACACAAGAAAGAAGCCGTCTCAACTCAGGCCAAGCAGTAGCCTCTTCCGCGGACTTGATGAACCGTTCCAAACTTTTGTTTGCTGATCCAAATTTTTTGTATTCCTTGGCTTGCAGAGCCATCTCAATCTTCTCAAGCTGTTGCACGGCTTTCGCCTCTCTCGTTTTTCCTTCTTGATATTCGTTCCAAATGGCTAAGTAGTTTTCCCTTTGCTTCTTTGGCAGAAGGCTTAATATCTGGCTTATGGCGGTTTCCTCCTTCTCTTTGGTTTCCGCTGTCTTTTGTGAAGGCGTCAAGTCCCCTATTACGGCTTCGGGGAGGTCATGAATCAATGCCATTCTCAATAGCTTCAATGGGTCTAAGGCTTCCATGTCGGCGTATAGCATGCAGAGGAATGCTGTTCTGAAGGTGTGGTCTGCAACGGACTCGGGCTGATACACTCCAACGTCGACCCATCCTGCTCTTGGTGTTCGCTTTAGAATGCCTGTTATCTCCAAGAATTTGATAACGTTCTGGAGGTTTAAGTCGGTCATCTTCTCCAACACAGAATCACCTTCTTTGTTAAACTAGGACGGCAACGAAGATATTTCTTGTGAAGCCAAAGTATGTAGTGTAAAGCTTTGTGTTGCAAACCAATGAAGATTGCTGTTTCAGTCTGTCTTGTAGACGATGTCGTTCTCTCTTACGCGATCGTTTACTTTCATTCCGATGCTTTGACCCGCTTCTGCTTGTTTAACCTTCTTGTGCTCTATCTCCATGGAATCTATAGTCTGTTCAATGTCTGTAGTAGGTCCCTTGATGAGAATCTCATCCCCAACCGAAATAGTGTCCTTTACCTCTATAACTGCCACATTTATCCTGCTGAAGAAATGTGACACTCTTCCAACTTCCCGAAGTTCCTCCATCAAAATCTACCCCCAACACCAACTGTTTAATACTAAAGCGGTTTGCCTAGATATAATTTGTCACAGTTCTAAAGGGTTACAGCGTATATGCTGTAGCAAGTTTTTTATTTGAAACGCTGCCCAGTTAGGTTTGGGGATTTTCAATGAAATTGAAGAGTGAAGATTTTGTAGATAACAGCAGCATCCCCTCCGAATTCACCTGTGACGGAAGAAATGTCTCTCCACAGCTTTCATGGGAAGACGTTTCTGAGGAGACGAAGAGTTTTGCGTTAAGCGTCACGGACCCGGATGCGCCAGGAGGAACGTGGATTCACTGGCTTGTCTACGATATCTCTAAGGAATTGAGAAAAATTGAGCGGGGAGGTTTACCTGAGGGAGCTAAAGAGGTGGAGAATGACTTTGGCAAAAGACCCTATGGAGGACCTTGCCCGCCTTCAGGAACCCATAGGTACTTCTTCACCATCTATGCCCTCGACACTGAACACCTAGAGGGTCTTAACAAACGCAGCTTCTTAGACATAGTTGAGAAGCACACTATCCAAAAAGCGGTAATCAAAGGGCTATACAAAAGACGAAGATGAGCACATTCTCTCTTTTTCTTTTTTAGTGTCATCTGTTTTGAAGGTGCCATCTGATATAAAAAATAATGATTAAAAAATCCGTTTATGTTAGTTTACGCCAGTTCTATGATTCTTTGTTCTTTTTCTTTCCCTTCTTGGGCATCCAGCTCACTTCCATTTAAGGATTAGTGGCTAGCTGCGGAGTACTTACCAGTCTTCCTCCTCTTCTTCGTCTTCGTCTTCCCAATCCCATTCTTCCTCTTCATTCATGATTTTCCACCTCCTGTTGACGTTTCCTTGATAGAGCCACCCAACAAAATTCAAATAAGATTTATGCGCCTGAAAAATGGAGTTGAAATCGGTTTTTTCAGGGTATAGAACGGAATATTAGGCTATTACACTAAAAAAACGTATATTCACCGTCTTAAATTTAAATAAACCGTTTTTATTCATTTATTTCTCTATACAGAACCAATTTTGGCTTATTAATCGAATTACTTATGAATTTAGAAGTGAATCAGATGATTGAACGCTATTAATCGCTTAAAAATAAGCAACAAGAGATAATGGACTCGAATACAACCTAAACTGTGAATAAAATCTTATGGACGCTATATGTGTTCTGAGTGTTCATTTTTTGGTGACGGAAAAAGATGCTGAAATATTTCTTTGTAAGTTGCCTCACTTTGCTTTCATTATCCTCATATTTCAAGTGGAGAAGCTCATGTATCAAAGCGGCCATGGCTCTGCTTTTGAGATAAAAACGAACTTTCTCTTTTTTGTGATCCTGCATTTTTTTCTGAAGAAAGCTCCGTCTTTTGGGAAAAATGAGGATTACACCCTTATCTGTGCATCTTCCAGCAAGGGACTTCCCATTTTCTTTTTGAAACGGGAAAACCCTAACCTGAATATCCTTGACAGCTCTTTTCTCAATTTTTTCCCTCTTAATTATCCAGTCAAGGAATTTCTGGAACAGAGGTTTTCTCAAAGTCTCAGAAACCGCTGAAGCATAATTTGTGTAAAACCATAGGCACTTTTCTGGGCAGTCCTCAACTTTTTTAGGATTTGAAACCACTCTAATTTTGCTTGACAGTTTTGGTTTATTCATTTTCATCCTGCACAGCCAGTTGATTCCGCGAGAAGCTAAAAGATATAGAATTCCCGCTGTCTTTGACTATTCTATAAATAATATTCTCATCATTGCATTTAACCTTATCCAAATGATTTGAGGCGCCAATGATTATGCTTCATCTTCATTTCCGTTGGATAAGAGAGTTAACCTTTCTTAGAGCGTGATATGCTCTCATTAGGCTCTTTGAAAAGTCTATTTTAAGCCATCCTTCATAAAAGGCAGCGACCTTCTTTAGAGTTGAGAATCTCTTTTTGATTCTCGAAAAACGGTCACGTAATATCCCTAAATCGTTTCCATTAAGGGCTTTTATGTAGAGTTCTTTGCAGTACCCAACAATCTTAACGGCTTCTTTTTCGACATGTTCTCTAGTTTCTTGCAGAAGTCTTTCAACAGATCCGCTGTTTATGATTACTACTCGTGAAATAATTTTGACGTTTCCTTGCATCTCTTTAATGAAATTAACAAATTTCAAAGCATCAACAACTTTCTGTTCTTTGTCATAAAAGGAATGTTTCTGGGAAAAAGCGTAAACAGAGCGGCGTAAACGTATACAGGGTGCTCTTCTAAGAAAATTTTTCATTTTCTCTCTATTGGCTCCTTTTGGAAGCTTAAACATCACTACTACCAAGCTTCCGAGCCCGGTGAATTCCTTCTTTTTAGCCAACTGTGGATTCTTTATCTCTCTTAATCGCTTCAGAAGTATCGGCTGATTATTTTCAAGCACTTTTAGGACTCTAGGGGTTTTCTTTTCATCGATTTTCCAGAATGCTGTATGCAACTGTTTACAGCCAAGTCTCTTTAATCGAGTGGGAAGAGTACTTCTGCGCTTAGATTCTATTGGAGCTCTATACACTACATATAAGACCATGGTTCTCGTAGCCCTCACAGCTTCTCCACTTTTATCTTTTCCCATCTAAGCATTTTAGCGGCTTTTTCATTTCACAGCTTTGGTTAACAAGCACCCGATTTGTCATTGTTGTTTATTAGTTGTTGTTTTTTATTGTGACTGAGCCGTTTGATTCGTCGTTCTCTTCTCATAGCCTCGCTACGGCTCTCAAACTGTTCGAGGTAAACCAGTTTTTCAGGTTCATGTATTTGGGTGTATCTTGCTCCTTTTCCCTTCCTGTGCATTTCAAATCGCTTTTCCACATCTTTTGCGTGTCCAGTGTAGTAGCTACCATCCTTACAGCGAAGAATGTAAACATAGTAGGACAATCGTATCCCTCAAGAGCTAACAAACAACTCTCTGTTCTCTCTTAAAAAAATTACACCTAACAAAGAACGTTCTCCACTTATGGAAAACTTGAAATATCGAAAAAGTTTTGGAGATTACAGGGGAACCTTGATGAAGGGTAGAGCGGGTGCTCGCTTGAATGATTTGGTTTTAAGAGCCATAGAAGTTTACAATAGATATCGAAGCCCTGAAGCAATAGCAAAGCTTGTTGGAGTGGAGAAAGATGGCTTCATCATCGAGTTTGAGGGACCTTTCTGCCAGAGTTGCGGTGTAAACGACTACTTTGAAGACTTCATCCACGAGCTAGAGGACATTAGCAAAAGCTTCAGAGTGGAAGTGAAGGAGACTGAATCAGCGGGTCCACAGAGTTTCAGGGTGCGATACGGTGTTAAAGACGATTTTTCCGTCGCCGAAATTGACGAAGAGGCTCTTTTCCAAGAGTTTCTTCGAGACAAAGGCTTATCCTTCAGAGAATACCTTGCATCTAACCCCTGCACGAAAGACGTGATTATGTTCCACTTTCGAACATGGCTGTTTGAAAGAAAACCAGAGCCCAAGAAATAGGTTTTTCCACATATTGATTTAGCTTCAGTTAAAGATGGCGAAAAAGATAACTGAACCCAGAGTTCTGATGCTGGGAGACATCTCCGCTTTGGATAATTGAATGCTTAACTTTGGATCAGTATTTTTGAGCCTTATTTGCAATTCCTAAGTCTTTTACGGGCACAAAGCTTTGTATGCGTCATGAAGCATATGAAGCTGTTTTGGACTGTAGGTTGCTGGATATCACTATTTCTTGTTTCCGTGTACCATAATCTTATCTGCAATTATGAGACAGCTTTTCCAGTGTGGTATGCCACGTTTATAGTTTGGATTGCCGGAGTTGTAGCGCTCTCGTCTCTAACAAAAAAGAATAACTTTTAGCTTATTTACTGGTCTAAACGATCGCCTAACGTTTAACCTCAACCAAAACTATTCTCTCGAAGGCGACCTTAACTTGAGCAACAACCATCGCCCGCAAATTCCTTTCACTGAACATTTTGATGGTTCTGTTTACGTCAGAGAGCGAAGATTGAACAAGCTGAATCTTGCCTCCAGCAGCCAAGAAGCTGGGGGCATCCATTACGAATCGGTCAATAACTTTTCTTCCGTTTGATCCTCCCGCCCACGCCTTCCCGACCCAACTTTTTTCTTCATCTGGCTCAGAAGGCAGGTACGGCGCATTGAAAAGTATCAGGTTGAAATGTTCATTTGGCTTGATGGGTTGAAACAGGTCTCCATGCCGAAACTCTATCTTCTCCCTTGCACCGTTCATTTCTGCGTTCTTGATGGCGCATTCGATAGCGTAGGGATTTATGTCAACAGCGACAACACTTTTTGCTTTTTCTGCCGCCAACACAGCTATAATCCCGCAGCCAGTTCCCATATCCAAAACAGCCTCGTCTTCTGTAACCGTCATTTTTTCAGCTAATAGGAAACTGTCTTCAGCTGGCTCGTAAACGTGCTCATCAACCATAAAAACGTAGTCTTTGAAATAGACTTTTTTTGGGTAAACCATCCGCAAGTTTCCTGCGTGTATTCTTTCTAAATTTTGATTCTTTTTCCCGTCAAGTCTAGCTGAAATTTTCCGAATTCCTCTTTGACGCTTCTCAGCTGTTCAGAGGTTAAAACTGGTCCGTCTTTGCAGACTCTCAGTTTGCCTATTTGGCAGCTGCCGCACAATCCGATGGCGCAACGCATTATCCGCTCCAGACTAGCCTGAAGAGGAACGTTATATTGTTCTGCCAGAAGAAACATGCTGTACATCATCTGTTCTGGACCGCAGGTGTAAATCATGTCGAATTTTTCTTTCTTCAACTTCTGTTCTACCTGATCAGTGACCACGCACTCAATTCCGTAACTTCCATCCTCTGTTGTGAAAACGGTTTCTGAATCCACAGCTGAAAGAATGCTGTCTAGGCGTTCCATAAACAGCAGGTTGTCTCGGCATTTAACGCCACTCATAACAGTCACTTTATCGGCGACTTTCGCAAGCTTTTCAGCTAACGGCATCAGCGGCGCCAATCCGGTTCCGCCTCCAACCAGCATCACGTTTCCTCCTGCGGGAACAAAGCCGTTACCGAATGGTCCCCGTACTCCAATCTGGTTTCCCTTCTCTTTTCTGTTAAGAGCCCTGCTGGCGTCTCCAACCTCATGAACTGTTATCGACGTGAACCCCTCCGAGGTTATGGCTGAAAGGCTCATGGGAATCTCATCAACTCCGGGTATCCAAACCATAACAAACTGTCCCGGCTCAGCCTTTCCGCACAGCTTATCCACAAAAGTGAACGTTTTCACATCACAGTTTTCCTTTTTTGCATCCACAATTTCTGAGATTCTCATGCGATTAACAGAGTCAAAGGATAGAGGCACTGAGGAGCGTTCTCTCACATTAGGCGGCATTTTTGTCTGAGACCTTCCTTTTTTGTGGTGTATTCTCTTTGTTAAGAGATTAACGCATATCAAATATATAGCGTGCGCAAGCAAGCTCCCCGCTTTTCTGGGAATCTTGTTATGCAATTTCATGAATGCTGGATTCACAAAAGTTTTTTTGTAAACTGACAACATTGTTGCATGGCAAATAGACGAGTCACCGCTTACTACGTTTCTTTGAGGGGCAGAATTCCATTAATTCTGATGACCTTATCCGTTTTTATGGGGTTCCTAGGATTGTTCTTCTTCAACAACACAGAACGTCCCATGATATTCTACATAGCCAATGGTCTAATGCACATCCCCCTAGTGTTCGGGTGGATATACCTAAATTTCAGAAACAAACTTGAACGTAGACTCCATCATTTCTGGACACCTTATTCGCTGTTCATGATCTTTTTTATCGCAACCACTGTCTTCTTCACTGCTCTACAATCTCACGGTGCTTTAGGTTTTCTGGCGCTTTCAGAAACATTCTGGTATGCCCTAGCCTATGGCTCACTCTTTGCTTTCTATAAACTGGAATCTGCGAATCCCCTCTGGTACTTCATGTTCTTTATTGCTGTTTTCTGGAACTTGCAAACCATCATGCTGACTGCTCAAGCCCTAGGAATCCAGTGGACAATGGAGGGACCTCCTACTTTACAAAACTATTTCATTCATTCCAACTACATCTGGGATACGTGGGGCTGGTTCATCTCAGACATGATTCTAGACGTGCCCATGGCAATAGTCCCCCTCTACTACATCCTGAAAGGCATCAAAATCAAATTGAAACAGCTGAAGCTTCATTTGTGAATACACGCGTTCTAGAGGCATCCGAAAATTCGGTTTTCTAATAGTTGTGTGCTAGACCCACGAGTTCTTTCACGTTCTTGAAGCTCTTATTCTTAAGATATGTGTCGATTCCCTTAGCGACAGAACTGAAGACGCTTACTCCTTTGAAGGCAATGGCTGTTCCTATCTGAACTGCGGATGCCCCAGCCAGCATGAATTCTATGGCGTCCTGCCAAGTGGTTATTCCGCCGCAACCTATGACTGGAACATCAACTGACTGGTAGACATCGTATACGCATCTGATGGCGATGGGTTTTATGGCGGGTCCGGACAATCCGCCGAACTTGTTGGCTAGAATGGGTCTACCTGTTTCGATTTCGATTGCCATGGCCTTAACCGTGTTTATGGCGGTTATTGCGTCTGCGCCAGCTTTTTCAGCGGCTTTAGCAATCTCGCCTATGTTTGCGACGTTGGGGGTCAACTTTACAATCACGGGTATGTTAACCTGTTTCTTTACTTCTTTCACGATTTCCGTCAGCAACAGGGGGTCGCATCCAATCTCGGCTCCGGCTTTTTCAACGTGAGGACAGGACACATTCAATTCTACGGCATCTGCGCCCATCGTAACTGCGGTTTCAGCGACCTTGACGAACTCTTCTGACGAGTAGCCGTAAATGCTCAAAATAGTGGGAACTCCAGTGCTCTTTATTTCCTTCATTTCCTCTTTGAAGTGACTGATGCCCGGGTTTGGTAAGCCCATGGCGTTGAGTAAGCCGCAGTCGGTCTGGACAACAGTTGGGTTGGGGTAGCCAGTTCTTGGTTCTAACCCCATCGATTTTGTTACAACGGCTCCGGCTCCTGCTTCTATTATGCTCTTTAAAGATAATCCGGTGTACCCTAGGATTCCCGAGGCGAGCATGGTGGGGTTAGCAAGTTTCAATCCAGCTATCTCAGTGGTAAGGCGATTATCCATTTTGTATTCCCTCTTTGTAGTAAAAGTTATCCACTGCCAAGATAAAGGTTAGGAAACGTACTCTTAAATGATTTAATGATGGATGGAAAATTTGTGAAAGCCACAATAGTAGAATCTGTAATGGGCGTTTTTGGTTTCGGCGAAGACAACGAACTTGTTGAAAAAGTCTTCTTTCCCAAAGACCCGCAGGAAACGGCGGAAAGGCTCCGGAAGATAGAAGAGGGAACGGTAATCGAGGAAATTGCAGTCTTGGTTGATAAACTGCGGGCTAAAGGTTACACACATTTTGTTTTTGAGAATCAAGAAATGGCTAGAAGTGCCAGTGAAAAGCTGAGCATTGAAGTGGCTGTGGAGAGGTCTTCAGAGGCTGGTAAGCGGCTTCGAGAAAACTTGGAAAAGTTTGCCTTGGACCTAGAATTTGTGGAAAAGTCGGAGCAGTTTCGTGTGCAGGTTCACAAGGTTTCTGTTGAACTTGCTAAGATGAAGGTGAAGAAAACCGTTGAAAAGCGAGACTTGCTGGTGGCTCAGGCAGTTCTAACAGTTGACGATCTAGATAAATCGTTGAACCTTTTCATGAGCAGATTACGGGAGTGGTTTGGGCTCCACTATCCAGAGTTGGACAGGCTACTTGACAAGCATGAAACTTATGCTCGTCTCGTAGTTAACTTGGGAACAAGAGAAAACTTCACCGCCGAGAACCTAGAGAAAGAAGGGCTGCCGAAAGCTAAGTCTCAATCGATAGCCAAAGTTGCTGTGGCGTCTATGGGCGCCGATTTAGACGATGAGGACCTAGCTCAGATTCAAGCCATGTGTAGAAACGTCCTTGAGCTTTATGGTTTGCGGCAATCGTTAGAGAATTACGTGGACTCGGTTATGGAAGAAGTTGCCCCGAACACGCGAGCAATAGGAGGTTCACTCTTGGGAGCACGTTTGATAGCCCTTGCCGGAGGGCTGCTGAACTTGGCTAAGTTGCCTGCAAGCACAATTCAAGTCTTGGGTGCAGAGAAGGCTCTCTTTAGATCATTGAAGACAAAGGCGCGTCCCCCTAAGCATGGGATAATCTTTCAGCATCCTCTTATCCACGATGCGAAGCGTTGGCAGAGAGGAAAGATTGCTCGAGCGTTGGCTGGAAAATTGACTATAGCCGCTCGGGTTGATGCTTTCAGTGGTAAATATGCTGGAAATGAATTGAAAGCCGACCTTGAGAAGAGAATCGACGAGATTCGGGAGAGGTACGAGAAGCCTCCGCCGCCTCCACCACCGACGCCCAAGAGAATCCCAAACAGAAAGCCCCCGGAAAGAAAGCAGCCGCGGAGAAAGAAACGTGGTCGTAACCGTTAAGCCTCACCCCAGTTTTCCAGAGATTTATTGGGTTACTCTGGAGGATGGAACCCGAAAGTTAGGTACTAAAAACTTGGCTGCCGGAACCTCGGTTTATGGAGAGCGTCTCGTCAAGTTTAAGCGAGATGAATATAGACTCTGGGATCCTTACAGAAGCAAGTTCGCGGCTGCCATACTCAAGGGTTTAGAGACTGTTCCTATCCATCCTAACCACAGGGTTTTGTATCTGGGGGCGGCTTCAGGAACAACTGCAAGCCACGTCTCTGACATTGTTGGCGAAGACGGTCATGTTTACTGTGTCGAGTTTGCTTCGCGTTCCTTGAGAGAGTTGGTTAACAACGTTTGCGTTTTCCGTTATAACATGTCTCCTATATTGGCGGATGCACGGTTGCCGGAAACCTATTCGCGAATGGTGGAGCGGGTGGACAGCATTTACTGTGATGTTGCTCAGCCTGAGCAGGCTCGGGTTTTGGCGGATAACGCTGACATGTTTCTGGCTGATGGCGGTTGGGTTATGTTGGCGATTAAGGCTCAGAGTATAGATGTGACGAAGGAGCCGTCTGTGGTTTACCAGAATGAGATTGCTGTCTTGGAGGCTAGGGGATTCCTGATCAAAGAGGTTGTTGGTCTTGAACCCTTTGACAAGGCACATGCCATGGTCGTCGCCCAGAAGCAGTAACCTGTTTTTGTTGTTTCCACGTTTTTCTGAAAAAGTACTGTTTTCAACAATGAAGTATTATTAGGCTTCTAATATGATTATTTTCTTGTTCTGTTGATTCTTCTATCTATTTCGGAATCTCCTCTGTGCTTCAGTTTTTTGTCCATTTCATAGTTCCAACTGACAGCTTGTTTCTGGGGCTATGATGTCTGCTTTTTCGTTTAATTGAGCATTTAGAGGCATGTCAATTTTTGGTGGAACTTATTCGGTTGCAATGAAATACATTCTGTTGTTGACAACTTTCCTTGTAATCTGTCCTTTGCCCACTAAATCGTGAAGAACTGCAACAAAATTTGCTGCAACAAAAGTAGATGTTTTGGAAGTTACGGGTAAATCGAAGTCCACATGAAAACTTGTTGACCCCATTATTTCTTCAGCCGTAAATGCCTTTCCTTTACGTGCCTTCAAGAAAGAGGCTATCTCCTCTTCTAAATCGCTGGAAACCTTCATAAATTTCTCTTTTTCTATTGGCATGAACAAACCCTGCTGTTTTGTGTATGATAGAAACCTAAAATTGTTTATGAATTCCAAATCATGAATAGAACTGAGGAGAAAACTTTTTTCTTGTTGAGAGCATTTACGAAAAAGGGCCTTGCGTGAGATATCCGCTGCCAAATACGAAAAGGTTTTTAGTTCCGTCTTATTACATGAGAGACAAAACGTAGTTCATGTATGAGGTGAATGGTTTGTCTGTATTTGCCGCACCCGGAGCTTATGATCGAGCCATTACCGTCTTTTCTCCAGACGGTCGCCTATTTCAGGTTGAATACGCCCTAGAAACAGTAAACCGTGGGGCAACAATAATAGGAATTGCCTGCTCGGAGGGAGTTGTTTTAGGAGCAGAAGAAAAAATTGAAACCAAACTTCAAGATACGGATTTCACTTGGAAACTCTACGCTGTAGACGACCATCTTGGAGCAGCGGTTGTTGGCTTGGGATCTGACGCTCGCATACTCATCGACCAAGCCAGAATCTACGCTCAAAGCAACCGACTGATGTATGATGAACCCATCGATGTTGAAATAATGACAAAACGCGTCGGAGACATAAAACAACTTTACACTCAACACGCAGGAGTAAGACCCTTCGGAGTGTCAATCATTTTTGGTGGAGTCGACAAAACTGGAAGCAGA
>SMTZ1_10000928_pt1 | contig 28579 bp, 21 predicted proteins | sample DeeMarSWOR136_30_FD_25667 | JGI IMG/M metagenome (IMG submission 25667)
AGAAGAAAAGTTTTCACAAACATTACAACATTTTCTTGAAAATGAAGATAAAGATAACGAAATTATTACAACCTTGAAAGAAGAAATAAAAAGCTTAGAAAAACAAATAGAATCCCTACAAATTGATAATGCATGTGTAAAAAATGAAAATATAGAGCTTCAGAAAAAAATTGACGAACTTGCTGAAATATTTCCTTCAGCAGTAACAATACTTGGTAAAACTCCTGAATCAAGTCAGATCAAAAAGACTAGATGGATATTTTCCAAACAAGAATTTTAAAAAAATTAAAAAAGAAATAATTGAATTAGATCAATCAATCTAAATCAATTTATTTTTACTTTTTCTTCTTTGGAACTGGTTTGGTTATAGTTTGTGTCTGTGTTTGTGTTTGTTTTAATTGCTGTCTACCTTTTTCTTCCTGTGTTCTTGCAGCTATAAGACATCCCCTAGCAACTGAAAGTATTGGATCCTTTACATGCTTTATTTTTGCTAATTCAACTTTCAGATTTGCCTCTCTTAATCTTTTCTCGAACAATTCGAAAAATCCTTCCGGTTGTGCACTTCCACCAGCAATTGCTACTGGAAATGCTACTTTTGGTGGGGTTATTTCTGCAAGCTTTCGGTCAAGGTTTTTAATTACATAGGTAATTAATGCATCATAATAAACTGTTAGGGCCCCTTCTACACTGCCCATCTTTACATCTTTACCTAATTTAGAGATTTTTTCTTTTGTTGCAGTTACATGTTCCTTTGGCATTCCTGTTGACTTTGCAGCTTGTTCGTCAATCCAATCACCACCTCTAGCAATACTAAATGACATAAGTGGTGTAGCCAAGTACGCAAGTGTTACATTTGTCATACCTGCTCCAACGCTGATTCCAATCCCCGTGAAGTTGTTATCTGATAGTTCTGAGTAGATTACTGCCAGTCCTTCATCAATAACATGGGTATCGTATTTCATACTCCTTGTTAGCATCTCCATAGTTTTTTTATGATATAGCACATTCATATCAGTGTCTATCGGATCTGCTGGTGTTGAAATATAAAGTACCTCATTAGGGGTTTTTGGCTGCCCTAAAACTTCACTTACTATCAATTTCATAATAGGTATTGCATCTTTTTCTTTAGGACTAATAATACCATGAGTCATTGGTCTTCTTGCTTCTTTCTCAAAGATTGTTGCAAACTTAAATGCATCTTCTCCCAAAAGAGAGATACCATTTTTCCTCTCTATATATAGTACTTTTGAAATATCCAACATTGTCTTTGTAAGATCACTTGAATCTAGCTCCATAAAAGCGTTTCTTTGCTGCGTAAAAACTATATCTTCACGGTCTTTTACAGCACAAATAATATTCATTGTTCCAATATCAAGACCTTTTGCCATTTCCACATCACCCTCCTTTTTATTTTTGTAATACCATGAGCGTTATTTGCTTTAAAAAGATTTCGGGACATTTAAATTATTTTTATAATTTTTTAAGAGATTTTTAATCTTTATTTTTTTCTTTAACTTTCTTTTTTGTTTCTGTATTAGAATGTTTTTCCCTAAATCTTTGAAAGAATCCCTTCTTTTCTTTTGTTTTTGGTTCCATTGTTTTTGCTAGTGCATCTGATGCCTTGTCAATACCAACTGAGCCCCATTTCTCGGTTGTTCCAGGACTTAATGTTTGTCTTAAATTTGATACCTCGCTTATCTTATCCTTAACTCTTATAACATTTTTAGGACTCCTTGATACAAACTTACCAATTAGTAAATCACTTGGTGCATCATCCAGATCAAACTGTAATTCTGCAACAGCTGCCTCAGCACTTTTTCTAGTTGCTTCTTCAATGTCTCTTAGAATTTCTTCATCTGTGTATAATCTTGTTGGTTCTGCCTTTTCCTTAAAAGCAAATACAGGTTTACTACCTATTATCCAAAGGATTGCACCAGCAAAAGTATTACCTAAAAGTAACAGAAATCCTGCTACATATAATCCAAAAACATAGCCAACTTGTGGATAGTACCAATTATCCGGATAATATCTGAGGAATAAAAACATTGAGAGTGATACACCAATTATGCTCATAGCAATTATAAAATAGCCCTTTTTTGTTTGTTTCATCATCAAATTTATTCCTAGTAATATAAGAATAATTCCAATTGCAATAGAAATTATTGTTAGTAATATTTCTTGTAGCTCAGATGAATAACCAATTTCAAAAAACATAATTAAGGCAGAACCTAAAACTATAAGAGCTATACCTGCAATAAAAATCAATGATCCGAAATAATAAATTACAGCCCCTCGACTAAAAAGTTTATTAAAACTTTTTTCATCATCTATTAAATCATCGTTGTGCATTCCACCATCCATCCGAGCTAGGTATACTTTTGCTAATATAAAAGTATTTGTGGAAAAAATTTAGCCCATTATATTCCATATTGCTTTTTTCCAAAGATTCCTTAAAAGAACTACATCTAGATTTAGTACAGTTTTGTTTTTATCTTTGAAAATAAGTTTCTTTCCTTTAGTTATACCAATTTTAATGAAAGGTGTGTTTTGTTTTTCCAATGATTTTTCGAATTCCTTTTGACATTTCTTCTTTGTTTCTAAAATCCATCTTGTATTAGATTCAGAAAATAGCTTAAAATCAGTTCGTAAAGTTTTATTGATATTTGAAACGTCTATTAAAGCACCAATGTCACCCCCAATTGCCATCTCTGCAAGACAGACTACAATACCGCCTTCGCTTATATCATGACAAGACTCAATATAATCATTGTCAATTACAGAAAGAATACCTGCTATACACTTCTTTAAAAGATTTGAATCTGTTTTTGGAACGGTTCCTTTGTTAAAACCCATAAGACTATAATATTCGGATCCTCCCATTTCTTTTTCAGTTTCTTTACCAACAAGATAAATTGAATTTCCTTCTTGCTTAAAATCTGTTGTTACACATTTTCTTATATCAGAAACAATACCAATTCCTACTATTTCTGGAGTAGGTGGAACAGCAGTTTTTACAGACTCATTATAAAAACTAACATTACCAGACATAAAAGGAAGCTTTAAATCTCTAGCAGTATCACCAAGACCTCTGCAGGCTTCATAAAACTCCCCCATTTTTTCAGGTTTTTCAGGATTTCCAAAATTCAGACAATCAAGTAATGAATCAGGTTTTGCACCAACAGAAACAAGATTTCGACAGGTCTCATCAATCGCTGAACAAGCACCCCAATATGGATCCTTCTCCAGAAAATGAGGATTAACATTAGCAGTGATTGCTAAACCTCTAAAAGAATCTTCCAAAGGTTTTACAACAGCTGCATCACCATGAGTTTGAAATCCAATTTTTCCTTGCAAAGGTTTAATTACAGTATTACCTCTAACTTCATGATCATATTGGCGAATTACCCATTCTTTTGAAGCAATATTTGGAGAAATAAGTAACTTTTTTAAAATATCATTTAAATCAGGCATTTTAAAATTTTTTTCATCAACTTTTTTTATTTTGGGAATTACATACGGACGTTGACAGCTATCATATACAGGTCCACCTGTATAAAAGTCCATGTCCATTTCAAGAATTTTTTTATCTTTGTAAAAAACACGAGTAATCTTATCCTTAATTACTTTCCCAACAACGACAGCAGTTACATCCCATTGTTTACAGATGTGCAGAACCTTATCAACATTCTTTGGATCTACTAGAAACATCATACGTTCTTGACTTTCTGATACCCAAATTTCCCATGGTGAAAGCCCTTCTTCTTTCAAGGGAATATTATCAAGATGAATCTCTGCACCAAATCCAGCTTCATATGCAAGCTCACCACTTACACAAGAAAGACCACCACCACCAAAATCCTTTAAACCTTCCAATAGTCCTTTTCTATTACATTCAAGAGTTACATGAATTAAAGGTTCTTTTGTTATAGGATCCCCAACTTGAACAGCGGATCTACTACCCTCCTCACTTTCATCAGTTAATTCTGCAGAGGCGAAAGTTACACCATGAATTCCATCTCTGCCTGTTTTTCCACCAACGTATACATAAACATTCCCAGGAGCCTTTGCTCTACTATGGATAAGTTCATCTTTTTTCATGACTCCAATACAACCGACATTTACTAAGCAATTTCCAGTATATCCTTCATGAAAATACACCTGCCCACAAAGTGTTGGAATCCCAATTCTGTTTCCATAATCTTTTATACCATCTACTACCCCTCTAAATAGATACCTAGGATGTTTCACTCCTCTTGGTAATTCTTTTAAAGAAAGGTTCAAAGGACCAAAAAATAATGGGTCAATAAAAGCAACTGGTTGAGATCCCATACAAACAACATCTCTAACAATACCACCAATACCAGTTGCAGCACCTCCATATGGTTCTATTGCTGATGGATGATTATGAGATTCAAGAGCAGCACAATAATAATGATTTTTATCAAACTCAATTACACCAGCATCTTCACGTGCAACAATTTTTTCTTCCTCAATACCAAAAACATATTTTTTCAAAGGTATTTTTGAAGATTTGTAACAACAATGTTCTGACCAAGCCTGTCCAAGTGCCTCTAATTCAACATCAGTAGGATTTCTATTCTTGTTTTTAAAATAGTCTCTAATTCGTTTCATTTCAGGCAAAGCAAGAGCAATCCCCATCCTGTCACTTATGCCCTTTAAATCTTGATCAGATGCAGAAAAAACATCGATTTCATATAAATCAAAAGGATAATTTTTTTTCTTAAATAATCTATCTAAATCCAATAGCACTCCCCGATATTATTTTATTTTTCAATAATTTCAATTTCATAGGTATGAATCACTGGGTTTGTAAGTAATCGCTGGCACATTTCCTCTACTTTCTTTTTTACTTCTTCTTTGTTTTTACCATCAATTAATAAATCGACAATTCTATTGGTCTTTGCTTCTTTAACTGTATCAAAACCAAGGAGATGTAAAGCTTTAAGAGTGTTAGCTCCTTCTGGATCTGAAACTCCTTTTTTAAGTCCAATTTTTACTTTGGCTTCATACATTATATTCCGAGCGGAAAATAAGAAATTGTATTGATTAACTTATCGTTTTTGATTGAATTATTTATATATCCTAAAAAAGCATAAGTTATATATATTTTGGTATATATACCTAAAATGCTAGAGAGTTTGGATGGGGATTCCTCGTTTGTTTTCAATAATCTCAAGGGAAGATAAATGTGAGTGCAAAAAAAATTCCTCTATATCAAATATTGATCAAGTTGTTGATTCAATATTTGATAAATCCACATTAAAATCCAAAATAAGTAATGATTTTAATAAAATCAAAAGATTGTCTTTAAAAAAATCTTTGTCAATTATTTTATCCTTTATTCTAATTTTTGCAGTTATTGCCTCTGCAAGTTCATTAGTCGATTCCAATTTTGTAAATTCAGTTACAAATTTAGGTGGTATAAATCTAGAAAATACTACAATTTCAAATTATTCTGAGCATTTTACAAGTAATGATTCTCTTTTTGATAATTCAACAATTTCTAATAATCAAAATCTTACTGAAGAAATAATATCAAATTCGACCAGAATTAAAGATAATGAAACTGATGAAATTTATGATTTAAGTTTTATCTTAACAAGTAATAAAAACATTTATTTTATTGGTGAAACAATTAATATTAAAGGTTATATTTTTTATAATGATACATTCAATGAAACTTCTGTCAATCTATATATTATTGGTCCTGGTTATGATGAAATTAATTTAATTAATATCTCTAATAGAGAATTTTTTTATGAATTTTTACCTAATATAACTGGTATTTATTACATTGAAGGTAAAATATTTTTTAATAACAGCCTTGTAGTATCAAACTTAAGTGTTGAGGTAATTAATAATTCTCAAAATCAAGTTGTAGATGAAACACCAAATATTCAAGAAACTCAAGATATTGCAGACAATTTAGAAATTCTTGGATCACCATTTGATACATTTGTTTTACCTAGTAAAAGTATGGGACCTTCACATATTAAAGTAATAAATCCTGATTATTTTTGGACTTACTTTGAGAGGTATAGTGGTTGGTATTTAGAAGCGTGGGATAAAAATACTGAAGCTTGGATTGATGTTACAGATTATTTAGATGTAAAAAGTAATAGAAGTAGTAACAACAAGTCCGAAAAAATCTCGCTTGAGTTTATAGCTCCATTTTCTTCAAATTATAAATTGAGTTATAGAATAGAAAAACCTCTTAAATTTTTTATTAATAAAAGTAATGAATTTGAATATGAACTAATCTATGCTGTTGGTGATAATGAGGAATATAGGACATTTTTCAACTATAGCGATATTGCTAGTCTACCTGATGTTATTATAACACATGGAGTTAAGGAAATTAATGGGGATGATATGTTTTGGTTTAGTGTTCAAAAAAATAATATTTCCGAAGGAACTAAAGTTATTATTGACCCTATTTTTGGTTATACTGGGACTAGTTATTATAGTCGAGATGGTGATGACATACCAGGTGGTTATTTCCAGATGGGAGCAGTGGGAGGTATGGCTGATAATATTACAGCCTATTTTTCTACAGCGGGTCAACCAAATAGTGGGAGAGCTGCAATTTATGATATTTCTGGAAGTCTACTTACCAATGGAGTTACTAATGAGAATACTGCAATTGGGGATGGTTGGGAAATATTTATATTTAGTCCCAGACCAATTCTACAAGCAAACGCTTGGTATTACCTTGTAGTTTTTACTGATTCATCTAAATCTGATTTACAATACGATATAGTTGGTGGTAATGGTCTGTATGTAGATCTTGGCGAAACTTATCCTAACTTTCCAGATCCATATGCAGCTACTCAAATTGATTCTGATGCAATTGTGAGTATTTATTGTTCTTATTCAGAATTTGATGTTGATCCACCAACACCCGATCCTTTAACATGGAATATCGAACCATATAATGTAAGCTCAAATAGTATTACGATGATTGCAACAACAGCTTCTGATATAAATCTCCCAATAAACTATTTCTTTAATGAGACTTCAGGCAATTCAGGTGGAAATGATAGTGGTTGGCAAGTTGGAACAACCTTCACAGATTACGGACTATCTGAAAATACACAATACGGTTACGAAGTTAAAGCAAGAGATAATAATGCAACCCCAAATGAGGGTAATTATAGTACTCCAATATCTTATGAATACACAAGTGTAGATCCACCAATTGATAGTGAATTGAGCTTTGCAATAAGTACAACCTGGATAAATGCAACTGTTGTTTCTCCTCCAAACCCAAACAGTGGTTCAACAGGTAGTAATTTTAGTTGGATTACAGGTGGAATTTTGTACAGTGATTGGCAAAATGGAATATATTATCATAATCGGACTGGACTTACAGAAAATACCAATTATGGTTGTCGCGTTCAATATTGTAATGGGGATGCCGAGGCAAGTAGTTTTAACCCAACTGAAAAAACCAACTATACTCTTTGTGTACCACCAACTGATGGAGAGTTCACAATTGATAGTTATGGTAGAAACTGGATTAATATGAGTGTTGCACATCCAACTAATCCATTGATAGGTTTTACTGCAGCTTATTTTGAATGTGTAACTGGTGGAGCGAGTGATAGTGGCTGGATTACTACTTCATCGGCTGGGAGATATAATTATAATATAACAGGTTTAATTTCTGACACAATATATGGTTTTAGAGTCAAATATCGCAATGCAGAATCTGAAGAAACATCTTACACTAGTGAGAAACAACAGCAAACAGATCCGCCAATTGCACCGACTGTTTTTACAAATACATCAATAGGAGTTGAAGAAACAAATGCAACACTTAAAGGATGGTTGCAGGACAATGGAAGTGCTGATACAACTTGTTATTTTTTACTAAATGACACAAATGACTTTGGAATTCCAATATTAAACTTATCAAAAGGAATTATTGCAAATGGAGCTGAATTTGAAAATGACACAGCTGGAAAGACAACACTGACTAAAGGAAAACTTTATTACTATAAAGCTCTGGGAAACAATAGTGGTGGATGGGATGAAGGAAGTGTACAATTATTTTTAACTAAACCGCAGAATATATCAAGTTTTACTGCAACAATGATAGGTGCCACACAAATTGATCTATCTTGGATTGATGAAACTGGTGGAGATGGAGCATATATCGAGTATGCAATAGGAATAGCACCAAGTCCATGGAGTGAAGGCGATGGAACACCAGTTGATGCTGATGGAAATGTTACTTCTCCTTTCAGTCATATAGGTCTTGAACCTGGATCAAGATATTATTACAAAGCCTGGGCATATGCAACTGATGGAGGATGGACTAGTACTGGAAACCAAAGTGCTCCAAGAGGAAATCCGCAAACAGATGATGAAGCAACGACGGGCCCACCAAGTGTATTAACAAATGCTACTATAGGAATAGAGGAAACCAATGCAACTCTAAAAGGATATTTACTATCTAATGGAACCCTTGATACAACATGTTATTTCTTATGGGGTATTCAGAATCCACCAACCGATAATAATGTATCTCAAGGTTTAATTGGACATGGAGCAGAATTTAGTTATGATACTAGTTTAACTGGACCTCTCACAAAAGGAACTCTTTATTATGTAGATACGAAAGCATACAATTTAGGTGGATGGAATGAATCTGGAGGAGTTGTATCGTTCCTTACTAAACCTGATCCCCCTAATAATTTAATAGTACAAACAAATAGTTCATCAGTAATATATCTATCATGGAACAATGGAATTGGTTATAATACAACATATATCGAGCGGAATGCAAGTAGTGAATCTGTTTGGAGTCTAGGTGAAGGAACAATGATATATAATGGTACTGGAACATATTTTGAAGATACTGGACTTTTAGAAGGTGTTACCTATTATTATCAAGCATGGAGCTATGCAAATTGGATTTATGACTCAACATTACTATATCAATGGTCTGATACCAATTCAAGCAATAATAATAACACAAATAATATCCCAACAATTACTAATGAAGTACCAGCTAATGGAAGTACTGACCAAAATGTTCCAATACAATTAAGTATCACTGTAAATGATTTCGAAGGAGACTCAATGATTATTACTTGGTATAGTAATAGTAGTGGTACTTGGAAGGTTTTTGGTTCAAATATAACAGGTATTGATGGTAATGGTACATACTACCAAACAAATAGTAATTTTAGTAATTACCATTTAACTTATTATTGGAATGTAAGTGTTAGTGATGGAAAAGATACAAATAATTCAGGTACATTTCATTTTGAAACAAAAGATTTGTTTACATTAGTTAATACAATAACTCCATATATTGTAACATCATCACCGAAAACTATTACTGCAACAGGTGATTCATCATTAGATCAAGTTTCTTTATATTATCGTTGGAGTTATGATAATCAAAGTTGGGAATCTTGGGATTTGTTAACCTTTGATGGTTTTGAAGATGCTGCTGGAGATCCATGGGTCGGAAGTAACTATACTGATGGTGGTGATGATTGTATTCTTGATACAAGTGGAAGTTGGTCACATGAAGGTAGTAATGCTGCAAATATTCAAGATGGAAGTGGAGTACCATCATCATTCTATCACACAAATGGTATAGATGTTGATTCACCAGATTACAAGTGTATAAAGATTGACTTCTGGTTTATTGCTAATGGTATGGGTGATGGTCATGATTTTATGGTAGAATATTGGAATGGAGGAAGTTGGGATCTGGTAGCAACCTACGTTGCGGGAACGGATTTTTTAAACCGTCAATTTTATAATGAAATTGTTTGGATTAACGAATCAACTTATAATTTTCCAGTTGATATGCAAATTAGATTTAGAAATGGGGCTCACAATAATAATAACGATGTCTACATTGATGAAATATATGTAAAAGCAACCACTCAATCAGCAGGTGGAAATGGAGTAAATTGGACTTTTTGGAATAATGTAAATAATCCAGATACAGCTAGTCCTTGGAGCTGGGAATTTGATTTTCCTCATGGTACTGGTTATTATGAGTTTTATTGTATAGGAAATAAATCTGGATCAGATGATGAAAATCCTCCTATTAGTGCAGATGCAAAATGTAGATTTAATAGACTACCTACTATTGAAAATGAAATTCCAGCAAACCAAAGTACAAATATTCAACTTATTCCCTTGATGAATATTACCATTAACGATCTTGATGGTGATACTATGACAATTATATGGTATAGCAATAGCAGTGGGTCTTGGCAGGTCTTTGGGACAAATTCTTCTGTTGGTAATGGTACTTACTATCAGTCCAATAGTAATTTCAGTGTCCCAGGAGAAACATATTGGTGGAATGTATCTGTAAATGATGGAATTCATACTAATGATAGTAATATATTTTATTTCAAAACAAGCTATGCTCCAACTCTAAGTAATCCTGGACCAAGCAATGGTACAACTGGTGAATATACTACTCCAACTTGTAATGTTACAGTATCTGACCAAGATGGAGGAACTGTAATTGTACGATTTTATGAAAATACGACAGGATCATGGATTTTGCAACAAACAAATAGTAGCGTTGATGTTACAATTCCCTCAAATGTCATATGGAACAATTTTATTAATGCCTCACGAGACTTTACAATGTATTGGTGGAAAGTAAATGTCAGTGACGGAAAAGGAAACTACGTTGAAGAGGTATACCATTTTACAACAGCAAATGTTACAATAGAAGTAACTCCTTCACAATGGGATATAGGATTAATACCTATGGATGGCTCTAATGAGACAACATCATTTTATTTCAATCTAACAAATCAAGGAGATGTCACACTTCATATTCAAATCAATGCAAGCAACGCTACAAATTCTTCGACAGGAGCAATATGGCGACTTAATGCAACTCCAGATTTTGATAATTTTACACTTCAATATAATAAAAGTGATAGCGGTACTTGGACTAATATCAATCTAACATTTGATACATTTCTTACTAATCTTGAGGTTGGTTCATGGCAGACCTTTGATTTGAAACTATTAACAGCTACTAAAGCAACTTATGGTGACCCACTTACTCTAACTATTACTTTTAGATCTGTTAAAGCATAGTTTCAATTACGTTCTATCAATTTTTTATTTATAATAAAACTAAATATTTTTATAACAATTATTGAAGTAAGAAAAATTTGGATTGTTATACAAATTATTTCTTGTAGTAAATCCATCCATAATGGTCTATCATTAAACGCACCAGGATATTTTTCCTTGACAACAACATATCCTAGAGTTGAAGATAATATGTTCTTATCTTTTTGAATTGACTTATCCTCAAAAATATGAAATTCAATAGGTTCAATATAAGGATCAATATCTGACATTATCCAATGAATAGCTTCGTGCAAAGGAGTAGTTACTACCATAAATATGCATGAAAATAAAAAAGCAACAAGTATCGTTCTTAATTTGATTTTTTGTTTTTTTGCTTCCCCCATATTTTTAAATATTAATATATTGATATAAATATTTTATTATACATATATTATAATAACCTGGATTTTTTGTTATTTTATCAAATTGAAATTTTTCCTTCCTGCAATTCTGACAGGTTATTTTTAAATATAATCAGTGACACAAGATATCGTGCTAATTAGTAACAATATATAAAAAGGAATCGGAAGGAAACGAGATGAAAGGAAGAAATAGATTACGAATATTTTTATTTACATTTGTAATTTTTATTCTATTAATTTCTATTTTTATCCCTCCAATATTTGCTGATGATCAAGTTGGAATATCATTTAATCCAATCCCAAATGAGCCGCCAAGAAAACCAATAAATCCTGATCCTTCAAATGGATCTGTTGATATTATTGTTCCAGTAACATTAAGTGTTGATGTATATGATTCAACTGGTAACACAGTTGACGTATATTTTTATAATGCATCAAACGATGCATTAATTGGAATAGACCAAGACGTACCTTGTGATTGGTCAACTGCTTCAGTTGTTTGGAATGAGCCAATAAAAGGAAGAATTTGTTATTGGTATGCAATAGCTCGAGATCATGAATATTCGAATAAATCTGAAACATGGATATTTGCTACAAGACCAAATCAACCTTCAGTGATACATAATAATGAATATCCAGCAAACAGGTCTAAAAATATCGAATTAAATGTTACATGCCAAATTGAAGTCAGTGATGTTGATGAAGATTTAATGACAATATACTGGTATGAAAACTCAACGGGCAGTTGGATATTAAGACAGACAAACTCATCAGTTCCAAATGGAACTTATTATTGGACTTTTCAACAAGCAATAGATTATTCAACAAAATATTTTTGGAAAGTATCAGTAAATGACTCAAAAAATAATAAAACAGAAATATTTCATTTTACAACACTTGACAATCAACCTCTTATAATGTATAATCCAATTCCAGCAAATCAATCGATAAATGTATTTAAAAACACAGCATATTGGTATATAACAATAGCTGATCCTGAAAATGATTTAATAAATTGGACAATTGAAACATTACCATATATTGGGAATTCTTCTGGATTAAATGATGTAAATGGACAAAAAAATTGTCCATTATTTGGTTTAAATTATATTACAAATTATACGATTTATGTCAATGCTACTGATTCAGAAAATGGAACCTGGATTAATGAAACATTTTGGTTTATAACAGCTGAACAAGGAGCACCAACTATATCAAATGAATATCCCCCACATAGAAACACTCAAACTGAATTACAACCTACATGTCATGTTGATGTTTTTGATATAGAAGGGGACAATCTTACTATATATTGGTTTGAAAACTCAACAGGCTCCTGGATTCTAAGACGAACTGAAAGTAATGTGACAGCAAATTCAACAGTTTATTGGACATATACGCAGGCTAGTTCATATGTCACAACTTATTATTGGAGAGTTTTTGTAAATGATAGCACAGTTAATACATCAGCTACTTACTATTTTATAACAAAGCCAAGACCACCTTCACCGCCACCACCCTCAGGTGGAGGTGGGGGATATACTCCACCACCGAATCAGCATCCAATAGCAAAAATTACAGGCCCAAAAACTGCGTATATTAATGAAACCGTTATATTTTATTCCTATTATAGTTATGATCCAGATGGATATATAGTAGGTTATTCATGGGATTTTGAAAATGATGGTGTATTTGATGCAGAATCAATAGAGGATATAAAGATAACACATAAATATTCAAAGATTGGAAATTACACAGTAAGACTCATTGTAAAGGATAATCTTGGTGCAGAAACAGTAGCTTCTCATAAGATTAAAATTATTGAACTTGAACCACCAAAACAACTTCCAATACCTATAATTGAAGCACCAGATTTAGGTTATACAAATGAAATTATATTTTTTAGTAGTAACGATAGCTATGATCCAGATGGTGAAATAATTAATTATTCCTGGGACTTTGATGATGGTAATATATCTTATTTAAAAAATCCTGTTCATACATATTTAAAACCAAGAAATTATACTGTAGTACTAATAGTAAGAGATAATGATAATCTTAGTAATGCAATAACAAAGAAAATACATATTATAGATAGAGAAGGAACTGAAAAACCAAAGGAAAAAGAACAACCTCTGTTGTTTATACTTTTCTTATTAATGACTATAATTACTACAATTCTTGCATTATATATAATGCAAAAAAGATATAATTTTACAATAATTATAGAAAAATCAAATGCATCAAAAAATAACAAATATGAAAATCTTTTATCAAAATTGTATAGAATAATACATAAAAAATAATCTATTTCTATATTCTAATTTTATTTTATTATAATAAAAGTAGTTATTACTTATAACAATTTTTTTCTCCATATATGTACCCCTTAATATTACAGAAATTCATAACGAAAATTATAAAAGGTCCTATTATATAACAAAGTCTGCACTTTAACATAATTTGAGGGTGTATTGAGGATGGGATGCAAAATGGAAATAAAAAAGGTAAATGTACTTCTAGTTACCACTATGATTCTTGCAGCTTTTACTCCTTTAGTATTAGCAGCAACAACAGATGACCTAATAATTACTTTTGACCCGGATGGAGATATCGACATTGATGTAAACATTTCAGCATATAATTTTACTAAAGTACAAGCTAACTCATGGAAAAATACAACAGGTGGCACATTTACACTTTACAATAATGGTACAGTCGCAATGGATACAAGGATAAAAACTAATGCATCAACTGATGAAGGTGATATGGATTTAAATGCAACGGGTGTAGCACCAGGTCAAGATGAATATGCAATATTCATTGAGGGACTTGATCTTGAACAATATCTTGAAAGTGCTTACAATGAATACTTTGATACAGTTTTATTACCTCAGGACTCAAAAACTTTTGACGTTTGCCTTCTTATTGGTGTAAATCTTTCTGCTAATCATAGCTGGCAGACTACAACAATATCCTTTGAAGGAACTCAATCATAGAAATAGTATAAAAATTCAACTCTATTCAATTTTTTACTTTAGTGGTTATTAAGAAAATATTGTAGACTATTTATTTTTTTCTTGTAAATTATCAGATAAAGAATCTTATGCATATGCCTCTGCATAACTATCTACAAAAAAGGCATTTAAACTGCTCCATACATCAATATTACTAAATATATGATAGGATAGGGATGTGTGGAGAGGGGATGCATGAAGAAAGACAAAGGTAAATTACACAACAATGTATTTTTTAGAGTTGAAAGGGATAAAAAAATTGGATTTACTATACTTGTTACATTTATTATGATTACAGCTACAACTCCTCTTGTTTTAGCAGCAACTGAGGATACTGTTATTATTACTTTTGACCCAGATGGAGATATCGATATAGATGTAAACATTTCATATTATAATTTCAGTAGTGTTGTAGCTGGAATTTGGTCTAATACCACAGGTGGTACTTTTACCCTTTATAACAATGGGAGTATTCCAATGGATACTGAAATTAGAACCAATGCATCAACTGATGAAGGTGATATGAATTTAAATCAATCTGATGTGCCCCCAGGTATGGATGAATATGCAATTTATATTGAAGGACTTGATTTCGAAAATTATGTCAATAGTTCTTATACTATTGAATTTGATCAAGGTTTGAATCCTAGCGATTCAAAAACTTTTGATGTATGCCTTTTATTAGGCAATATTTCTACTAATCACAGTTGGCAAACAACAACAATTTACTTCCGAGGTTCTATTAGTTAAATAATAAATTGTAAATTTGATATATCTAAACTAAATGTCTCTAAATTTTTGTAATATTTTTTCAAATATTTAGTAGAGAAAAAATTAATTATACCTTTTTTAATATCAATTTGGAGAGATGGGTGAAAAAAATCATTGTTTTACTACTAATATTTTTAATACTATTTACATCCTTTTCTTTAACTGTCCAGGCAGGAATTAAAATATGGCCGGGTAAATTATATGTTGAAATGAATAAGTGGCTTGATGAAGAAAAAGAGATAAAGCATCCAATCCAGATAATCAACCCATATTCTTATGGTGTAAATGTTACCTCAAAAATTGAGAATCCTGGACTGAAAGTGATAGCAGAGCGTTTTATTCCTATTCCAGATATATCCTGGGTTACTACTATTCCTGAGCGACTATATATTGCCCCTAAAACATCTGAAAATATTGAAGTAATTATTAATATCCCTGTAGACCAACAAGAATTACATTACAATGAAAAATGGGAAACAAGAGTTGTTATAAATTCAGACATTCCTATTGGGCCGAAGGACGGTGGTATGAATGTTGAATTGGAGATTGCTGTAAAACTCTATATAATTACTCCAAAAAGTGAAGCAGAAGAATCCCAATATTTTTACATAATATTGTTTTTTATATTTTTAGTTATAATTGTTTATATGATTTCTTCATATATAAAAAAGAAGAAACAAAATCTGAGCTCTATCTATTATTTTAAGAATAAAAAATAGAATTACAAATTTTAAAAAAATTTCTTATTTTATTATCTATTTTTAAAATAATTTAACAATATTTGATTTATTATTGCGATAATTTGTATTTGAACTTTTTCTCCTTAGGTGATTCACATATGAATCATTTATGAATCAAAAATATTATAAATGAATGATTCATATATGAATCACAGATGGGATAACTAGGATGGGAAAAAGTCAACGTTTTCCAGTTGGTTTTCCACCCGCTATTCGGGAGATTATAAAAGAACAAGTTGGCATTTTAGGAAATTCTGAAGCTGAAGTTGTCAAAAATATCGTTCTCATTTATCTATCCGAGAAAGGACTCCTAAAGAAATTCGAAAAGAAAAAGGAGGGGAGGGAGAAATGAACAGAAAAGTAGGAGTCCAATTAATATTAATTATATCATTATCCCTTTTTATTTCTTCAACTCTTTCCTCAACTGTTTATTCTATTCCACCTGTAACACAAGAAACTTTAATTGTGGATATTACTGGAAATGGAGACTTTACAAGTATAAAGGATGCTATTAGTAATGCTGATATAACAGATATTATTTTTATTAGAAAAGGAATATATAATGAACATAGTCTAACAGTTAAAAATAAGATCGAAATAAAAGGTGAAAATCCCAGTAATACAATTATCAACTGTTCAGGAAATATTGCTTTCACACTATCTAGTTCATATGTAGATATTAGTAATCTTCAGATTATCAATACTGGAGAATTTGCAATATCTATACCACCTGGAAGTATTGGTTGTACTATTACTAATTGTATTATAAATAGTATGAACAAGGGAGTTATATTTAATGTTAGATCTTCATATAACACAATTTCAGATTGTAATTTAATTGGATATGATAATAGTAAACAAGGGGTCAAAATAACAGGTAAATTTAATATTGTGAAAAATTGCGATATGCAGGATTTTGCAAATGGTGTTTTATTAATAACAAATTCTGATGATAACCAGATAATTAATTGTAATATATTTAATTGTGAAAATGCAATAGATATCAGATTTGATTCAAACAGAAATGTTGTAACAAGATGTAATATTTATTCTAATCTTCAAACTATTAAGATTTGGCTGAATTCAAATTATAATTACGTTTATCTAAATAATTTCTGGAAAAACGATAATGATGCTATTGATGAAAATAACAATACATGGGATAACGGAACACAAGGAAACTACTGGGATAAGTATAGAGGAGTAGACAAAAATAGCGATGGAATAGGAGACACTCCATACATAATTTCTGAAGGAAATATCGACAGATTCCCACTAATGTCTATGGTTCTTCCAGATATTGTATTACCTCCAGGAAATTTAAATGTAGTTACAGCAAAATCTGATAATACACCTACATTTTCTTGGAGTGAATCTATTTATATTACGAGTATAAAAGGATACTTTGTAAAGATTGATAACAATCCTGAAATCTTCATTGGTAATAAAATAAGTTGGACTGCAACTAATTCATTATCAGATGGAATGCACACCTTTTATGTACGAGCAGAAAGTATAGATGATAAAACAAGCAATTATTCAAGTCTCACATTTACAATAGACACATCTATCATTGATTCTGATGGAGATGGCTGGTCAGATTCAGAGGAACAATTGTATGGTACTGACCCTAAGAATCCAAGTAACTATCCAGAGGATACAGATAATGATCATATACCAAATTCTGTTGATATTGATGATGATAATGATGGTTATAGCGATGAAATGGAAATCTCTTATGGTACAAACTCTTTGAATATCAATGAATACCCAACAGATACAGATAAAGATGGTGTCCCAAATTATGATTCTCCAGATAACAAATTCATTGGAGATACTGATGATGATAATGATGGTCTTACTGATGATATCGAGGCTATACTTGGTTCAAGCTCAGTCAATGAAAAAGATGTAAAAAGAATATACATTAATGGTCAATCTTACTATCTTGTTGATGCCTCACAAAATGATATTTTTGATATATTGTATAATCCTATAAGCAAAACAACAACAGGTTTGGAAAAACAATACAATAACTATCTAATTGATTATAATGGAGACGGAACTTGGGATTATATTTATAATATCTCAGATGGGGTGGTCTCAACATATGGTGAAGAGCTACTATCACTAATACACATGATGATACTAATAATTCTAGTTTTATTAATTTTAACATCGATTATAATATTCTTATATTACAGAGGAAGAAAAATTAGTGTTAGTTTAACACCAAAAACTAAACTAGTTACTGAAAAGCCATTAATTGAAAAAACCTTGAGTATTCCTGTTTCTGAAAAAAGAGAAACAGTAGAAATGATTACACAAACAAAGTCTCTCCTTCAGCATATACAAAAAGATGTAGAGGTATATATGGAAAAACTCAAGCAAATAGAAGATCAATTTATAGAGCCAGTATCAAAGGATGTAAAAGAAGTAATAGTAACAGAAACAAAACCAATTAAAATAAAGGATATCTATGAAATAGAAACAAAAGTAGACAAACTCTTAGAAGAATTGGATAACGAAGAAAATACTTAAAAAGATGTTTAGGGGAATATATATGGGAAAAACATTTGCTTTATTACTAATATTTTCTATTTTTTTGTTGTGTTTTCCCATTTGTAAAGGAAATTTCAGTGTGCAACCAAGAGAAATTTTTATTACTATGAAAGATAAATTAATTCATGGAAACACTTCTAAAAGTGTTATTATAACAAATAATCTTGAAGAAAGTATTAACATATCATGGTATCTAGATCATCCAACCCCAGATTTAATCAGAGAAAATAAAACACCTATCCCAAGTTTATCATGGATTAGTATTAAACCTCAATGGCAGATAATTCCCGCCAATAGTAATGCTATTTTTTTTATTTATCTGAATATACCAGAAGAAAAAGAGAATTTTAATCAACACTGGGAATCCTGGCCTGTCTTTAAACAAGAGGAAACTCAATTATTTAATTGGGAACATGCAGTAAGACTATATATAGATACTCCAGTAATATTTCCAACTGAAAACGATAAAAATCAGAACCTGTTTTCTGTTGTTACTGAAAATTCAGTAATAATTTTTACTATTGTTATTGTTTGTATTGCTGTTGTAATATCATTATTTATTATCAAATCTAATATGAAAAAAAAATAAAAAAATTTAACATTTATCCTATCTACATACTATCTAATATCCTTCTTATCTCTTTTCTAAATTCATTAATCCCATCTTCATTTGGAACAATAATATCAGCTGATGCAATAACTGTACCTAAACCCCAATTTAGTTCTCTTTTATCACGATCTTTTAAATCTTGAATATTCAAGCTGTCATCCTCCCTACCACGATTTAAAAACCTCCTTTGTCTTGTTTCATCAGAAGCAGTTACTGCAATTATTATGAAATCTTTACCTAAACTTTTTTTAAAAGTGTCAATTTCTTCAATATTTCGAATACCATCGATAATAATGTGTTTTGTTTTTTTAATCAGTGATATTTTATCAAGTGTTCTTTTAGCCCAAATATCCATTCCAAGGTTTTTACGCATTTGATCAGCAATAGCTCCTACATTTTTTTCATTAAGAGAAAGTTTGCGATTTTTTACTTCCTCCCAAACCATATCTCCCATTCTAATCACAGGAATATTCATCTCTTTTGCAATTTGTACTGCTTCACTTTTTCCTGAACAAGGCATACCTGCAAATGCAATTATTTTCATCCTAATCCCTTAATATATATGTGATGCAGGGGGAGCGATTTGAACGCTCGAAGACCTACGTCACAGGGTTTCTCAATGTTAAGATATTGAAATATATAAGACTCTTAACACACCTAAGCCCTGCCCCTTTGACCGCTCGGGTACCCCTGCGAATTTAAGAGGAAAGATAAATGTACATATTAATGAAAAAACTTTCCTTAAAAACAATATTTTTAGGATTTTAAATGTTTAAGAATTCTATTTATTACCAGAAAGTAGCTTTCTCTCTCCATATTTTGCATAACAGTCCGAGCAAAACTGACGCGCGATAAGAGAATGAAGGTGTTCTTTTACTCCTTCTTCTTGATGATATAAATCATCAATATGAATTTCATTATTACAATTTGTACATACTCTTGGAAATTTTGCAAATTTTTTTATAAGCCGAGTTTGAATTTCCATTTTTGTCCTTACCTCCCATGTATTAATTTATAAAGCCATTTATAATTTTTTCTTAACAAATTGAAAATAAAAAACGAGTACTAACTTTAAGTAGGAGAAACATTATTCACAGAAAATATTCGGAGTATTTGGCGGGGAATAATAAGACTACCCATCATAGCGAGCGCTAATCATAATTGATTATCACCTATAAGGGTGGGGTAGCCAGGAAATCCCGACGGGCCCATAACCCGTAGACCAGTGGTTCAAATCCACTCCCCGCTACTAAAAATATTATTTCTTACATGATTGGAAAAATATAAATTCTAATTAGTTATTGTATGTTGCTGGAGATTGAGGATGGGAATTGAAGATTCTGAATCATTTACAGAGTTCGGTTTAAGATATGTATATCGTTATTTTCTTCTAGCTTTTAGTATCACATTATCTATACTAATATTATCTTTAATGCTCTATTTTAATCAAGAAAGAATGCTAGAGGTAACTCCCTTAAAAATTTATTTTGTTTTAACAATTTTCTTTTTGTTTCTCATAATTTTTATCTATTTTATAAGAGGTATAGCAATAATTTTCAACGCCAGAAAAGAATTTACATCTGATCATGAAATAAACGTTATAATGGGAACTCTTGTATTCATTGCCTATTTCATTATATTTTTTATAAATTTATCACTTGCAGGAGGTTTTCCTGAGGGAGCAGCATTTATTGCATTTGCTTCAATGGGATTTGATTCATCTATTATGTTAGTTTTCATTGTTGTTGTAATCTTTTCAGTACTTCTATATATATTACTTGGTCTAGCTTCTTTTTATTTAATTAAAGGACTGATATCAAAAGATCGCATTAAAAAATTAAAAAAAGCATTGATACTTTTTGCATTAAGTACATTTACCTTAAGTATCTCAGGATTAATTGCTTATGTTCTATTTTATTCAGTTTATAGAGATGCATATCTGACAATTAACCAAGGAAAACTCAAAGCAGTTATCACAGCACCATGCCCATATTGTGATAAGGAAATACCGATGCAATCCAAAATTTGTCCCTATTGCGAGACTGAACTTAAGAATATACAAGAAGAAGAAATAGATGTTAAACCTGCTCAAGATCAACCTCAATAAAAGAAATATCTGATAAGTAATTAAACAATGATTTAGTTTCTCTTAAAAAATTTCAAATATTAGTTAAATTAAATTTTAAAAATCTAAACCTAATTTTTCAAACAACACTCCCCTACCCTTTTCAATCTTTCCAACCTTTTTTACTTCTGATTTAGAATGTGTTTTTAATATACTTATTGATTTATCAGCATCTTCCTCTGATACTATGATAACAAGTCCCATTCCCATATTAAAGGTTTGATACATCTCCTTATTTTCAATCCCTCCATATTTTTGTAGGAACTTAAAAATTAATTGTGGTTCAAATGAATTATCAATTAAAAACTTAACATTTTTATTTATTCTTGGGAGATTACGAAGGCCTCCTCCGGTAATATGGGCAATTCCATGAACTTTAACCTTTTTTAAAAGTTCTAAAGTTTCTTTTACATAAATCTGTGTGGGGGTCAGTAGAATTTCGCCAATTGTTTTACCGGGATAAAATCCTTCAGGGAATTTTTCTGAATATGAAAAATTATTATCCTTAATCACTTTTCTTACAAGTGTATAACCATTTGAATGAATTCCGCTACTTGCAAGACCAATGATTACATCCCCAGGGATAATTTTATCCCCCATAATAATTTCATCTTTCTTAACATAAGCAAGACATGTTCCCGCAAGATCAAAACCACTAATAATTTCTGGTAAAGAAGCTGTTTCTCCTCCTATAATTGAAATATTTGCAAGTTCTGCGCCCTTAGCAAGTCCTTTACCTATTTCTTTTGTTATTTCCTCTTTTGGATCATCTATTGCTAAATAATCTACGAATGCAACAGGTTCTGCTCCTACACAAATTGCATCATTAACATTCATTGCAATGCAATCAATACCAACAGTATCCCATTTACCATATTCAGTAGCAATTTTTACTTTGCTACCAACTCCATCAGTACATAAAACAAGTGCATACTCTCCAAAATCAATTAATCCTGCATAATGTCCTCCAAGAGGCTTTCCAATTCCTTTTCTTTTAAATTTAATGTTTGAAAGAATACTTTTAATAGCCTTTTCTTCCTTAAATATATCAACTCCACTCTTTGCATATGTTAATTTATTCATAGACCGCCTCGCTTATAACTTAGCGAGAATATACATTCTGTGATAAACTTTTTGAATAACTTACAATTGATTTTGTAAGTTAGGGAAATATTTGTAAAATAAAGGTTTTAAATAATAAATGATAAATTATATAATAGACGTTCTATGAATAAGAAGAAAATAATAGCTGTGTTACTAGCTCTTGCAGTGATACTGCCATTGACATTTATCTATTTTCAAAAAGATAAAACTAATCTCAATAAAAAACCTATAGTTGAAATAACTTACCCTTACAACGGAGCTGTTGTTTCAAAAATTGTAACAATAAGCGGAACTGCAACAGATCCCGATATAGATGATAGTGTACTTAGAGTAGAAGTTACAATTAATAATAAATGGGATATAGCAGAGGGAAATGATTTATGGAGTTACGAGTGGAAGGTTTTTGATATAGAGGAAGGTTTCTATACGGTAAAGGTCCGTTCTTGGGATGGAACCGATTATTCAGAGATTAAGGAGATATATTTAGAAGTTGATAATCCTGAGATTATAGAAAATGATGCTCATAAATGGGCGATTTTTATTGCTGCTTCAAATTTCCCAAAAGATAATGAAAGTAAGCTTGGTAATGGTGCTCTAAACCTGGCAGAAAATATTTCTGCATATTTTATTGAGAATTTAGGATATTCAACATCAAACATAATTATTCTTTTTGATGATGGGTGGATTAGAAAGGACAATGGATATGGTGAACCAATTATTACACTTGATCAGCGAAGACATAATTATAATATAACATATGGTGGTGCCACAAAAGACACATTGATATCAACCCTGAAATACATTATAGATGAATCAAACAAGTTTGCTGACAGTGAGATTTTTATATGGATATCTAGCCATGGTTGTGGTGATAGTGATAAGAAAATATTTGGTGGAAAATTATTAAAAAGGAGTGCTTTTTTCGTATGGGATGATACTCTTTCGGATATAGAATTAAGTAATCTTTTATCTGGTTTAAAATCAAAGAAGACATGTATAATTGTTGATGCTTGCTATAGTGGAGGTTTTGCTGATAAAACAATTCTAAACCTTCCTGAGTTTTTCTTATTCAGATCACACCTTCCAAAATCTGGTAGAGTTGTAATGACTGGTGCAAGTAAATTCAGACTTGGATATGCAAGTTTAACTGAAGGTCCATTATTTTCTCAGCTCTGGTTATATGGAATTGAATCTGGAAATGCAGATGGTTTTCGACCAGGGTTTTTAAAAATGGGCAGACCAACAATTCTTAAAATCTTTAAAGATGGAAAAGTATCTGTTGAGGAAGCATTTTATTATGCACGATACATTTTAAGAAAAAGTCAATATCTTGAGGATTATAGTAAAATGGAACCACAGATAAATGATCAGTACCCTCGAAGAGGGATTTTTGGAAGCCTGAAAGGTTTAATTCTTGGTGAATAAGATTTAATACCCTATTTTTGTATTTGAATTATTGTAATGAAGAAAGTGGCAAACTTCTGGAAAAAAATAAATGATAATAAAATTCAATGTAGTCTTTGCTCTCATAACTGTAAAATAAGTGAGGGAAAAAGTGGAATATGTGGCGTTCGTATAAATAAGAATGCTAAACTTTACACTTTAATATATGGTTCTACCTCGTCTCTAGCATCTGATCCAATTGAAAAGAAACCATTGTATCATTTTTATCCAGGTACATATGCGTTTTCAATGGGCACAATTGGATGTAATTTTAAATGTAATCATTGTCAAAATTATAGTATTTCAACGGCTGATACCAATTTTCCTTATATGAAAGAAATAACACCAGATCAGGTTGTCGAACTTACAAGGCAATATAATTGTCAAGGTGTTTCTTATACATATAATGAGCCTACTATTTGGCATGAATTTTCTTATGACTCTGCTAAACTTGCAAAAAAAGCAGGTTTATACACCTGTTATGTCACAAATGGATATATTAGTGAAGAGCCTCTTAAGGAGCTATCATATTATTTGGATGCAATGAATATTGATGTTAAGGCTTTTAATGATGATTTTTATAAAAAAATATGTAAATCACATTTAGAACCTGTCTTAAATACATGCGTACTTGCTAAGGAACTAGAAATTCACATCGAACTTACTTATCTAGTAATTCCTGGCTATAATGATTCATTAGACGAAGTTAGAAAGTTTTGTAAATGGATAGTTGAAAAACTTGATGAGAAAACACCTGTTCATTTTTCTCGTTTTCATCCTGATCATAAAATGATAAATATACCAAGTACTCCTATGGAAACTCTTTTAAAAATCTATGAAGTTGCCAAAGAAACAGGTATTTTATTTGCTTTTCTTGGAAATGTTTACCATGGAGAATATGAAAACACTTATTGTCCAAAATGTAGAAGCATTTGCATTGAAAGAAATAATTATTCTATAAGTTTAAAGGGATTAAATATTGATAAATGCAGAAAATGTGGTTATCAATTACCGATTATTATTGACAAATATATAAAATAAAAAATTTAATAAGTATCTTTAATATATCTGAATACAAACAAAAATATATATTAAAATAAAAAGGGGGAAAAATTTAATATATAAGTAAATATACTTATAATTATACAAATATAGAATATTAATAATATTATAAAGGTGAACTTATGACTTTGAAAAAAAGTGATAAAATAATTGCAGTAATTGGAGTGATAATTTTAATTGTTGCAGCTGTAGGAATCTATCTTTATGCAGGCGTTGAAGAAGAGGAAGAGATGCGAAAAGAGGAAGAAAAAATGCTTTTTGAAATTCAATATAGCGAGGTACCGATGTCAATACTACCTGATAATCAGGATTATACTATTAAACCAAAATTATTAGGTAAAGGTACTTATCAAGGTGTTGTAGAAATATCACAACAAAATCTTAAATCAGTTGAAGTTTTTGTTGATTATACTGATAATAAAGTTGGATTTTTATGGAGAATTAGATTATTAAAATTTATTGGACAAGACACAATTACAATAACTATATATGACAGCCAGGAAAATGAGCGTGGTCAAGCAAAAATAAAGGGCGATGGAAACGTAACTATTCCCATAATGGATGGCTCTATGATTTCACTAGACCCAATTGAAGCAGTTGACCTGATGGAGGCCGACACCATACTTAAAGAAAGATATATTGACTATTTTGAAACATATACTATTCATATTAGTTTAAAAACAGGTTTATGGGGTAAAATTAGAGAGATTCTAGGTAAAGACAACTTCCAGCTAGAGGTAACATATAGTTATTATGATTACTTTATAGTAGAAAAGGTTCCTGGTGATGATACCGATGGAGATTTACCACCGACTGGTGGAGATCAAGGATCCCAAACTTGGTACCCAATGGGCTATCCAGGAAAAAATTAAATTTTAAAACGAAGTAGGGCACCAACACCCCCTATTCCCTCCATTTTTTTACCTGCATCATGCATTATATTTATAATTGTAAACTCGCTTTTATTTTCCTTAGCAAGATTTAGTAGTTCTTCACCAATTTCCTTTCTAATTAATACGTCAACTATTAAAAGTCTTTCAACTGCCCCATTAACCAATGCATTTTTTACCTCTTGTTCACCATATGTTGCAAGACCATCTTTTTTTATTTCCTCAAATAATTTTTCAACAAGACTTGTTTCAAATACAACCCTGTTTTCTTTTGTTATTTGCTCAATAATACCTGTTTTGATTGCCTCGTGAATACCATTCATACCAGAATACCCAGTTCCATGTACAAAGAATTTATCAAAAAGCTGTGGCTCCTTTTCTTTTCCATATTTAATAAAATGTTCTTTTGTAAAACCAGGTCCTACGATTACTAAAACTTTGTTTTTTTCCATTTTAGTTTTTAGAATAGATAATATTTCTCCTAAATATTCATGTTCAGAATCCTTACTTTCATACATTTTTCCTGAACGTTTAGAATCAATATCTGCAATCCATTGAATACCGCTCTGTCTTAAGATTGCAACGGTAGCATTATCCTCATCCATTGAGGCAAATGTTAATATCAGTTGATTTCTTTGTTTAACTGCCTCATCAATTCGCTTTAATTGATAATCCTTCCATTGTTCTTTAACAATTGATAGTTTATCCATATTATTTGCTTCAATATTTAAAGTATGATATGAACCAAGTTCTTGTGGCCCTTCTTCAATTGTTCCATGAATTCTAAGTCTATCAGAAAAATCATGAAATTTAACCTCTTCAACCCTTATCCCAAGCTTCATCCGTTTTTTTTCAGCTTTTTTTGATCTAATCCTATCGTCTCTTTGTTCATCAGTCCGAAAAGTAACTGATCGAACAATATCTCCTTTGTCAATTATATTATAAAGATGCCAAATATCATCAAGATTTTCTGGAATAAGTTTTATTTCACCATGTTTTAAATCTTTAAATACTACTTTCATTAACTTTTACCCCAGGACAAATCCGACTGATTCAACAATTATTGCCCCTCCAGGTGGAAGAACTCTATCAACATTATCAACCGGCTCACCAAATGTCCTTGCTAATTTATGTGCAATATCAATTTTTTTCATATCTCCTGGTTGAATAATTATATATTTATCTGTTAATGATTTAACAGCATCTATTGGTCCACACATTATTTTATAATTATCATCAATTCTAATTTTACCTATTGCAAGCTCCAGTTTACAACTACAATAGTTCCTTTTGCCTCGGATAATAAATGCTCCTTTTGGAACAAATTCACCACTCTGTGGTGTTTTACTAACTTGCTCAGGTAAAACCCAATATGCTTGTGCTTCTGCAAATTGTTTCCATGCTTTTGAAAAAGATGTAGCAAAAATGCATGCTTCATTTAGTGTTTTTTCTGAAATTTCAATTTTTTCATCATTTATTCCCTTACTTTTAATAATGATGCTTGGGGCACCTTGTATATCGGCATGTGCATATCTGTCATTTTCTTTCAAATATTTTTTTACAACTAGTTCATTTGTTTTTATATCTTTTCCACCAATAACGATATTTCCAGCACTTGAAATAAACCACCTAAATCTTTCAAACCAAAACAGTTTTTCTCTTTTTTGAACTATTACTTCTTTTTCAATTTCCTCTTGCGCTTTTAATTTTACTTGTTTAATTTGCTCTATTGTTCTCTTAAGAGATTTTTCAGCACCTTTAAGTTTATTTCTTAGTTTTTTACTATCATTATATGCTTTTTCAGCGTTTTCTGATACTGTTTTTCTAAAATTGAGTTTGATTTCATAGATTTTTCCTTGTGTATCTTTAAGATTTACAAAAAGAATATTTTCTAAGGGATTAAACTTTTTTACAATTTCTTTTTCATTTATTTTTTTAATCTCATCTTTTTTTTCTTTTAATTCTAAAAATTCTTTTATTTCATATATTAATTTTTCACAATCTTGATAGTTTAGATATATTAAATCTCCCTCAAATTTCTTTATTTCAATTTGTTTGGTTAGCTCTTCTATTGCCTCTTTTTGTTGTAAAAGTTGTCTATTTAATTTTTCAATTAGTTTTGTTGTTTCACTTTCTTTTTTCTTTTCTTCCTTTTTTATATCAATAAATTTTTCTAAAGCCCTTGTAAAGCTATCTACTTTTTCAAAGGATGCATCAATATAGCTATCAAATTTAAAAGGAAGAACGTTTATAATTTCACTATTCTTTATTACAAAAACAGGATTGAATTTCTTGATTTTATAAATTTTTAAGAAATCAATCAATGTAATATATAATTTTGAAATTGTTTGTTCATCAAGGTTTTCTATTTTAATTGTCTTATCAATATTTGCCCTTGCGCATATCTCCTCAGCAATAGATCCACTAAGATTTACATTAACAGCAAGAGTTCTAACAACATCTTTTTCACTCTCCTTTATTAATCCAGAAAATTTCTCTTTTGTTAAATCAAATGGATTTATCTGGGCAGGTGGAGGTTCATAGCTTTCCTTTCCAGTTATCGTTCTATGTGCCCATCTTTGTTTGATAAGAGGTAGTATTATTTTACCCTGAGGATTTACAAGAATTATGTTTCCATCTGAAAAAAATTCAATTACTAAAGTATAATCTCCTTCCTTTTTACTAATTTTAAATTTTATAATTCTATCAAATTCATATTGTAATATTTCATTAATTCTT
>SMTZ1_10000929_pt1 | contig 28572 bp, 19 predicted proteins | sample DeeMarSWOR136_30_FD_25667 | JGI IMG/M metagenome (IMG submission 25667)
AGGCATGAGACCAATGAGGGAAGGCATGAGACCAATGAGGGAAGGCATGAGACCGATGAGGGATGGCATGAGACCGATGAGGGATGGCATAACACGCGAGCAATCCCCCTCCTTTCCTTCGCCCGCTGGTACGCCCGGAGCTGCGGCTCCACGTATCCCTCGCAGCGACAACACGCAAGCCGGCAGTTATGACTTGACTGAAACTGTCGGGGGCACGGGTGGATTCGACTTCCGGAGGGTGGATTATCAAGGCCGGCCGGTAATCGGAGTACAGTTCATCTTGAGGTCGTGGCAAGGAGGCAAGTACGTGGGTCGATTAACGCCGCTGTTCGATCGAAAAAGAGCAACTCGACCGCGAACGGACATAATCTTTGCGAAAGAGGGCTACGCACTCGGTGCGATACACGTATGGGCAGGCGAGTTCGTCGACGGAATTAAACTCGAGTTCATGAAGCTCAACGAGGACACGAGTCTGCAATTGTCGGATTCTTACGAAGCCGATACCATTGGCAGTGCAACAACTTCAACCGCGAAGATCATCACCAGCGACGGTAAACTAATCGTTGGTTTTCACGGTCGACGCAGCACCGTGATCAACGCGATTGGGTTGGCTGTTAGGAAGTAGCTTGATCCACGAAACGGAATCCAAACTTTGAGAAGGAAAAGGACATCAAATGGAATAAAGAGAAGTGCTTTAATAATACTTCTTTTGTCAATATAGTTCAGTATGGGTGTTAAAAGCATAGGATATGGTTTAATAATTCTTTTTTGATTTTTTGGGAATTCTTTATTTGATATTACTCGTGTCGAAGTGACTCAATCGGGTCCATATTGGCGGCACGATAGGCCGGATACAGGCCGAAAGTTATTCCCACCGCTGCACTAATGCCAAAGGCCAGCACTAAAGAACCACCTGTAATTATCGTGCGCATGTGGCCAAAATGCGTTACCAAAAATGGTATAAGAGAACCAAGGAAAATCCCGAGGACACCCCCAATCCATGTCAAAAGCAGGGTTTCAGAGAGGAACTGAAGAATGATGTCGCGCTTCCTGGCGCCGAGTGCACGCCTGATGCCAATCTCTCGCGTTCGCTCGCTGACGGTGGCCAGCATAATGTTCATAATTCCAATCCCGCCGACCAAAAGTGAAATCGTGGCGATTGAGCCCAGAACTATACTGAAGATAAGCGTCGTGCGTTTCGCCTGCCGCAGCAATTCCAGCGGAATAACTATGCGGTAATCCTTCTTATCTTTATGGAGGTGTCCCAGCAAAGTATCCAGAGTATCACGCGTCGGCAGCACCTGCTCGGTTGATTCGACCTTCACGGTGATCTTTTGCAGTTGTACTCTTTCTATAGTTTGGCTGCCTCCGCTAAAGCTGGCGGAAAGCTCGGTGAACCGGGACTTGGAGGTTGTCAAAGGCAGATATATGCTGCCCGCAGCCCCGCCCTTAGAACCTGTTGCCGCCGGCATAGCACTGTCAAAACCCTTCTTTTGCCCCGCAACGGGCGGGGCACCGGCAACGCCTACTACCCGGTAACAGTTGCCGTGTATCCGAATATCTTTTCCTACCGGGTCCTCAAATCCAAACAAGCCGCTCACGAGCTGCTCATCGACCACGCATACACTCTGCTGCTGATGCAGGTCAATACTGCTCAGGAACCGACCATGAATGACGTGAAGAGGCGAAACCTCCGTGTACCAGGGAACGGTACCTACGATTTTTATCGCCACTTTGCGTCTAAGATATCGTGCTTCCTGGTCTATCTCGCGTATGGGTACGACGACCTCGACATTGGGTATGGTATTGCGAATTGCTTCGGCGTCCTTATAGGTCAGGCCGTAGCTGCGCATTCGCTGCGTTTCGCCGGTGTCGGCCCGCTCCTCGGGAGGCTCAACAGTTTCAACAAGCAAATTTGTACTGCCGAGGCGCTCTATGGCTTCCTGTGCCTCCTGGCTGGCCCCTTCACCTATGGCCAGCATGGCAATCACCGAACAAACACCGAATATTATACCCAGTGTGGTCAGCGCAGACCGCAGCCGATGCATCCAGAGGCTCTTTATGCCTAATTTAACCGTCCTTTTAACGCCGAAAAAGTGCATAATAACTAACAGTTGTTAAATTCCTGTCGTTCAATTCGCCCGTCAAGAAGATATATGGCCCTCTCGGTCCTTTCAGCGACATTAGCATCATGTGTTACGATAATCAGGGTTGTGCCCCGTTTATGTAAGTCACCGAGGATGTTCAAAATCTCTCCGCCGCTTTCCGAATCAAGATTACCGGTCGGCTCGTCTGCCAAAATAATCAGCGGATTATTGGCCAATGCCCTGGCAATTGCCACCCGCTGCTGCTGGCCGCCGCTTAGTTCCGCAGGACGATGCTTAATTCTGTCACCAAGCCCTACAATCGCGGCTAATTCCCTGGCACGGTTGGCACTTGCGCGTTCGGAAAGGCCTCTATAGAACATCGGCACTTCAATATTTTCTACCACGTTAAGCTGGGCTATAAGATTATACGACTGAAAAACGAATCCGATCCGCGACCCGCGTATTTTCGACAGCTCGTCATCATCAAGCTTTGAAACATCCTCACCACCAAGTTTGTAAGTCCCGCTCGTCGGCCTGTCCAGACACCCCAAGACATTAAGCAGTGTAGATTTGCCCGACCCACTTGGGCCCATAATCGCTACGTATTCGCCCTGCTCAATGCTCAAATCCAGTCCGCGCAGAGCAAAAAGCTCAAAGGAGCCAAGATGATACGCTTTGGACAAATTCTCAATATCAACTATACTCATACCACAACCACACAAAGCCCTCAGATAAACTTTGATTCAACGGGTGCAGTCTTTTTCCCTATTTGTATGCTGTCTTTTCGGGTGCGGTCCATTTCGGCGGATTAAGCAGCACTTTCTCGCCTTCGTTTAAACCGCTTTTTATCTCAACAAAGTTTTCGTTGAACAGGCCGGTTTCAACCTCACGCTTCTCCACGGCGCTGCCCATGACATAGCAGATTTTTTTCTCCTCCACGGTAGTGACCGACTGTATCGGCACATAAATAATGTCATGGAGTTCGTTAATAATCACCTCCACGTCTGCGGTCATACCGGTTTTGAGGTCCTCGTTCGCTCCTTCAATGCTCACATCGGTTAAGTAGACTTTAAGGTCGGGATTCAGAAAGTCCGTCTGGTCGGCTAATGGTGCCTTTTTCAGCACTCTGCCGGTAAAAGTCTTTTCAGGAAATGCCGCAACGGTTATATTGGCCGGTTGGTTCGGCTCAATTTTATCGATCCAGGTTTCGTGAACCTTGATCTCGACCTTCATTTCGGATGCATCCGGTATCGTTATAATCTTATAGCCTTCGGATACTTCCGCTCCCTGCTCGATTTTTACCCTGCTCCACCTTTCCGTACTGGACCAGTAGACCACCTGGCCCACGGCAGGCGCTTTAATCACACAAGCGTCAATCTGGCTGTGCAGCTTTTCCAGGCGCTGCTTCTGCAATTCGTATGTGGCCCTTGCGCTTATCAGCTTTGCCTCAGCCTGTGCCAGTTTTGAACGGGCACTGGCCTGAACCCGCTCTAATTCCCGCATTGCCTCATTATAGTCGCTCTGCAATTGCTCGACCTGTTTTGGAAAATCGTAACGCCTGAATAAGTCCAAAGCAATGACGGCCTGGTCTCTTTTTATCGTCAGGCTTTGAACCTCCAGTCTGTCTGCCAGCAGTTCGGTTTCAGATACATATTCTTTCAGGCGGAGCTTTTCCGACCAGTCCAGCTTTCCTGACGCACGTTCGAGAGTGCTTTGAGCCAGAGCGATATTGTCCTGTAATTCTTTGAGCTTCTGTGAAGCCTCACCGCCGGTGTTATGGTCCTCAATCTCCTTAAGCAGCGAGGCCGTATCAATTTGTGAATTCGGGTCTAGGCTCTCTTCATCGAGTGCCTTTTTCGCAACAGTTTCACCGACATATTTCTGAAAGTCCATCAGGGCAAACCTTACTTTCAATTCAGCCGCAGTGATATCACTTTCGTTTTGTTTTACCTGAATAAGATACGACTCATTTGCATCGGCCAAAGTGGCTTCGGCACCGGCAAGATCTATTTTCCGCTGTGCGAGCTGTTCCTTCAAGGTTGAAGCATCCAGTTCTACCAATACTTTGCCGTTATTTACATCTTCGGCCGTTATAGTGGTGCCTTCAGGCACAATGTTGACTATGGTCGCACGTCCTTCCACTTTAGACTTGATATCTTCCGATTTAATCGCCTTGATGCTGCCGGATTCGGTTACGCTTATAGTCAAATCGCCTCGCTTTACTATATACAGGCCGGTGCTGGGATTTGAATCGTCAGAGCCGCCCGGCCTTTTACGCAGAAATCCAAACACGCCTATAGCGACGACCACAGCCACAGAAATTAAAATCAGAAACAGACTTTTGGCTGATCCTGATTTGCCGGTCATGTTATTACTTTGTTTTTCTGTGTTGGTTTTTTCCATCATATTGTCGCCCTCCTTACGAAATTACTCCTTCATGCTGTAAGTTTTAATATACCAGAATTTAATTGAGATTTCAAATCTTTTTTCGCCTATTCAACCAACAATTCGCCACAAAGACTCCGATAGAAAGGAATTTACTCCAGGAAATGGTCTTTTCCTCATTATTTTGCTATAGCACGGCTGTTGCCCTCCGTTACAGATTCCACTTTTCAGCAATGCCGATTATCATCCCGGCCTGATTGCCGAAATAATCATGGTTGGAAAGCCTCTGGAATTCCGGCCGTCTGTCCTCTTAAAGGACCAATCCGATTATTCTCCAATTGGTCCAACCAGTGTTGCATAATCTGTGAATGTTGATTTATCCCCCATGCAAATCGACTCTATAAGTGATGTAATCTTCGGTGCGTTTCTGGTAATAAATCTTCGGGCAATCATCGCCTTGCGGTTTTTCATCGAGACTGTATTGCCGTTACCGGCCTGGCCGTCTTCGGCCGCGGCTACTTCCATTTCAACCTTCGTGCTCGCCTGCCCGCAGAAAAGGTACCCGATAATCAGATCTATTGCGATATCCACCAGCGCCCTGCCGTAGAGGTCCATATATTCGCTGCCGTTTTCCTTCACGAAGACTACCGCCTTTTTCAATTGCTCCCTTCCTTCGGCCAGTTTATCCAGCAAGGCGTTCAGTTCCGGATCATACTGCTGATCGACAAGCTCGGTAAGGAAGTTTTCAGCAGTGCCGCTGCATACACCGCGAACTGCTGCCACGACCTGCAATTGGCTTGTCCCCTCGTAAATAGTCGTAATCCTCGCATCGCGGGCGTGCCGTTCACAGGAATAGTCCCGCATATAGCCGCTGCCCCCCAGGACCTGGATCGAATCATAAGCAATGCTGTTGCACATCTCGCTGCAATAGTATTTACTCATTGGTGTCAGCATTCCCGCGTATCTTCTGTACTTTCGCGAGTCGGTCTTGAGCTGTTTAGCCTCGGCCTTGTCTTCCGGCGGGTTCATTTCAAGCCGCCTTGCATATCCGATTTCAAAATCCACTACGCGCGATGTTTCATACAATAGTGCCCGTCCGGCCTCGATCGCAATCTTCATATCGATGAGCATATCGCGAACAGCGGGCAGTTTTTCGATGGCGACGTTGAATTGTCTTCTTGTCGCCGCATAATCGCGCGCAACTCTAAAGGCCGCTTCTGCAATTCCCATCGATTGCCCTGCAATACCTATCCTTGCCCCGTTCATCAGGCTCATTACGTAAGTGATAAGCCCTCGCTGCCGGTCACCTATTAACTCGCAGGGCGTATTATCAAAGAATATCTCACACGTAGGCGAGCCATGGATACCGAGCTTGTCTTCCAGTCGGCGAATATGCACTGTTGGACCTCTGTCACATACAAACAGGCTCAGCCCGCGCCCATCGCTTATCTCCGGCTCACTCCTTGCCAGCACCAGCAGCACTTCGCCGCACCCGTTCGTGATAAAACGCTTGACTCCGTGCAGAAACCACTTGCCATCTTCATCCTGATACGCCCGCAGCTTCACCGCCTGCAAATCCGAGCCCGCGTCAGGTTCGGTAAGAACCATTGCACCGGTCACCTTGCCCTCGGAAAATTTGTGTAAGTATTTCTGCTTGATTTCTTCTGATGCAAACGCGTTTATTGTCTCACCGATTCCCTGTAAACCGAATATATTCATAAGTGCCGCGTCCGCCCGCGATACGATTTCTATCGCTATCGAGTAAATAAGGTTTGGAAAATTCAGCCCACCGAAGCGGTGGGGCAAAGTAAAGCCCATCACCTCCGCCTGCGCAAGCTTTTCGAGGTTCTCTGCCGTCCCCTTGGCATAGCTTACCATCCCGTTTTCGTTGAGTGTATTACCTTCGCGGTCGACACCTTCGGCTCTCGGCGCGATGAACTCTGCGCTGAGCTGTCCGAGTGAATCCAGCACCATATCATAATTTTGTATCGCCTCATCCGCATTTACCGGCGCATGGTCGAACTCACTTGCAAACCTGAAATTCTCTTCGGACATCTCAGCCAGCTTGCCCAGCTCTATGTGCCTGACCAGAAATTGTATATCATCGTTATCTCTGTAAAAATTCGCCATTATTGATTCTCGATTCCCGATTCTCGATTCTCGTTTTATGACCACCGTCTACCGATTTAATGAAATTGGATATCATCCTACCGAGGTGGTCGTACTCTTCGCAAAAATACTTGTATTTTTCTGTATCTTTCAGTGATTTAGTTTCATATAGGGTATCCAAATGGTCTTGGGTTTCATCACAAGACGCGATAGGATAAGTAAGGAATCTGATGAATTCCTGTTTGTATCTGCGTCTTCCAAAACCTTCGACTATATTGCTTTTAACTGACTTGCTCGATTTTCTTATTTGGTTTCCTTCCTCATACAACTCGAACCGAGGTAGTTTCAAGCTCATCTCGTGAATCTCTATGGCCAATTTATGGGCTTTTTTATAAATGTCCAAATCTTTATAACTTTGATATGCCACTGATTTTTCCTTCTACGAGAATCGAGTATCGAGTATCAAGAATCGAAAATCTCAATTTTTTTCTTTTATCGCTTTAATCATTTTCGGCACAACTTCGTTCAGGTCGCCGACTATCTTATAATGTGCAACTTGGAATATCGGTGCATCCGGGTCGTTATTGATGGCAACGATTTTCTGGCTCTGGGACATTCCCGCCTGATGTTGAATCGCGCCGCTTATTCCGACGGCTATATACAGGCTCGGCCGGACCGTTGTCCCCGTTTGTCCGACCTGATGGTCGTGGTCAATAAAGCCGAGGTCCACCGCCGCTCTGCTGGCAGCCGGCGCGCCGCCGAGGCAGTTTGCCAGGTCCCAGATGAGTTTGAAATTATCTTTACTGCCTAAGCCAGCCCCGCCGGCAACGATTATCCTTGCCACCTTGAGGTTTACCTTCTTGGCCCGTTTGTGTTCGGCCAGAATCTCCAAAGGCAAATCCTCCTGAGAAAGTTCCGCCTTTTCCTCGATAATCTCACCCTTGCGAGAATCATCCGGTTCCGGCATCGGCATCACGCCTTCACGCACCGTCGCCATTTGCGGCCAGCGGTCGTAATTTATTATGGTGGCGATGATATTTCCGCCGAAGGCCGGGCGGACCTGGAACATCAGATTTTTATGTAGCTGTTTATCGCCTGCCGTCGTATGGTCGCCTATTTGCAAATCCGTACAGTCGGCCGTAAGCCCGGCCTTTGCCGCGCTGGCAATCCGAGGGGCCAGACCACGCCCAGTGACGGTCGCCCCATAAAGCACAATCTGAGGCTCATACTTGTGTATCAAATCGTAGATTACTTTTGCATAGCTGTTGGCCTGGTAAGTTCGAAGCAGGGGATGCTCAACCACATATACCTTGTCCGCTCCATAGTGTACCAGTTTGTTTGCAAGCTCTTTGACACTGTCTCCTAAAAGCACGGCCGCCAGTTTTACGCCTAACGTGTCGGCCAAACGCCGGGCCTTGCTCATCAATTCAATAGGTGTATCTTCCAACTGCCCGCCGTGCTGTTCGCCAAATACCCAAACCTCACCGTCTCTATTAACTTCTATCATAACTCAACCGCTCATTTACATATCAGGATATTATTTTATCTTCGATCAACTCGTGTATCATCCCGGAGATTCCGCTATTGCTTGGCTCGATGTCTTTACTTTCTTTAGCCGCAAGGACAATGCTTTGTATCCGGTGGACCTTTGTCGGCGAGCCGCTTCGTCCGCACCAGTTCAAGTCAGCCTCGAGGAAATTTAGGTCCCATTGTTTAATCAGCAGTCCCTTTTCTTTTAATATACCGCACTTTCGCTCGACTAATGCTTTGATGCTTTCCTCATCGACGTCTGGATTATCACCTTTTACCTCCTTTTCAATCTCAATCTGCGTGCGCGCGTTTTTGTATTTCATCGTTTTCTTCGCAGCGGCCACCCTTGGCTCATTAGCGTCACCGGTAACGGTCAGCAGGACCGGCAGGCTGGTTTGCACCTCTTGCCAGCCGGCACCGATATTTCGCCTTGCCTTTATCGTTTTGTCATTCAGTTCTGTAAGCTCCTCAACGTAAGTAATCTGTGGAATCCGGAGTTTCTCGGCTAACTGCGGCCCGACCTGCGCAGTATCGCCGTCAATTGCCTGCCTGCCGCAGATAACAATATCGTATTCAATCTTTTTGACGGCGCAGCTCAAGATGTAACTGGTTGCCAACGTATCACTTGCCGCGCACCGCTTATCGGTTATTAGGATTGCATCATCTGCCCCGCGGTAAAGGGAATCGCGAAGAATGTTACTTGCTGCAGGCAATCCCATCGTGATGACTGTGATGTTGCCGCCGTATTTTTCCTTTATTTGCAGCGCCAGTTCCAGAGCGTTGAGGTCTTCCGGATTAAAAATAGCAGGCAAAGCGGAGCGGTTGACCGTCCCATCCTCGTTCATCGCCTGTCCCGTAATCCTTTTTGTATCAGGCACTTGCTTTATCAATACAACGCAATTATATGCCACGATTATCTCCTTATTAGCCGTTACTATACTCGTAGGAACCTTCGAAAGTTCACCAGTTTAACTTGATTTGAAACCAAGTCAAGACCAAAAGCAGGCTTCTTTGCCATCACATCCTGCCAAAAGTCATATAAAGCCACATTGATATAACTTAGATTTACACCGGATTTATTAGGTAGCCCGTGTCAAATGTACTGTAATCTCATCGTAGAGCTTATTTGGGCCATACAAGCCGGTTTTACCCATCTGATACGGGAGAATCCGAATTATTTTTATCGCAAAAAATTTCAATGCTGAGCTACGGAATCCTCAAGGAAAAAAATTTAATAGCAATAATGGAAAAGGGCTATGATTGGGATGAGACTGGGGAATGGCGGGTCAGTGAGATTTCTGCCTATGTCACTCTGGGATAAAAAACGGGCACGACGTTTAATTTTAGATTCTGGGAATTATCAAAAGTGCTCTGATATTCATTATTGTTAAATTTTTCAATCACAGTTTGTCAACCGTTCAGAGGTGACGAACGTCTGTATAGGTGGATGTAGAATATACTTCAATAGAAATTAGGCTCTAAGATTAAGAGAAGCTTTTTGGCAGAAGATTAAGTTACGATTAGTTATACTTAAGTTAGTATAAGGGTAAATGGTTGGGTATCTCGTTTTTTTACAGGCCCCTTTACAGCAGGTGGTGGTAATGGCCGTTCGTGCCGGAAAGGAGTTAAACAATAGTTACAACACAACTGAAAAGCGCGTCCCGGATTTTTATTTTGTTTGTCGTCTTGATCTTCTGCGGCACTTCTCAGGCACGTTTTATTTACGTCGATACGGATGCAGTCGGTGCAAATAACGGCTCAAGCTGGGAAAATGCCTGCAATTTCCTGCAGGATGCATTGGCTGATGCCAATTCTTCTCACAAACCTGTGGAGATACGTGTGGCACAGGGAACATATACACCTGATAGTAATTCAGTACAACCTGACGGCAGCGGAGACCGTCAAGCCACATTTCAACTGATTAATGGTGTAGCTATTAAGGGTGGGTACGCCGGCTTTGGCGAACCGAATCCTGATGCAAGAGACGTTCAGTTTTACGAAACCGTCCTCAGCGGGGACCTGCAAAGAAATGATGATGGCTTGAATAATATTTCTGAGAACAGCTTTCGTGTTGTGACCGTTATTGGTACCGGCTCAACAGCCGTTCTCGACGGTTTTATTGTCACCGCAAGCACAGGAGAGCACCCGGCTGAGTGTGCCGGATTGTATAACTACTTAGCAAGCCCAACTGTCTCCAACTGCACATTCTTTGGTAATCGTACCTTTTATGGATATTCCGGCAATAACATATTAAATCGTTATGGCCACCCAACGATTTCAAACTGCTTCTTTGACGGAGATAATCAAAATATTGGTGTGCTTAGTGAGATAGGTTCTCTGACAATAAGAAATTGTGTTTTTGTCAGAAATTCCCAGTGTGGGATAGAAAGCTTTGGGAGTGAAATCACTCTGACAAATTCACTGTTCAGTGAAAACGAAGTTGCTATTTTCGTTGACTATTGTCATCCAATAATCAAAAACTGTACTTTCTACCGTAATGATTCCGTCATTAAATATGACGGTGGAGCCTCGGCGGCATTCACTAACTGTATTGCTTGGGAAAATAGTTTCTATGCCGATTCTGTCAGCTATAGCTGTATTTATGATTATGATGGGGGGGGGATTGGAATTATAGAAGTGAATCCTTTGTTCGTGGATCCGTACAACGGAGACTATCGACTTCGGCCCGACTCACCCTGTATAGACGCAGGTGACCCGAATTACGTAGCTTCGCCCGGAGAAACAGACCTCGACGGCAAAGCTCGTATAATTGGTGGACGGATTGATATGGGGGCTTTCGAGTTCGGAGACCAGGTAAGAGCGGATGTTAGAATTGTCCCTCGAAGCATAAATCTGGGCAGCGGCGGCAAATGGGTTACTTGCTTTATCTGGCTTCCTGAGGACTATAGTGTACAGGATATTGACACAGAAAGCATCCTTCTCGAAAATCAGGTCAAACCAATTTCGGTAAGGATTGATGAGCAATTGCAGGCATTTATAGCCAGGTTCAGCCGCCGGAAGGTGCAGGCCGTCCTTGAAGCCGGCGACTTTGAACTGACAGTCTCAGGTGAATTGACCGGCGAAATCATGTTTCAAGGCACTGATATAGTTAAGGTTATAGAATAAAAGGTGTGGTGAGAGGGTTTTAAGAAAAAGACCTCATATTGAGTCGGCGAACGATTCATTTTCAGATTGTGTGTTTGTAGTCGAAATACTCTGGATTACTGCCCTCGTCTTTCGTGAGGTTGATGTGCTGGCGGAGGGAAGTGGGGAATCAAAAAGTCCTATAAAAATTTCCTTGACAGTCCTCTAATGGCGAATTACCTTCTATATCGTCTTAAAAGAGGTTGTCAGGTAAGCCTTATTTAGTTGTTAGCAGGCTTTCAGAATAATTATCAGGTCTAAAAACCCGAAAGAGGAAAGGATGTTTAAAATGGTCAATAAATCTAATCCCGTCATAACTATCTTAATTTTGGTATCTGTTGTAGCGGTGTGTTTCTCCGGCACTGTTAAGGCGGAAGTCATTTATGTTGATGCCGATGCTTCCGGCACTGGCGACGGCTCATCATGGACCGATGCCTATAACTATCTTCAGGATGCCCTCGCTACAGCAATAACCGGTGATGAAATCCGAATCGCGCAGGGCATATACAAACCCGACCAGGGCGCTGCTGTTACATCCGGTGACAGAACAGCGGCCTTCCAGCTCGTAAATGGTGTTACGGTTCAAGGCGGCTACGCCGGTTTCGGTGAAACGAATCCCGATGCAAGAGACATCGGTCTTTATGAAACCATCCTCAGCGGCGACCTTGCCGGCGATGATGATGTCAACTTTTCCAATAATGGTGAAAACAGCTATCAGGTTGTTAACGGAAGCGGCACGGATGCGACCGCCGTTCTGGATGGCGTCACCATCACAGCCGGAAATGCAAATGGGGCTGGGACGTACAGGTACGGTTCGGGAATGTATAATGACCACGGCAGTCCTACGTTGACAAATTGTACCGTTAGAGATAACTGGGCAGGCTCCGGCGGCGGTGGAGGAATGTATAACGGCAATAACAGCAGCCCCTCTTTGACCGGCTGCAGCTTCATAGGCAACTGGCCCGACGGGGTGGATAACTACGACAGCAGCCCGACACTGAACAACTGCACCTTCAGCAGCAACTTTAAGGGTGTGCACAACGATAACAGCAATCCCACAATTAATGACTGCACATTCAACGGCAACGACCGGGGGATGTACAACGACCAAAGCAGCCCGATGTTGTCCGACTGTCTTTTCAATGGCCACGATGGTGCAATGTATAACTGGAATGGCAGCAGCCCCAGTCTGACTAATTGTACGTTTAGCGGAAACTCGGCCGGCAGCGGAGGCGGAATGAAAAACGAAAACGCAAATCCCATTCTGACGGACTGCACCTTCACCGGCAACTCAGCAAGCACCTCCGGCGGAGGAATGTACAACTATTATAGCAATCCATCTCTGATAAACTGTACTTTTGAGGAAAACTCGTCTGAGTCTCACAGCGGTGCTATGCGAAACTTTAACAGCAATCCCGTATTGACCAACTGCACATTCAGCGAAAATTACGCTGGTACCGATGGTGGCGCAATCGGCAACTCACAGAGCAGCCCAACCCTGACTGACTGTACCTTTGTCGCCAACGATGCCCATAGCCACGGCGGCGCTATCCTTAACAACGACGGCACGCCCGTTTTGAAAAACTGCACGTTCAACGAAAATACCGCATTCGCCGGTGCAGGTATAGACAACCTGAATTCCAACGCCATACTGACCGACTGCACATTTAGTGGAAATTCCACGGACGAATACGGTGCCTCCGTCAACAATCGCGAAAGCAGCCCGCAGATTACTCGCTGTATATTCTTTGGCAATATTGCCCATGACTTCGGCGGCGGAGGTGTCTGCAATTGGTCAAGCAGCCCGATAATACGTAACTGTTTGTTCTATGAAAATGCCTCTGTTGAAGAAGGCGGCGCGATTATGAATAACAGGAGCACCTTGGTTTTATTCAACTGTACCTTTTTCGGCAATACGGCAGACAGGGGTGGTAATGCCCTTGCTTTCTATTCTTATCTAAATGATCCGCCGAGCAGTATGCAGGCTACAAACTGTATCTTCTTTGATGGCGGAAATGAAATATGGAAAAATGAAGAAACCGATATTTCCATCACCTATAGTAACATACAGGGAGGCTGGGCCGATATCGGCAATATCGACACAGACCCGATGTTTGTCGATCCTGCTGTTGATGATTATCATCTATTGCCCGGTTCACCATGCCTCGATGCCGGCGACCCGGCTTACGTACCTGCACCCGGCGAAACCGATTTGGATGGTCAGCCCCGTGTAATTGGCGGCCGAGTTGATATGGGAGTTTACGAGCATACATCCGCTATACCCATCGATGTAGGTATAAGCCCCGGTGTCATAAATCTAAAAAGTCAGGGCAAGTGGATTACCGTGCTCCTTACCTTCCCCGAGGGATATAATGTTACCGATGTCGATACAGCCACAATCCTTCTTCAGGGACAGATTCAGCCGTTGAACTTGGTATGGCTCGATGAACAGACTCGTGAAGTTATGGTCCGTTTCGACCGTGCTGATGTGCAGGGCATTCTCAGTCCCGGAAATGTCGAGGTTACGATCGCAGGCAACTTTACCGACGGAACCCCATTCGAGGGCACAGGTGTTGTCAAAGTCATAAATAAAGGCGGCAAAAAGTAACTCGACATGACTACTACTTACATCGTCTGACAAAGTCCCTTTGAGGAGCTTGGATGAACAAATTTTAAATTTCCGTCATCAAAAGCCCAAAATAATATTTCACCGCAATGACCGAATCCTATTACGGCTTAAGCGACCACTATCCATTCATTCAATTCGAGCTGCGCCAGTATGACCCTAACACCTGCGATTTGCTGGCGAAACTCTGGGGTGGAAGAGCAAAATGATGAGATCTATTGTGTGACAAAACGGTGAGCTTAAGTTAGTAATCCTTAAAATTTCACATACATTCCAATGCCAACCATCGGCTGTCGCCACAGAACCGTTGTCGTCAGGCGGCGCGGCCCGACCAAACTTTTTGCCGTCTCAAGCTTGTGACTTTGTTTCGCCATTCCTTCAATCACTCTCGGCTTCTATTAGACATGCCCATCTGTCTTATTAGGTATCGAGCATATCCCATTCATCACCTAAGACCCATCGCAAAGCTGACAATTTACCATTAAGCATGCCCCAGTCAAAATCACTCATCGGGCCAAGCTCATCTCCATACTTTTCTTCGATTTCAGCCGCCGCCTTCTGTGCCTGTTTTTTTATATTGCGGTCAGCTTTGCTCATTGAAGGATCGTCTATAATATCAGCAGTAGGTGTTGCACAATGGCGTCCATACCAGACTTTATCAAGGAACTCCTGCACTGCTTCTTCTATTTCATCTTCTGTTCTCATAATTGGCCTGTCCTTTTATAAATTCAAATGTTAAAAGCCCCTGCCCCATTGAGGAAGGAGAAAAAGCGAGATTGAGAACAGGGGCTTTAAAGAATCATGACTACATAATCACTAAGGTGGTGTATAACCTAACTTGCCGTAAACGCTCCTCTGCATCTGCTCCAAATCCTTTCTGCCCTCAGGGCTTTGAGGCCGACGGTCAGGGTAGGTCCTTTTGTCATCCCATTGATCACTCCTTCCGAAATTTATTGTATCGATACCTTTCCACTTCACGTATTCACTGTGGGTGTCTGCAAAGCTGATGGTCGCCCCGTTACGGTGTCGGACCGGGGGCGGGTCTGCCCATGTCGCCTGATGATAATAAACGTGATAACTGCTGCTCCTTGCCATACCTATGTCAATAAAAACAATTCTTTCCTCCGCCCTGGAAAAATCACCCCTCTTGTTGGCCCATACCTTGTCTGCCTGAGTGCCTTTCTGGGCCATGCCGTTCATTGAATCGACTATGGCATAGCTCACGTAGTGTCCGACCCGGCCGGCGGGACAGCGATAAACCTTTGGAATCTTGAGATATTTCCATAGTGCCCCGTTTCTGATACCCTCCTCTATTGTATCACCGTATATTTGTCTCCTCCTGGTCCATTCCCAGTCCACTTTGCCTACCCAGGCTTTCTCCAAGATGGTCGGAGGTTTTGTGGAATTATCCACTCGGTCTATACCTGCCATTCCGTTAACAAGGTGGCCGTCGTTTTCGCCTGCATACGTTACCCACGCAAGTGATAACTGCATCAGGTTGCCCGTACAAGCTGTGCGTCTGCCAAACTCCCTTGCCATATTCAGTCCAGGCAGGAATATACCAGCCATCACCATGGTGATGCCAATCACCACCGTAAGTTCTATTAACGTAAATGCCTTTCTTCCTGACATGACGCTTTCCCTTCTTTCTATAAGAAGGCCCAAACAACATTTACTTTTCAGATATGATGTATTCCCCTGATGTAATTATCTTCGTGAATTGTATCGGCTGCACCGGCCTGAAGCAAGAAATTTTTGAAAACTCCGGTATTGAAATCTCTGCTTATTCGCCTCTGCAATCCTGGCCATAAGCTCGTCGACGGAGGTGCCGTGCTTTTTATGATAATGCGGATGCTTCAGGTCAAAGACGAAATACTGTAGATTATACCCCTCTTGCATCTGCTTCTTGAATTCACTCAGCACTTCCGGTGTTACCGGTTAATCCAGCTTGATATCCAAATTCCTGTCTGTGCTGCCGGTTTAAATTCAAAAAAAATCGGGTTTTTTGTCGGTCTAATACATTATTTGCATAATTTTTCCAAATTTTTGGGAAATTTTCCATTTATTATCAGTCTAATATAATGGTTACAGTCTAAATCCTTGATGATGGGCTACCGGCCGGATGATTTAATCAGGTATATAATGTTTGTTCTATAAAGAATTGGCGAGGCGAGACTTTCAGCTTCCTGACGGGTATTCGTTCGCCATAGAGAAAGTAGATTTTTTCCCCAAACTGGTAAAAAGGAGGTTCGGAAATGGATGAGAAAACATCCCTTAAAACCACGCCGGCGAGTTCGGATAAAGCCGAATCTTTTTGCAAAACACTTCTAATTGCGCATCACGGCGGAATCATCCAAAGTAAAAAAGGAATCAAATCCCTCGTCCTGCCGGCAGTAGTGCTCACCCTTCTGGCCTCTTTCTATGCGACAGCGGCGCCCACAATCACCGTTCGACCGTACGAACACAAACACACATTTTGGATCACAGGCGCCACTCACGACTGGTATCCCAACCACCTCCTCGTTGGCACCTCCGAGCCTTTACGCGAACAGGCCTTTGACTGGCTGTTCAAAGACTTATCACATGAATATTTTCGATTCTCTTTTTGGAACAGAACCAGTAAGGGAGGAGAACACACAAATGACAACGACGATCCCAATATAGTTAACTGGGATGCGATGGATTTTCATGATCATGACATCTTTGCGACAATGTTTCGCGAAGCTCTCGAACGCAATCCAAGAACAAAAACCATGGTCTATGCGACTGACGTGCCTTTATTCCTGCAAGGTCCGGATGGACACGAGGATTACTCGAATCCGAATCTATGGGCCGAGCTGGCCGAGAATATGTTTGCCAATCTTATCAATATGAAGAAAAATGAAGGTATTCAAGTCGATATGCTCGACATTAAGAACGAACCGGACTGGCAGGGTCCCGGAAGACTGGTTACGCAGGACAGAATTATCAATATCATTCCAATACTTCAAGCGCTTATCGACGGACCCCAAAATGATTGCGGCCTGAAGATGCCACAAATAGTCGCCCCCAGCTGCCTCGCTGCATCAGCCTCTAAAGAGTGGTTACAGGACTGGTACTATAGCAATCCCACATGTTGGAATAACATTGATGTCGTTTCATGTCACCCATACTGGCAGGGATTTAATTATAGTAATTATGCCGGCATCGCAGCCGTCAAGGGGGGTCGGCTTTTTGTTCAGAACGAGATGGAATTCGGGCATCCCAGCTTTGTCAACAACGGCGACGATCCGCTTCCGGAGGATTTCGTCGATGACGCGATAGAAAGCGCTCTGGCTTTAGGCCGCGTTTTTGCCATGGCCGTAAACGCGGGCGCAAACGGCTTCATGGTCTTCCATGGAAATACTCCTGATGGAAGCACCGCTGATGATGGCCAGAATTCTTTGATTTTTACTCCCTGGAATGGTACACCCGTACGTCGCAAGGGTTATTATGCCTATAGACAACTAACCACCTTACAAACCTATAAATCGGATGTAGTTGAAAGCTATATCACAGATGGATGGGATGGTCTGCACGTCATCGCGTATCACAAATTGCCCGAGAAAAAGACAGTGGTGACCGTCATTAACGCAAAAAACGGGGCAGCGCAGTTCACACTGAGATTGCTCAATTACAGAAACGAAGAGATACCAATAACACGCCTCCTGGACTACGAAACTTCCGGCGTCAAGAACTGTGCCCTCAATAGCGATAATTCATTCGACCCTCCTAAGAACAACTATGTGACCTGGATTATGAATCATACACTCCGCACATTCGAAATATACTTTGGCGACCAGACCGAAATCTTGTACAGTGACGATGACTTCGAAAGCGCCGGCTTTTCCGGCGGTTCCAACTGGGACGGATGCTTCTCAGTTGCTGGAAGCCTCGCCCCCTTCATTGAGTTTTACAATAGAAATTACGCCGCGGAGCTGCGCTGGAATGCAAGCATCGAAAGGACACTTGCAGCAGGATTGGATAAGGGCTTCCTGAGGTTCCTTTGGGATGTCGATAGTCTCGATAATGCCGGCGAGAGGGCAACGGCTGAAGTATTCGATGGTACCTGGCACACCGTCTTTTCTGTCGACTACTCGGCTAACGGCCCCGACTCCCTTGAGGGCCAGGATAACGTCGCGGATAATCTCCAGCAGGCCGGAATTGATTTGAGTCCTTATGGCAGAGTCACAAAGGTCCGATTCAAAATCGACGCAGATGACACTTCGGATTTCTTTTTCGTCGATAATATCATGATTCTAAGTGATACTATTTCAAGGCTTGACTTTACTGGCGACGGAAACGTGAACGCCAAAGATTTTTCGATATTTGCTCGATACTACCGTCAGTATGAACCTTCTATTGACGTCGCTCCTCTGCCATCCGGTGACCTCATTGTGGATAATAAGGAGCTTGCCGCCCTCGCCGCAGACTGGCTCATAGAACAACCACCCGGGCAGGCCGGCAGTCCGAATCCTCCGGATGGTGCAGCATGTAGCACTCTAACTCCTGATTTGACTTGGACGGCCGCCCCCTTTGTCACTTCGCACGATGTATACTTCGGAACAAACAGCCCTCCACCATTCGTGGGCAACCAGAGTTCTACGACATTCCAACCCGGCAAGCTGGAATACGGCACGGTGTACTATTGGCGTATCGACGAGCGAAACAAATGGGGTATGACCACCGGTCAACTCTGGAGCTTCGTAACTCTATTGCCACCACCGTTCTAACCGTTCCAAGCAGCCTGTGTTATAAACTATCGATAATCTCAAGACTTTAGAAATCGAGCTTATAATGACCGGCAAACTGACGAATGGAACTCCTTTCAGGGCCAAAGATATAGTTAGAGTAATTGACAAAGACAGCCGAAAATCAGCTAACTAAGGCCTTTATCACAGCAGGTGCCAAAATCCCAAAAAAGCCCGATAATTCTATTGATTTTTTCGGCTATATTTGGTAAATAATGCTAAATGCCCATTGGTGGCAGATATGTGAGGAATTTTAATGGAAATGGAGGTATGAAGTCATGAATAAGCAAACCAAAATCCTGTTAATGTCAATGGTTGCAGCCGTCCTGTTCACCTGTCTGCTCTACGCCGAAGAATCCGGCAGGGAAGGTGCTTTTGCCGGGGTCTTTCTCAAACGCGCCGAACGCCCTGTAGGCGAGCGCGAGTATCTGGCGCTCGTCATAAGACCCTTTGAACGGGATGAACATGTTACCATTATCGTGCCGCGCAACGATGACTTTATGCACGCCGCTCGTGAATTGCGAGAAGGAGACAAGGTGGAAATCGGGTTCGTTAAAGAAGGGGGGCAAAAGTGGCTCAAACGAATCAAAATTGAACGCCGCACCGAAGAGCCCAGGCCGCCTGAAGATGCCCACCTCCGTGAGCTTAGCCAACATCGCCGCGAACTCCAAAGGCGGGCGCGTGATATCAAGCAAGAGCTTAATAATCTGCGCGACGACCAGGATGAAGAGGCCCGTGAACTCCAGGCCCACTTAAGAGAGATTAATCAGCAGCTCAAGCATATCGAGCGCCAGTTTAGAGAGCTTGAACGCGAAGAGGTCAGGGTCGAGCGAGAAGAAATTAGGATAAAGGTGGAGCGTGAAGGTGAGCATCGCGAGATGGCGGCGAAAATGGAAAAAATGCACGCCCAAATCGCCGAGCTCAAAGAGGCTGCTGAACGCGCCGAAAGAGAAGGACAGCACGACAGGGCACACCAGCTCCACCAAAAGGCCAGGATGTTGGCGGAAAAGATGGAGGCCCTTGCAGTAGAGGGTAAGGATAAACATGGCCAACTGCTCAAGCAGGAAATTGTACATCTGAGAGAATTGGCACGTGAGGCCAAGCAGCGAGGTGAGATGGAAAAATCCAGAGAACTCTGGGCCCGCTCCGAAGAGCTGGAGCAGGTCCTCAAACGTGAATTTGAGCAGCCCAAAATGAAAAAGCCCCGGCCGGAAGGCTTCCCGGAAATGCAACCACCCAAAGGCCGTCCGGATATGCCACCTCCTCCACCTCAGCCGCCGCATCAACCACCTGCACCTGCTATCAAAGAACAGCTTCACGAACTCAAGGCACAACTCAAGGAGGCACTGGAGCATCGTTTGCAGCAGGCGGGGATAAAACTGAAAGAGGCCCTCGCCGAACGGTTTCACCAAATCGAGGGAGGTTTTCATGAGTTTTCCATGCACATCGAGCGATTGGAAAAAGAGATCAACGAGCTCCGTGCCGAGAACGAGCAATTGAGAAGAGAATTGCGCGAAATCCGACAGCAAAGAAGGGTGCCCGAAGAACGAAGACAGCCCGACGCTCGAAGAAGGCTTAGTCCCGAGGAACAGGAACGCCGTCTCAGAAGGGAGCTTGACGAACGCCGTAGGGGTGACCGCGCCGAGCGTGAGCAGATAGAGAGACGCGAAAGAGACCGCGTTGAACGTGCAGAACGCCGTTTGCTGAGGGAACGTGCTGAGCGCGAGGAAGTCGAAGAGAGAGGAAGAGACCGCGCTGAACGTGAGGAACGACGTTTGCTCAGAGACCGCGACAACCCGCGCGAGAACGTAGAGCGAGGTGATAATGACGACGGGGACGACCGGGAATAATACGTTGAGTAATCAAGGCAGATCGACAGAACGCAAAAAATCTCTGTCGTATAACCCTGCGGGTATTCTTGCTTTTGAAAAATATATGTATATATCAGCCGCAGCGTAGTGATATGCTGTCCACCGTAGTGCTGCTGCAAGCTATAAAACCGTGGATGGAAAGCTGTTTCAGCCCGCCGGGACGTGTCCGCCGGGATGGACAAACCTTTAAACTCGGTTTCCAAAAAAGCCGATTCTGCTCCACGGGTTGAATAACTTTTTAATCAGATAATTTACTTTTTCTTTGACAATACGTTTCTTTTGTATATGGTAGTGCCTTAGTTTTTGGGTATTGGCGGTTTTGACTCAAAATAACCGTCTCGAGGTGGTGGATGGGCCAGCAGGAAACAAGTTATGATACCGTATTCGGCAAGATGGCCGTAGAGCAGGGACTCTGTACAGACCAGGAGCTCAGCGATTCACTCAATGAGCTCGAAAGCCGCCGCAAGGTCAATCCCGCGATGCTCAGAGATATCATGGTCGAACTCGGCTACATTACCGAGTCTCAGTCCGAGCGTCTAAAGGTCAGCATAAAGGAGCACAAAGCCGCCGCGCACCGCATCCCCGGTTACAAAATCCTCGGAAAGCTCGGCATGGGAGCCATGGCTATAGTGTATAAGGCCCGGCAGTTAAGTCTGAACCGCCCGGTTGCGATAAAGGTTTTGCCGAAGCGGTTCAGCGAGAATTCCGAATATGTAGAGCGTTTTTACAAGGAAGGCCAGGCCGCCGCCAAGCTCAATCATACTAATATCGTGCAGGCCTACGATGTCGGCGAAGCGGGGGGGTATTACTATTTTGTGATGGAATATGTTGAAGGCAAGACACTGTATGATGACCTGTCGGCAGGTAAGATTTATACGGAAAAGGAGGCCCTGGATATCATTATCCAGGTTGCCCATGCCCTGGAACACGCCCATGCCCGGGGACTGATTCACCGCGATATTAAACCGAAGAACATCATGACGACTACGAATGGCAAGGTGAAACTGGCGGATATGGGTCTTGCGCGTGAGACGACTGATATCGAGGCGGCCGAATCGGAGGCTGGCAAGGCTTATGGCACACCTTACTATATTGCACCGGAGCAGATTCGGGGTGAAATCGATATTGACGGCAGAGCCGATATCTATGGTCTTGGCGCGACATTCTATCATATGGTGACCGGCCGGGTGCCTTTTATGGCGGATGACCCCGCCGATGTGATGCGAAAGCACCTCAAAGATCCGCTGATTCCGCCGGACCATATCAATACCTCGCTATCAGCCGGTATTTCCGAAGTCATCGAAATCATGATGGCCAAAAAGAAGCGAAACCGCTACAAGGATATCGACGAGCTGCTCGTGGATTTGGAGGCCCTTCGTAATGGTGAGCCGCCGGTGCGGGCACGTGCAAGGTTCGACGTTTCAATGTATCAACAGCTCGGAGACGGCGAAGCCGTGGAACCCGAGGAAGATATCGTAAGACTGGAGATTGCCCAGCGGTACCGTATGGCGCTGCTGCTTTTAGGTACCATAGCGGGCGTAGCCATCCTGATTATCATTATCCTGCTGGCCCACTTCTTCGGCGGGTAGAATCTTCGCTTCGGAATTTCTTCGCTTGCGAACAGGAGGGTGTGTGGAGCGTGGAGAAATACTCATACCAAAGGTTTGGAGGCGAATACTTTTGAGGTTAGTTGGCAAAGATTACTGCCTTGTCTTCTACAACTTTAGCCTTTGTATAGAGAGGGTTTGAAGAATCCTTCGAAGCGTGAGGGCAGTTGTCTGAATGTTTGCATCAGTTGCTCCACGGAAGCTTCCTGCGGTTCGTGTTCGATGGCAATGAGCCGTTTGCCGTCTTCTTTCTCGATATAGAAATTGGTGACACCTTTTATCTTTTTGAATGTGACTTCCATTTCGCTGATACAATCGTCGCATTTGTATTCACATTCGGGAATTACGGCATGACAATCTATTTCGAAGGGACTTTTGTCAGGCATAGTTTTCCTTGCTCCTTTGGCATCGTTTTTCTATTTGGTCGTTAGTCACTGGTATATAGTATATATCAGATTGAGGCCGGCTACTCCGGCATCACTCCTTTATATTGGCAGTTACTATCAGAAACGCACCCGTGTCCTTATCGTGGGTGGCCCCGATGAGAGTGGGCTCTCCGGGCTTCAGGCAGACGGTGCTGCCCCAGTTCCTTTCTACGATCTGTGGGATTGCATCGGCCTTCTCATCGGCTTTTACTGCATCACTGTATTCGAACTCCAGCTCCGCAAATACCTTTTCTTTCCGGATTTCGGCAATAGCTGTAAAAGAGGTGCCGATTTCTACGTACTCGGTCCTCCTCTTTTCCGTCGTACCCATGTTAAGTGCCTTGCGGGTAGTCGATTCGGTCCTTGCTTTGTTTGCCTGGGCGAGGGACAGCTTTGCGCCGGTTGTTACTGTCGCAGCGTCCGTGGTCTTCATTAATTTCAGGATATGTTCGGCAGATACAAAGTCATCACCCTGGCTGATTTGAGGTGCTCCCTGAGAATGCAGATAGGAGAGCCTGACCTCGACCATGAAGGCTTCCAACCGGATTACAGAATCTTTGTGGGGATCTACGGGTTGTATCCGCCGCACTATGTCTTGTCGGGCCGGAGGTCTGCGCGATGGGGTTCGAGTTGTAGTTGCCCGTACTGGTCGAACTGCCGGTTTTGGAATTGGAGATTCTTCCTCACTGATTGTAACCGGCTGTGCTGGAGTTGGTTTTACCCTGGCCGGGGCCGGAGTATCCCGCTCAGCGGAATATAAGCCCAGGCTCAGGGCCAGGAACAGCACAGAGGCCGCAATTGCCATCTTTTTTACATATTTCATGATTTCCCCTTTCAAGTTTCTTTCCTATATGGATTTTCTTTCCAATATTATAGGCAGACAGAGAGCTTAAAGTCACGAAGAAAATTCGTTGACTGTAACCGGTTATCCTCATTTTAGATAGAATATATAGAAAAATCCTGTTGAAATTTGAAACCACTTTAACAGAGATTGTGATTATGTCAAGCAGGGCATTTGACTTGTTCCTGTGGATAGGTATAGGGATTTTTGCTTGCACTCAAAAAAGGGGAAACACAGGTGTGGATCTGAAATGATCTGAAATAACAGATGATTGAGGAGGTTTTCCGAAAAAAGAAGTTGACTCCATAGTCTCAATATCGAGCTTAACAAGATACCTATTATTTACCCACTTTTCTTCTGGTGTCGGGTTTTTGACATATAACATTGTGTTGTCATTTAAGAATCTGAGATCCGAACTGTTATCTTCAATTTCAAATTCCTTGACAAGAACTATCTGCCGGCCAACGATGTCGTATACACTAATAGTATTTCTCTGGGGATCGTTTTTGTCTGTATAGTTATGATATGAGAGGAACCTCATTTCTCCGGGAGCAAATACAATACGCCGCATATTGATACTTACGTCGATTTTGCTTCCTTCCTGATCCAGCAGCATGAATCGATTTTGCTCCTGTCGATTTTTATAATAGCACATGAGCCACTTCTTCCGGGGCGAAACAGAAAGAGAAGGCTTTGAACCAAATGTTCTTTTTTCTGCGGCTTCCTTGTAGCTGACTTTAGGAAGTTGCTGGGGAGTAAGGTGTACTTGCTCCATACCTCCTACTGTACGACTGACAAATCTATAGCTATAACCATACTCATCGGATAGCCTCTCAATATAATAGCATATATCTCCATTTAATCTGTAACCACCGTAACAATCGACTCCTTCAGGCAGGAGAACTGTATCAATATTATGTTCTTTCAGATCGAATATGTTCAACTGGATCCGGGTGTCGCTATCCTGTTCATATTCAAAGGAATTTTTTTCAAAGACGATGCGTTCAGAATCAAAATATTCGACATCGTAGGTCCGAACTTTATTACTGTCTGGAATCAGGGTCCTTTTAACAGAGCCTGATAATATGTTCTGCTTAAACATTAACAAACCTGCGTCGTGATCAGAAGCGCTAATGTAACCTGTTCCATAAAAGTCCAGTGTACGATTGTCCAGGTTATTGTAGCTGTAGGACTCATCCATATACCAGTTAGTAATGTTATCGAAAGCGTATTGTTTCAGATTGTCCAGGTCCAGCGCAAAAAGGGGAGCAGATTTTTGCAGGCCAATCTCTGCCAAGATAGGTTTTATCTTTTCGTACACCATCATTCTTTTGCCATTATTAAACTGCCAAAGCAGGGCATAGTGACAAAACGAAGAATTTTTTCCGAGATCAGCTATGAGTTTGCCGGAAGAATTCAATATGTAGCTGTGACTGACAAGTCCATCGAAAGAAGTTTCCACAAAAACAAACTCCCCGTCAGGCGAAACAGAGTACAATTCAACACCCCTTTCGAATTCGGGAATATCTCCGATCTCATTAACTTCAAAAACGCCTTTCGACTGCTCACGAGTGATCCACTCTGTGCTGCCGGTAAAATAGGCAATACTTATCGCCGCAATAAGAAGCCCTGTTAACAGGTGTCGCGGATTCCTGTTTAAAAATGGGTTTCTGAGCGTAAAGAGGTAAAATCCTCCCACGGTCAATATGAATGATGTCGGAGCGAATATTAGAATGTAATCCGGAATCTTGTACTTGTAGCCCGTATCAACAAAGTAGTAGCCGAGATATATTAGTGCGATTATCAGTGAGGTATAGTTTACCGGACCGGCCATCTTCGGATTCTTAAGAAATGTTATAGCGAAAGTGCACATCGCATAATTAAACAACGCAAGAATAATGGAAAATATCAACAAAGAGGTCAGATTGAAGATTTTCACAAAGATTATCATCGGCATCGTAAACTTTGGTGGTATAAGCCATTTGATGACATATATTATCAACAGGAACAGGAGAGCGGCGACAACAGCATTTGTCATCTTTATAAAAATAAAATGCCAGCGTTTGATCGGCAAAGTATAAAGGTATTTCATGTAATCCTTCGAGTACTCCTCGGACAGCAGGCCTGTGCCAAGTGCACCCGAAATTACTGGAAAGAAGAGGAATAAATTAATCATGTGTCCGTAGTCGCCCAGTGTGGCCCTTACTGTGACCAGGACTAAAATGAAAAAGAGAATCGACTTGTAGGATTGCTGTATTTGTTTTATTTCGCTGTATAAGATTGGATGCATATTTTCAGGCCATATCCCGTGTAATGAAAACGAATAGTTCTTTCAGGCTTAAACTTCTCAGTGTTGCGTTTTTTACACCGTATTGTCGAATGAAGTCCGTTACATCGGGGTTAGTTTTGTCTTTGACAAGGCACTGCAGCTTGTCTCTGTTCATTTTCGATCTAATAACCTGATTACCGAGCCTGTCCGGGACTGCAATCTCGGAAGAAAGTTCGATCAAACCATATTTGGATTTGATATTGTTCATGCTATCGGACAACAGACTTTTGCCTTTATTGATAATGCAGATTTGTGTCGCAATTTCAGATATCTCGTCAAGGTTATGCGAGGCCACCAAGACGGTAACGTCATGTTGGGCTGCTAATGATTTGATAATCTTCAAAATGTCATATCGTGATAGAGGGTCAAGTCCGTTTGTGGGCTCATCAAGAATCAGCATCTCGGGCCGATGTGTCAAGGCAAAGATAAGTTTGGTTTTAACGAGCATCCCTTTAGAGAGATCGCGAATTCTTTTGTGTGTATCGAGATGGAGTTGCTCGGATAACATATTGCATAACGAGCTGTCCCAGTTGCTATAGCTGTATCGCCCCATTCTGAAAAGGTTTTCGATTCGCATCCATCCATAAGGTTCACCTTGTTCGGGGAAAAAACCACAGCGGTCCAGTATTTTTATGCTGTCATGTTTCGGGTCCAGACCGAGCACCCTGATACGCCCTTTACTATATCTAAGAAATCCCAGCAACAAATGAAGAGTCGTAGTTTTGCCTGCTCCATTTAGTCCGATCAAACCAAGTATTTCACCCCTGCCAAGTAAAAGCGAGAATTTATCAACAGCTTTGTTTTTGCCATACCGATACTCAAGGTTATGTATCTCCACGGCATTTTTCTCAGATATGACGGTTTGCCGGTCTTTGATAACTATCATGGCAAATTCCCTGCAAACACCCCCAACCGTGATTTTCCATTTTAAACGCTTAGCTCTGAGCCTCTACTATAATATTTTACCAGATTTGTCCGAGTAATTCAAGGTCCCTGCTCCCCATAATCGTTGAGACGTTATCTGTTTACACAAATATGGGCGATACAAGGTGATTCTGTTAGATTATATGCGTGTTTCCGTGAAAATTTTGAGAGGAGAATCCGTATGAAATGCCTTTTTATTGGCCTGGCGGTTATATCGTTGCTTGTGGGCCGTGAGAGCAGCCGAGAACATGCCTGGCCGACGCCGTATGCTGATTGGGAATCCACATCTGTTAACAGCAACGGGATCCGTATTCATTACTTCTGTACAGGCGGTGCGGGAAAACCGGTAATGATCATGGCTCATGGTGTCACTGACTACGGCCTGAGCTGGGCGTCCCTTGCGAATAAGCTCTAGGCCGATTACGATATCATTATGTATGACGCCCGTGGGCATGGAGGGACCAAAGCCGATGAGACTATTATAATGGTTAAGTTACCTATCCTCATTTTAGATTGAATATATAGAAAAATCCTGTTGAAATTTGAGACGACTTTAGCAGAGATTGTGATGTTGTCAAGGGATACATTTGCCTTGCTCCTGACAGGTAATGGTAGTGTTCTGACAGTCAGTGTCTGAATGAATGGAGATGCTCTGTTCTTATATGGCGTGACACTCGTCGGTGTGAATTCGCTTACACGGAAGAGAATGCTATTGCCGGCGCTTACATCAACAATCTAATAGCGGAGATCGATGCGAACAAAATTCCTGCTATGGCAAAGCCTGTATCGACAAGATGGGCCCGATAGTTCTTTATTTTTTTCATCGCTATCACTCCCAGAAAGACAGCAAAAAATATGCTCAGGAAACCATAGGCAAACTTTGCTGCGAAACCCATGTCAAGAGAAACAAGGAGGATACTTACAAGTCCCAGGACAAAGGATGTGATCCCCATTCCCAGACTCCCGCTCGGCTCGGTGACATCGCTGGCTTGTGAATCTTCCTGCTTTTCATGTATAATTTTCTGCACCTCGGCCTTGCCGCGACCCAATACCGTCTTGACATCCTTGATAGCTGAGACGGTAAACTCACGCACCTTCGGTGGTATTTCAACCTCGGTTTCCTTTTGACCGAATGCCGCCTTAACCTCTTTTTTGGTCATCACAATCAACGCCCAGATTCCCATGGGTATACTTACTATAGCACCCGGGGGAAAGGACAAAATCCCGAGGATACTTCCCGCTAAAGCCAGGCGATATGACCTCAACTGCATCAGGTTCCAGGCACCAAAAATTAAAAGGGCTGTGTGCGCAGCCATCAAAATCGCTAATGGTATCGTGGCAAAATACACGGAAATGAACGCGCTCAACAGGATTCCGAAAGCGCCCAAACAATTTATAACTCCGGCGACCAGAAGTCCGGCCGCTGGAATCCATACACGGTGCCGGATGGATTTAAGGTCTGTGCCGATGCGTTTGTCCGAACTAATCGTTTCGACTTCGGTCCTCACCTCAGAAGCGTGCTGATAGCGCCGGTCCGGTTCCTTCTCCAAAGTCCGAAGCACAATCTCGTCAAGCCTGACGTCCACCTCCACCTTCTTCGACGGTGGGGGAAATCTGCCGAGCGGTAACTCACCGGTCAGCATCTCGTAAAACACCACACCGAGCGAGTAAATGTCCGCGCGGTGGTCCACTTGGTCCGGGTGTTCGATTTGTTCCGGCGCCATGTAATGGGGTGTCCCCATTCTCTGACCGGCCCGTGTCAGTGTGTAAATGTTTGCGGGTCGTTCCAAAAGTTTGGCCAGGCCGAAGTCGGTAATCTTTACGCTGCCGTCTTTATCGAGCAGAATGTTTTCGGGCTTGATGTCGCGGTGCACGATACCTTTTGTGTGGGCGTAGTGCAGTGCATCACAGATTTGCGGGACAAT
>SMTZ1_10004830_pt1 | contig 28569 bp, 24 predicted proteins | sample DeeMarSWOR136_30_FD_25667 | JGI IMG/M metagenome (IMG submission 25667)
ATGACTTTTACCTTCTGTTGAGCTGCCTCAAGGGCAGCAAGAAGGAGAAAAAGAAGAAATACACTCGTTAAAACTGTCCTAATTCTGAGTTTCTTCTGTTCCATCCTATCCCTCCTCAAAGACACAAGGATAATTATATTGATACTGTTATCTATCCGATTATCTTTCTCGTTTTTCTTCTTTAGTGATTCTCCAGATGTTCCCCTGTTTTTCCATCGTCCAGATAATATCGCCCTCAAAAATCCTTTCCCTTTGCCCAGTTTGTTTGCTGACCGCGGATGAGAAATTAAAGAATTTGACTTCCACATGCGTTCTATCTTTGAAATCAATCGATATCCCAGAATTATCCACTTCAGACTGTATATCGTTGAAATTATTAAATATCCACCTCAAATCAGGTATTTTGAGGTCTTTGAGAGCGGAAGAACCGATATAATAATCGAATACCTCAAGCTCTTTGTTCTCCTCAGCTTTCCTGATTGTTTCTACAACTGATAAAATCTCCTTTTTCGCACCAGCTTCAAAAATGGCCCGATCTGACAGATCCCAGTATTTCCGCGCGTCCTTGTGGTTTTTTTCTAATTTAAATATTTTCTCCATTTCCCGCATACACTGCGAGTATCTTCTGTTCTTGTAATGACTGATACCTGTCTGCAAGGTTGAATTGATTAAAATCTGGGTTTCCGCTTTATTCTTATAATCGAGAGCTGTTATGTCTCCTGGATTCTCGGCAAGGAATGAATCGGCAAGCTGGACTGTTTCGCTATAGCTTCCTTTTTCGAAACTCTGCTTAATTTCGTTGAGCTTTAGGGCTCTCGGATCGGTAATCACTTCCTCTTCATCAGGAAGTGGTTTGGGCGGGTCACCTTGACCTTCATCGGATTGAGACTGAGCAATTGCCTCACTGGCTCTCTTCAAATACTCTTGAGCGGCTATGTTGCCTGCATCCTCCGCAAGAACCGCTTCGGCCAGACGGATAGTCTCCGGATAATCACCCTTTTCCAGGCTCTCCTTGGCCTTGTTTAATTTTTCCTCTTTAGTGAGTGTCTCAATAGGCTGACTTTGGCTTGAAGATACGCCCAGCATTCCTGATATTTTCTGGACTACATCTCCAACAAAAGGCAATTTTCCAGTCTGTTTGTTGTAGAAATAAGCTCCTCCGGCGACGATAATTAAAAACGCAGGTATCGTGATTCCAAGGATGAGTCCCAATCTGCTTTTTTTCTTTTCCTCTTCTGCGACTTCCTCTTCCTTTTCCTCCTCTTCAGGGACTGGGGCTTCTCTGGTCACGGTGACAGCTATGGTTTTATCAGTCAGTTTGTCCAGATTACGCAGGTCATCGGCGAGCTGATTACAATTCTGGTAACGGTCATTCGGATCTTTGGCCAAGGCTTTACCGATTACTTTAGCAAAGCCTGCCGGAAGTCCCTTTTTAACTTCATTTATAGAGGGTGGCTCTTCATTGATGATTTTATATATCACTGTCGTGATACTCTCGGCCTCAAAAGGTCTTCTTCCTGTCAAAAATTCATACAGGATGCAGCCCACTGAGAATATATCTGAGCGCTTATCCACTTTCTTGCCCATGACCTGTTCAGGGGACATATAGCTCGGCGTTCCCACGGCTGTTCCGGATTGGGTTAAAGTCGAAGTATCCACTCGTGCCACCCCAAAATCACAGATATAGGGCCTTCTATTTTTATCCAATAATATATTCCCGGGCTTAATATCTCGATGGACGATTCCATGCTGATGGGCAAAATCCAAACCACTGCAAACCTGTTCCATGAGCTTGGTCACTTCCGGAACCGTAAATTTCTCACCATGCGCAATCAGCCTCTGGAGACTCGGACCTTCTATGTACTGCATGACAATGTACGTCAGGTCTTTTTCTCTTCCCACATCAAAGATTGTGATAATATTGGGGTGGGTTAATTTCCCCGCTGCCTGTGCCTCTCTAATAAATCTCTGCATAATTTCTTCATTATCAGTCTCTTCCGAAGCTAAATCGAACCTAATAGTCTTGATGGCCACTTGGCGGTCAATATCGGGGTCAAGAGCTTTGTAAACGATCCCCATCGCTCCTTTCCCCAGTATGCTTTGGATCTCGTATTTTCCTATTTTTTTCATTTTCGCCTAATTCGTATCTGTTCTGACTTTATCCGTAGAGCCCTTGTGCGTTCCTATGATTACAAATGACTTATCGGTTGTCAATCATCCGCGAGGAGGATTTTAGGGGTGAATTCTGGATTTACTCCCTCATCTGAAACGATGATAGCCGGCATCTTCTCGCTACAGAGGTCTTCGACAGGAAATTGTTCGCATAATAGAAAAGTAGGCACGACCTCTCCTTCGAACTGGATTACCCAGTGATTCTAAATACCACTAACTTCAGCTTTTTCTGTATTATCCCTTAAAAAATATACTAGAAAAATACTGTTGTCAAGAAAAGTTTAAAACTTGAAGCATTTCCATAAACATGATAGAGGAATAGAGCGTTGAGAGCTGTTTTCGCTCTGGTCAGATTTTTTACGCCATTCCCACTTTGCCAAAGAATAGTGAATCGTGTTAAAACGTTCTTGGCTTAAATTGAAAGTGAAAAATTAAAAGACGGAATTTTCTGTCATTGTCATGAATTTTAAAACAATAGAGGAGAGAGCTGTCAATCTGTAAATGGCAGACAAAATCACAAAAACGGCCGCATTTCAGAAAAGGTTATTCCGCTGGTATGAACGGCACCACAGGACGCTCCCCTGGCGGAATTGTGTTGATCCCTATAAAATATGGATTTCTGAGGTCATGCTCCAGCAGACAACGGTCCAGGCAGTTCTCCCCTATTATGCCAATTGGATAAAAACTTTTCCTCGTGTTAAAGACCTCAGTCAAGCGCCGCTTCAAAAAGTCCTCAAAACCTGGCAGGGCTTGGGTTATTATCAGAGAGCGAAAAACCTCCACAAGGCTTCGAGAATAATCATGGAAAAATTCAAGGGACAAATCCCCCAGGAATACGAAGAATTGAAAAAACTACCTGGATTCGGTCCCTACATCACAGCCGCCGTCCTGAGTCTGGCTTTTGATCAGCCCTTTCCGGTTGTGGATGCCAATGTCCGTAGAGTCTTGATGAGGCTGAAAGGAGCTCGGGGCGAAGCCAATCCTAAAAATGATAAAAAACTTCTCGGCTTTCTTTCTCCTTACTTTCCTCAAAAAAAGACCGGCGTTTTTAACCAGGCGATGATGGAGTTGGGTGCCCTGGTTTGCCGACCTAAAAATCCCTCTTGCCTTCTCTGCCCTCTCAACGATTTCTGCCAGGCATTTAAAGACGGCAAACAGGAGGTCATCCCCCTCCCCAAAAAAAGGAACTACCGGAGGATTGAAGCGGTCGTAGCCATAATCAGAAAAAATGGAAAACTCCTGATTCAGAAAAGACCGCCGAAGGGACTTCTGGCTGACCTCTGGGAATTTCCTGGGGGAAAAAGAAAATCCGGAGAAACACTGGAGGAGGCCCTTCATCGGGAAATAATGGAAGAACTTCACACAGAAGTCCAGGCGGAAAAATTCCTGATCAGAGTTCAACATGCCTATACTCAATTCCAGGTGACTCTCTATGCCTATGAATGTCGTCTAAAAAATATGCCGCGCCTGAATAAAAACCTTCACCGCTGGGTGACTCTGAGGGATATGAAGCACTATCCTTTCCCTTCGGGAAGCGCAAAAATTATAAAACATATGGAGCAAAGTGAAAAAATTCTCGGGGAAAAAGACAAAAAGATAAATGGATGTCACCTTTCAGTTCGTTAATTACGGCGAAGTCTTAAAACCTGTTGAGGACGTTTTAGCCCTGGACGTCGGGATGAAAACCATCCCTGGTGTCATAGACCATCACCATCCACAGGCGGAAGTCGAGTGCACCGCTTCATTGATTATAAAACATCCCCATCTTGTCCTGGACCACATCAAAAAAGAAGATAAAACAGGATTAAAGAGAGACTCCATCCAGCTAGGCATCATCACACACCGCCTCCCGGATTTTGACTCAATCTCTTCCGTTTTCCTTGCTTTAAAACTCATTGAAACCGGAGAGGTGGACACGCATATGGAAAATATGGCCCGCTATGTCAAAATGGTGGATTCGGCCACGCTACCGAAGAGCATTGACCTGACATCCACTCCCTACTCCATTCTTCGCTCACTCCACACAGAGATAAAAAGAGAGAAGGAGGATGTCAACCTCCAGAGGATGAAAGAAGGTTTGAAATTCATGAATTTCCTGTACTCCAGTTCAGAAGAGGGATACGACATCGTCCAAAATCGAATCCTTTTTTCAGGAATAGACAGGTATGAGAGGGCAATGAGGAGGGTGGAAAACGACTACTTCAATTACCTCGATGATGTCAAAAAGGCCAGAAAAGTCATGCTTTCCCTCCCGAAAACCACGGGAAGAGGCCGGATTCAAGTTGACAGCCTCATTGTTAAAAATCCAAAGAGCTTCCTCCTTAGAGAATGGGCCCGAAGAGATAGAGAAAATACCTCACTCAGGGATGGTTTCTCCTTCTTGATGACAAATTTCTGGGACCACCGCTATATTCTTGGGGTTGACCCGGAAAAAGGAGTCAATCTCAAAGGCCTTGGAGACTTGCTGAATGAAAGGGAGCTGGAAAAAAGGAATGAGACCGAAAGGCCTCTCGTTTTTCGCTGGTACGACGGGGACTGCCCTTTTTTCAATTTCCGTATCATTGATTCTCCACAGGATGGAACCGAACTCAGCCAGGAAGAGATTGAAGACGTGCTTCTCTTTTTCAGTCAAAATTGGGAGTGAAGCGGAAAATGGAAAATGGGGACGTTCCCCAAAGGGATACCTCATACCAACTTTATTAGAAAATGATGGACCAGACAACTCTGAAGTCAGTTTAATCTTTCTGTCTATTCAGGATTACTAATTTATTTTAAGGTGGTACTTTGGGGAACGTCCCCAAAAAATCATTTACCGATAAAGCGGTTGATGAATTCGAAAGTCCGGTTGTAGGCCTCCATGCGGTTCTTGAACAGCATGAATTCGTGAGGTTCGTCGGGTGCGATCATGAGTTCGATGTAAACATCACCCTTGGCCCGGAGCTTCTGAACTATGTCTGTAGTCTGCTGGAAGGGCACGTTGCGGTCGTCGTCTCCGTGGATGAAGAGCACGGGTGAGGTCCAGGTCTCGAGGCTGCCCACCGGGGACGATTCACGGGCAAGTTTGCGTTGAGGTTCAGGGAGATTCCTCCCACGCTGCTGCGACCAGTCATGGACACCCGCCATATCCACACCCACTTTAAAGATGTCGGAATTTCGGGCCAGGGCCATTGCGGTCAACAGGCCACCATAAGAGAGGCCCCACTTGCCAATCCGTTCGGCATCAACCTCGGGCCGGTTCTGGAGATACTTGGCACCGGCCAGGACATCCTGGTATTCGGCTGCACCACGCATGCCAGTGTCGGGAGCGTTTCGGAAGGAGCGGCCGTAGCCAATGCCGCTGCGGTAGTTTATGGATATCACCACATACCCCTTGTTGGCAAAATACTGGTTGATTCCGTAGGCTTCTGAGTAGAACTCCATGTAGTGCCACCCCAGAAGCATCTGGCGGATAGGACCGCCATGGGTATAAACCACGCCGGGACGCTTATCGCCCGGCTTGGCTCCTTTGGGAAGAAAAAGCTGGCAGGGAATCTCCAGCCCGTCCGGGGCTTTAACAATCACAAGCTCTGGAATGACCAGCTCGTCCATGGGATATTCCGCGGGGAGTGTTTCCGGTGCGACAACTTCAATCTTTCCGCCCTTGGCCGGGACCGTGGCGATGGCAGTGGGATGGACAGCTGTTGCATACAGAAAGGCCACTTTTTCCCCTGAAGCCAGCGCAATGGGATAAGAGCCGATTGTGGCGCCTTTGGTCAGTTGTTTCGCTTTGCCGCTACCGTCCGTGGGAACCTTCCAGATGTGGCGTCCGTGGATATCGGCCAGGTTGCTGCTGAAAAACAGTGTTTCCCCATCACTGGAGAGCCCAAGCTGTTCGACAAATGCCTCTCCCGGTGTGAGGTCCACAGGATCTCCTCCTGAAAGGGGCATGGAAAACACATGGTTCCAGTTATCGTGTTCAGCCGTGAAAAGGATGCGATCGTTAGCTGTCAGCTCAAAGTTCCGGAATGAATAAAACAGGGGCTCAACCTCAGGAAACCGCCAGATTTCCTGCGCAGTTCCCTTTTCGGCATCGGCCAACCAGAACGCGACTTTGGACACCGGACCTCGGCCCCGGAATCCTCTGAAGGCGGCTTCGCCGTATTCCAGCCCCGGCCTACGCTGGAAAACGATTTTTGTGCCGTCAGCGGACCAGAGGGGATTGCTGTCTCGGTCAACATTGGGCGCAATCCAGGTGATTTTTCTTTGTCCGATGTCGAACACCCCTATAAAGCTATGGTCGTCCCGTCGGGTGACAAAAGCGACCCGGGTGCTGTCTGGAGACCATCGGGGAGAACCGTTCTGCCCGGCCGCTCGGAAAAGAAGCTCTGGTTCCTGGATAGCCTTGGGATTGGATGGAGGAGTCAATGGAGCACGGTAGATCAACCCTTCATTCACAAGCAGGAGCCAGCGGCCGTCAGGAGAAAGGACAGGATCGCTTCCGGGCGCAACTCTCCAGAGTTGACCCGTATCGGTTCTGACTGCCCAAATGGCCTGCTCCATGCCATCCGGATCACTTCGGGAATTTGTGACCCATCCTTCACTGTTGGGCCGGCCTCCTTTAACAAAGACCACGGTCTTTCCATCGTCGGTGATATAGACATCTGGGATTTCAAAAACTTCGTCTCGGACATAGCCCGTCAGGTTGGCGGGTTTGAAATCGGGAGCCGCTGCGGTCCACACATTCCTTTCCCCTTTCGAATAGAAAACCCAGGCGATACGGTCAGTGTTCTTGGCCGACACCAGACCCCAGGGATAAGCAGGACTCATCACTGTTTTCATGTTCCCTCCTCTTTTTCTTTTGATAAGGATGGAGCTGCCAAAATCATCCTCCTTACCATCCTCCTTACAATAATACAACAGAATGTATTAAATCAATAAAAATGCGAAAAACGCGCTCAACGGCTGGAAAGAAGAATGTTATATACTCTATTATTGGAATGATGAGTTCGCTTTTGATCTTTGCAGAGATTGAAGACGTGCATCTCTTTTTCAGTCAAAATTAGGAGTGAAGCGATAAGGAAAGAAAAAATGGCGGAGAGGGTGGGATTCGAACCCACTTATCACTTTTCCTGACAGAAGCAAAATTTAAAAGGGATCAGTCCCTTCGGGGGGGTCAGACCTTAATAACTTCTGTAATTGTTGTCAGACCTTGTTAGAGTCAGCATCTGGTGACTGTGATCATAAAAGGGGACAGGCTACTTTTTTTGGAGAAGAGGGATAATCCCTATCTTACTTTACAAAATGACTGAAAGGGACAGTTCCTGAAAAAAGTAGCCTGTCCCCTTTTATCAAAATTACTGAAGTTTTTAAGGTCTGACTCCATATGGAAATGGCGGAGGGAGAGGGATTCGAACTCCTATTCGTCAACAGAGGAGTTTTTGTTTTCTTGAGGTAAACTATTGTCAATCGTAGCCAGTAGTGAGCAATTTTAAGCAAATTTAGTGACAAATGGTGACAAGGGGATAAGTCTATATTTCAATATTTCAATTTGACACTCCTCTCATAAGTTATTATGCTATTGTCAAGCAAGCAAACAAGGATGATGGGCCATGAAATGCCCTAAATGCGATACTGTCAATCCCTCTGATTCCAAGTATTGCAAAGAATGTGCAACTCCTCTTCCTTCCTCAAAAGAAATCCCTGTCACTAAAACACTCGAGACACCCACAGATGAATTAACCAGAGGAACCACTTTCGCTGGAAGATACGAAATCATAGAAGAGCTGGGAAAAGGAGGTATGGGAAAAGTATACAGAGTTGAGGATAAAAAGATTAACGAAGAAGTCGCCTTAAAACTCATCAAACCTGAAATCGCTTCTGATAAGAAAACCATAGAACGATTCAGTAACGAATTGAAAATTGCACGTAAGATACGTCATAAAAATGTGTGTGGCATGTACGACCTCGGTGAGGAGGAAGGAACACGCTACATCACGATGGAATATGTTCCCGGCGAGGATTTGAAGAGTCTTATCAGAAGAGTAAAGTTCGATTTTGGGACATCAATCAAAATAGCAAAACAGATATGTGAGGGCCTATCCGAGGCACATAGACTGGGAGTAATTCACAGGGATCTTAAACCCAGTAACATAATGATAGACAAGGAAGGGAACGCCCGAATCATGGACTTCGGAATCGCCCGCTCCCTCAGTTCACAAGGGATTACAGGTGCCGGAGTTATGATTGGCACATCTGAATACATGTCACCAGAGCAAGCTGAAGCGAAGGATATTGACCATCGCTCAGATATCTATTCCCTTGGTGTAATTTTGTATGAGATGGTGACAGGGGAGCTTCCATTTGAAGGCGATACTCCTTTAAGCATTGCCATGAAACATAAAGGTGAGGTGCCAAAAAATCCAAGAAAGCTCAATCCACAGATTCCTGAGGATTTGAGCCGTTTAATCCTCAAATGTCTGGAAAAGAAAAAAGAAGACAGATATCCGAGTGCGGAATATGTCTTTTCTGAGTTATCTAAAATAGAACACAAAATTCCCGCAACAGAAAAGATCAAGCCCAAGAAAAAATCCATCACCTCAAAGGAAATCACCGTCACATTTGGCGTGAAGAAGCTCTTAATCCCAGCCATAATTGTAATTGCACTTGTTGGTGCAGCCCTGATTATCCTGCAATTCATTCCACAAAAGGAAGCAGTCCTATCTCCTAAGATAGAGAACTCCATAGCGGTTATCAGCTTTGAGAATCAGACTGGAGACGAGGCTTATGATTATTTGCAAAAGGTTATTCCCAATCTTTTAATAACCAACCTTGAGAATACAGGCCTTCTTCATGTCGTCACCTGGGAGCGGATGCATGATATCCTTGAACAAATCGGAAAAAAGGATGTGGAGACCATTAATAAAAATTTGGGCTTTGAGGTGTGCCGCAGGGAAGGAATAGAGGCGATCGTTCTTGGGTTTTTTACCAAAGCAGGTGATGTGTTCCATACAGATATTAAAGTTTTAGATGCAGAAACCAAGGACATCTTGAAGAGCCACATCTCAAGGGGAGAAGGGGTTGACAGCATATTAAAGACACAGATTGATGAACTGAGCAGGGAAATCTCTCAAGGTATAGGCATAGCCAAGCAAAAAATTGAAGCAACTAAGCTACAGGTAGCTGATGTGACTACCTCCTCATTGGAAGCCTACAACTATTTTTTAAAAGGAAAAGAAGATTATTTAAGGTTCTATTATGAGAGTGCCCTACAATTTCTTAAGCAGGCAATTGAGCTTGACCCAAACTTTGCTGTTGCCCATATGTATCTTGCCTTTTTATATAATGGATTAGGCAATACTAAAGCGAGAAACGAAGCATATAAGAAAGCTAAGACTTTTTCGGAAAACGCAACAGATAAAGAGAGACTTTACATCGAGGCATTTTATACAAGAAACATAGAGGGACAATCAGAAAAGTATTTCCGTATCTTAAAAAAAATTACAGAGAAATACCCGAAAGAAAAGCTAGTTCACTATCTTTTGGCTAGGTATTATAGGGCTGAAAGTTTAACTGAAATGGAAATAGAAGAGCTCAACAGGTCACTTGAGCTGGATCCTAATTATGGAGAAGCTCTTAATATGCTTGGTTACACATATGCTAGTTTGGAGGATTATGAGAAGGCGATCGAATGTCTTAAGAAGTATGGATCTCTCTTTCCTCAGGATGCCAATCCATTAGACTCCTTGGCTGAAATATATTTCAAAATGGGAAGACTTGACAAAGCTATGGCGAAATACAAAGAAGCGTTAATAGTGAAGCCCGACTTTTATAATACACACTGGAAGATAGGATACATATATGCTTTAAAGGAAAATTACCCTCAGGCAATGAATTGGATTAATCAATATATCTCAATAGCCCCAACTCTAATTGAAAAAGCTGATGGTGGTTATATTTGGAAAGGATTCTATTATGCGTGGATGGGAAGGTTAGACCAAGCTCTTACAGAATTAAAGAGGGCGGTTAAGATATGGAAAGATGTAGAAAATAAAGATAGGGAATCACTAACAGAGAGGACAATAGGATGGATATACTATGACAGAGGAGAGCTTGAATCTTGCAGAAATTATTTTAAAAGAGGAATCGATATTATTATTAAAAACCGCCCAGAGAGAGAATCGTTATATACAATATATAACAGTTTCTATCTTGGATTAATAGAATTAAAGGAAGGACGAATCGATTCCGCAAAGTCAAGACTATCTGAGATGAAATCTCTTCTACCTAAGATAAATTCAGACAATAAACATGCACCATTCTATTATGACTTGCTGAACGGAGAAGTGTTACTTGAAGAAGGATCTGTAGATGAGGCGATTGCTGTCTGCAAAAACGCAAGGACTTTAGGAACTCCAGATCTTTTCTACAGCATTAGGACATTAATGTATAGCATACCCTTCCTTAACGATGTATTGGCAAGGGCCTATCAGCAAAATGGGGAGTTGGATAAAGCCATTGTCGAATACGAACGACTAATTACCTTTGATTCAAACAGCAAGGAGAGGCGTCTTATTCATCCCAAACTCCATTATAGGTTAGCCAAATTGTATGAAGAGAAAAGCTTTAAGGGCAAAGCCATTAAGCATTACGAGAAATTCCTCGACCTTTGGAAAGACGCCGATCCTGGTATTGATGAGGTTGAGGATGCAAAGAAGAGGCTGGCTGGGCTGAGGGATCAGCAACCCCCGCACCGATTCAGTTTGACAGGTCCCACAATTCCTTGATAATGTATTGCCAATTAGGTAAAGGAGACGGCAATGTCAGTAAAATGCCTTAGGTGTCAAAGAGTAAATCCTCGTCCCCCTTAATATTGATGTGACTCTTTAACTCTAGTTCCTGGATTTTCCGTGAGGCAAGGTGCTAGAAAGGATTGGAAGGAGGAGAGAAATGAAAATTAAGATTTTATCTTTGGCGTTAGTCTGTATCATTCTTAGTTTCTGCACTGCTACTCCTAGAGAGAAACTATGGGTATCCGGGCCAGGTCCGTCAGCGGAGACTCTCAAGCGCAACAATAAACCATTCGGCCAGCAAACACTCATGGTTGAAGATTTAACTTACGATCAAGTTTGGGAAGCTTGTGAAAACACTCTCATTGGATTGGGATGCGAATTCTATTTGTCTGACAAGAATGTTGGCGAAATTATAGTCAAGGTCCCAACCAAAGCTGACATTTCTTTTGGTGATAGCAAAGGAGAAACTGTAAGAATCAGAGAAAGTTACACCCTATCGTTATTGTTATCAGAAGTCAATGAATTTATTTCAGTTCAAGCTAGCGCATTAATCTCTAATACTTGGAAACCCCGAGGAAGCCCCGAAATGAATCAATTAGAAAATGAGATAGACAAAGTTATGAGGGCAATCAAAAAGAAATTGAAAATAAAGGAATAAGAATTATAGTTAGCCAATATTATCATTAATTGCTCAGCTCTGGAAAAGAGCCTATCCAGTCTTCCCTGAAGTCGAAGATCCGAAGAAAAGGGTGGCTGGATTGAGGAATCAATAATCCTGCGTATTTCTTTGTGTCGTCTAAGTGAAATTATGTAAACTAATTAATTTTACAACTCCTTTATTATCAATTAATTAAAAATATCAATTAGAAATGGGAAATTATTTCTTGTTATCTTAAAATTTATCCCAAAATACCTAATATATTGGACTTTTTTCCCATTTAGGTATGCTTTTCTTGCCTTATTTTATCCCTATATCCCGTAGTTACTTAGAATTGAATGGAGTCAAATTGAATATAGATTTGTCTAACCTTAGACATATGTCAAAGTATCTTTGGGGCCAACTTCATAGGGTGAATTCAAGATAATTTTAAACGGAAAAAACCTGAACACCCATGCACCCCGCTGATCTCAGAGGGAGGCATGGATACTTCATTGATATATCCACACTATATTTTCTAAGGAATTTCCCAGTAATTTAGGTTTATTACAACAATACTCTCCCAGATTGACATAAGATTTTCTATCCTGTATTCTGTCGCCAGGTAAGCAAGGGAGGGATGAATGAATCCCATAGGTAAAAAATTCATATCGTTGCTTCTTGTCTTCTCTTTAATGATGCTTTCTGTAAATCTCTTTGCCAAAGAGAGGCGAGGGGCTAAGCTTATAATCACAAAAAAGGACGGACAACAGATAGAAGGTGAACTCATTACAGTTAAAAAGACTTCACTTCTTTTATTGAATACTGATGGAAAAGATGAGTCAATTGATATTGCGGATATTATGGTTATTAGAATTGTGAAGAAATCAAGCGCTGGGAAAGGTGCTCTTAATGGACTTTTAATATGGGGAGGCACTGGAGCGTTGGTTGGTGGAATAGTTATTAATAGGGAGTCTGAAAACATCGGTATTTTGGACGGTGCATTGATTGGAACCTTATTTCTTGCACCTGCTGGAGCATTAATTGGGGCAATAATTGGTGGAATTGCAGGTACAGATAAAACAATCCAACTTGAAGGAATGAATGACTTGGAAAAAAGGAAGGCTCTGGACAAATTACGCAAAAAAGCTCGTATTCGTAACTATAGATAAGGGGGCAAGATGAAGAACGAATTTAGTACCTTATAAGGAGAGGTTAATGAAGACTATTAAGTTACTTTGGTTATATGTTTTATTTTCTTTTGTAATCTTCATGTTAGGAGCTTTAGCTGAAACAAAAGACAGAATGGAAATGGATGGGACTGATTGGATAAACTCCTCTGACTCAAATAAAAAAGGATATGTGACAGGATTTATTTCTGGCCTAAATGTTGCAAGAGAAAAGATTTATACATCGAGAATAGACCTTAAAGATGAATTCAATAAAGAAAGATTTGATTCTCATTGGAAAGACATTATTCTTAACCAATTTGCTGTGGGTCAAATTAATAAAGGAATGAATGCTTTCTATAAGAATTTAAATAATAGTAAAATCAAAATGGTTGATGCTATTTATGTTGTAAAAATGCAGATTGAAGGAAAAAATCCAGAATTAATTGATGCACAAATTAGATACTTAAGAATCCAACCAATAGACACACGTATAATTGCAGAATGTTATAAAAAGTTAGAGGCGTTTCACAAAGAAAAAGGACGAGACCCGACCTATAAAGAGATAAAAAATGGGGATTTTAGCTTTGAAGATTTATTAAAATGTAAACTATTTATAGATGAGAATAATAATTTACACCTTTTATTTCGCTATGGCAGATATTAATAATAAGCTTTCAAAAGATACAAGTTGATGTTAAGAAACCAAATCCCCTAACGCCCTGGCTTCCCTAAGTTTAAAAACTATTCGATTATTGATACAATGAATAATCAGAATAAAACATATAAAGCCTTTTTAATAAACGGAGGTTTTTATGTTTCTTTACTTTATTAAGGGTGGAGACGCAATTAAAGTGGGAATAACAGATAATGTAGAAAAAAGGTTGATAGGTATCCAAACTGGAAACCCGTCTAAAGTAGAATTACTACAATCAATATCTATGTCAGATGAAGAGGCTCGAAAGGCAGAATCCGAAATTCATAGAATATTTATCAAGACAAATCTTTCTGGCGAATGGTATCAGGCAACTCAATTCATGCTCGAATTTATAAAAAATATAAAAGAAAACGGGTGGGAGTCTCATTTATCGTGGATTGAAAAAAAGCATGAAGATATGTATAGAGAAATTTTGAGTGCGTTTAAGAAAAAGGTCGAAAGAGATATAATCTATGGGAACTTAATCTCATTAGAAAGATTAAAAAAAGAATTAGGCGAATTGTTAAATGCTATTTTTGTGATTCCATCGCTACCAAAAAATATGTCAGAGGCAGTTAAGATATGGATAGAAGAGCGAGAAGATCCATTCACACATAGAGATATATATAATCGGTTTGGAATTTCTACAAGAAAAGGAAAAGTTAATATTAGCCAAATTCTCTGTAGATTAATTGATGCTGGGAAAATAGAAAAATCTCCAGAAGGAATATTCAGTAAAATAAAGTAGCCACAATTTGGTTACAAGAGGAATCTGGAAAGTCTGTAACTTATTAATATCAAGATAATTTTAAACGGAAAAAACCTTAACACCCTGCCACCCCTTTTAAGTCTCGCAGGAGGTAGTACGCTTTACCTAAATATCCACACTATATTTTGTAAGGAATTTCTCAATAATTTTGACTCATTACAAAAATGCCTTCCTAGATTGACAAATTGTTTTAATGGTGGATAAGATAGCTATGTAATAAAGGGGTGTGAAATGAGCAAATCCAAAAGAAATATTATTTTAGTTTTTGGGTTTATTTTGATTACAAATTTATTGTTTTTTCCATGTAATAGAATTAACTATGACTTTTTTTACAGATTTGAAGAAAAGACCAATTTCAGAAAAACCAGATGGGTAAGTAGTGAATATGTGAAAGTGTTTTTCCCGTTGGTTATAAGCAGGAAAAACAAATATAAGGAGTATCTTAAATGGGAATCTTCGGCTTTATTGATGCTAGAAAAAAAGATTGAGGTCAGAGAAGAGCTTGAAAGGGAATGGGAGAGATTATTTGAGGGAAGAAGTACTCTTTTAAGTGACGAATTATTAAGAGATGATAAAACAATTAGGGAGCTTAATAAAAAGAAAGGATTATCACAGTTAGACAAAGTGAATATAAAAATTTTTGAAATAGATGGAGAAATAGAGGCAATTTATGAGGAAAAAAATAAAGAATTCAATGCAAAGTTTGGATATAACCTATTTTATCACCAAATAAAGGCTTGGGGGTTTTTTATAGAGCTTGGTTTGTTAGTTCTTATAGGTGGCTTAGCATATTCTACCTTAGTTGGTATAAGGGCAATTCGTGTGGCGATAATAAAGAAAAGAGAAATAGGGGTGAATAGGATAAAAAGAAGAAAAACTGGAATTATTCTAATTTTAATTGGCGTTGGTATTCCTCTTGCCTTAGCTCCATTCGTTGAGCGTGGACGGGTAGATTTTTTAGATATTGGATTAGATATTGAGTATAAATATTTTCTTTTTATTGGAATCATCCTTTTTTTATTAGGAACAGGGAAAGTCATATTTTCTTTTTTCCCAAAAGATGCAAATCCAAAGACCAAATCCCCTAAAACCCTGACTTTTCGTTAGTATAAATGACGCTGTGCGGTAATCTCTACAATACCTGATATCAGAAAAACCTTAACACCCGAAGCCCCCCTTTTGAGTGTAGCAGGGGGTAATAGGCTTTATCTAAATTTCCATACTACATTTTCTAAAAATATTTTATATAAGATACCTGGGATAAAACATGGGATATCCTAGGCATTTATTAGGTTGACCATTAAGGCTTATATCATTGTTTTTCAGGGGAAATAGCGGAATTCGTATGCTTTTCATCCCACTTTATCCCACCTTTCCCATAAGAAAAATTTGAGAAGTTAAGTTTGTTCAAGGCTCCGCAGGTCTTTGATTTTTGCCAATTAATTAGTCAAAATATGAAAAAAAGGGAGAGGCAATAATGAAAAAAGATACAATTGGTGAATTTGTTAAAACAGATTTGAAACAATTTCCTAAAAAATATCCCATACTTTATAACAATGAAAAAATTGGGAATATAGTTGTTAATTTTGAGTTGCCTCAAAAAATAGCAGGAAGAAAAAGCATAACTAATTCATTTGATATTCTAACAAAGCCATTAGAAATATTATTAATTGAATTTTTTTATCATTTAGAAATTGAACTCCCTTTATTTGTAGAAAAACTTCAATTTGAATTTGAATTGATAAATAAATTTTGGCACGAAATGAGAAATATAGAAAAGACAGTCTTGAGTTCCTCACCATTTGATTTAATTCTATCTACATACTTCTTTGAAGACCCTGAAAAGGAGATGTCAACATTAAACAGGTTTTTATTTTTTTATGAGGATGAGATTTTTAACTTAATAAAATCAGAAGGTCCTAAGGTCTTAGCTAATCAAGCAGTCCAAATGATAATTAAGAATTGGATAAAAGCTAAAGATACTGCTTCAATAGGTAAATTAAGCGAGGAATTAAAAAAATTAAGCGATGAAAAAGAAGGAATGCCTCGAAAGGTCGGAAGGCCTACAAAAGAGTTAACGAAGGAAGGCGTAAGAAAAGTTTATTATTATATCTTAACTAGATTACAACTTATGAAAAAACACAAAGATTGGAATTATCTTGATAGTTGGGAAAGCAAGAGGCTGATTGATAAGAAAAAAAAATCAAAGGATGATAAGTCCAAAGAAATAATTGATTGGTGGCTCTATTTGAAGGATTATAATTTTACATGGCGCTACGAAATTCATGCAGATGAAAATTTAAGAGAAGATTTCAATAAATTTGAATGGAGACCTTCTCATATGACAATAAAAGTTATAGCAAAATTATTTGACACTTCTGATCAGAAAATAAAAGATATTTTATTCCCAAGAAAAAAATAATCTTTTCAGTCCTTTTTAATACCCTCTCTTTAAAAATCCCTATGATTCGTGTGTAAAAAATATTAATTTATACGCACGCTAACTCGTTTATTATCAGCAATTTATCTTGACAACGTTGGGATTAGTATTGTATTATAATTAACGTAATGAGCAATTTTAATAAACCAAATGAAAATTTTTTTAAACCTAAAAGAATCTCTATTTATATCTATGATTCTCAATTAAAGAAGATTGATGAGATTTGTAAGAAGAGAAAGAAGACAAAACGTATTATTTTTTTTGAAGCAATACAAAATTATATCGGTTTGTATAAGGAGAAAAAAATATGAGTAAAGGAAGGCAATCAAGGGCAACAACGTGGTTTAAATTCTATTCTGAGAATCATCTTTGGGGATCGACTAGATCCGAACTAACTCCCGATGAAAGGGCAGTTTGGGTAGATTTCCTATGTTTGGCGACAATGAAGTATGGAGAGATAGAAGTTTTCTCAAGAGACCAACTTGCACAGCAACTTATGATTGACCGTGAATTATTGGATAGAAGTATTGATAAGTTCATTGAATATGGAAAAATTGAAAACAACTATGATGATGAAGGGAAAAAAGAGGTCTTTTTAATTGTAAATTGGGATAAGTATCAAGCTGATTATTTGAAGAAAAGGCAAGAAAAATCGAATACTGATGAGGATAAAGAACGCATCGAAATGTCTAAAGAATCCGATGCGGAAACTACGCCAAGAATAGAAGAGAAGAGAGAAGAAGAGACTATATTAAAAGAGATTACACCAAAGGAGATTAATAAAACAGCATCAAAAACTGCTACAAGTTTAAACACTGAAGCAGTTGAAGATACTTCTTTTTCTTCTCCTAGTCCAAATGCTTTAAAAGAAGAAGACCAGTCTATTAAAGAAGCATTCTTATTAAAGATGAAAAGCATTAAAAACTATTCTTTCAACGAACAATTAGATTCAATGCTATATGAAACACTAAAAAGAGAATGTCCAGGTTTTGACATTTTGGAACATCTCGATGGAGAGATTGCATATTTGATGCATATAGAAGACATCGTGACTACTGCTGATCCTAGAAAAGGAATTGAAAGATTGCTTAAAGATAATTATGAAGAGGAGATAAGGATTTACAATGAATAAATCAAAAGCGATTAAACAATACTGTCTAGAATGCAGTGGAGAAAGTCCAAAAGAAGTAACACTGTGTCATATAGTTGATTGTCCTTTATGGCAGTTTAGGTTTGGCTATTCTATCAAAGATAAAAGATTTAAAAAGAGAATTGAAGCTGCTCAGAGAAAATACCCAGAAGAATATCGAGAGATGTTACAGATACTTAAGGAATATGGCGAGAATATGCCCTATTTGCCTGAATATGTGCAAATACATGCAGTTTTGGCGAAGAAGATTACTAAAGAAGGTAATTCCTCTCACGCAAGCATAACTGCTTCAAAATGATATTTATTTATAGATTTAAAATCTCGTATAAGAGGAGGGCTTATAAAAAATGCTAGAAAACAAGTTAATCCATGAATTCAGAAAAAATCCCCTAGAAAAAGTAATAGTTGAATTAACAAATTATCGTGGTACTGATTTTGTCAATATCTGGGTTTATTACAATGCCAGTGAAGATGGAGAAGATTGGCGGCCATCTCGAAAGGGAATCTCTTTAAGCATAGAGCATATTGATGAACTTAAAAAGGGCATAGTTAAAGCTTATGAAGAATGGCATAAACTAACAAGCAAAGCAAATTAAATAGGTTAAATATTATTGAAGGAGATTGAATCATGATTGGTGTTTTTAAAAATCCACAGAAAACAATTCAAAAGGCAGTATTAGAGTATCCAGAAATAGTTCTGGAAGAACTGAGAGGACACTATTATTGGGGATGCTGTAAATGTGGACGCTGTCATAGAGTCAAAAATATAGGACCTGACCATTGGTATTATTGTGATAGTTGCAAGGTGAAGTGGTGTGTGGGAGCAAATTTGTTTAGCGACTGGAGAGATGAGAACGAAGAAACCTGGAAGCAGAATTATCTATACCTTTTAGATTATAAAGAAATAGGTCCATTGAACTTCAATGTTCCCAAAAAAGAAAAAACAGGGGTATGGGAAAGATATCAGGTGAGGATTAAAAAAAACAAGGAGGCACCAAAGACTAAAGAGGATATTGAATTTCCATTTTAACAAAATTAAGAGGTAATTATGGAGAAGCCTTTGATAATTCAGAAGAAGCGTCAAGGCAGCATTCAGGAGAGTTAAAATTGCCTTGAAATGCTCGACACTTCAATAAATGTAGTTGAGTTTGGACAATGGAAACGCTTTTAACGGTCCGAGAAGCAGCTGAGCTTATAAAAGTCTCAGAAAGCACTATTCGGAGACTATGTGGTCGAGGTTTGCCTTACATTAAGAAAAGCTTTGGACTGCGTTTTGTGATCGTAGATTTAGAGAAGTGGTTAGAGCAGGACAAGAGAAAAGTCATTCTTGCTGATAATATTCTCAAAAATACTTTGACAAACTCCCCTCCTCTCGTTATTGATAAGACGAAAGGAGGTCAAAAAGTGGCGAGCAAAACTCAGGCTCGCTACGGCTACGGCTCAGTTTATCAAAGAAAAAATACCTGGACTATTGATTTTTATGTCAACGGCAAACGGATTCAAAAAGCTGTACCAGAAGCAGAAAACCGAGAAGAGGCTCTCCGTATCCTTTTGCAAGAGAGAATCAAAAGCATCGGCAAACCGCATGAGATTGAAGAACGCAGAGATGAGAAAATCGGATTTCGTGACTTCGCCAGGATTTACCATGAAGTTCACATGAAGACAAATCGCAGAAATTTCAAACCCGATACATACAGACTTCAAACTCTATGCAGTTATTTCAAAAACGTGAACTTGAGAACCATCACTCCGCTTGATATTGAACGATTCAGAGCGTCCAGACTCAAAAAAGGAAACTCGAAATCCACCTGCAACCGATATTTACAATTAGCGGGAAAAATGTTCAGCCTGGCAGTGGAAGAAGGTTATCTTGAAAAGAATCCAGTTCGAAAAGTCAAACCGTTCTCTGAGAAAGACACACAGAAAGAACGAATCCTGACATACGAAGAAGAAGAGAAACTCATGCAGCACTGCTCACCGCATCTAAAGCCTATTGTCACAGTCGCACTCAACACAGGCATGAGAAGAACGGAGATTCTCGGTCTAACATGGAATCAGATTGACTTTGAAACGAGGATGATTAAAGTCGAGAGAACGAAGAGCGAAAAAGTGAGGTACATTCCGATTAACGATGACTTATTCAAACTGTTTCTGAAACTGAAAAGTGACAATGGACAGAGTTCTTTTGTCTTTTTGAATCCAGAAACGAAGCGACCGTTTCTTGACATGAAAACTCCCTTCAAAAGAGCGTGCAGAATATCGGGAATCGAAGGAATGAGGTTTCACGACCTGCGGCACACTTTCGCAACCCGCCTGATAGCAAACGGAATTGACATCGAGACCGTTAGAGACTTGCTCGGACATCACAGCATCTTAGTGACTCAAAGATACGTCCATTCAAGCGATGAACGGAAGAGAAAAGCGGTTGAAATTCTATCCAAAAAGGACGGGAAAAAAGAAAATTTGGTGACAAATTTGGTGGCAATCGAAAATCAGTCTGAGCTAATTAGTTGAAAATGAAAGAGATTGAGTGGCGGAGGGAGAGGGATTCGAACCCCCGTTCCGGTTGCCCGGAAAGCGATTTTCAAGACCGCCGCCTTAAACCACTCGGCCATCCCTCCGGAGAAGTGTATATTTTCTCTTAAGAGCCTTTTGTTCGCAAGTTTTGGATTGAACTCTTTAGCCTATTTTCTCCAGGCCATCCATGTAAGGCTGCAGAGCTTCAGGAATGGTGACCGTGCCATCCTTGTTTTGATAGCTTTCCAGGATGGCGCTCACCGTCCTCCCCAGAGCCACACCGGAACCGTTCAGTGTATGGATAAATTCTGTTTTGGATTTTCCTTCCCTTTTCAAGCGAATGTCGGCTCTTCTCGCCTGGAAATCTACAGTTGGTGCAGGAAGAAATCTCTACGTATTTCTTCTGAAAAGGCATCCAGAGTTCCAGGTCATAGGTCTTGGCTCCAGAAAAACCCAAATCCGCAGTACAGAGAACAACGACCCGGTAATGCAATCCGAGTCTTTTAAGGACTTCCTCTGCATCCAAGGTCATTCTTTCGAGTTCCTCATATGAATTCTCCGGCAAGGAAAAGCTCATCAATTCGACCTTATTAAATTGATGCTGGCGGATCAATCCTCTTATATCCTTGCCGTAGGAGCCCGCTTCCCGTCTGAAGCAAGGCGTATAGGCCACGTACCTGAGAGGGAGTAATTCAGCCTTCAGGATCTCCTCTTGATACAGGTTTGTTAGAGGAACTTCGGCAGTGGGTATCATGTACCATTGATAACCCCGAAGTTTGAAAAGATCGTTCTCGAACTTCGGCAAGTTCCCCGTTCCGGTCAAGCTCTTTTCATTGGCTATAAAAGGAGGAATCACCTCTTTATAGCCCTTCTCGCATTCTCGCGCCGGCTCCAAAATAGACGGCAAATCTTGAGCCCGCTATCTTGGCTGCCCTCTCAAAATCCAGGATACCGAGTTTTTTACCGATTTCCCAGTGAGCCCTGACAGAAAAAGAAAACGCTGGCTTTTTTCCGAACGTCCGCACTTCAACATTCTCTTTTGAACTCTGGCCTTCAGGGACAGATTCATGAGGAATATTGGGGATATTCAGTAGAATCCTCTTCAACTCTTCCTCAATCTCTTTCAACTTCTCTTCCAGACTCTTGATCTCATCAGATACTTTTTTCATCTCCGAGATGATCGGGGATGCATCTTTCCCTTCCTTTTTCATCTGAGCCACGCGTTGAGAGGATTTATTGCGTTCAAAGCGCAAACTCTCCGTTTTTGTCAGTTTCTTTTTCTTTTCTTGAGAGAGCTTTTTAAATTCACTAAGGTTGACCTCCAGACCCCGGGTTTTTGTTTTTTTTATGATAAACTCAGCGTTTTCTAGTACATATTTCGGGTCTAGCATGCCGCAGATTATAGCACAAGTCATATAAATTTAAAATTCTCAAGTTGACTCATAAGGGGGTTTAAAATATAGTGGATAAAATGGAAGAGAAAAGAAAACGCAGAGGTTACATCCAGGTCTATACAGGATCCGGAAAAGGAAAAACCACTGCCGCTCTCGGGCTGGCCCTCCGGGCAGCCGGCCATAAACAGAGGGTCTATATCGGTCAATTCCTCAAAGGCCAGATGTACGGAGAGCTTATTTCTGCGAAACTGCTTTCTCCGTACATCACGATCGAGCAGTTCGGCCGCACGGGCTTCATTCATGTGACCAAAGACCCGGATAAAGAGGATATCCAAAAAGCCAAAAGGGGGCTAAAAAAATGTAAGGAAGCCATGCTTTCATTAAAATATCGAATCATCGTCCTGGATGAGATCAATGTGGCCGTTTACTTCAATCTGCTGACAGAAAAAGAAATCCTTGAATTCCTGGACCAGAAACCAGAAGGGGTGGAAATCATCCTGACAGGGAGATACGCTCCGGCAGTTTTCCTGAAGAGGGCGGACCTGGTCACTGAAATGAAGGAGAAAAAGCACTACTACAAGAAAGGTGTAAAGGCAAGAGAAGGGATCGAAAAGTAAGAGAAAATACTCGAGGATAGTCAATTCAATGGAAAGAGATAAATTCGAAAAGCTCGTTGAAGAGGCTTTGGCTGACCTTCCAAAAAAATTTAAAGAACGCCTCAATAATATCACTGTGATCGTCGAGGAAAAGCCTTCAAGAGAAGTCTGCCTTCGATTGGGGGGATCGCCATTCAGTCTGATACTAGGTCAGTACCATGGCATCCCTTATAAATACAGAGGACCCTTTTATGGAAATGTGCCTCCTGATGTGATCACCATCTACCAGAAACCGATAGAAAAAATCTGCTCCACAGAAGAAGAAATCAAATTGAAAGTCAAAGAGGTTGTTATCCACGAAATCGCACATTATTTCGGATTCGATGATAAAGAATTGAAAAAGATCGAAAATCAATAAAACTTATGCTGCTAATGTAAACACATTAAATAATATGTCATTGCGAGTGAAACGAAGCAATCTTGTACAAAATCATACAGAGAAAGAGATTGCCACGCCTTTGGGCTCGCAATGACATTGGTAAAACATTTATTGCCTTTATAATAGTTTTCATCCTTTTGGAAAAAATCGCTGTATTGCGTTAGTTAGAACTTGAGGAGACAGAAAAATGCAATCAAATTTTAAGGGCGTATTCGCCGCTCTAACGACTCCTTTTATCGGAGATGAGGTCTCACCCAAAAAACTCAAGGAGAACATCCAAAAATACAACAAGATTGACCTGGCGGGTTATGTCATCCTGGGTTCAACGGGAGAAAGCGTCTATCTCTCCGATGAAGAATCGGAAAAACTCGTCCAAGCCGCGAAAGAATCAGCCTCTCGAGGAAAAAAAATAATTGTCGGCACTGCCAGAGAGTCCACCAGAGCGACTCTCGAATTCACAAACAGGATGGCCGGGCTCGGCATCGATGCGGCCCTTATCCGGACTCCCAGTTATTACAAATCTCTTCTAGACCGGGAAGCTCTCATGACACACTATCTCACCATCGCAGAGAAATCCCAGGTCCCTGTAATCATCTATAATATTCCACGAAACACAGGCATTTCCGTGGACTCCAATCTTCTCATCGGACTCTCCAAACATCACAACATCACAGGAATCAAAGACAGCTCAGGGAATCTATCTTCCCTGGGAGAAGCCATCCCCCACATCTCGCCTCGGTTCAGCATCCTACTTGGGGCGGGAAGTCTTTTTCTCCAGGGTCTTCTTCTCGGCGCCCAGGGAGGAATCCTCGCTTTGGCTTCAGTGGCTCCGGCTCACTGTGTCAAGCTTTACAACTTGTTCTTAGATAAAAAGCTAGACGTATGCCCTGAACCTTCTCGGGTATACTGGCGGAGCTCCTCGACTGCCTCTCCTTCCCCTGGGTGAAAAGGGAAAAGAGGACATAAAGAATCTATTAACCAACCTCGGACTCCTGGAAGACTGAAAGAGAGGAAATAGGAATGACCGATATCAGGCAAAGCAATAAGACACTTCCCGGAAGACGGACCTTCATGCGGAATATTCTGTTGGGAGCTTTCTCAGCCTCACTCGCGTCCGTAAGGCTTCATTCGGGAAGCCAGAAGACAGACCAACGAGTGAAAAAGGGCCAGATGTTCTACCGCAGGCTGGGACGGACAAATCTCCTAATCTCTGAGATTTCACTCGGAGGAAGCCCTATCCCTGAGTGGCCGATCCTCCATCAAGCATTCGAAAGAGGCGTCAATTACATTGACTCATCCCACAGCTACCAGAACGGTAACAGCGAGCGGCAGATCGGCCGGCTCCTTAAAGAAGTGGGAAGGGATAAAGTCCATGTGGGGACAAAATTCCATCTCAGACAGAACTGGAGTGAAAAATCCATCATAAGCTCTGTCGAAGGGAGCCTCGGAAGGCTGGATACGGATTATCTGGATGTTCTTCTCATCCATGGAGCAGAAAACGTGGAACACCTGGACGATGAAAAGCTTCTCAGTGCCTTCGAGAAACTTAAAAAACAGGGGAAATACAGGTTCAGAGGTCTGTCCTGCCATTCGAATCACCATGAGATTGTGAAGAAAGCCGTCGATTGCGGACATTATGACATGATTCAGCTCGGGTATAACGTCTTTGACATCCAGGAATCAGAAAAAGAAATCCAGACCTATGACGATTACCTGGAAGCCTGCGGGATTCGGCGCCTTATCGCACTGGCCAAATCAAAAGATGTCGGAATCATCGCCATGAAAACCCTGAAAATCGGAGGAAGAAGGCAAAACCTTGAAAAATACAGGACAGGCACGACTTCGCTTTATCAAGCTATGCTCAAGTGGGTACTGGAAAACAGGGATATCTCCTCAGCCGTCATAGAAATGCTGACGTTTGAAGAACTGGAAGAAGACCTGGGAGTGATTGGAAAATCCCTCTCCGAGATAGAAAGACGAAACCTCTTCCGTTATGTCGTCGAAAATTCAAAAGACTACTGTCATATGTGCGGCCTCTGCCGAAAGAAATGCCCCTCCCGGATCGAAACAACATCCATCCTCCGTTATCTAGCCTACTATGAAGGCTATAACAAAACCAACATGGCCAAAGAGGCCTATTCCCGGTTGAAGCCAGCACAGACAGCTTCGGCATGCACAAACTGCGGTGAATGCGAAAAGGCCTGTCCCTATGGAGTCTCTGTAAGAGATAAAATAAGAGAAGCCCATTTTCTTCTGGGATAGCTGGACGCAACGCGATTCAGATAGACAAAATCCAGGAATAAAGCAGTCTTTTCAAGACAAAATCAATCTCCATATTTCCTGATAGAAGCATCCATTTAATTTGAATTTTAGAAGTGGATAAACTTCGCTGACTTTGTAAAAAAAAGGACCGTGCACCCTGCTCCGACCAAACTCTCCCTGCGTTATCCATGCAGTTAGCTCAGGCCAGGCTGACCTGCAGCACAAGAGGCCACTCTGCTACCGCTGCTACCTCCCGGTCCTGACGGAATTCACACAGAGCTCTTTGCGCAGGGCCCAAACCTTCAACACCACTTACACGGACACTGTCCAGACAGAGCATAGCCTCGACAGGGAATTCGACCCCACTGTAGCGGATGGTGGGCAACAGGGCACCGCTAGCTCCCCGTCTAGCACGGTCCGTCTTTTCTATTCTAGCTCCCCGTCTAGCACGGTCCGTCTTTTCTATTCCTTTAAGAACCACACTATTTCGAACTGTCTGTCTACGAATAAAAACGCCTCAATCAAACACTCTAAAAGAACAAGAAAAATCCTATCTCTATCGCTAATTTTTGTCAATGAGATATCAATGTATCAATGGAATCAGACCTCAGTCACTTCAATCATTTTAATTTAACCCACCTGCATTCAGGAGAGAATTTCGCTTTTTTCTATCTTGACTGGGCAGAATTATAAGCAGGCATATTCATCCTTCTTTACCGAACATGCTATCCCTCCACATTCTCCCTTTTCCTTCCTGAGCTGACGGATTTTCAATAACCTCTTTTTTCAAAAGAAAGCACCTGGATTTTTCTATTATGGTAGTTTTTTCTTGACAGAAAAAAATGCAGGTGATAGAAAAAATCTAGCTAAAATTAAGGAGGTTTACATGCTGGAAAATAGAAAAGGATTAAATCTATTCTCGCTTTTATTGGTTTTGTTCCTTCTGCCCTGTTTGCTTCACCCCCAGACTCCTCCAGAAGAATTTCTGGGGCACAAAGTTGGTGCAGACCGCAAGCTGGCTGATTACGAGCAGATACAGGCTTATTTTAAAAAGCTCGACCAGGAATCAGACAGGATCAAAGTCATGAATATCGGCACCTCAACTCTGAAAAAGCCGATAATCATGGCTGTTATCACCTCAAAAGAGAATATGGACAGACTGGACACTTACCGGGAAATCGTGAAAAAGCTCAGGGATCCGCGTGTGACGCCTCCTGAAGAAGCTAAAAAACTCGCCAAAGAAGGAAAAGCCATCGTGCTGATAACATGTAACATACATGCCACAGAAATCGCCGCCTCACAAATGGCCATGGAACTGGCCTATAAACTCGCAGCCGGAAAGACTCCGTATGATGCTGAGAAAGTCTTGAACGATGTGATCGTTCTACTTGTCCCGACCACAAATCCTGACGGGCAGCAGATGGTTACAGACTGGTACAGGAAATATGTGGGCACTAAATACGAAGGCGGCCGCATGCCCTGGCTTTATCACCACTATGCAGGGCATGACAACAACCGCGACTGGTTCATGTTTAACCTCCCCGAGACAAAAGCTGTGACTAAAGTCCTCTACCATGACTGGCTTCCTCAAATCCATATCGATGAACACCAGATGGGCTCGACCGGTGCCAGGCTCTTCATTCCACCTTTCATGAACCCGCCTATCCCCAATGTCCAGCCCTTGCTCTGGCGAGGTGTCAACCTCTGCGGCGCAAACATGGCCTATGATCTGCAAAAGAACGGATACAAAGGTGTTGTTAACGGAAGAAGCTACACAGCATGGTGGATCGGCGCCTGCGATGACACCTCCTGGCTCCACAACGTCATAGGATTACTCAGCGAGATGGCTTCTGTTCGAGTCGCCTCCCCTGTCCATATCGAACCCACAGAAGTTCCACAATCTTATTACGAAAAACGCCTGGAATTTCCAGACCCCTGGCCTGGAGGATGGTGGAGACTCAGAGATCTTGTGGATTACGAGCTCGTTCTCTCCATGAGTCTGATCAAAACAGCTCATCTTCACAGAGAAGATTTTTTGTATAACTTTTACAGTATGTACAAGAATTCAATCGAGAAAAGAGAAAAAGGCGAGCCTTTTGCATTCGTCATCCCTGGCAAGCAGCGTGACTATCCAACGGCATTGAGGATGCTGGATATCCTGATGTTCGGCGGAGTGGAAGTCCTTCAAGCCAAAGAGGAATTTATCGCTGATGGAAAAGTCTACCCGGCTGGCTCCTTTGTGGTCAGGATGTCTCAGCCCTACAAGCCCTATGCTCAAGCCCTTCTCGAAAAACAAAAGTATCCAGATATCCGGCAGTACCCCGGAGGACCTCCGGTTCCTCCGTATGACAATGCGGGTTGGACTCTTCCACTGCAAATGGGTGTGACATGCGACAGAGTTGAAAAGCCGTTTGAAGTCAGCACGGAAAAATTAGGAAAAACTCCCTACGCTTCATTTTCAGCGCTACCGGAAGGGTCCTCATCGGCCTACATCGTTCTGGACTGCCGAATGAACGCTTCCTACTCGATCGCTTTCTCGCTTCTCAATAATAAAGTCGAGATGTTTCGGTCAAAGGAAAAAATCAAAACAGAAAAATTTACTGCCGCACCAGGAAGTTTCATTGTCAAGAATACCACAGCTGTCCAGAAACTCCTCCCGGACTTACTGAAAAAATGGCATGGCCAGGCCTTCGGGCTCGATAGCATTTCAGACATTCCTGCTTCCCCTCTGAAGAATTCGAGAATCGGCCTCTATCAATCCTGGAGGTCAAACATGGACGAGGGATGGACGAGATGTGCCTTTGACGACCTGGGCGTCCCCTACACAACATTGCATAACAAAGACTTCAAACCCGTGAAAAAAGGCAAAAAAGAGGAAAAAATCGACTTGAAAGCGAAATATGATGTGATCGTTTTTGCCAGCGAAAGTGCAGATATCATAAAATCAGGAACATCCGGGCCTTCAGCACGCCGAGGCAGACCTTCTGCTCCCATGCCGGAGGAGTATGAGGGAGGGATCGGGAAAGAAGGAGTGGATGCCTTGAAGAGTTTTGTGGAAAAGGGAGGCATCCTCGTCACTCTCAACAGTGCGTGTGACCTCGCTTTCAGTGAATTCCAACCTCCAGCCAGTAATGCCCTGGAAGGAGTTTCTCGAACTCAGTTTTTCTGCCCGACATCTCTTTTAAAAATTGAAGTGGACAACACAACACCCATCGGCTACGGAATGCCCAAGGAAGCGGCAGCCATGTTCTCCAGCAGTCTGGCATTCAGGACTCGAACTCCTTCAGTAGAGTGGGACAGAAAAGTCGTGAGCAACTACGCTGAAGAAGATGTCCTCCTGAGCGGTTGGCTTCTGGGTGAAGATGTCATCGCTCGAAAGGCTGCTGTTGTGGATACGAAGTATAAAAATGGTCACATTATACTCATCGGTTTCCGCTGTCAGTTCCGCGCTCAATCCCATGGCACATACAAATTCCTGCTGAATTCCCTCCTCTACCCTGGAAACTAAATTAAAATAAATTAAAAGTTAAAAGGGGACAGGCCCCTTTTTTCAGGGACT
>SMTZ1_10007835_pt1 | contig 28564 bp, 26 predicted proteins | sample DeeMarSWOR136_30_FD_25667 | JGI IMG/M metagenome (IMG submission 25667)
TCCATCATACATCCTCTTCTACCTCCTTGCCTGGGAGGGCCTCACCACGCAGATTCGTTTCTCGTTCCTTCTCTCCCTCCAAAATCAGGGCATTCCCCACCAACTCATGAATTCCGGTGACATCTACCTCTGGAACCCAGTATTCCATAAGGGGTGGGAAGACAGCCCGATCAATGGCACAAATACAGGCGAGCATATTTACGCCATGTCTCTCATGGACGTACTTGGTGGCGTTGGCTCTGGGCAGACCGCCGCGCATCCTAAGTTCCATGTTTTCACCTGCATTCAAGCCAGCACCGCTGCCACAGCAGAAGGTCTGCTCCTTAATGGTGTTCTCCGGCATATCGTAAAAGTTGTTACACACATTTTTGATCACGTACCGAGGCTCCTCAAAAAATCCCATCCCCCGCGCAGGGTTACAGGAGTCATGGAAGGTAACCACGTGATTGTCGTTTCGGCTCTTGTCCAATTTCAGCTTACCGTGCTTGATGAGGTCCGCTGTGAATTCAACGATATGAACCATCTTCGTCGCCTTGGCATTCTCGAATTTGGTCCCGGTGATGGGTGAGACAGGTTCCTCAAGGAAATCGGGAGGCCCGTTCATGGTATCCATATACTGATTAATGACCCTCCACATGTGACCACACTCTCCGCCCAGGATCCATTTCACACCCAGGCGTTTCGCCTCCGCATACATTTTGGCGTTGAGCCTCTTCATCATCTCATGGGATGTGAAAAACCCAAAATTCCCACCCTCAGAGGCGTACGTGCTCCATGTAACGTCAAACCCCAGACGCTCTAGTAAACGTCCCAGGGTCTGCAAAGACGTCCCCAGAAGGGGTAATAAACAGGATCTCAGCTCCCTTCCTGTTCAAGCTGGGCTCCATCCTTACCCCCGTTACCTCTTCAATCTCGTCCACAAAAAAGTCGATCATATCCTTGTAGGCATGGGGCTGAATCCCCAGGTGATTCCCTGTCCTGTAACAGTTGGCGACAGGGGCACCGATCCAGTCCGTGTTCAAGCCAAGAAGATTGAGGAGTTCCCTCCCTACGATGGTGATTTCGGCGGTGTCAATGCCATAGGGACAAAAAAGGGAACAGCGACGGCACTCGGTGCACTGAAAGAAGTAGGACCACCACTCTCTGAGCACTTCATAGGTGAGTTCTCTTGCCCCCGCAAACATGCCCAAGATCTTGCCTGCCGTGGTGAATTCCTTTCGATAGACAGACCTCAGAAGCTCCGCCCTGAGGACCGGCATATTCTTGGGATCACCTCCCCCGATGAAAAAGTGGCATTTGTCAGCGCAGGCACCACATCTGACACAGATATCCATGAAGATCTTTAGAGACCGGAACCTATCAAGCCTCTCCCTCAAACCCTCCAGGACAATCTCTTTCCAGTTATCTGGCAGCTTCCAGTCCTCATCGAATGGCGACCATTCCCTTGGATTAGGGAAACCGACTACGTTGAGGTTCTTTGCAGCCACCCCATAACACGCGATGCCTTCCCTGATTTCGGCAGGGGTGTACATCCAGCCCTTCCATAGGGGAGGGCGATGATCAATCTTGGCCAATTCTTCTGATGTGGGAACGTCTGACATAAATAATTACTCCTTTTCTTTTTCCTCTTCTGTCCCAGCCTTTTCCTCTGCTGGGGCTTCAGCTTCTTCCTTTGCCGGGACTTCAGCTTCTTCTGGGACTTCAGGCATTTTCTCTACAGGTATCCCCGCTTCCACCATCTTGTCCCTGAACTCCTCCTCATATGCATCGTAAGTGTGCACTTTCACAGGATAATTCCAGGGATTGATGTGCCTGACCATGCGGCTGTTGTTGGACAGATTTCTCGTGGGGCTCAAAAAGATTCCCGCCATGTGTACAAGCTTGCTGAAGGGGAAATAGGCCACAAGCACGCTCACAAGAAAGAGGTGAATATAAAAAAGGACCCCAATGCCCTCAGGGGCCTTTGGATGAAAACTGACTAAGCTGAGGGTCAGTTCTTTCACGCTGATCACATCCACTTTGAGCAGATACCTCATCAGGATACCTGTCATGGCGATCCCCATGATCAGAAAGAGGGGAAAATAGTCGGCCGGAAGGGAGAGATATCGCATCTGGGACAAAAGAAGCCTTCTAAGGAAGAGAAGGGTTACGCCTCCCAAGAGTAGGAAACCGCTCAGCAACAGGGCAGGTAGCCCGAATCCCGAAAGAGGAACCACACCTGTTTGAAAGAAACTATCCATGTATTCCACGGCCTTCACGAAACCAGGTATGGGCTCAGTGAAAAACCTCATATGCCTTATCAGCACAACCAGAAAGGCATAGTGGAACATGAGGGCGAATAGCCAGAGCCATTTCTCCCATTCGTAACCAATCCTCGGTCCCTCTCTGAATTCCATCCTTGTGTTCCGGAAAAGGGAACGAAACGTCAGCACTTCAAATATCATTCGTCCGATCACGCCAATGGTATTTGAGGGATTATCCAGTCTATTCTGCTTCACCCAGGGCAAGCTTTTCTGCTGACCGCCCGTTGTGGGGATGCGAAATGGGACTGGCGAGCGCGCCCAACCAATAACACGATAGATGATTCCCACAAAAAACGTGAGAAAGGCCAGATAAGGGATGATGATGCCAAAAAGGACTTTCAAATCCCATACCCAGATCCCAACCCAAGGGATCAAAACGAGGACCGTGACGACGAACCCGGAAACTATGATGCTTACGATGAAATTCATAAACTCTTACCTCGTCAATTTAGCGTTTCAGAACTTGGAGGCCTCACCAAAGCTAACCCTTATTTTCCACTTCTGTAGTTCCTGCAATATTCCTCGAATAGAGGAAGATGGGCAATTTATGCATCCATGACGCATCGATCCCTTGTCCATCCTTCACATATTCCAATGGGGGCGAACCCCTATGAGTTGTTACCCTGTTTTAGGCCTGGTTCCCATTCCGGGATCTCCGCTATGAGACCCGCTCTCTGGAGGAGCCTGGATACTTGACTCTTGGCTTCTTTTGCCCTGATCTCATAAATCTTTTCGCGGCGCTTCATATAGACATCAAAGGCTATAAGTGCCAATTCATCAATCTTGGATTCAAAAGCCCACAACTCAGCAGAGAGTTGGTTTTCTCGAATCTCCTTTTCCAATACGCCTCTGATGACGTTCTTGAGCAGGAAAACGAAGAATATGGCCTGAGAGGGAGAGAAATCCTGAACGGCCCTGATTCTAATGATGCCGTCAAGAAATGGAGAGACCCTTTTGCGATCTAACCCTTGAAGGAGTTCCTTGTAAATGTTCTCTAGCTCTCTGGAAATCGTGTGACGTACTGGATTGGCGAAGCGGTCCTTCTGTTTCTTCAAGAACCTTTGGGTATCGGCGGGATAGGTTTCCAGAGTGGACTTCAACCATCTGTCCACTATGGCGGAGCTTTTTTCTGATAGGAGGTTTTCCAGTTTCATCGACAGCACAAGGTGTGAAGATGCCTAAAATTAGACCCTTATAGCTCAGGAGCTCGCCCTTGATTTGGGGGCGGAATATAGACAAATTGTGATAGTGTGTCAAGAAAAAACGCTGTTTCGTTTACCATAGGTGATTAAAATTTTGTTGTAAATTGCCTAAATTAGTTTTCTGTGAATTTTTTCTCAAAACCGATTATCTGAAACGCGCGGCCCTTTCATGTCTCGAAACGCACCTTCCATCCATCCTACACGGACATTTTCCCTATGATCGAATTTGGGGACAAAGGGCTTGATATCCAACAGGGGTGTCCCATCCAGCATATCTACTTCAGCCAGATAGAGGACGCCTCCTTCCCTCTTATCTAGACGAACGACTGAGAATCCAATGGGATTTGGCCTCCTCGGGGCCCGAATCGAAAAAACCCCGTGAAGCTTGTCTTCCATGTAGGGCCTGCAGATTAGATCGTAGCCTTCCGATCGATGAAAGACGTAGAGCAGAATCAGGTGTGAAAAGCCTTCAATATCCTTAAGCCCCGATTCGTATTGTTCAAAAATCTCCGCCCTTCCTTTTGACTCGGGATCAAAGATACCCTGGATGGGCACCCCACTTTTTGATTTATGGGGCGTTTTGAGGATTCCTATCGCTTTGAATTTGAATTGCATCCTATTTTTCAGATGAGCCAAAACTGGCTTTCAAGAATTCTCGATTCAAGCGGGCGATATTTGTGATTGAGATCTCCTTTGGACATTGGACTTCACACTCGGTATGGTTGGTGCAGTTGCCAAAGCCTAGCTCATCCATTTTTCTTAACATGGCCAATGCCCGTTTTGCGGCTTCAGGCTTTCCTTGAGGTAAAAGGGCTAGATGAGAGATCTTTGCCCCCACAAAAAGCATGGCAGAGGCATTGGGGCAGGCTGCCACACAAGCCCCGCATCCAATGCATTCCGCAGCATCCATGGCCAACTCTGACCTCTCCGGGGATATGGGGATAGTATTCGCCTCTGGAGCCTGTCCTGTACTTACGGACACATACCCACCTACCTGGATGATTTGGTCAAAAGCACTGCGATCCACAGCCAGATCTTTGATTAGGCCGAATGGACGGGCACGCCAGGGTTCGATAACGAGGGTGTCTCCGTTCTTGAAATGCCTCATATGGAGTTGGCAGAGGGTTGTTCCAGGTTCCGGGCCATGAGCGATACCATTGACCATTGTCCCACACATCCCACATATGCCTTCCCGGCAGTCATGGTCAAAAGCGATGGGATCTTTTCCCTCCAAGGTAAGCTGCTCATTGACCACGTCCAGCATCTCTAAGAAGGACATGTCTGTGGAGATCTCTTTTGCCTCATAGGTCTCAAGATGTCCTTTGTCATCAGGTCCCCTCTGGCGCCAAACCTTAAGTGTTAAGTTGATCTTCTCACTCATTTGTAGCTCCTCTTAGTCAGTTCCACATATTCAAGCACCAACGGCTCTTTGTGAAGTATCGGCTCTCTTCCAACCCCATTAAAGGCCCACGCGGACACATAGCAGCAATTCTCGTCATCCCTTAGGGCTTCATGATCCTCAGTCTGAAAGGCTTCTCTGAAATGGCAGCCACAGGACTCTTGCCGAGACAGGGCATCCTCTACGAGCAATTCGGCAAACTCGAGAAAATCGGCCACACGACCCGCTCTTTCCAGGGTCTGATTAAATTCCCCGGGTGAACCTGGGACGGTCACATTTTCCCAGAACTCTTCTCTAAGTTCAGGAATCATTTGCTTTGCCTTGAGCATCCCCGTTTCATTCCTGGCCATACCGCAATATTCCCAGAGAATATGCCCCAACGCTCTGTGGAAATCATCCACGGTCCTCCTTCCCTTGATGGACAGCAATTTGTCAATGATTTCGGCCAACATCTTTTTCGACTCTTCAAATCCAGAGTGACTCTCGTCCACTTCAGGCAGGGGCGTGCCTGCCAGGTAGCTTCCAATGGTATAAGGAATGATGAAATAACCATCTGCCAGACCCTGCATTAAAGCACTGGCACCGAGTCGGTTGGCCCCATGATCTGAAAAATTGGCCTCTCCCAGGACGAAGAGCCCTGGGATGGTGCTCATCAAATTGTAATCCACCCACAACCCGCCCATGGCGTAATGGACAGCAGGATAGATCATCATCGGTGCTTCGTAAGGATCCTGAGCGGTGATCCTTTCGTACATCTGAAAAAGATTTCCATACTTTTTTCTGACCACCTCCTCCCCGTCCCTCTTGATCGCATCTCTAAAATCCAAATAGACGGCATATCCCGTTGGTCCAACGCCTTTCCCTTGATCACACTGTTCTTTTGCACTGCGAGAGGCGAGATCGCGTGGGGTCAAGTTTCCATAACTCGGATACTTTCGCTCCAAGTAATAGTCCCTTTCCGATTCAGGAATCTCATTAGGTGGCCGCTTATCCCCTGGTTCTTTAGGGACCCACACACGCCCGTCGTTCCTCAGGCTTTCACTCATAAGGGTCAGTTTGGACTGATAGGTTCCGTGGACTGGAATACAAGTGGGGTGGATCTGAACAAATGAGGGGTTCGCAAGAAACGCACCTTTCTTATGAGCCCGCCAAATTGCAGTCACATTGGAACTCATAGCATAGGTGGAAAGGTAATAGGCATTTCCATACCCGCCCGTGGCCAGAACCACTGCATGGGCCGCATGACTTTCCATCTGCCCAGTGATCAGGTTGCGGGTAACAATCCCGCGGGCGTGTCCGTTTACGATCACCAAATCCAGCATTTCACGGCGTGGGAACATATGAACATGACCTGCATTGACCTGACGCATTAGTGCACTGTAGGCCCCAAGTAGAAGTTGCTGCCCTGTCTGGCCTCGCGCATAAAAGGTCCGCGAGACCTGGGCCCCCCCGAAAGAGCGGTTCGCTAACAGGCCTCCATATTCCCTGGCAAAGGGGACCCCCTGGGCCACGCATTGATCTATAATGTTGTTACTGATTTGGGCCAGGCGATAAACATTGGCTTCCCGCGAGCGGAAATCGCCCCCTTTGATCGTGTCGTGAAACAGTCGCCAGATGCTATCCCCATCACCCGGATAGTTCTTGGCTGCATTGATTCCTCCCTGTGCACCAATGCTATGGGCACGGCGTGGGCTGTCTTGAATGCAGAAGGTCTTCACATTGTAACCGAGCTCTGCCAGCGTGGCCGAGGCCGAGGCACCCGCAAGACCAGTGCCCACCACAATGATATCAAACTTCCTCCTGTTCGCAGGGGCAACCAGTTTCAATTCAAAGCGATGTCTGTCCCATTTTGTCTCTAGCGGTCCAATTGGAACCTTGGAATCAAGTTGCATAATGTATCCCCTCTAAGTGCTTAAGAACATAAATAGGGGTAGAGAGGCAAAAACCACCCCGACAATTAGGCTGAATATCAGACTTATCCCCTTAATAAAAGGCATGTACTTTGGGTGATTGGCGCCGATGGTCTGAAAGGCACTCCAGAAGCCATGTTTTATATGAAAAAAAGCAACCACCATGGAGAAGATGTAGAAAATCACATAGGCAGGCTTAGAAAATACACCGGCCACAATCTGGTAAATGCCCTGGTCCGTCTTTTCCACAAAATGAAATGTGAACAAATGAATGATGACAAAGACGAGGAGGTAGAGTCCCGTATACGGCATGATTCTGGAGCTTATGGTTTGCCCGCCTGCACCCTTTTTCATCGCATACCCCACCGGTCTTGCCCTCAGATTCTCGAAATATAGGAGGGCTGCGAAAAAGATGTGAATCAATGCACAGACTAAAAGCCCCACCTCTACGGCGTTGACCAGAAGACCGAGTGAGTGAAGGCGCTCAGAATAGCCATTGAATGCATCCTTTCCGCCATAAATCATCAGATTTCCGATTAGATGAAACGCCAGGAATGAGCAGAAGATCAGACCCGTGATGGCCATAAGCAGCTTCTTCCCAATAGAGGAAGTCACAGTACGAATAAACCAGATCATCTTTGCCTCCCCTCTCTAGATCATCTCCGCTTTCATGGATTCCTAACAAAGTGTGTCTTTAATTTCAAGCAGCAAAAAGAATGTCATGTTAGGGGCATCTTTGGCCCCTTGTGTGGATCGTCTGCCCAGGGCTTGGCATGTTATCCTGATACCAACCGTCGACACGCTAAAGATGGAATCTCTCATAGGGCTCATACCCCCCTCATCGATAGAGAATCTGTCTGCCCCACCCCTTTGAAACTGACTCGAAAACCCAGCTTTACCCGCGGCTCTTCAGATAGGGTTGCAACTCATCGTACTGAAAGGCTTCTTCTATTTCCCTCAGAGTCTCTGCCTTTCTCCGCTTTCGGTGTCTGATCAAGTATCCGATGTCCTGGAGGATGGCATAGTACGCGGGCACCATGGATAGGATGAGCAGTGTGGCAAAGCCAAGACCCCACATGATAGCCGTGGCAAGGGGGGCCCAAAACGGTGATTTGCCTCCCAGGCCAAAGGCCATGGGGGCCAGTCCAAAGATGGTGGTGAGGGAGGTAAGAATGATGGGGCGCATCCGCACATGGCACCCCTTTACTATGGCCAAATAGAGCGCCTTTGGACTCTCTTTCCAATAGCGGTTAATAAAATCGATCAGCACAAGGGAATCGTTCACCACAATCCCTGTGAGGGTCAAAAGCCCAATGAGGGTCACAAAGGTGAGGGGATTGTTGCTGACCAGCAGACCGACGAAGACCCCGAGCGTTACAAAGGGAATGGTGATCATAATGATCAGGGGCTGGGTAAAGGAGTTGAACTGCAGCGCGAGAATGAAGAATATCATCAAGAGGGCCAAAATCGCCGCCCTTTGAAGTTCCTTAAGGGACGTATTGGTCTCTTCTTGCAGGCCGCCTGCGATCATCCGCGCTCCGGGGTAGTTCGCTTTTATGGACTTAAAATATTCTTCAGCGATTTTGTTGGCTTTCACCGCTGTCATCCGTTCTCCGCTGAAGTTATACAGGATCTTTGCGAAACCTTTTTTTTCATCCTGGATGCTCCTGATATTCGCCGTCAAGCGCACTGTCGGTGTCCCCTTGTAGTGGTAAATGTTGTGGAATCCCGGCTTCATGCGAATATGAGCCACTTCCTTCAGGGGGACCATGCCAATGCCAGGGACGGCGACCTTTAGGTTCATCAGATCATCATAGTCTTGCCGGTATTCGGGCAGGTACTTCAACTTGATCTCCTGCTCCTCATCGCCTTGATTGTAGGTAGCCACCTCCAGTCCGTGAAAGGCTGCCTGTACGGCCATCACAAGATACGCCTGATCTATTCCCAGTTTTTTCGCCTTTGCCTCATCCACGGTGATTTCCATGAACTGCTTCTGTCTCGAAAAATCATCCTGTATATCTACGATTCCTTTGTGCTTCGACAGCTCTTTTTGTATAAGGCGAGAGACTTGAGCAGATGTCTCCCAGCTCGCTGACTGTATCTTTAGATCCACATCCGCCCCAACAGGGGGCCCCTCCAAGAGTCTTTCAAGGGTGAAGGCTGTGGCTCCATGGGATGTGAGCAGATGACCCACCTCATCTCTTATCCCTTCCATAAGTTCCACAACACTGTGATCTCTTTCCCCTTTGTCCTTGAGGATGACGTTGAGCTGACCGTAGTGGGTGCCCAGCACAGGCTCATAATTGACCTCCTTAAAGCCCGCTATAGCGATAGGCGCTTCCAGTTCATCCCCTATGCGCTCTTTCACAAGATCGCTCAAGGCCTTTAGTATGTCACTGGACCGCTGTAACGTGGAACCTATGGGCAGATCAAAATTGATGTTGAAGCGGGGAAAGGCATCCGTTTTGGGAAACATCTCGAATTCGGTCATAAAATAGAGGAAGAAGACGAGGATGGTGGAAAAGACAATAACCACCACCGATAGATAACGGTGTCTGAGAATTATTCTCAAATAGGGATAATAGATCTTTCTCAGGGGTGTGAATACATCGATACGTTTGTTTGAAACGGCTTTCTTTAGGGCCTTTTTTGGTGTCAATTCCACCACGTGCGAGGGAAGCATGAAAAAGACCTCAAAAAGAGACCCGGCCAGGACAAAGAGGACAACCTTTGGCAGGATTTCAAGGTACCTCCCAATAACGCCACCAATCATAAAGAGTAGGGGGAAAAAGGCAGCCATGTTGGTTGAAACCGAGGCAAGGACAGGGGCGAGGACCTCCCGGCTTCCTTCGAAGGTCGCCTCAACAACGTGCACGCCTTTTTCAATGTATCGAAAAATATTTTCGAGGACTACGATAGCGTCATCCACCACAACGCCCAGTACGAGGATGAGCCCAAAAAGGGTCACACCATCAATGGAAAGGCCAAAAATCTTCATGAGTATGAAGGTGAGCAGAAATGCGACCGGGATGCCAATGGAGGCATAGATGGCATTTCGTACACCCATGGAGAGCCAGAGGATCAAGAAAACAGCGATGATTCCCAGGCCGGCATTGGTCTGGAGTTCTCTGATCCTCTGTTTGGTAACCTTTGCCTGGTCAAAGTAGAGAGTGGATTGAAGGCCTGGAAACTGAGCCTCAATATCTTGCAACTGGGCCTTCACGTCATCCACAATTTGTATCATATTGGTGTTTCTCTTTCGTTTTACGGCCAGGACGAGTGCGTTCTTGTTATCTATATATGTGAGAATACGGGCCTTCTCTAAGGTGGGAGTCACTGTGGCGATGTCGCTTAGATAAACCGTCCCCCCATTCACACTCTTGAGGGCCAAGCCCGAGATCTCTTCTGGCTCGTCCGGTTCCCCGAGCATTCTGATAGCCGTCTCATGTGGACCCATTTCCACGCTCCCGCCCGGAAGGTTTCTTGCACGATTGGCTATGGCCCGTGCCACTTCTTGGGTCCCAATTCCGTATGTGGCCATCCGGTGGGGATTGAGTTCCACCCAGATCTCTTTTTCCCTCTTTCCGTGGATCTCCACCTCGGATACTCCATTAATATTCTCTAACATATCTGCAACGTCATCCGCGATATCCTGGAGCTGCATCATGGGAAGACTACCAGAGAGGCCAACCATGCAGACGGGAAACAGGGCTATATCAATTTCCAAGACCCTCGGGACCTTTGCCTCTACAGGGAGGTCGTCCACCCGGTCCACCGCATTTCGCACTTCCTGCATCCCCTGGTCGATCTCATGTTCTGAAAGATAGGTCTGAAAATAGACGTGAATTCTTGAGGTGCTTTCAAAGGACTTGGATTCGTAGCGCCGTATTTCGGAAATTCCCTTGAGCTCATCCTCGATCTTGTTTGTCACCAGCTTCTCCATCTCTTCTGGAGAAAAGCCTTCGGCTATGGTAATAATCAGGCCCTCCCCAATGGTGAGATCTGGATCCAGGTAGCGCGGCATGGAGCGATAGGAGTAGATACCCAAAACCACGATCAAGATCAGGGCCATACGGACCACCACGGGTCTGCTTATGCCAAATCGGGTGAGAAACATATTGGATTACAGAAGAAGTGAGCTAAAGTGACCAGAGTGACCTGCCCACCAGTGCCTCCCTGCGAAGAATATCTTGGCCAGTTTAAGCAATCAGAACCAGCCAAACGGATAGGCGTACTCCCAAATGGCTATGGCAGGCGGGACTAAAGTGTCTAAACTTAATTGTGAAAACGCCCCTGAGCCCACATAAAAATCTAAATCTAGGTATTTTAGGCACTTTTGTTCCATTTAGTCACTTGAGTACGCGACTGCGTCTTCCGTTTTCAATCCTGCTGGATTGGTAATGACCAACTCATCATCATTAATGCCAGAGAGGATCTCCACCCTCCCTTCATAGTAGGAACCCAATGTGACCTTCCTGAACAGAGCCTTTCCATCTTCCACCACAAACAATCCTATTTGGCCATTTTCCTCCGAAAGCCAGGCCGATGGTATTTTGATGGATTTCCCCTGGCTGACAATGGGGAACTCCACCCGCACCGTCATCCCGTCAGCCATGCGAGAATCGGGCATATCCACCAAAAGTTCAATGGGAAAGGAACGTGTGGCAGGGTCTGCGGTGGGTGAGACAAAATTCAATCGACAGGCAAATTCTTCACCAGGATAGGCATCAATGGTAAAGGGGAATTGTTCATCCCTGTCCAAGAGGGGGAGATCCCTCTCAGCCAGGGATAGTTTTATTTTCATTTTCCTATTATCCACCACCTGGGTGATGACGGTTCCCGGCCCCACAACCTCGCCTTCCTCCACCTGGCGAAAGGCGATGATGCCGTCGGATGGGGCATTCAGCCTGGACTTTCTCATTCGGTCCTTGGCGAGGCCCAGCGCTGCCTCCGCTTGCTTCAAGGCTGCTCGTGCCTCCTCTCTTTCTTCCACACGAGGCCCCTTTTTTGCAAGCTCCAACTGCTGCTTAGCCGATTCCAAATTGGCCCGTGCTGTGTCCACTGCCCGTTTGGCCGCATCATAGTCACTGTTGGATACGGCCTTGTATCCATGAAGATCCTCCATCCTCTCAAAATTCCTGTCAGCTTCCATAAGCGCCGCCCTTGCCTCTTCCACACGAGCCCTCGCTATGCGGATCTCCTCCGGCCTGCTCCCCCGTTCCGTTTTCTTGAGACGACTTCTGGCCATTTCCAGTGCAGCTTCTGCTTGCTGAACCTCAATGAGGATACTGCTTGTGCCGATCTCGGCAAGAAGTTGGCCCTCTTTCACCCTATCGCCTCTCTCGAAGAGCAACTTCTCAATGGAACCCCCTATCTCGGTGGCCACTTTCACTTTGAGATTTGCGGAGAGTTCCCCCACATAACGGACATTGCTTTGCAACGGCACCGCTTTGACCGCGCTGACCTTCACCCGCTTGATCTTTTGTGAGGCCTTCACGGACTTGGGATTGTTTTCACCTTTCTCAGCCCCACATCCCAAGCAGAGAAGAAGATAGATAAGAGCCGTCAACGTCATGACAACGCTCATGGATATCGGTCGAGTCTCTTTCACCTTGATTTCAGTATGGCCCTGCATTTGTTGCGCTATGCCTGATTTTCCCCAAATAATTTATCATATCAATTTATAGGCATTTATCAAACGTTTTAACCCTTCCCAGATCCACCGCCTCATTTGGCCATCAGGGCATTTTTACGCCTCTCGGCTCGTCCAATCACGATGAGCTCAAATCCTCAGCCCTTCTCACCTCTTGAACAAACCTTTTCACCCTCTCAAAATCCTTCTCAAATCGTATCGGATTGCCCTTTTTGTCCCGTTTATTGGTCTGCGTGCAGCTATCCGCACCTGCCGGGCCCACAAACATAAGGCCTTCATAAACGTTGTCCGGGGAAAGGCCCCCCGCGAGGATAACGGGTATCTTGGATTGAAGGACCAATTCTCTGGCCCTTTTCCAATCACATGGCCTCCCTGTTATGCCTATAAAGCCTTCCACAGGCGCCTCTTCCAGCCATGTATCGGTGAGGAAGATGTCGCTCACCGGCTCCATTCTCTCGGCGATCTTCAGGGTGGGGTACTCTGGCGCTGCATCCTCCACGGGCACGGGTATGGAACGAATGATCCCCACCTCGGGAAACCTCTCCTTCAGGCGCATCTGTAAACCGATATATTTGTCCAGATCCATTTCCCTACCATGGTTGTCTGTGAGGCTCTCACAAAAGTGAATATAGTCAGGTCGGTAATAGTCCAGTACCCTGTACAAGGTATCCACTTCCTGAAAGAGAGAGATGAGACTGTTTTTCACCCGGGTGCCTCGCGATACACTGAAGGTCTCCTTTAAAATGGGCTGTCTCCATGCCATCTCAGATAGGAGCACACTGCCCACATGATCCACTCCCGCCTGGATGCATTGCTCCGCTTCCGCGGGTGTCTGGATTTCATAAATTTGAGCGATCATGTGCCAGTCTCCCTATTCGCCAAAGCGTGCTCACCCCTAGCAAAATTTCTTGCCCTCTGTCTATGCTCTCTCTGTCAAAAAGGATGATGACCTAACATTTACCCAATCTTACATAATTTTTTTGCAAAGGACACACTTATATGGTAAATAACGGGGAAAATCCCTGGCCTGTTCAGGGTTACTGGGCCGGTGCAGTGGGAACATTTAAAATGGGTAAGAGAAACAAGTGGGAAGATCACTATACGCGCCGGGCTAGGGATGAAAAATGGGTCGCCAGATCCGTTTACAAACTTGAAGAAATAGACAAAAGATTCGGGTTAATTGCGCGTGGCCACCGCCTCCTTGATCTGGGTTGTTACCCGGGTTCATGGTCTCAATATAGTCTAGAAAAGGTGGGACCCAGGGGAGAAGTGGTCGGCGTGGACCTGAGGGAGCCTGAACGCTTTTCAGCCCCCAATTTTAGATTCATAAAGGCAGATGTGATCACTCTGGACATCGAATGGCTCATCCAAGAGATCGGGGTTAGAGATACTGTCATCAGTGACTTGGCTCCACAAACCACGGGTATCAAAGTGGCCGATACGAGCCGTTCCGTTGGACTGGCCAAAAAGGCCTTTGAAATATCTTTGGCCCTCCTAAAAGAGAAGGGGCATTTCCTGTCAAAAGTATTTGAGGGAGAGGACTTGAAGGCATTGGGAAATGAGGTGAAAAAACGTTTTGATCAAATGCGCCTTATTCGGCCTTCAGCCGTGCGTAAAGGAAGCAAAGAGATTTATTTGGTTGTGCCCACTCAACAAATTGACGACTCAACCACTTAACGAACTCAGGAGGAGAACCCATGTCTGGTCATTCAAAATGGGCTTCAATCAGGCACAAGAAGAGCGCTGTTGACGCCAAAAGGGGCAAAATATTTTCAAGGCAAAGCGCAGAACATGCCTAAAGATAACATAGCCAGAGCGATCAAGAAGGGCACAGGAGAGCTGGCGGGAACCTCTTATGAAGAATATAATTACGAGGCATATGGCCCGGGAGGTGTGGCCTTGATGATGAATTGCCTCACAGACAACAAGAACAGGACAATAGCTGACATCAAGCACATCTTTGAACGCCATGGCGGAAATCTGGGAGAACCAGGTTGTGTATCCTGGATATTTGAGAAGAAAGGACTGTTTGTTTTTGAAAAAAGCAGTGTGGAGGAAGAAAAACTCCTGGATTTAGCACTCGAGGCAGGAGCGGAAGATATCAAAGAGAGTGAAACCCAGTTGGAGGTCTTAACAGACCCGGGAGACTTTGAGTCCATTAAGAAGGCTTTTGATGATGAGGGCCTGAGCTACGGTCTCGCAGAGATCAGCATGATTCCCCAAAACACGGTTAAGCTCGATGGCAGAGATGCAGAACGGGTATTGAGCCTGTTGGAAGCCTTAGAGGAAAACGACGATATCAGCCATGTGTATGCCAATTTCGATATCCCAGATGAAGTCATGGAGGCTTTATCCTGATGCTTGTGTTGGGGGTCGATCCCGGCTCTCTCGTGACGGGTTACGGCCTGGTAGAGAAAAAAAACAATCAACTCACTTGCATCCACTCGGGCACGATTAGCTCATCCAGCAACACGCCTTTTTATGTGAGAATCTACAAAATCTTCCAGTCCATGGTGGAGATTATGAACCAATATTCTCCCAAAGAGATGGCCATAGAGGACGTATTTGTTGCCAAGAACGTGAAAAGTTCTCTGAAAATTGGTCATGCAAGAGGGGCTGTTTTGATTGCAGCTGTTCAGTGTGGCGTCAAGATTTTTGAATATTCACCCCTGGAGATAAAGAAATCAGTCGTGGGTTATGGCAGGGCCAGCAAGGAGCAGGTTCGTGATATGGCACGAGTTATCCTCAAGCTGAAAAGCAAGCCGGTTCTGGATACTTCCGACGCCCTCGCCGCAGCCATTTGTCACCTCAATTGGACGAGATTTGACGGAAAAGAATGAATGAGAAAGCCCAAAGTGATTTAAAGTGCTTAGAAATACCTTCTTCAGACAACTGTAGGCACTTTAACTCACTTTAGGCACTTTAGGCACTTTGAATATGATCGCTCATCTAAGCGGCGTTTTACGACAGAAATCGACCCAGTCTGTGATTATCGACAACGCTGGCATTGGCTATGAAGTCTTTGTCCCCCTTTCCACCTTCTATGCCCTGCCGGACAGAAATGAAGGGGTAGACCTCCATATCTACACCCATGTGAGAGAGGATGCCCTTATCCTTTTTGGCTTTAAGACCCTGCTTGAAAAAGACATTTTCTCGATGTTGATATCTGTCACAGGAATAGGCCCAAAGTTGGCCATTAACATCCTCTCCGGGATTGGCCCGGACGATTTGCTGGAGGCCATGGCGCACGGGGATGCATTGAGATTGCGGTCTATTCCGGGCGTGGGGAAAAAAATGGCTGAAAGAATCGCCCTTGAGCTGAGGGAGAAAGCCTTGGGCGTGCGGGGAGATTTAGAGGCTCCACCCGCTAAAATTGTCACCGACGAGGATAAAAAGGTGTTTGATGACGCCCTTTCGGCCCTGCTGAATCTGGGTTATCCGGCAAAATCGGCCAAAAGGGTTGTAGAGAAAGCACTGAATAGTGCACAAGATGTGAGTTTGGAAAACCTAATCAAGGAGGCCCTAAGACTCCTTGCGGGGTAGCCCTGCTAAGCTAGTCAGGGGTCAGTGTTTCGTGGTCAGTTGAAAAAAGAATAGCAACGGACAACCCACAACAAGCGATCGACAACTTATGAAAGACAGCGTAATAGACCCAAAACCTGAACCCGATGAGATTCCAGCAGAAGTAAGCTTGAGGCCCAGGAGTCTGGATGAATACGTGGGCCAGGAAGAGCTGAAACGAAACCTCAGGGTATTTATTGAGGCGGCCAGGGGCCGTGCTGACGCCTTAGATCACGTCCTTTTTCACGGCAGTCCGGGATTGGGTAAAACCTCCCTGGCTCACATTATCGCCAATGAGCTGGAGGTGAATATCAAGGGGACCTCGGGTCCTGTGCTGGAGAGAGCCGGTGATCTGGCCGCCATCCTCACCAGCCTTCAGCCCAGGGACGTCCTTTTCATTGATGAGGTCCATCGTCTCAACCGCGTGGTAGAAGAGGTCCTATATCCAGCCATGGAGGATTTTCAACTGGATATTATCATTGGTCAGGGTCCTTCGGCCCGGACCATGAAGATCCCTCTCCCGCCATTCACTCTGGTGGGTGCGACGACGAGGGCTGGTCTTTTGACACCACCCCTTAGAGAGCGTTTTGGGGTCATTTTGAGGGTCGATTTCTACCAACCACAAGATCTGGAGAAGATTATCGTGCGCTCCGCGGAGCTGTTGGAAATCCCCATCAATGATAAAGGCGCCCATGAGATCGCCAAGAGAGCAAGGGGAACACCAAGGGTCGCCAACAGAATCCTCAGAAGGGTTCGAGATTACGCCCAGGTTGAAGCCGATGGCGTTATTACTCGCGATGTGGCCGTGCAGGCCTTGGATATGTTGAATGTGGATGAACAGGGCCTGGACAAAATGGACCGCCACATCATGTTGACCATTATAGAAAAATTCAATGGGGGCCCTATCGGTCTGGATACCCTTTCAACCGCGGTCTGTGAGGAGAAGGACACCCTCGAGGATGTCTACGAACCCTTTCTGATACAGAGAGGGTACATAAAGCGAACTCCCAGAGGAAGAGTGGCTACAAAACGGGCCTATCAGCACTTCGGTCTCAAGATGGGAGATGATGTGGAATCTGTTCAGAAAAAATTGTTTTGAATCCAAACACTTAACTAATTATCTGAAAAACTCTCCATGCCATCCCTCATCTGATCTTTCTCTCTGCCCATCCCTATGACCCCTGACGCGTCCAAGGGGATTGAATTTTCGATAATTGCCAGAGGAAGTTGACAATTAGCGGGGTTTTCTTTAGTTTCCCAACCGGATAGCATAAAAGCGGAGGTGAGATTATTTCCGATTTCTCCCAAAATCGCGTCCAGCTGACCACATTCCACATACTCAAACAGGACCGGAAGCATCTGAAAAACCAGCTCCGGCTCCATTCAAAGTGGAAGAAGACGGTATTGATTATTCCATTGCTCGCCAGCGAGTACACGGACAAAAATAATCTTCCCGTGTTTGAGAATATACTGAGACAATTGAAGATGACCAACTACCTTTCTCAGATCATCTTCGGCCTGGACAAAGCCTCTGAAGAAGAGGCATTCATGTTGCGGGATCTTCTTGAGACGCACGGAATCAGAAATCACCTGATTCAGTGGAACGATGGACCGGGCTTTAGTCACATTTACGATCAGCTGAACGAGGCTGGATTTAACATCCAAGAACCTGGTAAAGGCAAGAACATGTTCCTTGGCTTTGGCATCGCCATCGCTCTGGGCGCAGAATCTGTGGGTCTCATCGACGCGGATATCAGGACATTTAAACGGGTACATTTGGACCGCCTTTTTTACCCTGTAGTCGCTTTGGGCTATGATTTCTCAAAGGCCTACTACGCCCGCATCAAAGAGAGGGCCCTTTATGGCAGGGTCAAAAGGCTTCTCCTTGATCCCCTCCTCCTTGCGCTCAAAAGGAAGTTCACTGAGAGCAGAGAAGAAAAGATGTTGCGCCTGATCGATTTCTTGCTTGGGTTTCATTACCAGCTCTCTGGTGAGGTGGCCTTTCATGTGGACCTGTTGAAAAAGATGCGATTTGCAACCAACTGGGGTGTTGAGATATTTACTTTGATAGAGGTCTATCGAAAGGCCTCTGCTCCGGCTCAGGTCATGTTTTCTGAGGCGCCCTTCGACCACAAGCACCAAGAGGTCTCAGAACAGGACAAAGGCAAGGGGCTCAATCGTATGGCTGTGGACATCGTAACCACCCTCATGAATGCCCTGGTCATAGAAGAAGGGTTAGAAATCTCAGAAACCTTTTTCAGAGACCTCACCATTACTTATCAGGGTGTGGCCGAAGAGCAGATCAAGAAATATTCCGACGACGCCAGTTTCAGCAACCTGAACTATGACAGGGAGGGTGAAGAAAACCTCGTCAGAAATGTCCTCCGAAATTCTATCCTCCGTGCCGGGGAGTTGCTCACCTCCCCTTACAGAATGACAGAGAGGTTCTTACGGTTTGTCAACTCCTATCCCGAGTTCAAGCCATTCTTGGAAAATGGCCTTGCTGACGCCATCTTGTCTGTGGAGAACAAGATAGAACAAAGTGTTTTTGAGACACCCACAACGGTGTCCTGGGAGCGGGTCTCCAATAAGCTACCTCGAATCTTTTATGATTTAATTGAAGTGGTTGAGAATGAAAAGAGGCGTTTCTCCTAAAACCCTTGGCCCCTTTGTTGTGGTATTTACTGACCTGGATGGGACACTGTTGGATCACCAGACTTATGAGTGGGAAGAGGCGAAACCTGCTTTGAATCGTTGCAAGGCGCTCCAAGTGCCTCTCATTCTGGTCTCCAGCAAGACCAGAGCAGAGATGGACGTTCTTCGACATGAATTGGGATTGATCTCTCCGTTTATCTCTGAAAATGGGGGTGGAATTTTTTTCCCTGAAGAGGGATCTGACCCTGTTCCCCCTGATACCGTTCGGTTTGCCCTACCATTCGTTGGTCAAGGCGCTTCAAGAGATCCGAGATGCACTGGGGTGGAAGATTCGAGGCTTCTCGGACATGTCCCTGGAAGAGATTTCTGATCTCACGGGCCTGGATTTGGAGTCCTCCCGTCTAGCATCCTTAAGGGAGTATGATGAACCTTTCATCCTTGTGGAAGAGGTGGAAAGAGATCCTCATGCCCTCAATGAGGCTGCTAAGCAAAGAGGTCTCAACGTCACCCGTGGGGGACGTTTCTATCACCTTCACGGAAAAAACGACAAGGGCGTAGCTATTGATAAGCTTGTGGCGTGGTACGTCCAACATCATGCTCATGTTGTGACGATGGCCCTTGGCGATAGTCCCAATGATTTTAGTATGCTTCAAAAGGTGACTCATCCCGTACTGATTCGGTCTTCGCGTCAGTTTCCCGGGCTGCAGGAGATGATCCCTGCCCTGCAAGTGACGAAGGAGAAGGGACCGAAGGGTTGGAATGCCGCCGTATTGGAGATCCTAAACAAGGAATTCCCCAAAAAATAATGATATCGTAGGTCTTTTGAAGGAATAAGTTTTATGGAGTCATATGGAATGATGGAAGGTTGGAATAATGGAAGACTGCATACCTCCCTTCTTCCCAAATTCCCATAGATCGGCCGGGGCGAAATCCCACAGTTTTGAATGGAGGACTTTCCCACAATGTTTGAGCGTGAGGTTAACCAGGAAAACATCCAAAAAGCAGATCTTATCGTATGTATCCCCTCATACAATGAAGCAGATTCCATCAGCTTCCCCACCCAAATGGCGAGCGAAGGCCTCGTCAAATATTTTCCTGACAAACGCTCTGTAATTATTAATTGCGACAACAATTCCCCTGATAACACAAAGCAGGCCTTTTTAGATACGCCTACAGAAGTTCCTAAGATCTATATTTCCACACCCCCAGGCGTGAAAGGGAAGGGGAATAATTTTAAGAACCTTTTCCAGAAGGTGGTTGATCTCAAGGCAAAGGCGGTTGCCGTGGTGGACGCCGACCTGAAGAGCATCACACCTGAATGGATCAAACACCTGGCAGAGCCTATCTTTAGTGATTTTTCCTATGTGGCCCCCCTTTACGTGAGACACAAATATGATGGCACCATAACCAATGGGATCGCCTATCCCTTGTCAAGGGCCCTTTACGGAAGGAGAGTTAGACAGCCGATAGGGGGAGATTTCGGCTTCGCGGGTAACCTGGCCAAAGTCTATCTGAACAGCCCCATATGGGATGAGGCGATCGCCAATTTTGGAATTGATATCTGGATGACGACCCTTGCCCTTAATGAAGGCATTCAGGTCTGCCAATCTTTTATGGGAAGACCCAAGATTCATCGACCCAAAGACCCTGGAGCGGATCTGGGCCCCATGTTTAGACAAGTGGTGGGAACCATTTTTTCCATGATGAAACACTTTAAATCATTCTGGGTCAACGTGAAGTATAGCAAGCCCACCTCCATTTATGGGTTTGGTCTCGGTGAGGTGGAGATGCCTCCAAAAGTGGAAGTGGATACCAACAAACTCTTCCAGAAGTTTCTTAACGGCTTCGGTCAGTATACAGAAGTCTGGGAGAAAGTGCTCTCTAAGGACGTGCACAAGAAGCTCTTGGAGATGAAAGACATGAAGGAAAGGGTATTCACTTTCCCGACCGATCTATGGGCACGCATACTCTATGACTTGACCATAGGATATCGAGACTCTGTATGTGACTTGGATCTAATGCTGGACTCCCTTATTCCCCTCTATTATGGAAGAACTTTCTCATTTGTAAGAAAGACGAAAAGGATGTCTACCCGGCAGGCCGAAGACGCCATTGAAGAGGATTGTATGACCTTTGAAATGACCAAACCCTATCTCGTTCGACGATGGACGAAGAAATGATTTAGAGGCTGTCGGAAAACGCCCATCTGCTGCGTTACCCTCATCCCTCGTCACTGCGGCGTACTTCTCCGTACGCCTCATTCCTCGGAATTTCGGAAGCCTTGCATATGGACATTTTCCATCAGCCTCTCAGAAGCCTGTTTTTGCACAGGTTCTTCATCATTGTTCTGCTTTTTTCCATTTGATCCCATTTGGCCTTAAGGCATGCCAAAGATGACGATTGGGCTCATTAAATTTAGGCACTTTAGCCTGCCCGCCATAGCCGTTTCTGAACAACTCATTTAGTTCTTTCGTGTTGCACCACTTGGCCATGCTCCAGTATTCCATGCGGACAGGCGACGGCGGGGCATTTTAGTCACTTTAGATCCCTCTCGTTATTTCACCCACTTTTGCCTATCTATTACCTGACTGATCAGATTCTATTCCGATAAAACCCTATCTAAACCCATTAGCATCATGCCCCCTGCTCAAGCCCTTGTCCCTGGATAAGCCCTCCTTTCTCACCTTAACGCCTCAAAAAGACCATTCGCCCAATTCCAATTTTACACAATATATTGTGTTTTCTCTTGACTTTGACCGCAATGTGTTGTATTAGCAGCCAAAATCGCAGTGTTTTCTTCACCCATCTGCCTATAACCTGACGGCTTTCATTGGGAGCCTAAAGCCAAAGCTCAAAAAAGGAGAGGCCCATGGATCGCAGGAACTTTTTGTTGAAAAGTACCTCCTTTCTGGTCGGGAGTCTCTTCGGGCTCCATGCTTTCTCTAGGGCCCTTGCCTCTGAAGAGCCTGAGAACAGTTCCCCCCTTCAACCCCGTATTGCCTTGATCATTGACGATATTGGCGTCGCCTTCTGCCATGCAAGACCCTTTTTGGAACTTGGCATTCCCATGACCTTTGCCATTTTACCGCGACTTCCGAAAACCCATAAATTGGCTCTTGAGATTCACAACCAAGGCCATGAAATCATGCTGCACCAGCCCATGGAGCCTTTTCAATCTGATATTGACCCGGGGCCTGGCGCCCTTTATGTGGGTGACGGGATAAATAGGATTGCCGAAACCATGGAGGAAAATATTTCTGACGTGCCCTTTGCGGCGGGGGTCAATAATCATATGGGATCCAGGTTTACGGCCTGTCAAAGGGAGATGAGTGAAGTTCTTGAGGTCGTCAAAAGTAAACACCTCTTTTTCGTGGATAGTCTCACCACAAACCGTTCCAAAGGGTATAGGACGGCTAAAAGGCTTGATATCACAACGGCCCGAAGGGATATCTTCTTGGATAACCGCCTTGAGGCATCAGCCATCCTTTCTCAGCTCCATAAACTGAAAAGAATTGCCCTGAAATACGGCCGTGCCATCGGGATCGGCCATCCGTTTCCAGAAACAGCAAGGGCACTCAAGGTCTTTCTGAGCCATAATCACCCCCTTGATCTCTCTTTTGTACACATGTCCCGAGTTATGTAACCTGGCATTTCAGACGCCCTTGAGAACCTCTCAAAGAAAGCTTTAAAGGTCATTGCGAGGGGTCCGGCACTAAATAAGTCCTGAACTCACTCTTATTTAGTGCTGGACGACGCGGTAATCCCATTGTTTTTGGCGAAATCGTGATGCCTCTCAGTCCCGATCATTTCGGCTGTGAGCCCTTCGATGCTTCGACTTTGCTCAGTTTACCCTAACGAGGCTGTCGAAAAACCGGCCCCCTGGAGGCTGATGGAAAATGTCCACATGCAAGGCTTCCGAAATCCCGAGGAATGAGGCGTACATAGCAGTACGCCGCAGTGACGAGGGATGAGGGTAACGCAGCAGATGGGCGTTTTCCGACAGCCTCAACCCCAGACTTGAATCGGCTTCGCAATTCTTGTAAGTTATTCTTCATGACCTCCAACTACGGAAAAATCATAAAGGACAATCTCACCAGAATTTATGCAAATCTGCCAGAGGCCTTGGACAAGGCACTGCCCGCAGAGAGGAAAGGCAACGTTTTTCTCTTCAGGGCCTTCGGACAGGATTGCTCCCTGGAGCCAGAGAAAATAACATTGGGCGGGAGCCTGGAAACGGGTCCCAGGGGACTCCTCATCTCCCTTTATGCAACCCATGTCAACCATGAACCGGTCCGGCTTGAGCCTTTTGTGGCATTCAAGGATCTGCCTGGCAGCATGCCCTATCATGTCGCATTCTCTGCCCACAGCGAAAAGGTCTTGCTCCCCCATGTGACACAGATAAAAGAGGGCCAAGACGTCATTCTGGGGCTATTCTCAGGGGAAATGGGTCTGGAGGGCGTGGTGGGCGATTTTTCCTTCGTGTTGTACCCCTTGCCCAAGATTGCCCTGTGCTATATCTTCTACCTGCCCGATGAGGAGTTTCCAGCCTCTGTGACCTGCCTTTTCTCCCAGAATGCCCCCTCTTTCATGCCCCTAGACGGGCTCGCTGACGTGGCCGAATACACCTCAAAGGCCATAATAGAATTACTCAAAGGGGCCCGCTGATGTCAGAGGAACGAAAAGCCTTGAGCTTTTCCACTGCGAATAAATTTTAGGCACTTTAGACACTTTAGATCACTTTAGGCACTTATCTATGATCCTCTCTGCACAAGGCCCATCAGTCTGATATCCTCGTTATATTGGATCAGGTCCAATTTCCTTTGGGAACCACCTGGCTCAGCAGGAATCGTTTCAAGAATGATCAGGGGGCCTTATGGATGACCGTGCCCGTGTGGAAAAAAGGCCTGGGGCTTCAAAGAATTGATGAAGTCAAGATCTGCCATGAGGGGCGATGGGCCCATAAACATCTGGAGAGCCTGAAGAGTGCCTATGGGAAGGCGCCATACTTCAGGGAGCATCTTAATTTTGTAGAGGCCATGTTCGCATCAAGGATTGAAAACCTGGTGGACCTGAACATGGAGATCATCAGGTACCTCGTGGGCCAGTTGCAGATTGAAACGAAGTTGGTCTCGCTTGCGGAATTGGGAATCCAGGAAAAGGGTGATCAACTGCTTATCCAAATCTGCAAAAAGCTCGGGGCCTCCCATTTCCTGGCCCAGCATGCGGCAAAAAAGTACCTTAATGAAGGGCTTTTCCAAGAGGCAGGAATCGAGATCAAGTATTTCAAGCTCCCATCTTTGATCTACCCGCAGCTCTGGGGCAGTTTCATCCCCAACCTCTCCACCTTTGACCTCCTCTTCAATTGCGGACCCAAAGCCCGGGATATCCTGCTTGAAGGATAGTTGTATTTCCCATTCATGCTGCTGGTATCTTGCTCTTCTAGCTGCTATAATCCCGCTCCGAGAAAGCCCATTTTAACCAAGAACAAGCTCGTAGTGAGGCAAATCAATGGCTGAAAACACCCTCTACGATTTCATTATTATCGGTTCTGGCTTTGGGGGCAGCGTCAGCGCCTTGAGACTGGCTGAGAAGGGATACACGGTGGCTGTTATCGAAGCCGGAAAGCGTTACCGCACCGAGGAATTTGCCAAAAGCAACTGGAACATCTTCAAGTACCTGTGGTTCCCGCCGCTGCGTTGCTTCGGCATCCTTCGCATTACCCTCCTTTCGGATGTGATGATCTTGAGCGGCACAGGAGTGGGCGGTGGGAGTCTTGGTTATGCCAACGTTCTTCTGGAACCCCCCGATACATTCTTTAGAGACCCCCAATGGGCGAAGATGGAAGACTGGAAAGCAATCCTCGCCCCCCACTACCAGACGGCCAAAAAGATGCTCGGGGTCACACGAAGCGAGAACCTATACCCAGCCGACGAGTTGCTCCGCGAAGTAGCCGAAGAGATGGGCCGCGGCCATACCTTCCGCCTCCAGGATGTGGGGGTATTTTTCGGCGAGCCAGATAAAACGGTACCCGATCCTTACTTTGGCGGCCAGGGGCCAGACCGTTCGGGATGTAATTTCTGCGGCGGATGCTTGGTCGGCTGCCGCTACAATGCCAAAAATACGCTGGACAAAAACTACCTCTACCTGGCTGAAAAGCTTGGCGTGAAAATCTTTCCGGAGACAAAGGCAACACTCATCCGTGAACGGCCTAGCGGTGGTTACCGAGTGGACACCGTGAGCTCAACTTCCCTGTTTTCCCGCCGTCGCACGTTCGAGGCGCATAACCTCGTGCTGGCCTCGGGTGTCTTGGGCACATTGGATCTCCTTCTTAAGTGTCGCGAACAGGGAACCCTGAATCGGCTTTCCCCGTTGCTAGGTGCCCGGGTCCGGAGCAATAGCGAGGCGCTTACGGGCGTCTTTGCAAAGAAGGGCGAAGTAGATTATTCGGAGGGCATCGCTATTACGTCTAGCATTTATCCCGATGATGTAACGCACGTAGAGCCTGTCCGGTATCCAAGGGGCTCGGACCTTATGGGTTTTTTGGGCACCTTTTTAACCGACGATGAGAATCCCCGCACCCGTCCGCTGAAATGGCTCTGGAACATCGTTTGTCACCCGTTGACCTTCTTGCGCTCCCTTTGCCCTTTCGGCTGGGCTGGGCGGACGATCATCCTTTTAGTCATGCAGACCTTGGACAACAGTGTGAGGGTTTTTCATAAACGACGGTGGTGGTGGCCCTTTTCTCGCGTACTCGTCTCCGAGCGAGAGCAAGCCAGGGCCAAGATACCTGCATATATTCCGCAAGCGCAGGCTGTAACGAAAGCTTTAGCCAAAAAAACGGCGGGTATACCTCAAAACGCTATCAACGAAGTTCTTTTGAATAAAGGCACATCGGCCCACATTTTAGGCGGCTGCGTGATTGGGCCAAGTCCAGACTCAGGTGTCATCGATGGGCAGAATAGAGTGTATGGTTACGAAGGCATGTATGTGGTGGACGGATCGATGATACCCGCCAATTTGGGGGTAAATCCGAGTCTTACCATAACTGCAATGGCCGAGCATGCCATGAGCCACATTCCACCAAAACAGGGAGTCGGATAAGAAACTACTAAACGACTTTGAGACCTTCGAAAAATGTTCAATTTTGTTCAAGCTCAAGGAAGGCGAAGATTTTAACCACAGGAATACACGACAAGTATTTCGAGGATTAAAATCTGAGTCTGCCTCTTCTTCAATCTCATATTCCTTAAATTGGGTGGCAGCGATCATTTCCTCAACCTGTTCTCTGTCATAAGTGTGAGGCGGACAAATCCACAAATAAAGCTTAAAAAGAGCATATGAAAGCCTTTCCATGACGTTTAGGGAAGCCTTCCATTTTACTTTATCCATCTGAGATGAGACACGCGCCGGGTCATATATCCACGCCTCCCCCCCCGGTCTCAGCACGCGATAGCATTCCATCAGTACCTTAACAGGATCCTTTAGCATGTGGAGCATGCCCGTACTGATAACCATATCATACGACTCATTTTCAAATCGAAGGTTGGCTGCATTACCCACTTCAAAATTCAATCTGTCGTCAATGGCTGCATTACCCACTTCAAAATTCAATCTGTCGTCAACACCAGCCTTCATTGCATTTCTCCGCGCCATTTTTATAAGGCGACCACTCAAGTCAATTCCATCACAGCTGATAGCTGAAGACCTTTTGACGATCTCAATGGGAAGATATCCTGGACCGGTTCCCAGATCTAAGAGGAGACCCCCTTTGAAACTGGACACAATCTCCTCGGCGACCCCCCTGTAGTAACTCTCTATGACCAATCGGGTCGCCTTCTCGTAAAGAGAGGCTAGAGGAGCAGGTATCCTCTCTATGACCACCCTTTGTTTCACGTCGCTCTGCCTTCTTTCCATCCCCTTTCATCATAGTAATCTTCAACAAGTCGAGTGATATCTTCCCGGCTAAGCTCTGTCTTTCCAAAATAATCTCTAAGGACGAGGGATTGGCCCTCTGCGCCTTTCATGGGTTTAAACCAGATTTCAGGAGGTCGATCATCAGATATCCCAAAACCCTCTTTCTGGTTGAGCCTTTTGAGGGTATTCCAGATCTGCAGGGCAGACTCCCTCAGATGGTTTTCTTCCACTTCAAAGCCCGTGACGGCCGAAAAGAGTTTCTGGCAGAGATCATAACTAAAAAACCGGTTATTGAAATGTCTGTTGCAAATACCCAGGCTGCTGAGGATCGTGTACCAGTCTTCTGAGTAGCGCGTCATGCGTCCCACGTTGAAGCCTAGAGGAGAATCCATGATCCGATCGATCGCCCTACCGTCGGCCCCCATCCGATCCAGGTGGCGACGGAACAACGGGAGATTCTCCTCAGTCTGGCCAGGCAAGTAAGTGGGGGAGCCACCGCTCGCGGAGCGCGGTCCCTTTAAAGAGACAATCTGCTCAAATTCCATGGTCCCAAGCCCCACAAGTCGCGGCTCCCATAAGACATCACAGTTTTTAATGATCGGCACATCAGATTCGTAATCTTTGCCCAATGCCTCCAGAAGGGATCGCCAACCTCCGGCCATAACACCAGCGGAACCTTTCCTATAGGCTATCGCTTCTATCCATTGGTTCAAGGTCTTTTCGTCACGCTTTAATGGAAGATCAAAGTGGGCTGGGTCCAGCTTTTCTTCTTCTCCCATGGTAATGACAAAATCCAGCATGCTGCCGAGAGTAAACATGTCTAAGCCGAATCGGTCTAGTCTATCCACCAGTCGAAGACTAACCGTCTTATCGGCATGCTGATTCAGATCAAAGCGATGTCCCACATAGTAAGTACTGAAATAAGAGGTGGTCGTTGTATTAAATCCCTTGTGGGGTCCATCCCTCACCTCAAGGCGATCCTTATCTGGAGTAAAGCAGGACGGACACCCAAACCGCGTTATTTCTAGGCTACGATAGGCTTCTGGACCGTAAAGCTCGGTCGCCTCTTGCTGAGAAAATGTCTGGGTAAAATTCCGGCAGCTGGACAGTTGCTTGATGTAGTTGTCCCAGTTCTCCATGATGCCCAATTCCAGCACCCTCGCATGGCTCTTGAATCGCTTGAGTCGTTCACGGATCCCGGAGAGCAGCGCCTTGAGTTCGTCCGATTGATGGATCTGAGGACGCTGATCTCCCATAGCGACAATCGCCTTGAGGTTTTTGGAGCCCATGACCGCTCCTAGACCGCCGCGACCAAGGGTGGCTGCCCTGTCCACCAGAGCCAAGGAAAAGGCCACACCGTTTTCTCCCGCAGGACCGATGGCAATGACACTACTCTTCCTCCCCGCGTTAGATTTCTTGAGGGCATCCGTGGTCTCGAAGATGTCCATTCCCCATAATTCCCGGGCATCCATGAAGGATGCCGCGTCATTCTCCAGGACGAGAACGACGGGCTTTTTGGCGCGGCCGGTGATGATCAGGTGATCAAAACCAGCCCCTTTGAGATTCAGGGCAAAACGCATAGAACCCACCGATTCGGAGATGGTCCCGTTCAGAGGAAAGCGTGTGGTGGCCACGATTTTGGCGGCGCCTGGCACACCTGTGCCCACGAGCGGACCTGTCCCCAAAATGATAGGATTTTCAGGGGAGAGAGGGTCGGTGCCGGAATGAAAAGTCTGTTCCATAAGCAACGCGTTCAGACCCAGGCCGCCTAAATAACCCCGAGCGGCATCGAGGTTAAGCGCTTCTATCTCATGTTCTCCAGAGGTGAGATCCAAGTGAAGGACCTTGCCCATATAGCCAAAAGTACTCATCTCTTCTCCTTTTTTCTTAATTCATTCTTTTCTTCATCAGCTCATTACACCCGTCATTGCGAGGACCCCGCACTTGATGCGGGGGACGAAGCAATC
>SMTZ1_10005460_pt1 | contig 28510 bp, 32 predicted proteins | sample DeeMarSWOR136_30_FD_25667 | JGI IMG/M metagenome (IMG submission 25667)
GAGTCGGAGCTGCAATCAACATCAGGCTGACCACCATGACAAAGGTTAGGCCTATACCCCATATCTTAGTTATTTTCTTTTTCATCGACCTTTATTTTTCCTCCTTATCCGAATGTCCCCATAAAAATACAGAAGACCTCCAGTCTTCTTCTATATGGAGACAAAGTTAACTCCCTTCACTTCCAAGCGTTTTTATTAACGCTCCCCCTTCCGGGATCTCGCCATAGCTTCACCTCCTTTACTACCTACTATACTAGTATACCTCTGAAGGTATATAACCACTATAACATAATATTTTTATTTGTCAACCCCCTATGTGGGATTTGTTATAAACCTCTAGTCATTGCAAGGTGTAGAACCCTGAAGCCACCTCCAGGAATGCCCCACCACCGAGATTGCCACGTCCTTCTAATGAAGGACTCGCAATGACAGTAAGAAAGAGGCCGCAACAACAGAAAAAAGAGTGGGGGTTGGGTTAATAAGAACCTTTATATTTCTTTAGTCAAGTTAACCAAGAACTCAGCATTGGTCTTTGTCTTTTTGAGACGGTCAAGGACCCGCTCGGTAGCTTCAGTAAAGTTGATAGAGTCGGAGGAAATCATGGACACCATACGCCGCAGCAGCCATACCTGCTTCACCGTATCCTCGTCCATAAGTAGTTCCTCCCGTCTGGTGCCACTACGCTGAATATCCATCGCCGGAAAGATGCGGCGCTCAGATAACCGGCGGTCGAGGTGAAGCTCCATATTGCCTGTTCCCTTGAACTCCTCATAGATGAGATCGTCCATACGGCTGCCGGTATCAATGAGACAGGTAGTAATGATGGTCAGGCTACCACCCTCATCGGTATTGCGGGCAGCGCCAAAGAAACGCTTAGCCGGGTAAAGGGCAGCCGGATCAATACCGCCGGATAGAGTTCGCCCACTGGGAGGCACAGATAAATTATAGGAGCGGGTAAGACGGGTAATGCCATCAAGGAGAATAAACACATCCTTACCCCCCTCTACTATTCGCTTGGCTCTGTCCAGCGCCAACTCAGCCACCCGGGTCTGATTCTCCACCGGTTCATCAAAGGTGGCACTTATCACCTCACCTTTGATGGAGCGCTCCATATCAGTAACTTCCTCTGGCCGCTCGCCAATAAGGCACACCATAATATGGATATCATTATAGTTTGTGCTAGCGGCATTGGCTATTGACTTGAGTAGCATTGTCTTACCAGCTTTTGGTGGTGATACAATTAAGCCCCTTTGCCCTCGACCAATAGGGGCGATGAGGTTTAAGAGCCGGGTAGATAATTGATTGGGTAAGGTCTCCAGGTTAATCAATTTGTTGGGGAAAACGGGAGTAAGCGAACCGAAATGAGGCCGACTTTTAGCTAGCTCAGGGTCAAGATCATTAACTACCTCTACCCGGAGCAGGCTGTAATATTTCTCGCCATTCTTGGGTGGTCGGCTCTGCCCAGCAACCATATCCCCATTGCGCAGACCAAAGCGGCGAATCTGGGACTGGGAGACATAGATATTAGTTGAGCTGGGCAGCAAGGTGTCTTGCCTGAGGAAGCCGTAGCCGTCACTCATAATCTCTAAAATGCCATTACAGAAGATGTTGCCCTGCTGCTCGGTATATGTCTGGAGTATGAGCATAATGAGGTCTTGCTTCTTGAGACTGGCGTAGCTGGAAATACCCATCTCCCTAGCTATCTCAATCAACTCACTCCTGCTTTTCTTTTCTAGTTCAGTAATATTCATAGTCTAACCTCACCCCCTTAAATTAGAGACTTATGCCCTTCTACATAGTCTACCGGTTACTCACTTGAGCTTCCATTATGGTGATATGCGTTGCCAGTCGGCAAGAAAGCGAGCAACGCCTATATCGGTAAGTGGATGGCGCATCATCTGCATCAATACATCGTAGGGAACGGTAGCAATATGAGCCCCCGCTTTAGCCGCAGCCACACAATGCTGAGGATGACGAATGCTGGCAGCAATTACCTGGGTAGGCAATTGGTAGTGTTGAAATACATCAACAATATCTTTGACTACCTGCATACCGTCATGACCAATATCATCCAGCCTGCCAACAAAGGGACTAACATAAGCAGCCCCAGCCAGCGCTCCGAGGAGAGCTTGATTCAACGAGAAGCACAAGGTTAAGTTCACCTTTATATTGTCTTTGGCTAGGACTGAAGTTGCCTCCAACCCGGCGAAAGTAGCTGGGATTTTAATCACGACATTGGGCGCCCAGGTGGAGATGTCTCGCGCCTGTTCAACCATTTCTTGAACCCCCTCTACCAGCACCTCAGCCGAAATAGGTCCGGGGATGATAGAGCAGATTTCTTTGATGGTGGCTTGATAGTCAGCCGCTTTCTCCCTGGACATCAGAGTAGGATTGGTAGTAACACCACTAACGATGCCCAGCTTAGCCGCCTGACTGATTTGGTCAACATTAGCCGTATCTAAAAATATGAGCATTTAGTCTTTCCTTCCTAGGCGGGTAGTAGTGGTGGTTGAGCCCCTTCTCGAAGTATTTTCTTGCTTACACCGATAAAATCATGGAACAGGGGATGGGGACGACCAGGACGAGAGCCAAACTCAGGGTGGAACTGGCAGCTCACCATCCAGGGATGGTTGGCTAGCTCGCAGATCTCTACCAGATTCCCATCGGGGGATAGCCCACTATATACCATTCCCGCCTCCTGTAATAAATCATGGAATTGATTATTAAATTCAAAGCGGTGTCTATGACGTTCATAAACCAAGCTATCTCTATAGGCATTAGCCGCATGACTACCATCAACCAGTCGGCAAGGGTAGTTGCCCAAGCGCATCGTACCGCCTTTATTTTCTATCCCCTCCTGTTCAGGGAGAAGGTAAATGACCGGGTAGGGGGTAGAGGAGTCAAATTCAGTAGAGTTCGCCTCGGTTGAGCCTAAAACATAACGGGCAAACTCAATTACCATAACCTGCATCCCCAAGCATAACCCTAAGTAGGGAATTTCATTATTTCGAGCATAGCTGGCTGCCCGTATCATTCCCTCAATTCCTCTGATACCAAAACCACCGGGGACGATGATGCCCTGGGCTGAGCGTAGTAGAGCCTCACTATTGTCCTCTTCCAAGTCCTCAGAGTGAACCCAGGTCAGGTTAATATCTCTATTATGATATAGAGCAGCGTGGTATAGCGCTTCACGCACCGAAAAGTAGGCATCCTTTAATTCCACATATTTACCTACCAAGGCAATATTAACTGGCTCGCGGGGTTCTTTAAGGCGTTTAACCAGTTCCTGCCACTGGCTCAAGTCCGTCTGGTGTGGCTTAAGGCTAAACTTGTCCACAATTAGCTGCCCCAGTCCTTCCTCCTCCAGTAGTAGTGGTACCTCATAGATGGAAGATACTGTGGGCAAGGGTATAACAGCTTGCTTGTCAACATCACAGAACTGGGATATTTTATCCCGTACCCCTTCCGAGATGGGGTAGTCACTGCGACATATGATAACATCAGGCTGTATACCGATGCGTCTGAGCTCATTAACACTGTGCTGAGTGGGCTTAGTCTTTAGTTCCTGAGTAGAGCTAAGATAGGGGAGAAGAGTAACATGGATATAGAGCACATTATCCCGTCCCACATCATTTCTCATCTGCCTGATGGCTTCAAGGAAGGGCTGTCCTTCAATATCGCCTACTGTGCCACCTACCTCTATAATAACTACCTCAGCCTGTGATTTCTGAGCCAATCGCTCAAACCGCTCTTTTATCTCGTTAGTAACATGGGGTACCACCTGAATAGTGCCACCCAGGAAATCACCCCGCCTCTCCTTGGCAATAACAGCGCTATAGATTTGCCCTGAAGTAACGTTAGACTCAGCAGTAAGGTTAACATCAATGAAACGCTCGTAGTTGCCTAAATCAAGGTCGGTCTCAGCACCATCCTGAGTAACAAACACCTCACCGTGCTGATAGGGCGACATTGTTCCTGGGTCAACATTGAGATAAGGGTCTAGCTTCTGTACAGAGACAGTGATTTGACGACTCTTTAGAATAGTACCAATAGAGGCGACAGTGATACCCTTACCGACTGAACTAACAACACCACCAGTAATAAAGATATACCTTGACATTCGGAAACCAAACTGGAAAATCTAGAAAGTTAGAAATTCTCTAGGAATATACCGAACTTCCGGTGACAAACAGCCTCTAGTTTCTGCGGGCTATTCCTCCCACCCTTTTATTGGTAGGAAGTAGGTTTTGTATAATAATAAGCCAGGCAAATTTAATTGTCAAGTTTCAGTCTCTTCCATATGGTCAGTGACACACATAACTCCCCTTTTCGTCATTGCCAGGAATGCCTCACCACCGAGATTGCCACGCCTCCTCCTCGCTCCGCTCGGAGTTCGGCTCGCAATGACATTCCTTTTCGTGTAGTATTGCCACGCCTTCGCCCTTCGCTGCCCCTTCGCTTCACTCACGCCTTCAGCAACGCAATGACATTCCCTTTTCGTCTTTGTAAGGGGCTCCTTCCCTTTCGTCATTGCGAGGCACAAAGTGCCGAAGCAATCTCGGAGGGGAAGGGAAACGGCGGGATTACCACACCTTCAGCAACGTAATGACATTCACTTTTCGTCTTTGCTCGGCTCATCGGGCTAGAAACTGGATATGAGTTGAGAGAGCGGCTTGACCTAGCGGATAACATTACTTTTTGCCTTCAACGGCACCCTTGGCTTTAACCTTTATTTGTTTGGGCTTAACCTGCTCAGACTTTGGGATGGTTAAAGTCAGGATTCCATTCTCAAAGCTTGCCTCTACCTTATCACTATCCAACCCGCTAGGGAGGGCCACCGAGCGACCAAAAGTGCCGTATCGATGCTCTTGGTAGAGGTAATCTTCTCTCTTGATCTCCTTCTCAACTTTATTTTCACCCTTAATGGTCAGGGTGTTAGCGGTGATGGTAATATCAACCTCTTCAGGCTTCACCCCAGGGAGGGCAGCTTTAACCACCACCTCGTTATCGGTGTGATACATATCAATGGGGGTAGTACCCCCCGGACTAAAGGTGCTGAGGAATCGGGAGGGGGTAACAAAGCTATCCTCAAACAGCTTGTCCATTGCCTGTCTCAGGCTTACCGGTTCATGAGTATGTTGACATCGAATCATATGCATTATTGTTCACCTCCTGTTTATTTGGCCGGGTCAACCACTCTCAACTCTACTAAACAATATAACATTCTTAATAAAATTTGTCAAGTATTTTATAAATTATTATTAATTATTATTGACAAAGTATTGACATATTATTTAAATTAATTTATAATACTTGCATGTACGGGAAGAAAGATGGCAGGCAAGGATTACTATAATATTTTAGGGGTGGAACGGGGTGCCAGTGAGCGTGAGATAAAGCAGGCTTACCGGCGGCTGGCGCGCAAGTATCACCCTGATGTTAATCCTGGCGACCAATCGTCAGAGGCAAAGTTTAAGCAGATAAACGAGGCTTATGAGGTTCTGTCCGACAAGGAGAAACGGCAGAAGTATGACCGATTTGGCGACCAGTGGCAGTATGCTGACCAGTTTGCCCAGGCGGGGTGGCAGCAGACGCCATCCTGGGATTCCAGCCAGGGTGGCTCTACATTCCACTTGGACGAGGATGAGATAGGCAGTCTGTTTGATGATTTGCTCCGCGGTTTTACCCCCGGAGCCTCCAGCCGTCGGGCTCAACCAAGGCGAGGTCGGGATGTAGAACACCCGATGAAGGTAACACTGGAAGAAGCCTACCACGGAACGGCTCGCACTATCAGCCTCGGGGACGGTGAGCGCCTTGAGGTTAAAATTCCGCCCGGGGTTAAGGATGGGTCTCGGGTTCGCATTGCCGGTAAAGGCGGACAGGGCTACGGTGGAACGAGAGGCGACCTTTATTTGGTGATTTCGGTTAAGCCCCACCGCTTATTTGAGCGGCGTGGCGACAACCTACACGTTGAGGTGTCGGTGCCACTGGTTGTAGCCATGCTGGGTGGCGAGGTTCAGGTGCCGACTCTTAAGGGCAAGCTAGCATTGAAGATTCCACCAGAGACTCAGAACGGGCGTGCCTTCCGCCTGGCAGGACAGGGTATGCCACACCTGGACAATTCTGTCCGTGGTGACCTGTTGGCTAAGGTGAACGTGGTATTGCCCACTAACCTGACTCAGCAGCAGAAGGAGCTATTTAAGCAGCTTGGTCAGCTTAACTCAAGTTGACAGGATAGAGGTTATTATGAATGTTAATGATAGGGAACCCCGTTATGTGATAAGTATAGCTGCCAGAATGGTAGGAGTGCAAAATCATACCTTGCGCTATTATGAGAGAATTGGCATAATAGAGCCATCTCGGTCCCGGGGCAACATCCGGTTATATTCGGAGAGAGATATCGCCCGCCTGAGACGGGTAAAGACCTTGATGGATGATATGGGGGTTAACCTGGCTGGGGTAGAGGTTATTATGAGAATGATGCATCAGATACTTGAATTACAAAACAGGGTACAGGAGCTGGAGTCGGAGCTAGATAAATCAAAGCAGTCAGAACATTAGTCTGGTGCTTGCTGGTAATGTAACCCTAACGGTGTATAAGGAGCAGCATTTGTGGATTGAGAATTTCCTCGAGCAAAAGTTAAACCCGATATACAGAGCCCATTACGCGGTCTGGGTCTACTGGTGGCCACTATGGAGGGCTGTATATACAGGGCGTAATATTCGCCGAAAGTGGAGGCAGTTTAGCTTAGTCGAAGAAGGACAATCCTTTCTGGATTACGGCTGTGGCACCGGCGATTTTACCATTCCTGCGGCCAGGATAGTAGGCAAGAGGGGAAAAGTATATGCCTTGGACTGCTACCCCCGCCAACTGAAGATAGTGCAGGAAAAGGCAAGAAAGGCAGGACTATCCAATATTGAAACAATACTCTCAGATAATAAAACCGATTTGTCCGATGAATGTATAGATATAATTTGGATGTGTGATGCTTTCCATGAGATTAACCAGAAACGGGAGGTATTGGAGGAGCTGCATAGGGTATTAAAGAGGGAAGGTGTTCTGGCTATATACGATGGCATGAGGGATAAAGTCATGGACTATACTGAAGGTTTGTTTTCCTTGCACGGGAAAGATGATAAATTACTCAGGTTTGTTAAGTAATGAACACGGTGGAACAAATGAACGCAGAAGCCAAGAAAGGATGGCCAAAGAAAGAGATCTATCTAGGTGCCCTGGCCATAGTGTTTACTATTGGGCTTTGCGCGGCTGCTATTTACTATAAAGACGATTTAATGAATATAGTGAACATGACAGGCTTAGGTCTCCTGGGTTTGTTCATTATCTCCTTCATCGCCAGTAGTACTTTTAGCATCACCGCGGTACCACTACCCTTTTGGCTTCTGGTATTAACCTTGCCTGGTGTTATAGCTTCTCAATGGGGAGTATTAGCCCCGGTATGGGTAGGGCTAACTACTGCAGTTGGCATTGCTCTGGGGCAATTGCTCACTTTCATGATTGGCTACGGAAGCAGAAGCCTTTCTGAGAGAGTTACCGCTAAGTTCAATAATCGCTTCTATAACAGAGCTATGGATTGGGCACGACGGCATGGTTCGTGGGCTGTCTTTATCATGTCAGCTATATTTAATCCCATTCATTTACCGATGACTATTGCTATAGCAGCCCTCCGCTATCCCCCGTATAAATTTTTTATTTATTCCTTGCTCGGTTCCTCAGTTAAGAGTCTGATCGTCGCTTTTTGTGGTTATTTCGGGCTGACTTCTTTATTCGGTTTTCTGGGAGTGTAGAAGGGAAGCGTAATATGGTACATGTTACTTGGTTCATAGTGCTCGGATTATGTCTTGGAGTGGGCGGCTGGCAGCTAGCTGTTTGGCTGGGCGAAATTCGAGACAAAAACAAAAAACACAAAGCCGCTAGAACCCACGCCCTAGATAGAAATAAGCCACTGCTCATAGCCGGCGGTCCCTGGGGTAGTAAACAAATTCGTCACTGGCTAAAGATGCCAGCACATGGTAACGGTGATATCTGTCTTGATATTGACCGCCGGGCAATAAGTGGCCATCCAAAAGGAGTAATTGCTGATGTTACCAATATCCCATTCACAGATAAGAGCTTTGGCGCCGCCTTCGCTAGCCACCTGCTAGAGCACTTACCAACCACTGGTGATGCTAAGAAGGCATTGGCTGAGCTTAACAGAGTAGCTGAAGCTGTTTTTATTGCCTATCCTTCTAGGCAATCTATCGCCAACTGGATTATACCAGACCACCACCTCTGGGTTTGGCAAAAAAGCAACACAACCTACCTCAAGCAGAGAGGTAAATCAGGAGATAAGAACAAGGAGGAATATACAGTTGAACCAGCCAGTGAAAGACCTTCATGATGAAAATAACCTATCAAAGATAGAAAATGCCACAGAGCAGTTAACCATGCTTAATGTGGATTTAGCCTTGCAAGAGGAAGCTCGCCATCTGGCTCAACAACTTTTTGGAAACAAAACTAAAAAGTGTACCGACTTTACTAATGAGCTTTTGGATATTTGCACCGGGGCTCAGAGCAAAGATTTTCTCCTTATTCATAACCCCGGTGGTTGGGGAAGCACACACCTGGAGGAATGCTTGAAATGGGAGAGGAGTGTTGTAGAAGGAGTTAGTGCTTCCATAAAACAGCTAGGATATACCTGGCTACCGACTCAACACCTCCGCAGTGGTAGCAGTTGGTGGGCACACCTGAAGGAGTTGAAAGATGAAGCCAGATTCTTTTTTCAAGGTAAGTCATCCAAGACTGGAGAATTAGCAGCCAAGCTGATATTCATAACTCAACATATCAGCAACCTTAAGGTGATATTGATAGGAGCCAGTCAAGGGGCTGCCTTCAGTAATGCAGTGATGAGGCAAATAGATGAGCTGCATCAAGTTTATAGCATTGAATTAGGTATATTTTTCCCTCACATGTCCCGGCGGGTAGTTGCTGAGAGGACTCTGGCAATAGATAGCAATGGGCTAATGCCCGACCCGATGGCACATAGGAATCTTAAGGCTGGATTTAAGGCATATATAACCGCTCCTTTCCGATGGCTTAAATATCGCCTACAAGGGAAACCAGAAAAATTTACCTACTGTATTAATGCCCCAGGACATAACTACAGTTGGGAGTATCCCGAGGTTCAGCAGAAGATTATAAATTTTCTGACGGCTAACTTCGGTGCTAAGAATAATTAGGAGGTGGGGTTATCATGAGACAGGAGAGATTTACAGAACAGGCACAGGAGGCACTGGCCACCTCCCAGGAGCTAGTCCGTCACTATCACCATAGCCAGTGGGATGTGGAGCATATCCTGCTAGCACTACTCCAGCAAGAGAAGGGGCTAGTTGGTGATATATTGAGAGAGCTTGGTGTTGACGTTGAGGCAGTGAAACAGCAGGTAGAAGCCGTCCTAGAGAAATCACCTCGTACTGCCTATGAAGGAGGAGTCCAGATTTATGCCACACCACGCATTACTCAACTCTTGCAGGCGGCAGTGGGTGAGGCTGACAGGCTTAAAGATGAGTTCATCGGTACCGAGCACCTGCTGATTGCTATGGCTGGGGAGCAGAAGGGTGAAGCCGCCAGTATCCTCCACCGACTCGGTATTGACCAGGAGAAGGTATATCGTGCCCTTCAGAGCATTCGTGGTGGGCACCGGGTTACCGATGCCAGAGCAGAGAGCAAGTATCGCTCTCTGGCAAAGTATGGTCGTGACCTGACTGAGTTTGCTCATCAGGGTAAGCTTGACCCGGTTATCGGTCGCGAGGATGAGATTAAACGAGCGATGCAAATCCTCACCCGGCGCACTAAAAACAACCCAGTAATTGTTGGTGATGCCGGAGTGGGTAAGACTGCCATTGCTGAGGGACTAGCCCAAAAGATAGTGGCTGATGATGTTCCCCACTCGCTAAAAGGGCGCAAGGTAGTGGCTCTGGATATGGGGGCACTGGTGGCAGGGAGTAAGTTCCGTGGCGAGTTTGAGGAACGACTTAAAGCAGTAATGGACGAGGTCAGGCAGTCACAGGGTGAGATTATACTATTCATTGATGAGATGCATACCCTAGTTGGGGCGGGAGCGGCTGAGGGAGCTATTGACGCCAGCAATATGCTCAAGCCAGCCCTAGCCCATGGTGAACTGCAATGTATAGGCGCCACTACCCTTGATGAATACCACAAATTTATTGAGAAGGATAAGGCACTGGAGCGGCGACTTCAGCCGATATTCCTCATTGAACCCAGTGCAGAGGCGACCATTGAGATGCTTCGTGGGCTTCGCCCCAGGTATGAGGCACACCACAAGGTCAAGATCAGTGACGAAGCCCTGGAAGCAGCCGCCCGCTTGAGTCAGCGCTATATCTCAGATAGATATCTGCCGGATAAGGCGATTGACCTTATTGACGAGGCAGCCAGTAAACTACGGATTGATAATGAGAGTGCTCCACCTGAGGTTCAATCCTTAGAGCAACGCCTCAAGCAATTAATCAATGAAGAAGAGGCAGCTTCACAACGGCAAGATTATGAGCACGCCACCCAGCTTAAGAGTGAGAGGTTACGTCTGGAAGAGGAATATAACCAGGCTAAGAACCAATGGCTACAACAGAACAAGATTGATGAGGTAGTGGATGATGAGGATATAGCCCAGCTAATCTCCAAGTGGACGGGCATTCCTGTATCCCAGATGCTGGAAGGTGAAGCCGAGAAACTACTTCACATGGAGAAGCGAATCCACGAGCGGCTAGTGAATCAGGAAGAAGGAGTTGCCGCTATTTGTGAAGCTGTCAGGAGAAGTAGAGCCGGATTAAAGGACCCAAGGCGCCCCATTGGCAGCTTTATGTTCTTGGGTCCAACCGGTGTCGGTAAGACTGAGCTGGCTCGCACTTTAGCCTGGTTCATGTTTGATGATGAAAACGCCATGGTGCGCCTCGATATGTCAGAGTATCAGGAGAAGCACACCGTATCTCGCCTCGTTGGTGCCCCACCCGGCTATATTGGTTATGAAGAAGGGGGACAACTTACCGAGGCAGTGCGGCGTCGCCCATATCGAGTAATACTGCTTGATGAGATTGAGAAGGCGCACCCCGAGGTATTTAATAGCCTGCTTCAAATCCTGGATGACGGACGCCTAACTGATGGTCATGGGCGGACTGTAGATTTCAAGAATACGGTAGTCATTATGACCAGCAATACCGGCGTTGAACTCATCAAGCGCGAGGCGAGTATTGGCTTTGCTACGCAGAAGGACGAAGCTAATACTAAGCAGGCCTACGAGATGATGAAAGATAAGGTGATGGGTGAGGTAAAGAAGACCTTCCGCCCTGAGTTCATTAATCGAATAGATGAGATTATAGTCTTCCACGAGCTGACTGAGGAACAACTCAAGAGTATAGTCGATTTGCTGGTAAAGGATTTACAAAAGCGCCTGGCTGACCGCAAGCTAGGAGTAGAGCTAACCGAAGAGGCAAAATCATGGCTGGCTAAGGAAGGCTATGACCCCTTGTATGGGGCACGACCGCTGAGACGAGCTATTGAGCGCTATGTAGAAAACCCCCTATCAACAAGGCTACTACAGGGTGAATTTAATGCCGGGGATACTATTATCGTTGACCTTAGCGATAATGCTTTAACCTTCACAGCCAAGGTTGCTCAGGCAATTAAATAAGTAGTAAGATGTATTTACGGGGCTGTAGTTCAATTGGGAGAACGTTTGACTGGCAGTCAAAAGGTAGGGGGTTCGAATCCCCCCAGCTCCACAAAAGAAGCTAATACAGCTAACACTACATCGAATTATCTTTCGATTAGCTCAAATTCCTATACGCAATTAGCTATCCCATTACATCGTTTGATTGAAGGATTCTTGCTATCCTGTAGGGTAGAGAATAAGTCTCCGGCTACAATATCCTTCTATAAGAACATCCTCGATAAGTTCCAGTGGTATCTGCATAAATACGGTATTGATATAATAGATGCTGCAACTATCAGGAGCTTCCTGGGTTATTTAAAAGATTCACCTAGTCGATGGGACAGCAATAATAAGCGTGCAAATAGGCCAGTATGCCCATATACAATAGATAGATATTACACTGGTTTATCAGCACTCTTTAGATGGGCAGTTAGTGAAGGGATGATTGATACTAATCCTATGGCCACCATTAAAAAGCCTCGAGTGCAACGTAAGATTATCAAAGGATTTGAACCAGAGGTATGTCAGAAGCTTATAGGTTATTTCAATGGTAAAAGCCTCGAGGATTACCGGAATAAAGCCATAGTATATATGTTTTTAGATACTGGTCTTAGGCTATCTGAATTGGCTAACCTGAAAATGTCAGATATCAATATGGAACAGGGTATCATCAAGGTTACTGGTAAGGGTGATAAGGAACGACTGGTTAGAATAGGTATTAAAACTCAGAAGGCTCTATGGAATTATCTGGCACATAGGCCAGTTGATGCAGACCATGTTTGGCTGGGAAGAGATAATGCACCGTTTACTGTTGATGGTATAGCGCAGATGGTTAGGAACTTGTGTAAGAAGCATGGTATTAGATTATCACCGCATAAACTAAGGCATAGTTTCGCAATAAGCTTCTTAAGAAATGGAGCTAATCCATTTGAACTACAGATAGCTTTGGGGCATTCTACTTTGGAGATGACAAGACGTTATACGCAGGCACTAGGATTCGAGGATGTGTTCAAGAGGCATGTGATGGCTTCTCCGGTGGATAGGTTGATTAGGTTGTGATGGCTTCTCCGGTGGATAGGTTGATTAGGTTAGGTCATTAATGTTTGAGTCCTAACCCAGACGTCAATTGTAGTAGAGTAGAACCACCAAACGGGTAGTGTATCATTTTGGGTGCACTGTTCCTGAAGTAATGTACAGGAGTAAGCAGAGGGGGTGTTCCCTACCTGGCCAGAAAGTTCAGTCCCAGTTATCCCAAAGTATATCCCGTGGCCAACGAAAGATAGTCCGAGTATCCTAGAATTAAAGTCTCGTGGTAGAGACACCCCCAACTTAATTATACCACTATGATAGGTGGTGTCAAGGTGATAAATAATGGGTGATTATGGGGGCTTTTGTAGTGTTTTGTTGAAACTAGTGGTAAAGCATATTTACTTATAGGTACAAGTTTCACACTACATTTTGTTTCATGGCTAGGGTATTAGCCAGACATCAATTCTAAGCGTAGTTACTACGGTGACTACTGTAAAATCTAAAAACAGAATTAAGGATGAAGGGAAAGTATCGTATCGGTAAAGTGACTAATGAAAATCATTGTGGAAAAAGGGATAAATAGTTGCAATGGGGGCAGGTCAATATTATGAACTTGACTGTCAATTAGCTAGGGACTCTCTCGGCTGATGTCCCTGAGAACTGAACAAACTTTCAGGGGTGCCCTCATTTATTTATCGGCCAGTCGTCTTCTCTTTCTATATTCCGACTTGGTTTGAATGGTTTGCCGTCGAATGTCTGCCAACTTTGTGATTAAATCTTGGCTAATTCTACACCCCTCGACAAGGAGGTCCGCCGCGGTTTGTGTTCCATTAATAAAGCCTTGTTTGTAACCTTGGCCATATTCTGTGCCTTGGCGTTCTGCCTGCTCTATGAGTTCGACCATCTGCATCGCCCAATTGGCTATTCTTATTTGTTCGGTTACTTGGGCCTTTACTTTTAATTCTTGTGCAGATTCGCTAGCATGTTTCACTAAAAGTTTACACACTTTTAGGAATGTTTTCCTTGTATAGGATTTCGTTTGAGTTCTGCCAGTCTTACCTTCACAATAAGGCTTTGGTATTTGCCCAGCTTCTTCCATTTGTTTCAGGCGTTCTCTGGGATGCCTATGGCGAATGCCAAGAATGTCTGCTAGTATCCTGATATCAATCTCATATAGGTATTTATGTGTTCCGTTTTCCATTTCCGTCTTCCCTATTTCAGCCTCATTTGCGCCTTCTATATTTATCCCAAGAGGTAAGTTTGTCAAGTAAGGCTGAGTGAAAATCATACGAATTAAGTGATGTGATACACAGCCCTGTTAAGGCTATTGGTGAGATAGAAGCTGTAGTTGCTGATAAGGGCTATCATCTCATCATCTTCGACTGGCATATTAACCTGCCCCGGATAACTATACCATATCTTAAGTTAGAGTTCCCGACATATTCAATGTTTGTATAGCCTCAAGAGCCTTTTTGACTAGCTACTCGCCCATATATTTCCCATCGCCCCGAGTACCTAATAACCCTGAGTTTTATTAGCACATGGCACTTCTTAGCCGTTTGTGTCTTCTATGATAGGATTTAAGGATGTGTTTAAGAGACACGTAATGGCTTCACCAGTAGATAGATTGGTGAGGTAGACTGGTGATATCACGTAGAGGCAGACTCTTTACTTTGCAACCTTTCTAAAGCCATTCTTATAAAATCTATGACGAATTCATTCTTTTCCGTATTTAAAGCTTGGGTAAGATGTTCTACTGCCCTTGAGCCTCCTATCTTTTTTAGTGCTAATACTGCTTCCTGTCGGACGAACCTATTCTTATCCTTCAATAATGGAATAAGGGCATCTATCGCTGTTTCATCTGCCGTTGACCCAAGTAGTTCGGCTGCACTTCGTCTAATACCACTGTCTTTATTTTCGAGTTGTTTAGTTATTTCCGCAATATCTTTCATTTCTTCCCCCGTTTAATATTATATCACTAATCCTACTACTTTACGTTTATTACCAAACAACAGGTTGTTATGACGCACTGTAAACTTAGGCATAGCTTTGCTATTAGCTTTCTAAGAAATGGAGCTAATCCATTTGAGCTACAGATGGCATTAGGACATTCAACTCTAGAAATGACCAGGCGCTATACACAGGCTCTAGGGTTTGAGGACGTGTTTAAGAGACATGTTATGGCTTCGCCGGTGGATAGATTACAAAGTCAGGCTATTCGATCATCATATCAAAGTCACGTAAGACACTTTCCCAAGCCGCAACTGCATCCAACGCTATCTTATGGAGATCACCAATACTATCGCCTTCTTTATTTACAACATTTCCTGAAATTATTACTTCAGCTGATCCATCCCCTAATATTTTAGGTGTTCCATTCGCATTGAATGTTAGACCAACAGAAGACCACTTTTTTGGCTTTGTAGTTAATTGCATATAACTATTGGTTTCTTTGAGTATAGGCCATAAGCCAGATTTGCTTTCTCTTAAAGAGTTGGCATGCTTTTCCGCATTCCACAAATCATGGATGATTTGCAGGGCTTTCGAATTTTTAAATGTATTTTTAACTATAGTCTTATCACGATCGTTATGGTCAGCCCATTTATAAAGATGATATTCCAAACCAGCTATGTTACTGATTAAAGAATGCAAATAATTGGTACGATCAGCCTCACTGAGATGGCCACTCCAATCTTGGTGGAAGCCAATCCTATTGGCATCTTTAATAATTGTAGGACTAAATTTGCTCATATCGCTTCCTGCAACTGCTTCAATAGATGCGTAGAGGCTCTGAACTTTTAGAATTAATTCATCATTTACCATTTTATTAAGTTAGCCTATCTCCCTACCATTTCAGTCGTAAACTCACCTTTTGATTGTTGCTCAAACGATGCAATTGTACACCAAGGCTAGTGAGATTTAAGGATAGCTTGAAGCTCTATTCTGATATTGTCAACTGAAATCTGTGTACTCAACCCACATACCTATACCCTTTCGAACAGCAGATAGTGTGTAACCAATGCTCCCTGGCCTGTAGCTTGATAGGTATGAAGACGCCAGCCATCCATTAAATGTTCCTGTATTACCTTAGCAATTTTCTTGTGATGGCCTACTTGGACACACTCGTATTCCTTCATTGTGTCTCTAACTCCTTCTCTCATAATACTGAAATTCAATTTAGCCAAGGTCATCTGAGAATGTCAAGACAATGCTCACCAATAAGGGATTAATAATCCCCTAAAATAACAAATTGGCTCGACCAAATCCAGATTTCATCATTTCAACCGTAAATTCACCTTTTGATTAAGAATCAAACGATAGAACGCTATAGTTAATTATTTTTAAATGACCAGATTGTTTAAGAGTTTTCAATGTAGTTAGCACTGGATCGTCTATATTAGTTACTGATTCAGCAGCTTCTAATAGAGTATCATCATCAACTGAAGAGGGATTAAGACTATAGCTTTTTTCATCGTCAAGTTTGAAGACTGTCGGTGCAACAGCCACGTAATTGCTTACACCTATACACAAGTCCCTATCTATCTTTACCTTCATGCGTCACCTCCTGTTCGCTTCCTTCTTAGCCCGTCCCTACTTTCCATGAGTTATCCACCATCAGTCTGAGGGAAAGCAACTTCGGTATATAGAAACTCTACCCTCTGCTTGTGTTCCAATTCTTGTGATGCCAGGTCCTCAAACATTCTTTTCACTTCTCCCGGAGAATGGAGCCCGGCGAGAGCTAGATATAACTCATGGGAATGCATTTCGCGGTTAGCGGCAAGCAAGAAGACATCCTTGAGTGGCATATCAGGAGATATTTCAGGCTGGTCAAGATGTTCGGCAATCTTATAATCTACGGCCTGTCCTTTGCTTATTAGCGTTCCTGCTTTAAGTTCACCCCGCCGATATTGTTCCAGCAGATTCTGATGCCCTTGTTCTTGTCGCGCCAGTTCTTGAAAGGCATCTTTGGCGGCTTGGTCTTTCATTCTTTGGCTCAGGTCGTCATATAAGAGTCGCGATCCGATTTCTTTTTGTATTGCCTTTTCTAAAATATCGTTGAGGGTAAACTGTGTTGCCATTGCTACGTCCTCCTGCTTTTTTCTTTATTATAACAGAAATAGTTAACGGGATAGCATTTAAACGTTAATTCTGAACGAGATTACCAAAGCACTAATAAATATTAACGAGCATTAGGATTTGACGATGTATTCAAGAGACATGTTATGACTTCCCCGGTGGATAGGTTGGTGAGGTAGACTAGATATTATCTTCGCCATATTTGGCCCTTAATTCTCCTAGCCAACTACTTACAGCCTTAAAATGTTGACTATTTTGCTTATCCCAAGATTTAGCCTTGTCTTTATCGATATAGAATATTAAGTGTCCCATGTACTCTAATATTAACAGAGATACCCTCATTAGCGATTCTGCGCAGAGGAAGAATAAGACTTCATCATATACAGGAGCAACTATTGCCTCTTTTTTGTCTAACTTATACAGAACTCTTAGACTTAATCTTGATGAATGGGTAAACTTACTTTGATAGCGGTAATCTCCATTGTAGATATTCGTTGCTTTCATCTGAGTAGCAAGGTCTATATAACTTGGCATTCTTGCCTCATCTCGTATCAGACAATCACGAACTGCCTTATTATCTTGTACAGTTCCACAAATAAACCAAGCTTCTGTCACGGTCCTCTTTTAACTCAAAAGATCCCATAGAACTAAAACCAGATAAGAATGTGTTTAGGATTCCTGTACATATTTCTATTTCTCGCCAATGCTTTTTTTAGTAGTTTCTCTGGTTAATGATTCCATTTGAGCTATATTTACTGGTTCATTTTCCTTTCCCATTTTTCCCTCCCTCTAAACCCATGGTAATTATACAATAAATTAACGGCAAACTAGTTTCTATCCCTCCCATTTCAGCCGTAAATTCACCTTTTAATTATTACTCAAATCTGGCAGAATCCCTAATTCTGGGCCAACAGCTCTGAAAAGTTGACCAATCAATATTTTCCACGATAATAAAGATAATACCAACCTTGTCTTCCTCAAATACGAACAGGATATTTTCATTTACTGGGATATCTTCCCTTTCAGCAGTAAATAATATTTCACAGGCGTCTCTATTTTCTATCGTAAACATACGAATTTCTTGCATACTTTTATTCTGTGATATCCATAAGGTAGTAAAAATATGGTCGGAAACCATCTGAGCGTATTCTTTTTTAGTTAAGCCTTGCTCTTCATATAATTTATCCCAACCTTCCCATGTATCACCTTCTAATTCAAACGCACGCCTCACATCCATCACTATTAACGCAAAGTCAGCTGTAGCAGATTTATCTCTATAACTAACCGCTATGACTGTGCCCTCACTATCAGTAACTGCATCGGCTATTTCAGGCGAAAGCTCAACCTCTTGCCAGTCAGCAGGGATAGCCACAGCGAATCCACCCAGTGACACATCTTTGTAACCCTCTACTATATTTTGTTGAGGCTTGCACCCTACCGATATTAGCAGGCTAATAAAGAATAGCGCCAAGATTAGCTTCTTCATATTAGTTTTAAGATTAGTTCTCTCATAAAGGTTTGTCAATTGGTTTTAATAAGTAGTACAGCCGTAAATTCACCTTTTGATTGATAATCAAACGATGGAATGCTAATACCTCTGAGCAGATTAAGGCGTGTGAAATCCTAACTTGGCTTTTGCAGGCTCGGCTTTGCAGAAAGTGCTAATGCTGCTACCCACATCGCAAAGAGAACATACATGAAAGGCGCATACGGAGCCCAGAGAGCTATGCCAAAACCCAGACCGATTCCACCAAAAACTAGGATTGAAAACCAAGCCCACTTCTCTGCTCTCCTGAGCGGAATCACGGCAACTATGGCTAATAATACTAAAGCAATAAAGTGATATACTGCATAGAACTGAACCGCCATTGTCAGAACTGCTGACTCATTAGCAGTTGTTCCCATCATTTCTGCCCACTTCTGAGTGAAGCTTTCGGTTGCGGCAATTGCCCAGATGCCTTGAAACACACCAAATGCTCCAATGATGCACATCAAGATAGCTGCGGTATTCAACTTTTTCAATTTAATCACCCCTCTTTTAGATTTCGGGTCGTTGAAGTGCAACGAGCCAGCACCTCCACTAGCCGTAGCGAAGAAACCAGCTTTGGTTTACTATAGGCACTACCTCCTTTTTCATGTTCATTCCTTCTTCAATAGATTCGCCCTATGGTCGGCTACATCTTAACTCTCGTTTTAAGTACAGTCAATAATCAGGCTCACCTACCAAGACTGTGGTTACCGGGGTCCTGAGCTTTCTCTAGAAGAGTGCCGTGCTTCCCAGAGTAAGCTGGGATATTCAGATACAATTTTATGTTGATATCAAAGCATTTCGCTAACAAATATCGTAAAAAGCGAGAACGCTTGAACATCTTTTTTCACAATTGCATAAAGTTGTGCAAGATTCGGCCAACAGAATCTTGAGGCCTTTTGTATGGATTTAGTATTTCGTTAATAGAATCTTGGATTGTATGCCGTTACATTTGACAGGAAATTACAAATCTGGAACCGGGTTAGGATAGGAATACATAAAGTGGTATGGTCGGCTCGCCAGACCTCTCAGATTAACTAGGCAGACTTCGCCTGTAGATGGATTAGTAAGGTGATGGTGCTATTGCGACAACCTTAGTGAGTAGCCCTTATCTGTATTGTTGCAGTCTAAGGCTAAACCTATTCAAACTCATCCTTAGACATTGCTGTAAATATGGTGGCTAATATCCCCATTATAGTTGAACCAAAGATGGCCGCTATTGAACCGGCAAGAGCCAGTCCCCATCTCTTCCTTTGAAGTGCATATATGCCACCAATTATTGGTAATATCCCTACGATGAGAAGAAAAACTGCAGCAATCATCAGGATAGTCTCTAAAACCCCGGGAATCAACCAGCGATCTAATCCAGGAACTGGCCCAGGACCTACAGATGTAGTAAACGGGATAAAAAACAAAATTCCTATAATAGCTCCAATAGAGCCAAGTATGCTGAGCGCTCCACCAACTATATCCAGAATCCCAGCGACTGTAGGCTTCCATGTCTGTTGAATAGTCGTCCCCATACGACCCTCCTTATTCGAACTTAGGAAGTAACTTATCATAAAAACCACAGTATGTCTAGTAAGGTAGTAGGCATGAGCTACAAGGTTGGAGATGACTAGACGATATACTCAGGCATTAGGCTTTGATGATGTGTTTAAGAGGCATGAACAAGTCACCGGTGGATAGGTTGGTAAGGTGATGGGTCGCAATATTTTTGACGCACATTGCAGCGAGTGATAGAATTTCAATGAGTAATCTTTCTTAGTGAAGGGAATGATGCATATGTTAAGGGCATTATTTGCCAGAGCAAGATGGATATTAAAGAACGAAGGTTTGATAGCTTTTCTCAGGAGGGCATTTATCTATACATTTACTTACTTGTCACGCATCTTCTTCCGATATTCAGTTGTCTATCTTTATGAGCATACGATCCAGGAGAGAAATGAGGCTGCCTTTATTCCTAAAATTCAGAACTTCACTTCTCATGTCGTATCTACAAATCAAATGGCTGATGAGTTAGCGAGAGATAGCTCTAACGACTTTCGCTTACTCAATCTCAGTGCTAAGAGATGTCTGGATAAAGGCGCTGTTGCATTTCTCGTTTTTGTTGGACCCGAGCTAGCCCATATAGGATGGATGGCAATGACAGAAGAAGCTAAGAATACCTTCGACTGGCTCCCTTATCGCGTGGATTTTTCAAACAACCAAGCTTGCACTGGCGGTACCTACACTATTCCAAAGTACAGGGGAAAGGGTCTCATGACATATGGCTATTATCGAAGATTCAAGTATCTTGGAGAAAGGGAAATAAAGACATCAAGAAATGCAGTACTGGTAAACAATGTAGCTTCGCAGAAAGTTCATGCTAAGTTCGAACCCAAAATTATTGCAGAGGCCCGCTATTTAAAGGTTCTGTGGTTTAAATACTGGAAAGAAAAGCCTCTTACAGGAAATGGTTGTAATTAGTTGGCGCGGAATCTACGGTCAAACATATTATTGAAAAACATTTTGCCTTTGAATGTGAGGATTCTATCTTATGGCAGCCACAATAAGAATAGTAACCGACTTGGAAGAATTTAAGTCGCTAGAGGAAGTCTGGAATAATGTCTTACATCAATGCCGTGAGCATAGTTCCATATATCTTACCTATGAGTGGTCATGGATTTGGTGGAAGCACTTTGGAGCAGGAAAGAAGTTGAACATCCTAATCATAGAAAGTGAGGGCGAGGTTATAGGTATTATTCCGTTGATGAAAGTCAATCACGGGCTGGGATTATTTAAGATCCATGTTTTGGAGACAATCGGCTCTACCAATTACAACAATGTTGGGTTAATTCCGATTAAGAATAACAAAGAAGCAATGATTGCACTTATTAAATATTTCCAGGAGGAACTGAGCGGAAATAAATCTATCTTAAGGTTAACTTTTGTGCCCGCAAATAGTTATTTCCTCAATCTCTTAAGGGGGCACGATCACATAGATATGAAAAGTACAGTTATTCGTGAGAAATTCATGACTCTGGCACCGTACATATCACTCCCTACGACATGGGAAGAGTATTTTAGCTCGCTAGGTAAAAGGAGGCGAAAGGTACTTCATCGTGCATTACGGTCTCTAGAAAAGGAACATACTTTTGAGTTTAAACACTTTACCTTGGATACCATGGAGGAAGAGTTGGGCAGATATTTTGAACTTCATCAGGCGCGGTGGCAATCCATTAATATTAGAAGCATATTTTCGAATCCCAGAATGAGAGAATTCTATATAGAAATAGCCAATCATTTTTCGAAAAAAGACTGGCTATATTTTTCTTATTTAACCATTGATGGCGAAATGGTATCGGCGGAATTTGGTTCCATATATAATCAGAAACTTTATGCTTTTAATGCAGCTCGAGACATTCGTTACCTTAAGTATAGTGTGGGCCATTTACATAAAATGTATTTATTACAAGACGCCATTAGAAAACAATTAGTGGAATTTGATTTTTTGAAAGGCGCTGAGCCATACAAATTCTACTGGACGAAATCATTCAGGAAATACGTGCAAGTAATTATGTTTAAAAAATGTAGTTATGCTAGTCTTCGATTTGGTCTTCTATATGCATTATTGCGTCTAGACGAGATAATACAAAACCGCCATACCTTGAAAGAGGTCTTTTCTTTATACAGAATGAAAAGAATGGGGGAAAAAGAAAGGGAGAAGATGAGATTGTTTCAAGACTATTGAAAGTGCACCACGCGACCGTGGGATGTCTAAGGTACAGGCATTAGGCTTTGATGATGTGTTTAAGAGGCATGTAATGGTGTCACCAGCGGACAGACTGATACGTTAGCTAATATATTATCAGACCACTTAGTTTTAAGGATAGTCTGAAGCTTATTACACCTATCGTAAGAAGAAAGCTTTAACTATCTTTCCTTTCTTTTTATTTTCTCCGCCTCTTTTTCTATAGCTGCTTTATCTCCTCCCTTTGGCCAGATGAACACTTCAATAAAATTAGCCAAAACACCAATACCCCAACCACCTATAACCCACCAGAACCAAGGGTATCCTCCACCAGCAGGAAACGCCCATACAATCACAAGTATTGCATTCACTATTATATATATGACGAGGTGTTTGTAGAATCCCCTCTTTGCCTCAACTCTTTTCTTTGCCTCTTCATAGACTTCTTCTTCGGACTTCTGATTTGCCATAAGTTCACCTCCCTTTGCAGGACAGTATATATCTTCACATTGTGCTTAGACAAGCTGCCCTAGGAAACAGTTGACACCTTATGACGCGGAGGATAGAATCTCCGTACAATTTGGGTTAAAAAGTGGACTCATATTTGATAGTGCCCGCAACACTATAAGCCTATAAGTTGACGCGATTATTTACAGTAGCGTTCCACTCCTAGACTATTCCGATGCCGTTGTTGTCGAAAAGGAACCGTTAAGAGAACACATCTGAGATTAGGAGTTTCATTAATCAACCGAGTATATTTGGTGGTAAAAGCGGGAGTACCAGATGTTTTCACTGGAGGATAATTAAATTCAAAGGTATATTAAGTATTTGGGAGGTAACTAATAATGTCACAGACAAAGTTCAAAATTCTTGAATCGTGGCCAGCATTAAAGGAAGACTTGATAAGTTTATTATCCGACACAGACGCTTGGTTAATATCCGAACTTAAGAAAGCACATGAAGCTAAGGACTGGCAAGCAGTAGCCAAAGTTATAGATGTGATGGAATTAGTACACAACATGTCTCACTCCCACTAGACTAAATCTGCATTTTACCATCAAGCTATAATATACTACGCATAAGCATACATCACGACGTTTGTTCAATGGTGATAAATTTGAATTCAGAATGAATTGAACAACAGAACAATCCGGTAGTGGTATAGTGAAATGGGGAATAAAGAAGGGTACTGGAAACCGCTAAATAATATAGCGGTGGCTGGTGTCTTTTTTGGTTAAGGTATTGACCTTGTTACTTCCTTCGATTACAGTTTGCGTCTGTCAAGTCGAAGGAGGTAACAGAAGAGCATGGTAGCGACTGGCAGTCAAAAGGTAGGAGGTTCGAATCTCCCCAGCTCCATTTTTTAGTAATGATATCACTCAATATTAGCAAGTTGTCACTATATTCATCTCCTTTTTCCGCATCGCTGAAGTCGCATAACATCTGGTAACAGATTCACCCTCAGCTTACCTATATGGTAAAGTATAGACAATGGATACCAAGGTAAGAGTTTATCTGTCTCCCCTAGAGGACAAACATATTTACCGATACATGCAGCTTTCTGACGACCCTGAACTGGTTGCCACTGCGGGGTGGAAGCCATTTGGACCTAATGAAAAAGAGAGGTTCCTTCAGTGGTTCCAGGTTTTAACCCTCCCATACTTGGACCATGGCAAAACGGTAACATTTAGCATCATCAGTGCTGCCGACGAGAAAGCTATAGGCTATATTTCCATCAAAGGAATAACCAAAGCAAAACCCGGTGCCGAAATTGGTATCGCCATCATGGAAAAGGGATACCGTAACGGGGGATATGGTACTGAAGCTTTGAAGCTCACTGCGCAATATGCCTTTAATGAACTTGGTCTAGCTTTACTCGGACTGACGGTTTTCCCTTCAAACCAGAGGGCTATTCGTGCCTATGAAAAGGTTGGCTTTAGGAAAAGGGAAATCCTGAAGCAATCCTGGCAAATGCCCAGTGGTAAATACGCTGACATGTGGCTGATGGAACTAACACGGAGCCAGTGGCTGGGTGTAAAGTAATAGGTTTTTCTACTTTCAAAGGAGAGATTTATCCTCATCGGCAGGTTGGGATATCATAGATACTTCAATATGTGTCTAGGATAGTTTGAGGACTTGATGCCACCATTATCTGCGGTGATTATTTACATATGTAGCACCTTGCTAAGAAATAGTCTGGTACGCTCGTTACTAGAAGTAAGGAATTTATCCGGTGTTGCTTCTTCGACAATTACTCCTTCATCCAGGAGAATCATACGGTTGGCAGCGGCACGGGCAAATCCCATCTCGTGTGAAACCACAACCATGGTCATTCCCTCTTTGGCTAGGGCTAGCATCACATCCAGCACTTCTTTGATCATCTCAGGATCGAGCGCACTCGTCGGTTCGTCGAATAGCATGACTTTAGGATTCATCGCCAAAGCCCGGGCAATAGCCACTCGTTGTTGCTGCCCTCCAGAAAGTTGGATAGGGTAAGCCTGAGCTTTATCCGGAATTCCCACTTTCTCTAAAAGATCAAGAGCAATTTTTTCTGATTCATCTTTGGAACGCTTACGCACTGTACGTTGTGCCAATGTTAGATTTTCCACTACCGTAAGATGAGCAAACAAATTAAACAGCTGGAATACCATGCCGACTTCCTGGCGAACGGCATTGATATTTTGGGCGCTGTCTAAATGAATTCCATCCACTACAATTCTGCCCACGTCGTATTTCTCAAGATGGTTGATGCAACGTAGTAAGGTAGACTTACCAGAGCCGGAGGGACCGATAATCACAACTACTTCACCCTTATGCACATCCAAGCCTACTCCTCGCAGGGCATGAACCTTGCCGAAATGTTTATGAATATTTTCTATATGGATAATGGGTTCCATTTTACCTACCGTTCAAAGTGAGACCTTTTCTCAATCCAGGCTACTAAGCGAGCTAGTAACAGAGTCATCACCAAATATATTAAAGCGACCATTGTCCACACTTCGATAGGGTTAAAGTGCACGGCCATAAATTCACGCCCCCGGCGGGTCAAATCGGCTACCGCCACCACACTCACCAGGCAAGAATCCTTGAGTAGAGCAATAAGCTCGTTACCTACCGGTGGCAGAACCACGCGGACTGCTTGCGGTATTATTACATGTCGCATTGATTGAAAATGCGTCATTCCTAAGCTGCGGGCGGCTTCTGTTTGGCCTTTGGGGATACTCTGAATGCCAGCTCGGTAAATCTCGCTCATATAAGCTCCATAGCAGACTGTTATACCCATAATGGCTGTAAAAATCGGATTAGCCTGATAGTTAGCTATAACCGAAATATTGAGCCATTCCCCAATCTGTTGGACCACTGTCGGGAAGGCAAAATACCACCAGATTAACTGTACTAGAAGAGGGATACCTCTTACTATTTCAACGTAAAGCGTGGCAATACCATGAAGAAACGGGTTTCGTGCCAGCCGACCTAAGCCCCCAATCAAACCCACTACTAAAGTTAGCGCAAATGATGAAACGGTAATCAGAATGGTTACCAGAATACCATCACCCACAAAAACTGCAATATTCCAAAAGGGATCGGCTCTAACGGTAAACAAAATTACCATTATACCAATCACCAAGACCACCAGACCCCACCAAGGGTCAATGCGTCCGATTACCTCAGCGCCAGGAATGTAAGCTAGTTTACTTCCGCTGGGTCTAAGTTTCGGCTGTTCATCCACAGAATCCCTCGAAATGGCTTTGTGAGCCCCGCCCCTAGAAGCTTTGGCTAATGTGAGCCCGGTTAATTACTGGCTCTAAAGCCACTTCTGGACCAGTTGTTCAATAAGCCCTTCTGCTTTAACGGCTGCCAAACCGTCGTTAATTTTTTCCAACAAATCTGGATTATCCTTGCAGACGGCAATTCCGTAGTTTTCGTCAGTAAAGACATCACCCGCTGTCTTCAACTTATCCAGATTCTCATTAATATAGCCTAGGGCAAGTGGGTTATCAGCGATAATGGCATCAATCTGCTTGTTCATCAAATCCTGAAAAGCCAAGCCAATATCATCGTAGGTCTTGAGTGTTGCCCCCCCGATCTTTTCCACCTCAATGGCGCCAGTGGTGCCGATTTGAGCCCCGACCACCTTACCAGGTAGGTCATACTTGCTGGTAATCGTGGTATTGTCTATATGCACTGTAACAATTTGCCCCGCGTAGAAATAGGGGTCTGAGAAAAGCCATTGTTCTGCGCGTTCTTCCGTGATGGTCATGGCTGAGATAGCCGCATCATACTGGCACAGCGCCATCCCGGCCAAGAGTGGATCCCAGGCTACGTTTTCAAACCTAATTTCGATGCCTGCCTCTTCGGCAATGGCAGTCATTAAGTCAATATCAAACCCTACAATCTCCTTAGTTTGCTCATCGACATACTCAAAGGGTGGCCAGGTGGCATCAGTGGCAATAACAACAACCTCCGTTGTCTCTGGGGTACAGCCGGGTAGCACTAAGCCGACTAGTACCAGTCCAATCAAGACATAACCAAAAAGCTTTTTCATATTATACTTCCCCCTTTTTATTGTTTCGGTGGAGTCTACCATATTTAGGGGACGCTGTCTATAACTCCTCCATGTGAATTGGTGATAATAAAAGTATTCACCTAATCAACGACCCGCACTGGCAGTAGATCCGAATGCCAAAATAACTATTTTTAATTATGATACGGAGCACTCATATTTGAATCCTTCGTTATTGAACATCTCCAGCTCTTCTATACTGCTGTTATGTTTAAAATAACCATGCTATAATTGCGGCAACTCACTAACTTATATATAGACATATATTATGGCCATGGACAACATCACCCTTAAGCTGGTTACTAATGATGAGGAACTCAGGAGCGCTCTTGAAGTAAGAAGGCAAGTGTTTGTTCAAGAGCAGGGCGTGTCGGAAGACCTGGAGTATGATGGATATGACGACGAAGCGCTGCACATGGTGGTTAGAGATGAGGAGAGAGTTATTGGCACAGCCAGAGTTAGATTTCTAACTACCAATCAAGCCAAGATAGAGAGGATAGCTATCTTGAAACCATTTCGCCGGAGAGGAATCGGGAGCAGTATTCTCTCCTTTTTAAAAATAGACCTGAAAAACAGACAAATAAAGCATGTAGTTCTGCATGCACAATATGCAGTAACCGCATTTTATAAATCATGCGGCTTTGTGAAAATCGGTTCACCTTTTTGGGAGGATGGCATCAAACACATAAAGATGCAACTATGGCTCTAATACGACTCATTTTTGTAGGACATGCAGGTCTCGAACCTACACTAGTTCTTTGGGGCTACTCTAATAACTTGCCTTTTCATTTAATTAAGTAACATTAGGCTAGAAAGAGGTAATGCTGAGGGGGCTTGACAACACTGAGTCGGTAATTTAAAGTATCCATTAGTAAGTTGTGCCATTAATGCTGACGACACACACTAGAACTAGTATGGAACTCCTGTAATCAAAATATGAGTAAAAATAAGTAGCGGGATGCCATGTACCCGATTACACCAAGGGTAGCACACGGGAGGGGATGACATCTCTCCAGCTGGAACTGGACCCTTGTTTCCCCTGGCAGAGCCCGCTACTCCAATGAGAGTGCAGGAATACTTTCCTGCACTCCTCTTATTATATTCTCTTCAACGCATTCTTCTGCCAATACTCTCAACAGAGGAGTTTAGCCGATATCGGCTACGCCTTACCTAGCTACGCTATTAATATCCCTTCTTTTAGTATCCCTCCACCTTCGGAAGTGGAGCAGGACTCCTCCGTTCGGGAAGAACCCAATCCTTAAATTCAAAGGGGATATTAACCGTCTTGTCATCATATCTGCCACACTTATGGGCAGCCGCGCACTGGGCTATGGCATTGATGAACGGACCATTGGGTGGATACTCACAGCCACAGGACAAAACATACCCGCCGCCTTTCATACACTTATCCAGCAGCCGACAGGACTCATTATACATCTCCTGTGGCGTGCCGAGATAGGCAAAAGTAGCCGGAACTACATAACCAAACAGGGTAACCTTCTGACCCCATTTCTCCTTCACCGCTGCATCCGGGTCATCAGCATTTTCACAATCGTCAGGAACATAAGCAAAGCTGAACGGATTTCTCGGTGTGTGCTTTACACAATTAATTATCTCCTCAAAGTAGGGACCATTTATGCAATTGTGAATGCCGACCCGCGATGACCTGCTTTGCCGAATCGTCTCAGCCATTTTGGCATGTCCAGCCACTCTTTCCAACGATGTCATACTATTTTCCTGAACCCAATACGCTACTTTAGGAATTATGAACCTCCTTTTTTATTTAATAAATTCCTGTTAATTTGGCTCTTCTACTTCATTAACTTGCTGGTTATACTTTTTAGCCAGCTCATAAA
>SMTZ1_10001289_pt1 | contig 28501 bp, 23 predicted proteins | sample DeeMarSWOR136_30_FD_25667 | JGI IMG/M metagenome (IMG submission 25667)
AGAAGCAAAGACTGGGATAAAACCTGCTAAGGAAATAATAATACAACAAATGCGTGGAAATCTTGACATAATCCGATCCTTTCAACATCAGGAGAACACCGGCAGGCAAACTGTCAACAAATGTAAGGGCCGATTAATCCCGGATTTCGCGTATAATCACGTATTTCGTTGCTAACTACGCCGCCGAACCTTACTGTAAAATCCTGCCACAATTCTAAACTACTCTAACAGAGACGGTGACTTTGTCAAGCAGGTCTAAGACTCCGCCTGTTACCCACCTCTTGACTGCTTCAGCAGGTTTTGCCGGGATTGAATCGAAGCAATATGGTTCCGAATCAATGGGTATTGGGGCAGGGGTATTCTGGCTTGTCTACGGCCTGAAGTGTTGAAATCGAACCACATATTGTAGTATTATGGAAATCGCAGTGTGCAGGTGCACCGTTTATGAACTGAAATTGGAAATATCAGTTAATAGGATTCATAGTAATACTGAGGACTTAAAATGGCAAGCAGACGGCACTTCTTAAAACTATGTGGATCAGGCCTGGCTTCTTATCTGGCAGGTTGTTCGTTTGGAAAACAGACATCCTCTTTCCACATTACAAAACGGCCAAATCTAATTATTATAATGGCCGACCAGCTCAGATACCAGTCGGTCGGCTATGCCGGAGATGCCAAATCCCGCACACCCAATATCGACAAGCTTGCCGCACGGGGAGTTGATTTCTGTCAAGCCGTCTCCTCAATGCCCGTCTGCTCAGCCTACCGTGCTTCCCTGTTCACAGGAAAATACACCACCAGCACAGGAATGGTGATCAACGAATTGAGAATGAATCCGAACCACCGCTGCCTGGGTCATTGCCTTACAGAGGCCGGCTATGAAACCGGCTACATCGGAAAATGGCACCTCTACGCAAACCAGCTTGGCAACCACAACGATCCGAAAAATTCCTTTGTCCCGCGCGGACCGCACCGTCTGGGCTTTGATGGGTACTGGGCCGCCTACAATTTCCACCATGACTATTACGATACTTATTACCATACCGAAACTCCCGAGAAGATTTCCTATCCCCGGGGCAGCTTCGAACCGGATGCCCAGACAGACATGGCCATCAACTTCATCCGGCAAAAGGCCGGGGGCAATGCTCCATTTGCGCTTATACTCTCGGTCGGCACCCCGCACGACCCATGGGCACAAAACAACGTACCGAAAAAATACTACAATATGTTCAAAGACACGAAGTTCCCCCCGTCCCCCAATTATTCGGATAAAATGGACCCGTACGGCGACGGCTGGTCAAATATCAAAAAGACTCCGGAAATGCTCGAACGCTGGATGCGGGTATATTACGCCATGACTGCAAACCTTGACTACAACGTGGGCAGGCTCATCGATGCACTTGATAAGGCCCACCTCATAAATGACACTATCATCGTCTTCACTTCCGACCATGGCGAGATGTTCGGAGCACATGGCCGAATGAAAAAGAACATCTTCTATGAAGAAGCCGCCCGTGTCCCCTTCCTGATTGGCTGGCCGAAGAAAATCCCCGCCAGCCTGAAAAGTGACGTGTGCTTGAACACCGTTGATATCATGCCCACCCTCCTTGGACTGATGAATCTTCAAATTCCGGAAGCGGTGGAGGGAATGGACCTCAGCCGCCGGGCCATGGGCAAAAAAGGTCCCGAACCGAAGGCCGCCCTGCTAATGAACACTGGCGCCTGTGCTATTTGGGAGGATGGCCACGAATGGCGTGCACTACGGGATAAAAAATACACCTACGCGATATTTCAGGACCGTAAAAAGGAAGTGCTCTTTGATAACATCGCTGATCCTTACCAGATGAACAACCTGATTTCCGATCCCGCCCATGCCGAAAAAACCAGGCATTTCAGAGCAATGCTGAAAGAAAAAATGGCAGAGCTCAATGACACTTTCCCCACCTCGACTTGGTATCGCGAAAATTGGGTACAGGATAGAACTATCATGCGTTCCGCCACAATGCGTTAATGTTCAAGTGCTGGAAAACAATATCCTCTGCACACACACCTGTCTATACATACGGCTGTGCCTCTTGGCAACTACCTGACAAAAAATCTGGCACCCGTCTTTTTTCTGTTGACTTCCGATTTGGCTGCCTGTATATTCTACATTTAGTACGTATACGTATTATTTGAGGGATACGATGAAAACAGGTCATGACATTGCAATGGCCCTGAGAGCGGCATACTTGTCAATGCACCGCCAAACCAATTCCCACCTTGCCCCTTTCGATATGACCGCCGACCAATTCGTACTCCTGGCCCTGCTCACCGAAGAAGATGGCATCACCCAGCAGCAGCTCGCCCATCGCGCCACCTCCGACCCTAACACCATCCGGGCCATGCTCGTACTTTTGGAAAATCGCGGCCTTGTGAAACGCCGTCGACATCCTACTGACGGCCGGGCCCTCAAAATCACCACGACGCGCAAGGGTAGGCAAGCTTATGCCAAGCTCACAGCGGCAATAAGACCCCTGCAGAATCGGCTCTCGTCTCCCTTTAAAACAAAAGAAATAAATATGATGATCAAATCCCTTGGAAAAGTTTCTGAGGCGATGGCACAACAGCAAAACCATAATAACCAATGTAAGTCAAAGAAGAATAATTGCAGAAAAGGAGAAAAACCATGAACACTCGAAAAACAATCTTGTCAGTCGCAGCCGTTATGATATTGGCAACATTTATCATGACCTCCAACTCCCCCGCACAGCGAGCCGCTGAAAGACCACGGTTCCGCGGCTTTGGTGGCCCGCAAGTGAACTCGCCCGTCGTATCCGAAGACCGGCGCATCACGTTCCGAATATTGGCACCGAAAGCCGAAGCCGTCCGGCTTACCGCAAGCGACATACCGGGCAACTTCCAGGGCGCGGAAATGACAAAGGACGCCAACGGTATATGGCAGGTAACGCTCGGCCCCATCGAACCAGGTGCCTACCGCTACAACTTCAACGTGGATGGTGTATCAGTAATTGATCCCCGCAATCCCGCAACCAGCGAATCAAACAGCAACACATGGAGCCTCGTCTATGTCCCCGGCTCGGACTTCATGGATACCAAAGACATTCCCCATGGCGCTGTTGCCGAAGTCACTTACTACTCAAAGTCATTGAAGCGTTTTCGTCGTATACACGTCTACACGCCGCAGGGATATGAATCCGGCAAGGGTAAATACCCGGTCTTTTACCTGTTGCACGGCGCATTTGATTGCGACGATTCATGGACGTCCGTCGGTCGGGCTAATTTCATCATGGATAACCTCATCGCCGCTAGACGAATTCACACAGGATTTTACAAACGACATCATGCCATACATTGAGAAAAACTACCGCGTCTATACCGACCAGAAAAACCAGGCAATCGCAGGTCTGTCGATGGGCGGCGGCCAGACCTTAAATATCGTTATTTCAAATCTGGAAAAATTTGGATACGTCGGCGTCTTTAGTTCCGGTGTGTTTGGTATCACCGGTAGAGGTCCCGGTGCAGCCTCCGGCCCAACATGGGAAGAACAACATAAGGAAGCGCTGGACAATGCCGAGTTGAAAAAAGGCATCCAGCTCCTGTGGTTTGCCACGGGCAGGGAAGACTTTCTCATCCAGACCTCACAGGGAACGGTTGACGTGCTCAGGAAACATAAATTCGACGTTGTACAACGAAACACCCGGCGGCCACACCTGGATCAACTGGCGCAACTACCTAAACGAGTTCGCCCCGCAACTCTTCAAGCCCGTTGTCAAAAAGAAAAGTGATACGCAAACATCTGCAAAACCGAAAGTCGAAAGAAAAACGTTCGATATCCGCCGCGAAGGTATCGAACGAGGAAAAGTGGAAACGATTGAATATCCTTCCAAAACAGTCGGTATTAAACGAAAATTACTCGTTTACATTACACCCGGCTATTCAAAAAACAAAAAGTATCCCGTCCTCTACCTTTTGCACGGCATTGGCGGCGACGAGACAAACTGGATCAGGGCTGGAGCCGCAGATGTCATCCTCGATAATCTATATGCCGACAAGAAAATTGAGCCCATGATTGTCGTCATGCCCAACGGCCGGGCAAGTGCCGCCCCGCGTCCGGCCAACATATTTGAACCAAACAATCTTGAGGCCTATGCCGTCTTTGAGAACGACTTGCTAAATGATATCATCCCCTATATCGAGTCGCACTATCCAGTCAAGGCCGACCGCGAGCACCGCGCACTGGCAGGCCTGTCGATGGGAGGAGGCCAGTCATTGAACTTCGGCCTAAAGAACATGAATGTCTTTGCCTGGGTCGGAGGATTCTCATCGGCTCCCAACACAAAGCCTGCGGGAGAGCTTATCACCGAACCCGATGCAGCAAAAGAAAAAATCAGCCTGCTCTGGCTCTCCTGTGGTGACCGCGATGGTCTGATGAAAATAAGCAGGTCCTTCCACGAGGACCTCAAAAAAATGGATTTACCCCACTTCTGGTATGTCGATTCCGGCGGACATTCCTGGCCCGTCTGGAAAAACGACCTATACCTGATATCCCAACTGCTGTTCAAGGATAAGAAGGACTGGACCATAAAATCAACACCGGACGACTCCTCTCCATAATCTAAGTAATCTCGGCAAAACGCAGCGTTTCTTTGATAAAAGCCTGGGTACACCTTGCACATGGATTCTGCCCCGACATATATTCCCCCGCCGAACCGGCACCGTAATTGTAGATTCAGCAGTCAAAAAAATAAAAAAGCTCCATCCGGGATAATGACTTCGCCAAACTCCGGCTCTCTTACAATCTGTTCCGCATTTGCTCGGCTTTTGTGGCCTGCTTGAGTATCTTTTTTTCTTTCGAGGTTAAGCTGTGAATACCGGAGTTGTGCACCTTCTCCAGGATGCGGTCCACCTCGACCTGCAGATTTCGCTGGGCGGTCATTTTCTTCTGCCATGCACCGGAACGCAGTTTCAGTTTGAACTTCTCCCGCCAGGACTGTGAGAATACATAAACCGCACCGGCGACCATACCACCCAGATGCGCAGCCTCGCCCCCGGCATTGCTGCTTCTGTATGGATTAAGGAGGGTCAGGATAGCAAACACCAAAAAGATTATTGCTATAATCCGTACTCTTATCGGGAATATTCCCATCAAGTAGAACCTGGAGGAGGGAAACAATATGGCAGTTGCAGTTAGGACTCCCAGTATTGCTCCTGAAGCTCCTACCAAATACCCTTCTTTCAACCAGCCAACAAGGACGAGTAGCGGATATAAGAGACCGCCTGCGGCCCCGCATATAAGATAAAAGATCAGGAATTTTCTGCTGCCCCAAAACGGCTCGAGTATGGTCCCAATGAAGTATAACCAGACCATATTCCAAAAGATATGGCTGAATTCAGTTGTGCTGTGCAGGAACTGATATGTTACGAGCCGCCAAAATTGCAAAGTCGTCCCCAGGGCCGGATACACGGAAAACCAGTCGAATATAAAAGTCTTTAACGGCGGGATTAAAAACGTGGGCAAAAACACCACGACGTTGATGATGATAAGCCACATGACAACGGGTGTAATCTTGGGCATGGATACTCGGAAATGCGGCTCATAGCCGGACTTGGATTCAAAGTCCGCCTGTGTATAATCTCTGTCATAAAGGCCCATATTATCAATACTCGACGCCCTCACCGACACGGCGAAGGCAAAAAATTTCCAAATACAAATTCAAACACTAAATATAGTATCGTAAATTTCCGAAAATGTTCAAGTGAAAAAGAAGAAGCTCTCAGGATTTGGATTTAGCTGCTTTGGATTTCATCTTTTGAAACATTAACATTAAAATGATACCTAAAGTTACCATATAAATGCTGATGTTCTGCGAAACCGTCCCGCCCTTGTAGAGTGCCCACCAGGCGTACTCGAAGGGATTATCATCACGCACAAATTCCAGAAAGAACCTCCCGATTCCGTAAATGATGAACATCAGGGCGAACGTAGAGCCGGGTTTGCCTAAAAATCGTCTCCTGCCTTTGCTGTCATTTCGGTTCCTCCGCCAGAAAAGGAATAATAAAAAAGCGCATAGGAGCGCAACCGCAGATGAGTACAACTGAGTAGGATGAACATGAAGACAGCGATACGGCCCATATTTGACCATCTCCTTCTGCTCCTCCGTCAATTGGTCGTATGATTTAAGGATTTTAGTTGGATGAGTGCTGTTGTAATAGGTATTGAAAAAATCATCAGGCAATTTCAAGTAGGGTTCCGGCCGATTTCTTTTCGGATCCGCACTCACCTGGCTGCGGTGTGCAAAGGAACCGTAGGGAAAACGCACTCCCCAAAGCTTATCTGTCGGCTTGCCGAAGCAGCAGCCATTTAAGAAACAACCGATTCTTCCAAAGGCAAGGGCCAGCAGCAAACCGATTGCCAAAATATCGAGGTATCGGCGAATGGGAAGCTTGTGCCGCCAGAGGTAAAAGAAAACCACAACGATGGCTAATATCACACCTCCTAAAAGTTCCAGCCCCCCCTGCCAAATGGCAAACACAGAGAGCAAATCCCCCCTGAACTTGTCGAAATAGTGAATGACATAAAATAAACGCGAACCGACCACGCCGGCTATCAATGTGTAAAGAGCCGCATTTGTTATCATCGCCGGATCCGGTGTGATATCGCGGCTGAGGCGTCTTATAACAAATACCGCCGCAAGAAAGCCGATAACCATCATCAGACCATAACTCTTGATGGTCAATTGGGTAAATGGCAGCTTAAAAAGTTCTGGATACATTACGTCCGTGCCTCAATGTTCATGTCCCGTTCGGTTCATTAACCAGAGCCTGTATTTTATGACTTTCTTCGAGGTCATCAACTTTCAGTCTGATTTTTTCAAAAATTATCATCAAAACTATACCCACAACAACCATATAAATGCTGATGTTTTGTGAAACGGTTCCGCCCTTATAGATTGCCCACCAGCCGTACTCAAACGGATTATCATCGCGAAGGAATTCTATGAGAAAACGGGTGATGCCGTAAAGCATGAACATTAAGCTGAAGGTACAGCCGGTCCTGGCAAAGAGTTTATTGTTGTCTTTTAATGCTGCGGCACGTTGGGCCCTTCGCCAAAAAAGGTAAAGGATGAAACATAAAAAGAGCGCGTTTGCTGAAGAATACAATTGGGTCGGGTGGACCGGCAAACAACGGTACTTGCCATTTTTGACCATGTCCTTCTGCTCTTGTGTCAAATCTTCAAACGGTTTTAAACCATAATACGCCCTGCTCTCACTATTATAATAACCGAAGAAATCGGCAGGTAATTTCAGGTGTGGGTCAGGCCGGTTTCTTCTTAGTTTCGGGCGTATCTGGCTGTGATAAACATCTGAGCCGTATGGAAAACGAACGGCCAACGGCCCTTCCGTTGGCCTGCCGAAACAATCCCCTTTAAGAAAGCAGCCGATTCTGCCGAACGCAAGCCCCAGCATCAGGCCGATTGCCAGGATATCGAAGTAACGCCGGATGGGAAGTTTATGCAGCTTCAGATAAAACAAGAGAACAACAATCGCTAAAACCACGCCGCCTAAGAACTCCAGCCCCCCATGCCAGACGGCAAATACGGAAAGAAGGTTTGCACGGAATTTGTCGAAATAGTGAACCACGTAAAATAAACGCGCCCCCACAACCCCGGCTATCAGAGCGTAAAGTGATGCGTTGGTTATAAACTGGGGATTGCTCGTGATATCCCGGCTAAGACGCCGCATCACAAAAACCGCCGCAAGAAAGCCGACAACCATCATCAGGCCATAGCTTGGCAGCGACAAATCGATAAAAGGTATCTTGAAAAGTTCAGGATACATTCATGTATAACGGATAGCGTATAGTTTAATCCTTACCCTATCGCCGGCCCCGCTTGTATTTTATTGCTCTCGTCGAGGATGACGATTCTCGGCTTAAGCTCTTTCGCCTCTTCAGGGCTGCAATAGGCAAAGCTGAATATAATAACAAGGTCGCCCGTCTTGATAAGCTGAGCGGCTGCACCAAGAACCACAATCTTACCCGAATTGGCCTCCGCTGGAACAGCATAAGTCTCGAGCCTGTTGCCGTTCGTAAGGTCGGCTACAAGAACAGACTCGTTAGGCAGTATCCCCGCTGCTTCCATCAGCACAGAATCTATATATATACTGCCGATGTAGTGCAGCTTCGCATCGGTCACCGTGGCACGGTGCAGCTTACCTTTTAACATCTTGATAAACATAAAATAAGACTTACTGCTTATAATAACTCTCTGAATTCGTCCAGAGTTAATCCTGTTTGTCGTATAACAGCCCTCAAAGTACCTTTTGCTATTTCTTTATGATCCGACACGGTTAATCTGCGATGAGGAGGATTTTCGTGTCTGAGAATAACATGGCTGCCGGTCTGATAATCTGCAAGATAGCCCTTTTTTGCCAATATCTTGCAGAGTTGTTTGCCTGACAAAACCGGTAACTTGCTCAAATGGTCACCTCAACAATCTCTTCCTCGATTGATGGCGGTATAGGTTCATTATGCTTCTTTAAGCTCTCCAAATATCCCTTAATAGCATCTCGAATGTTCTCAAGAGCTTCCTTCCGGTTTTTGCCCTGCGAGATGCATCCCGGCAAGGATGGGCATTCGGCAATAAATGCCCCATCTTCATCCAATTCAATCAGAATTCTGTAACGCATAATTTAGCAGCTCCTGTAATTTCAGAATAGCCAATCTCAGCCAAAGTACTTTGTATCGAAGACTATTATAGATTATTCCTGTCTTGTGTCCACGAGAATGTTGTCTATTAATCTTGCGGGGCCGATTCTGACGGCGACCGCTGCGAGGATTTTGCCGGCGATACGGTCGATGCTTTGCAGGGTCCGGGCATCAACAATACTGACGTACTCAATCTCAATCGAGGGAACTCGATTCAATACTTTTTGCATTTCGCTAATGATTTTTTTAGCATCTTTAGTACCAGCTTTAATCATCTCCTGGCATTTTTGCAGCGACTTGTAGATATAAGCTGCATCCTGTTTCTGCTGCTCGACCAAGTATTTATTTCTGCTGCTGACGGCCAGTCCATTTGGCTCGCGAACGGTGGGACAGACAACAATCTCCAAAGGCATATTCAAATCGGCAACCATACGTTTGATAACAATCGCCTGCTGTGCGTCCTTTTGGCCGAAAAATGCGACATCTGGAGCAACGATATTAAACAGCTTGGCACAAACAGTAGTTACACCGCGAAAGTGCCCCGGCCGGGATTGCCCGCATAATGTTTCGGTCAACTTCTCGACGTTCACCCAGGTAATATTTTCGGCTGGATACATCTGCTCGGGAGTCGGAGCAAAAACGACATCGACACCCGTCTTTTCACAAATCTTCAAGTCGGCTTCGAGTGGGCGCGGATACTTCTCAAAGTCTTCCCCGGGGCCGAATTGCGTAGGATTGACAAAGATACTCACCACCACGAAATCACATTCTTTCACAGACGCCTCCATAAGAGAGATATGACCAATATGCAGAGCGCCCATCGTAGGTACAAAACCGACTTTCTTACCTGCGCTTCGTGCGGCCTTGACCAGACTCCGAATCGATTCTATTGTTTTTGCAGCTTCCATTATCCAGAATTATTTGTACTTCTTTCCGATTACTTCCATCAACATTTATTGTAAACGAACCATTTACAGTTCTTACACTATATATACGGAATTGCGAGAATCAATATACGTATAGAGAATCCAATAACACAGGCAAGGACAAACCAAATAAGAAGCAGAAACAAGGAAATCAACAGACCCTTGCCGAAACCGATAGACTCATTGCTTTCCGGGTTTTTAATCATTGTTCCGTAGATTGTTGAATGCACTAAAAGGTACACAACAAGTTCAAGAAATTCAGCCCATAAAGTCCCCAGAATGTTGAAGGGAATAGCGGTGACAATACCAACCACCGCAGCTATAAGCGATATTTTGTAGGCAGTCCAATAAGGCACCTCGAACTTAACGACCCGTCTGGCTATACATCTAAGAAAAACTGCGGTTAACAGACACACTATTGGGGTACCAATCGCTATAATCAAGATGGGCAGGTAAGGCGGTACGCCTATCTCCTTAAGCCGTTCGAGGTATCTTGTTAAACGATATTTAAAAGACCGCCGTCCTTGAGATGGTTCCGAAATACGGCAATTCGGCAGCGCCCGCTTTAATTCCGTTATTCCGTCGGGAGTTACCTTTGTGCCCCGAAGTTCCAGATACTGAAGAGAACTCAGGCCCTTGAGGTGTTCCAGACCCGCGTCGCTTACCTGTGTGTTATGAAGATGCAGAGTGTTCAGTGAGGTTAGGCCTTTCATATGAGACAATCCTGCGTCGCCGATTAGCGTGCTATAAACACAAAGATATCGAAGGGCAGTCAATTCTCTTATGTTTGCCAGGCCCGCATCTGTTATTTTTGTCCTATGGATACAAAAATTTTCAAGTTTGGTCAGGTTCCTGATATGGGCCAGCCCTATGTCGGTAACCTGTGTGCCGGCAAGGTAGAGCGTCTTAAGGGAAGTAAGGCTAGCAAGATGAGCCAGCCCTTCGTCGCCAACCTTTGTATTTTCAAGGCGCAGGATTTCCAGAGAAGTCAGGTCCTTAAAGTGGGCCATCCCGGAACTGGTGATTTGACCATCCGGCCGCAAAGGACCTTGAAGCAGGTCTTCCACTGCGTCCTTAAGGGCCGAGCCTCGCAAATTTACATACCGAACGATTCCCTCCCTGTCCAGCAGGAAAGTTGACGGAATACTGTGAATATCAAAACGAACAGCAATTTCATTCTTCCACCCCTTACCGTCGAAATACTGAGGCCAGGGCATGTCGTTACTCTGGATAAAATTCTCCAGTCGTGACCTGTCTTTATCAAGACTGATTCCAATAATCTCAAAGCCGTCGTCGTGATACCCGTCATAGGTATTCTTAACATTTGGCAGCTCCCCGATACACGGCCCGCACCACGTCGCCCAGAAATCAACCAAAACCACCTTATCCTTATACCGGGAAATATCAATTTCCTCTCCCTTGAGGCTTGTGAATTTCAGGTCACCGAGTGGTTTTCCTGTAAGTGGATGGCTCCTGCCCGTGATTCGCCTCTTACTGATACTTAGCGACCTAAGCGAAGTCAGACCTTTTACATAAGTCAGGTCTTCATCACCGACTTTGGTATTATCCAGAACAAGTGACTGAAGGTCGGATGGCCCCAGCTCCGCAAGCCCGGAAAGACCTCCTGAGTAATCCGAGGGGACTTTGAGCCGAAGCTCCTTCCCGGCGGGAATCGTCACCTGACCGCGGGCCTCACCAAGGAACGTCCAATCTCCTGTATATGTCGAGCCCCAATCGCGCACACCGAGCTCACCCATGGAAACGTCCGCTGGAAAGTTAATGGTCCGCTCACCAGGAGGGATATTGGACTCCGCTGATCGCTCCTTTTCAACAAGACCGCCGATAGATACAAAAATTAGTATTATCAGCCAGAACTTTGTCCAGGCATTGTTTTCCATTACATGACTCCATGCAACTACTGAGAAACAAACGTTGATAACATCTTTTATATTTTAGACTGCTTGTGTGTATTGGCAATGAGAGAATCGCTTGCGACGTAGTATTTTACCTGATTTGCCAAATCCTGCAAATCGCTATCTTTTGTGCAATCAAATTTTGATACCTGTTTACGAATGACAGGGCAGATTTTCCAATTTTCAAAAAGCCGCCGATAATCGGCATCGAGCGATTCCAGAAATGACAGCTCGATTTTCTGCTCATAAGGACGATTGCGCCTGTGTATGCGCTCCAGACACCCTTGCACCGAGTCTTGCAGATATATGACAAGCACCGGAGAAACAACTTGTGAGGCAAGCAAAGGATAAGTCCTCTCATACAAAGTAAGTTGTCGGGCATCCAGAAGACGCCTCGCATATATAAGCTCTTTATCAAAAACATAGTCACTGACTGCAATCTGTCCGGCTGCTAAAACATCACGATTGAGCTGCTCTGTTCGTGTCGTAAGAAAATACAACTGCGAATCCAGTGCATACTCCTTTTTCCCTGCGTAAACCTCCGGCATATAAGGATTCGTATCGTAAGACTCAAGCAATAATTTACCGCCGAGCAGCTTCGCTAATTTTTCCGCCAATGTAGTTTTTCCCACGCCGATGATACCCCCCACACTGACAACCTGTGGAATGTCCGCTTTGAGTACATAGTCGGCACCATTGAGCCGACTTTCCATTTCCTCCATAGTTTCATTTAAGACCGGATGGATCAATGGAAAACAAAGTTCACACATGCCGCTGAGAACGAATGAGCGTAGATGCATTTGGGGATGCGGTATGGTTAATTCGGGTGTATTAATTAATTGGTCACCAAATAGCAGTATGTCGAGATCGATAGTCCTTGGCGCCCATTTTGCTCCTCTTTCACGGCCAAGAAATGCTTCGATTTGGATAAGTTGTTTATGAAGCTCGGCAGCGGTAAGTGTGGTCGAAACCTCAGCTACTGTATTCAGGAATTTATGCTGCTTTGCATTACCGAGTGGTTCTGTTTCGATTAGCGTCGATGTTCGCATCAAGGTGACCTTCGGGATTTCCTTAAGCATCACAAGTGCCTTCTCAATGAAGTCCTCCCTGTTCCCAAGGTTACTTCCCAGTCCAATATAAACAAATGTTACCTTAGCCATTGAATTAAAAATCTTAAACCGACAAAAAGTAGTGTGGTCGCAGCCATATCATCGAGGTGCCGATTTCCTTACTGTTTTCCGTGGGCCGATTAGCAGCAACGCGCCGCGCGGTGGCAGCGTGACGGCAATCTGCCCTGCTTCTGTCACTTTTGCTCGTTCGAGCCGGCCGCTGCTTGGCTCCGCAGTGATCCACTCAGCCGCAGTTGCTGCCTTAACTGCCCCAGTGTAGGGTCTTGATGAAACATTGACAACAAGCAGAATATTTCTTTCATCCCGTATGAATCGCCCGACAATAATCCGCTCCGATTTTACAATCAACGCCCCACTATCATGGATATCGGCAAGTGTGTCAAAATCGGCCCCTGACATAGTAGGCTTTGCTCGGAAAATCCCTCCGCCTCTACTTTCAAATTGCTTCAGCTTTTCCGCAACCGGTTCAGGTAAATCCACACCTGCCGGCAAAACAAGCGTTTTAAATCGCTGTGGCCCCACTCTTAAATCCGAATTACGTACTTCTGCATTTGTAAGCAGCTCATAGTCGGCGATTGCGAATGAAATTTGCCCTCTCACCATCCGCTGTCCTAATTCCAGAAACGACTTCTGTATCTGCTGCGTCCGTTTAGACTGCAACTGCAGCGTCAGCTTCTCCGCCGTAGGTATGTACTCGGCCCAAAGATCATAAATCGGATAATACAGCAGAACTTCCGGCACCGGCCGGGCCTCTCGCAACACTGCATTAAGACGACCTACAAAATCACAATAAGCACGGTATTCTTTCGCTGAGCGTTCTCCACGATTGTAGTACAACGTAAATTCCGTCACTCCCAGCACCGCCTGCCAGGCCGCGGCCGCCCGCATAACCTCCAGTGAAGCAGGATCTCTTCCCGCCATCTTCTCGGAAAAATCGCTGACCTCCGTCATCACCTTTCGCCGGCCGGTCAGAAGCGCCGCTGAGGTCGGCAGGGACGTGGTCAACCAGCCGTCGTAAATGACAGCTTCTGGATTTGAGTTGAGCATGTCCAGCCCCGGTATATCCATCCGTCCCAGCACATTTAAGGTGTTACCATACAGGGGGACGTGATGGAGAGGCGTTTCCTCCCATAAGGTATGTCCCGATGAGGCAACGCCGTGCGCTTGTGCCCATTGCTGTAACCGGCCGAAGTAACGCTCAGCAATCAAATCCGAGATAAGCGCCCAGAAACGACGCCTGACCTCACGGTCGAATTCGCTGTTTCCTTCAAAAAGACTTTGGCGCACCTTCAAAAGGTCCTGCCCGTAGCGCTTGCGATACTCTTCCGGTAAATCTTGCACCCAGGGCACCGAAGGCAGCGGCTTAACATCTTCATCCGGCGGATCTATTACTCGTACGTTTTTCCTTACCTTCTTAGGTAGTGGTCCGATGTTCACCGCCATCAAAGACGGCTCATCGGTAAAAAATGCTTGGATGGTCTTGCCGAAATATTTTTTCAGCCGGCGCCAATACTCATCGTGCGTTTTTTCAATAAAGCATTGGACCGCCCTGTTATCAATCAGATTGGGATACCGCCTGGCCGCATGGAAATTATTGCTGGCATGGGTATGCTCATACGCCGGCCGAATAGCGAACAGCTCCGGCTGCGACTTATCATACGTCAGCGCAAGCGCCTCGAATGCAGGATTACTTTTCAAAACCAGCCCCCCCGCCGCCCCGCTGGGATAGCCTTCCTCATCATATATCCACACAATCAATCCAACCTCGTGACATGCTTCCACTGCCCGGATGAGATTATCCCAGTTATCTTCCGATACCAGGTAGTTCTTAAAATCGACATTGCAAACAATTCCACCTAGTCCAAGCTCTTTCAATTTTTTCATCGCTGCAGGTGTTGCCTGCGCAGCAGAAATCCCATGCACAATCTGCAGCGGTCGACAATCCGCCGGTGGTTCCGACCAGGCAGATGCCCAACCCACAGGAAGCCCGAAGGATGATTCCGGCCTTATCTTCCTGTTCGCCGAGCTATCCCCCCCGCTGCCTGATTCGCCGTACACATGTCCCCAAAGCAAGAACACTAACAAAAACAGAATAAGAAATCTTCTATCAAATCTGCTTAGCGAGGTATATGCTGTTGTCATTTCTCGATACTCTCGATTGGTTGGTTTGTGTGCTAAACTCTGGCGAAACGCTTCATAGCCTCTTTGACGTTTTCTGGTGTTGCAAAGGCGGTCAGGCGGATATATCCCTGTCCCGACGGCCCGAAGCCTGAGCCGGGCGTGACCACCACGTTTGCCTTCTGCAAAAGCAGGTCAAAGAAGTCCCACGAACTCATCCCGTTCGGCGTTCTCATCCAAAGATACGGCGCATTGACTCCGCCATAGACTTCGTATCCGAGCTTGGTTAACGATTCTCGGATAAGCGCTGCGTTACCCATATAAATATCAATAATCTCACGGCACTGCTGTTTACCCTCGGCGGTATAAACCGCTGCCGCCCCGGCCTGCGATATGTACGAAGCCCCGTTGAACTTCGTGCAGTGTCGCCTGTTCCACAATGGATTGACCTCGACCGCCTCACCTTTAGTAGTTGCTGCCTTTAGCTGCTTGGGCACGACCGTAAAAGCGCATCGAATACCCGTAAAGCCCGCCGTCTTGGAGAAACTGCGAAACTCAATCGCTATATCCTTCGCACCGTCAATCTCATAGATTGAGTGCGGAATTTCAGGATCGGTTATAAAAGCCTCGTAGGCGGCGTCGAAAAAAATGACGGCTTTCTTTTCTCGTGCAAAATCTACCCACTGTCTCAATACCTCTTTCGTTACCACCGCACCTGTAGGATTGTTCGGATAACAGAGATAAATAATATCAACGTGGTCTTTCGGCAATTCGGGAGTGAAATTATTCTCGGCCGTACACGGCATATAGACGATTTTTTCAAATTGGCCGTTTTCATTGGCCTCACCCGTCCTGCCGGCCATTACGTTACTGTCAACATAAACCGGATATGATGGATCTGTTATGGCAACAACGTTATCAAGGCCGAATATGTCCAGGATATTGCCCGTGTCGCACTTGGCTCCGTCGCTGACGAACACCTCGCTCTTCTCCAATTCAACGCCCCGGCTGTTATAGTCGTTCTCGATTATCGCATTTATTAGAAAATCATAACCTTGCTCCGGCCCATAGCCGCGAAAAGTCGCTTCGCTGGCCATATCATCGATGGCCTTTTTCATCGCCTCGATTATGGCTGGCGGCAGAGGCTGAGTTACATCCCCGATACCCAGACTGATTATCTTCGCGTCGGGATTCTTAGCCGCAAAGGCCCTCATTCGCCGGCCTACTTCCGGGAAAAGATAACCAGCCTGTAATTTCAAAAAATTCTCATTAATTGTTGCCATACTCGAACCTCAATTCTTGATACTTGATTCACGAAACAGAGGAAAACCATTTTATTGACCTGAACCTGCCCCGTCAAGAACATAAACACATAAGTGGATCGAAGAGGATATACTAAACGCCAAAACTGCCTAAATACATCTGTTGTCGGATGGCTGATCTCCTTCACGTTTCACGGGATGCCTTTTGGATGCCATTTTTTATGTGTCATTAAGTGCTAACAAATAACTTGTAGAATGGTTTGACATTTTTACTCTCGTTGTATATAGTTAAGCATTCAACGGAAAGTCTATTGGGAAATTGTTGCATACGCTGCCTAAAGGTGCTTTTAAGGTCGATACTCGGGCGTATATATATGGCTGATTCTGAAGCTAAACAACAGTCTACTAACGAACCTTTACAAACCTGTAGCATTGGGCACGATTACGCGGGAAGAAATATTTTCCTTTACGGACTTTTTTTACTGTGTGTGTCCACGACATGCGTTGTCTTATTATTTGTGGATTTGTTGTTTCTACAATATTGGTTCCTTGGATTGTTAGCATATTTAATCGGTTTCCTCAGTGCAGCGGTCAGCCTGTTTTTGTTGATAATCCTTGTTTGGAGTGTAATTTTTCGATTGCGGCATTTCGTATGTTTATTCTGGGCCATATTTTTACTTTTATTTTTATGGCGCGGCATGCCAAAATTTGAGAATTACATATTTCGAAGACAATTGGCTGTGACAAAGCAAACTATCCTGCAATTGGTTTCCGATATTGAATCCCTTCGTTCAAAAACTAATCGCTTACCGGAGAATGAATCAGAACTCGTTAAACTGCGTGGTAAGGCCATGCCGCTTTCAGCGTGGAGAACTCCGCTCGAGTATCTTTATCATAAGGATCCCAACGGACCATCATATTTTATTAAGACTTTTCACCCAAATTATTTCTCATCGGTGAGTTACAATTCACGATATCCTGATGCTGGTGTTATACATGACTCTTACTAAGACTGTCTTCGGTTACATAGGTATCTGCTTATATACATCGGTAAGAAGAAACCATACGGGGAAAGGTCACCTGTACCGTAGGCAATATCATTATTAACCAGTTAAAATTGCACTGGCAAAGAAGCCGCGAACTTTGTAAACTACAGGCAAAAGCATGTTTATTCGTTGTTCCCAATTGGAGGCAAAATGACATGAAAACGCACAGTTCAAAAACAATATGCCTGATGTTGACGGTTGTAGGATTGCTGTTCACGACCCAGGTAAGCAGGGCAGTTACACTTTACGTCTCGCCGAATGGTAACGACGGCTGGTCGGGGCGATTGGAGCGGCCGAATAGCCAGAAAACCGATGGGCCAAAGGCTTCGCTTGCCGGAGCAAGGGATGCGATTCGGCAGTTAAAATCGGATGGCCCGCTCGAAGCGCCTGTACGAGTTATTGTCGCAGCAGGCACATATACACTTACCGAGCCGTTCACATTAAATCCACAGGACAGCGGCACAAAGAAATTCCCGATTACTTACGAGGCCACTTCTGGTGCCCGGCCGGTATTCACTGGCGGACGCGTCATTACCGACTTTAAGATGATGGAAGCTCGCTTTTGGCAGGCACACCTTCCGGATGTGGCCTCAGGTAAATGGTATTTCGAGCAGTTGTTTGTAAATGGACGAAGGGCTGTCCGGGCCCGGACACCCAACAAGTTCTACCATTATATGGGCCCGACGACCGAGATTCCAATCGAAGGCAAACAAGGCCAATTCCGAAGAGCAACACAGGTGCGCGCCGATGCCCTCAAACCATTACAAAACCTCGATGACCGTGAGCTTCGCGATGTCACGCTGACGGCCTACCACAAGTGGTGCATCACTCGGCGTTACTTAACGGCAATCGATACATCGGCCAACATGATAGTCACAATCGGCGAGAAGCTCAAAAGCTACTCAGGCTGGCCAAACAATACCCGCTTTCACCTTGAAAATTTCAGAAACGCTATGGATGCGCCAGGCGAATGGTTCCTTGAGCGAAGCGGCACCTTCTATTACATACCTTTGCCCGGAGAATATATCTCTAAAGCCCATTTTGTCGCGCCCGTCATTGAAAAGCTCGTTATCTTCGAGGGCAAACCCGAGGAAGGAAAATTTGTCCAGCATGTCCGATTGAAAGGCCTCACCTTCCACCACAATCAATCCCTCCTTCCGCGCACCGGTTACTATCCTTTTCAGGCTGCTTTTGTCACCGAAGCGGCCATCATGGCCGACGGGGCCCGTAATATAACAATTGAGGATTGCGAGGTCGGCCACGTCGCCACCTACGGCGTCTGGTTTCGCCGGGGCTGCCGGGATTGCAAACTTCAGCGAAGCTACATACACGACCTCGGAGCCGGCGGTGTACGCATCGGCGAGGGCAGAATCCGGCCCGACGAACCTTCACGCACAAGCCACATCACGGTTGACAATAATATCATCCGCACCGGCGGACGCATATATACCTCCGCCGTCGGCGTCTGGATAGGCCAAAGCGGTGACAATACGGTAACACACAACGACATCGGCGACTTCTTTTACACTGGCCTCTCCGTCGGCTGGCGATGGGGATACTCCGAAAGCCTGGGCAAACGCAACAATTTAAGTTACAATCATGTCCATCACATCGGCTGGGGCGTGCTCAGCGACATGGGCGGCATATACACCCTCGGCCCATCCGAAGGTACCATCGTCAGAAACAATATCTTTCACGATGTCTATTCCTATTCCTACGGAGGATGGGGACTCTATACAGATGAGGGCAGCACCGGTATCGTGATGGAAAATAACCTTGTTTACAACACAAAGACGGGCAGCTTCCACCAGCATTACGGCAAGGAAAATATAATTCGCAACAATATCTTGGCCTTCAGCAAGCTCTACCAGGTCCAGGCCACGCGGGTCGAGGAACACTTGTCGTTTAATTTTGAAAACAATATCGTCTATTATGATACGGGAGTCCTCCTTTCGGGTCCATGGGACAGGGTAAAGATCAACATAGACAACAACTGTTACTGGGACGCCAGCGGCAATGAAGTCAAACCGATAGGCAAATCGATGGCCGACTGGCAAAACCAAACCGGTCACGATAAAAATTCAATCATAGCCGACCCACTTTTCGTCGACGCCAAAAATTACGACTTCCGTCTAAAGCCCAACTCACCCGCACTAAAAATCGGCTTCAAACCGTTTGACTACAGTAAGGCGGGTGTATATGGTGACAGCGATTGGGTAAAGAAGGCCAAAGAAGTAACATATCCAGCTCTGGTGATCGCACCTGACCCGCCGCCCGTGTCTATCAGAGACAACTTTGAAAATACCACAGTTGGTTCCCAACCGGCGACCGCTGAGGTTCATGTTGAGAGAAGAGGTGACTCAATTGCCGTAACCGATGAAACGGCGGCAGGCGGCAGGCACAGCTTAAAGATTGTCGATGCGCCCGGCCTTCAACATGCTTACAATCCCCATTACGTTTACAAGCCAAACCACGGCACTGGGACAACGCGATGCTCGTTCGATGTGCGCATCGAGGAAGGGGTGCAGATAAATCACGAGTGGCGCGACTGGCGAAGCTCACCTTACCGCGTAGGTCCTCGCTTCTGGATCAACGGGACAAAACTACAGGTTGCAGGCAAGATCCTGCTGGACCTTCCGGTAGGCAAGTGGGTGCACTTTGAGCTTGCCGCCGCGCTCGGCAACAAAGACAAAGGCACGTGGGATCTTGCAGTAACAATCCCCGGCCAAAGCACGAGACGATTCAAAGGGCTGCAAAACGGCAGCTCAAAATTCGAGAAGCTGACCTGGGTCGGCTTCACAAGCAACGCTACCCAAAAAACCATATTTTACCTCGATAACCTTGAACTTATAAACCAAACGTAACAGATACGTGATAAATGAACAGACGACAATTTTTGAAAATTGCGTCGGCATCCGCATTGGCCGCAACCGGTGTACCTTCTATTATTGAAGCACGGCAAAAGAGCAACAAACCCAATATCCTCTTGATAATGGCCGATGATATGGGCTATTCCGATATCGGCTGTTACGGCGGTGAGATTAATACCCCGAACCTCGACTCTCTTGCGAAAGGCGGCATGCGTTTTACTCAGTTTTACAACTGTGCCAAGTGCAGCCCCACCCGGGCATCCCTTTTGACGGGCAATTACGAGCAGGCCGTCGGAGTAAAGAACATGGAATATGGGGCTACATTCGCCGAGGTGCTGCGTCCGGCCGGTTATCGAACAATCGCATCGGGCAAATGGCATCAAAACCCCCTTCCGACAACACGCGGCTTCGACCGGTATTTCGGCCTGGCCGACGGCTGCTGTAATTTCTGGAATCCCGGAACAAAAGCAAGACCCGGCGAAGCAGCTCCCGGCAGGAAAAGACCCGCGCCGCGCCGATGGGCTATCGAGGACAAAGCCATCATGGGCTATGTCCCCGAGCAGAAGGACTTCTACACTACCGATGCTTTTACGCAATACGCCATCGACAGGCTCGAAGAATATAAAAATGAAAATAAGCCTATCCTGCTTTATCTGCCGTTTACCGCGCCTCATTATCCCCTGCACGCATGGCCTGATGACATTGCCAAATACCGAGGCAAATACATAATCGGCTGGGACAAAATCCGCCAGAGACGCTACAAGCGACAGATAGAAACAGGTATGCTGGATCCGAAGTTTAAAAACTCGCCGCGCGATGAGGGCGTAAAGAAATGGGATTCACTTGGTAAGCCACAGCAGGAGGCCGAAGACCTGAAGATGGCCGTATATGCCGCTATGATTGAACGAATGGATTATGGTATAGGCCGGGTCTTTGCCAAGCTCAAAGAAATCGGAAGATGGGAAAATACATTGGTCCTCTTTCTCTCCGACAACGGCGGCTGCGCAGAAACTCCCGATACAACTCCAGACATTCCCCCGGGACCACTGGAGGGCTATCGCGCTTTGGGGCCTGCCTGGGCCAATGCCAGCAACACGCCGTATCGCAAATACAAATCGACCGATTACGAAGGCGGCAACCACACGCCATTTATCGCCCACTGGCCTGCGGTTATCAAGCCGGGACAAATCACCGATCAGGTAGGCCATATAATCGATATCCTGCCGACCTTTATGGATCTCACCGGCGCCGTCTATCCAGACCAAATCGACGGCAGAAAACTCAAACGTCCCGTGGGTAAATCCCTTCTGCCCATTTTCAAGGGCACGAAGAGAAAGGGACATGACGTCCTCTACTGGCAGTTCGGCAGGGGAAAGGCAATCCGTATCGGCGACTTCAAACTTGTCAAATACGGCAATTCCGACTGGGAGCTGTACGATATGGCCAACGACAGGACCGAACTAAACAACCTCGCCGCCCGTTTTCCCGAAAAGACCAAAAAGATGAGCCAAATGTGGGAGACATGGCGTGCAAACGTCGACCGCAAATTATAGCCGGTTCTGAGTGGTATTCTGTAACATATAATTTGATGATTGGCTGCCTCAAGCCAGCCACGTAGAATTTGGACAAGCTTAGGGACGACACAGAAAACGAAAGGAACAATACTAAAATGAGAATTAAACTGATACCAAAGAGGTATTCTTTCGCTTTGATTTGCATACTAAGCTGGATCTTACCCACGATGACAATCTCAGCTCCTTTTGAAGCTCAAAAGGCCGGTATAATTCCGCGACCTGTTTCCGCTAAATATCTCGAAGGCTTCTTCAAAATTACCCCTGACACACTTGTCATCGCGCAGGGTAAGGCGGAAGCCGAGGCAGAAAAACTAATAGAATCCCTTGCTCCTGCTATGGGATTTCGGTTGAAGCTTACCACCGGCTTAGAATCACAGAAGCCGACCATCAGGCTTGAACTCAACGGTAAACTACCGCAAATAGGTAACGAGGGCTACACGTTCGAAGTAACTGAAAAAAGTATAGTAATTCGCGCCAATCAACCGGCAGGGCTTTTTTACGGCATCCAAACATTGCGACAGCTTCTGCCCGTTTCGGTCTTAAGCAAAAACAAAGTCGAGGATGTCACCTGGAAAGTGCCCTGTGTGAAAATCACTGATTATCCCCGCTTCAAATGGCGGGGCCTGCTTGTTGACCCGGCTCGTCACTTCATCCCGAAAGCCGCCCTGCTGCGATTCATCGACGCAATGGCGCTGCACAAGCTGAACTCCCTGCAGATTCACCTTACCGACGACCAGGGCTGGCGTATCGAAATCAGGAAATATACACAACTGACGAAGATTGGCTCGCTTATGGATTTCACGACTATGCGCAGCGGCGGCACACGCGATGGGGCCGGCAAACAACATCCGGGCGGATTTTACACCCAGGACGATATTCGCCAGATTGTCCGTTATGCCGCAAATCGTTATATAAACATCGTGCCCGAAATCGAGATGCCGGCCCACACCGGTGCCGCAATTGTTTCCTACCCGAAAATCGGCCTGTACCCAGAGAAGCTCAAAAACATCCCCCCGGAAAAACGCTGGACCGCCCACGAGATGATTATCGCACCACGCCCGGAGACCGTTGCCTTTATGCAGGATGTGCTGATGGAAGTAATGGGGCTATTTCCGGGCAGATATATTCACATCGGGGGGGACGAGGCGAACAAGGACCACTGGAAACAAAGTGACGAAATGCAGGCACTGATCCGGGAGAAAAATTTCAAAGACGAAGCCGAACTGCATAGCTGGTTTATCAAACAAATGGATACCTTTCTGACCAGACACGGCAGACGCCTCGTAGGATGGGACGATATCCTTCAGGGAGGACTCGCCCCCGGTGCCGTCGTAATGTCCTGGCGCGGTGAGCAGGGGGGTATCTCGTCGGCCAATGCCGGGCACGATGTAGTGATGGCACCAACTTCGCATACATATTTCGACTACTACCAGGGCCCTAAAGAAAAAGAACCTCTTGCAATCGGAGGATATGTCCCCCTTGAAAAAGTATACCAGTACGAACCCATTCCCAAAGCCATCGAAGCAGACAAAACCGGGCATGTGCTGGGTGTACAGGCCCAGTTATGGGGTGAATACATCCCCAATCCCAAACATCTGGAGTATATGGCCTATCCACGAGCGGCCGCTCTGGCTGAAATAGCCTGGTCTGCGAAGGCCTCGAAGGATTACAACCACTTCCTCGCCCGCCTCCGCCGCCACATAAAGCGCCTCCGGGCCATGCAAATCAATTATCGACCTCTCGATTAACTTTTCGCTATTCAATCCCAATGAGCCACTTTCACACAGCTATTGTCCCTCAACCAGCCAGATGTTCCTGAACTGTATTTTGTGTTGGTGGTCCTGAAGCTGAATTGGTCCCCTCGTTCGATGCCTTCTTCTGGGAATCTCCAGGTTATCGTGAATCTTCACGCCGTTGTGCACCACCGTAATTCGCGGCTGCTCTATGACACTGCGCCCATCCATTCGCGCCGCCCGAAAGCTGATATCAAACGTTTGCCACGTCTCCGGCGGCAGGCACGCATTCACCTTGGCGCGGGCAACGTTATAAATCCCCCCGCAGTCACCGGAGGTATGCACGATCCCGAACGAATCCAGCACCTGCACTTCATACGCATCCAGCAAATACACACCGCTGTTGGCCCTGCCCTGGCCGCGACCTTTCGGTTCCAGCGGCAGTTTGAATTCCACATGTAACTGTTTGACGTCGCTGAACTCTTGCTTTGTCCTGTTCGCCCCTTTGCCGGGCACTATTTGTATACTGCCGTCATCCAAAGCTATCCACTGCTGATTCCTCCAGCCGTTCATGTCAGGCTTTTCCCCGGGCTTGTATGGTAGCAGAATTACCGCGTTTGCCGGCGGTTTTGCCCCGGCTCGCGGCGATTTGCTCTCGATTTTCTTCATCTCGAAACGAACGCCGTATTCACCTTTGACATTCAAATTACCGTCCTTAATCTCACCCTGCCAGTTATATCCGCCCGCTCGCCCGCCGATAGTAACAGCCTCGTCGCTCTTCTCTCCGTATAATTCGATAAAGGCCCCTTCCAGCGTAGGATCGTCCGATTTCGCATTGATAACGATACGATACTTGCCGTCACCCTCGGCTACAACGTCGGCCGTCGCACTCATCGAAAACTTCTGATCGGGATAGAACGTCCCCTTGTACTCACCCATAATTTCTTTCGCCCAAAGATTGTTCGACTGGCAGACTAATCCAGCCAGACAAATCCATAATTTCAGGTTTGATGATCGAGCCATGATGTGATTCTCCTTTCTTCTTTGTGTTATTTTGACGGCGGTTATTTACCTTAAACCAATATTTCCCAGAAACAAAAGCATGACCCTTCCTGTCCGGAGTAAAGCCTGTCCTGCCTGCCCTGAGCCCGTCGAAGGGAGCGGTGCCGAACGGGCCGAAGGGCCCGGCTGCACCACCGGCTCCCTTCGCCAATAGAATACCATATCCCTGAAAAAAAGCAAGGCAGGTGTGGAGTATAACAAAACCAACAAATTAATCCATACAAGTAGATAGGGTAGTGTATGCAAATTTTGTTTTTGCACACGCGGTAAAAACCGTTTTGCGTTATTAGACCTTATTATTTTATGGGATTCATTCGTTGTATCGTAATTATTGTATCCAGCAGTTTTGGATTTTCCGTAAACAACCGAAATTGCATCATCTTGAATACCATCGCAAAATCCTTCCACTCCGACACAAACGATTCAGGCCCTGTTACAATCTCTTTTGCTTCCTCAATGCTCGCCCTTATGTATTCTGAAAATGATTTTGTAAGAAGCTCATTGGTAAGTGCCTCGACAACTTTCTTGAATTCATCTTTATCCAGCCACGTCCCTTTGCACTTGGGACAGTAATCAACTTCCACGCCCGTATCTGCGTATTCAACGACAACTAATGCTTGACTGCATTGAGGACATGCCAGCTTCCTTGCCCTAGCCTCGAATTTATCCTTATGTTTCCATATCTCGAAATCCATCCAGTTCAAATCGGGATCTGCCGAATCCTTTGCCTTCCGCAATTCGTCGTCTTCGAACCATATCCCCTTACACTTATCGCATTCGTCAATCTCGACATCTTCGAGCATCTTGCTCTTCATCTCGACATCACAGCATGGACACTTCATAAAAACCCCTTTCCTTCTTTATGTTTGTCTTACCAAATCCATATCTATTTCAGGGCCGTTTTTCCAGATATTTAATATTCTTATATGCTAAATATAGAACAGTCAAACCAAAAATCCCAAAGGAGCTGTCGAGCAGTTGCCAAAATAGAGGAATATCTCGAAATCTTCCGCTTCCGAATGCCAATAGTATATGCATAACGCAAATAACCATACCGCTCTTTATTATCCAGACATTTCGTTCCGGATCTATGAGAGCTCCAATAAAGAAAATAATAAAGGCAAGTTGTGCAAAAGCTAGCCAATCCATACAGTAGGCCATAAATGGATACGTACTGTATGTTTCTGTAATACCTTCGTATAGATGATTTATCCACGCCGATAGATTGGGGTAATATTGCCCCATCCGTGTCCCCGGCCCAAATACACAGTTAAGCCATGCTAATTCCGGCCTGACAAACAAAACCATCTGGCACCCAAATACCAGGCCCAACACAAATAAAACAAGTAACACCCGTATTCTTCTCTTTATTTTGTATTGCTCTATATCTTCCACGAGTGCCAACTTCTATAGATATTTCTTCTCCACAAAAAAAAACGTTTTTCTATAGCTACTCAGGTTTGAAGATTTTACATTATTATAAACACGGTCATCATTGCACAAATGGCAAATCCTAATGCAACAATAGCCGCCCATCGCGGCCGTCCTTTAAATGACCAGATTGCCCAGATCATTGCTAAAACTGCAAAAGCAACTCGTAAAATACCAAGTTCCTTCAGGACTGGATAGATATTATTGAGCAGTTCCGAATCAATGGGCCTTTCTTCGTTCATCATTTTATTAACAGAGATTTTCATCATTATATTCCAATGGATTTGTGAGTATAGAGAAAGCATGAAGAATGCCGCAATTGTACATACTATGCTCGGAACAGCATAGGTCCATGCCGACACAGAATGAGCAGATTTTTTATTAGGACTTTGTTCTTCACTGTTAGACACAATATCAATTTTCTCCAAACTACTTTCTATTCTCTCCCCGCATATCCAGAATCTCACTGTCTACGAGCGTTATAACGTTATCAAGCATCCGATTCTAGTGATTTGTTTTGTATAGATTCCTTCTTGGCTTTTTCAACCGCATATATGAAGCACTCAGTGAACCTATTAATTTCTTCTTCACTACAACCTCCATGAGTGATATACGCTGCATACCCACCATTATCTTTCTGGATTATAGTCCATATTTCTACTTTACTTCGTCTTATTGCCTTGTACATAAGGATAAAACCAATGAAGGCCATTAGTGGCGCCAAGAGAGGAAAATGCCGATTCAAGCTGGAAAAGAACAGCACAATAGCAACACCTAAAACGATTACAGTGGCGGCCCATAATGAGGAACAGTGTCTGTCTCTTCCTCGTGAGTAGTCAACTTTAGCTGATAGGTTGTTCAGATGCCAGTGTCTGCGACCCTCATCCACACCACTCTTCCATTCTTGAACAAGGAATTGGTCATCAATTGCAAGCGTAAACATCTGCTTTCCTTTTGACCATTTGATTTCGCATTTGTCTTCGCTTTTCTCTGCCATAAGTTTTCCCCAAACATATCTTCTGTTTATATCTTTTCAGGATAACGCCAAATCCATCCGCGCCGGTTATGTGGCGCCCACCTGCTTATTCATTTAATTCTATACCTTTTTTCTCTCTTACCCCATTATCCCCGCCCTTCTCGCCAAACTCAACAAAAAACACCGCTTTACCCCTCAGATCATTTCTTCACCCTCTCACTGGGGCCCAAATCACTGTAGGCTGTAGACAGGCACCAAACTCTAATCTCTCATTTACGCTTTTACTCATTCTCCCATTTACTTTTTTGCACTCCACGAGTTGCGAAAAAAATCCGCGTCTAATGCAGCCACGACGGCCCGTAGCTTATATCAACCTTCAACGGAACATCGAGCTTAATAGCCCCGGCCATCTCTTTTTCTATCCACTTTGAATGATTCTCCGCCTTCCCTGCCGGCAGCTCAAAAACCAGCTCATCGTGAACTTGTAATATAAGTTTCACAGGCAAATCCTCATTCTCAATCTTCCTCTGAATGGAAATCATCGCGACCTTTATCAAATCCGCCGCCGAGCCCTGAACGACGGTATTGACGGCGAGCCGCCGGGCCTGCGCACGCTTGTTGGCATTTTTGCTGCTCAGGTTCGCAATATTCCGCCGCCTATGCAGAATGGTTTCTGCATACCCGGCCTCCTTGGCCTTTTCGACGCATTCATCCATAAAATCGCGAATTGAGCTATACCGGGCGAAATAGTCATCGATAAACTTTTTAGCCTCGGCCTGGCTTATCCCAATCGTACGCGAAAGACCGAACGGTCCCTGACCATAAATAATACCGAAGTTGACCGCCTTGCACCGCGAACGCATCTCATCCGTCACTTCATCGATCGCAACATCGAAAATCTGCGATGCTACAAACCGATGAATATCCTTATCGGCAGCGAAAGCGGCGGTGAGGGCTGTATCCTTCGAAAAATGCGCCAGCAGCCGAAGCTCGATTTGTGAATAGTCGGCGCTGAGGATGCAATCCTTTTTTTGTTTTGGAACAAAAGCCGAGCGTATCTTTCGCCCGAGTTCGGTCCGGATCGGGATATTCTGCAAATTCGGGTCGCTTGAGCTAAGCCGCCCGGTAACAGTAACGGTCTGATTGAAGGAGGCGTGGACGCGGTCGGTACGTGGATTTATCAGTGAGCCAAGCTTATCCAAATAAGTGTTTTTAAGTTTTGTCAGCATGCGGTATTCAAAAGTCAACTCAATGATGGGATGCTCGTAGCGGAGCTCCTCGAGGACGGCAGCATCCGTGCTGCGCCCCGTCTTGCCGATACGGATTGGTGTGAGGCCGAGTTTGTCGAAGAGGATTTCCGAGAGCTGTTTAGGTGAGTCGATGTTGAAAGTCTGGCCGGCGTGTTTGTAAATTGTGTCAGTGAGGGTTTCGATTTCGTCGGTAATCTCACCGGACATCTTATTCAGCAAAGCCGTGTTGAGCGAAACGCCGTTGTACTCCATCGCCGCCAGCACCGAGACCAGAGGCATTTCCAAGTCCTCGAACAACTTCTTGATTAGAGGTTCCTTTTCGAGGCGGTCTTTGAGGTAGATGTAAAGCTGGAATGTGATATCGGCATCCTCGGCGGCGTACTCACAGGCGGCGGCTGTGTCGACCATATCGAAAGTGAGCTGGTTTTTGCCTTTGCCTATCAGTGCCGAGATGGGGATACATTCGTAATTCAGGAAGTCCAGCGCCATTATGTCGAGGG
>SMTZ1_10005539_pt1 | contig 28487 bp, 24 predicted proteins | sample DeeMarSWOR136_30_FD_25667 | JGI IMG/M metagenome (IMG submission 25667)
AGTAGTTCTGCCAGGTATCTTTCTCAAAATTGAATTTGTCTGCCCAAAAATTATAGGTTCCGGATACCGCCAAAGAAGGAAGTCTGGAGGCCCGGGCCATCTTCAGCATCTGGCCAGCCATCTTTTTCTGGTAGCTCAACTGGGAGAGCTCAGGTCTTTTTGTTATGGCCTTGGAGAGGCAGTCCTCCAACGCAGGTTCAGTGAGCTCAAACTTCAGTTCTCCTTTGATCTCGATATCCTGGGAAAGATCCAGCCCCAGAAGAGTCTTCAGGTTGAGTTCGGCTATTTTCAGATTGTTTCTGGCCTTGATCAACTGAGGCTTCAGGTTGGCCGCCTCCACTTCAGACCTCAAAAGGTCAAACTTGGAGGCCATCCCGACTTCATAAAGCCTTTTGACGTTATTGAAATGTTTTTCAGCAACCTCGACTGCTTCCTCGGCCACCTTGACAAAATCCCTTGCCAAAAGACAGCCGTAAAAAGCCGCTTTGGCGTTGAAAACAGTGATATGCTCAGACTGCCGGACCGCTTCTTCAGAAGAAAGGAGGTTGTATTTGGCCTGTTTGAATCCAGACGTTAAACGGCCGCCGGTGAACAAAGGCAAGGAAAGAGACAGGGAAAACTGATAGTCGCGGGTGAAGTCCACGGAGATTCTCTGGGTTAGACCGGTCAAGGGATCGGGAAACTCCAGCTCAAAGAGCTTTTCATCCAGAGTATGAAGTCCCTGGGCGTTCAGAGCCGGGAAAAAACCCGCTGCCGCTTCCCGGACTTGAGCCCTGGCTGTTTCCACTCTTTCTTCAGTTGCCAGATGATACGGATTCTGGGAAAGAGCCAGTCGAATACTCTCCTCGAGTGTCAGCGTTATCTTTTCCTGGGAAAAAGAAAACCGGGCTGTCCATAAAGTCAACAGGACGACCAAGAAAACCGTGCTTCCTTTCTTCATGCTGAATCTCCTTTTATGCTTTGCTGTCATTTTTTATCCCATGGAGAAAAAAATCATGGATCAGATCGGCGCTCTGCTGAATGCTCAATTCTTTTTTATCTTGGACCGGGCCTTTAAAATAAAAACCGCGGATCATAGCTCCTAAAATGAAGCACGCCTGCCTGACATCCATTTTCCTGAATTCTCCGTTCTTAACTCCCTCCTCGATAATCTCACACATCAATTTGAAAATCTCTTCCAGAATGCCTCTATACCGAGCCGGAATCGGGGGATGGTGGGTTGGAAGGGCCTGCTCTCTTATATTCATATGAAGAAGCTTCCTCATCAAAGCTCTTTCCATGATGAATATTCGGGCTATATTCTTTTTGGTGTGATAATAGCTGCCAACAGTGTAGATAGTCTGTTTGAGCTTTCCTTCTGTGTTCATATCCGATTGCTGGATCTTTTTTACCTTCTGGAGCACTTCCTCAAAAGATTTATAAATGATCTCGAAAAACATCTCACTCTTGCTTTTGAAGTAGTGGTACAGGGTAGCCTTGGAAAACTGAGCTTCTTTAGCGATCTCATCCATGGTTGTCAGACTGAAACCTTTCTGGACAAAGACCTTCTCTGCAACCTTCAAGATAAACTTTTTGTTCTCCTCTTTCCTGTGTTGTTCTCTTTCTGTCCTCAGATCCATTTTTTTCATTTTTAAACCCTATAGTTTTAAATTTAAACTTATGAGTTTAATTTGTAAACTAATGAGTAATGATAACAGGATTGACAAAGCCAGTCAAGCTTTTCTAAAGATAAAAGGAGAAGAGAGGTCCCGGTTAAGCTCTGGGATGGAATTTATCATAGACACGGCGGAGCCGCTTCCTGCTGACATGGGTATAAACCTGGGTGGTGGTTATTTGACTGTGCCCGAGCATCAGCTGGACAGACCTCAAGTCCGCTCCTCTCTCCAAAAGATGGGTAGCAAAAGAATGGCGCAGGACGTGAGGGCTTATCTTCTGAACCAAGCCTGCCTTCTTGGCGTATCCCTTCAGAAGCTTCCAGAATCCCTGGCGGGTGAAAGCATTCCCTCTTTGGCTCAAGAACAGATATTCACTTGATTCTTTTAAAAATTTATCCCGACCTTGCTCCAGATACCTACGGACAGCCTTGGCGGCCGAACCTCCGATCGGAACGATCCTCTCCTTGCCTCCTTTACCCACACAGAGGAGAAATCCATCCTCCAGGTTCACGTTTTTCGTCCTCAAGGCAATGAGCTCTGACACCCGCAAGCCGGTTGCGTAGAGCAGCTCCAGCATGGCCTTATCCCTGATCCCGCGGACATTTTCCTCATCAGGCTGTCCAAGGAGAGATTCGACCTCTTTCACCGTTAAAAACTTGGGCAGGGCCAGCCAGGTCTTTGGCGAAGAGAGGTTCACGGCAGGGTTTTTCTTGATCATCCCATCCAAAACCAGAAAATTATAAAAGGACTTGATAGAGGAGATGAGCCTGGCCATGGAACGAGGGGAAAGCCCGGCCCGGCTCTGGTGATGAATAAATCGGACCAATCCTTCCTCATCGGCCTTCATCCAGGATATTCTTTCTTTCCGCAAGAATTGAAAGAGCTTCACCAAGTCATGTGCGTAGGACTGGATGGTATTCAAAGAGAGACCTTTTTCTACGGACAGAAATTCAAGGAAGACCTGGAGGATTTCCTCAGGCGTTAGGGAAGCGTTTTTCATGTGATGAAGGGATTTGACCTTTTCTCTTGACCTATGGTCGTGTGCGGGCCGTGGCCAGGAAGAACGATCATTTCCTCGGGCATGGTTAAAATCCTATTTTTAATGGAATTCACCATCTCCTGCCACGATCCTCCCGGAAGGTCGGTTCGCCCGACTCCTCCGAAGAAAAGCGTATCTCCAGAAAGCAGGAAGCCATCCCCCAAAAAACTCACGCTCCCAGGGGAGTGGCCGGGCGTATGAATCACCTTTAAATGAGATTTTCCGATTTTTATCTCATCCCCGTCATCCAGAAAATGGTCTGCGGGGGGAGAATCTTTGGCACCAAGAAATATTCCCATCTCAGTCTGAAGCACGCTCTCCAGCATAGGGCTGTCGGCCGAGTGAATGAAGAGGGGGATGTCGTATTTATCTTTGATGTCTTTATTGGCTCCGATGTGGTCGACATGACCGTGAGTGTTGAGAATCAACCTGGGTTTCAATTCCTTTTCCGCGATCTGGCGAGTGATGTTGCCTGCTTCTGCTCCCGGATCAACCACGGCGCATTCCAGAGTCTCCGGGCAGTAGACCAGGTAGCAGTTTGTCTCCAGCGGACCCACGATAAGCGGTATGTATTCCATTCTATTTTTTCCTCTTCCATGATAATTCCATCTCCTGACGGAGTCAAGGAGTCGGCAAAAGGGGGCTGCTTTTTCTTTAAGAAAGGGGACAGTCCCTCTCTTCCTGAATAAAAGGACTAAAAAGGGACAGTCCCCACAGAAAAAACAGCCTGGCCCCTTTTTCTCTTCTTTCTTGTTTTTTCGGATAAAACTAAATATAATCCTCCCCAGAAATGAAAGGTCAACTGCGGCCCCGCATCAACAGAACTCAAATAAGAACATCACAAATCCCATTGAAAGAATCATGAGTCCCTGTTCATGCCCATGCATCCTAGATTCCTTACCCCCTAGACAGGATTAGCTGAAAGTACCGGCTTGAATCATGGAAAAAAGAAAGATCACAGGTTTTTTTCTTGGCTGGATTCTATTCTTCCTGGCCTATTATGTTCCGGTTCTTCCCCAAAACCCCGAAGCAAGCCGCCTCATGGCTGTTTTTCTCCTGGTCGTTGTCTGGTGGGTAACAGAGTGCATCCCCATTCCTGTCACTGCTCTCCTCATCCCGGTATTCATTACGGTCTTTCAAGTCGCCCCGGTCGGAGATGCTTTCGCCCCCTTCGCTAATCCTATCATCATGCTCTTCCTGGGAAGCTTTGTCCTGGCCAGGGCGATGAGCTTCCATGCTCTCGACCAAAAATTAGCTTATTCCATCCTATCCATGAAATCCATCGCCCATAATAAGACCAGAATCCTGTTCGCCATGGGTTTGACCTCCTTATTCCTTTCGATGTGGATCAGCAACACCGCGACAACGGCGATGATGTTCCCGATTGCCCTGGGGATACTGGATACCTTTGGTTCTCAAAAGAAGAAGACAAACGTATCCGGTTTCGGGGTGGTTCTGTTGCTGCTGCTGGCTTACTCTGCCTCAATCGGAGGCATCGGCACTCCGGTCGGCAGCCCTCCCAACCTTATCGCCATCGGGATGCTGGAAAAGCTTGCCTCTTATAGAGTCACTTTTTTCCAGTGGATGCTCGTCAGTTTTCTGGTGCTCATTCCTATGTTCTTTATTCTTTTCTTTTTCATGAAGTTCTCTCTCAAAGCCAAAAAAGCACCCGAAGGAACACAGCCCTGGGCTATGCCTGAAAAAGTGAAAAAGATCCAGGGCCTGAGCAGAGGTCAAATTAACGTCCTGGCCGCTTTTTCAGTAACGGTCTTTCTCTGGGTTTTTCCGGGTTTCATTTCGCTCATCCTGGGAAGGGACGCTCCGTTTTTCCTCTGGCTGGAGAGACATTTTCCAGAATCCGTGGCTGCCATAATCGGTGCCGGACTCCTCTTTATCCTTCCCGTCAATCTTCGAAGAGGACAGTTCACACTGTCTTTTAAAGAAGCCGTAAAGATTGACTGGGGCACTCTCCTTCTTTTCGGAGGAGGATTGTCTTTAGGATTCCAGATGTTTAAGACTGGACTGGCTGACGCTATCGGAAGATTTTTCATTTCTTCCGGGGGAAGTTCCGCCACCCTCTCACTCATCACCCTTCTCTCCATTTTCCTCAGCGTCTATCTGACTGAACTGACTTCGAACACCGCTTCGGCCAACATGATCATCCCCATCATCATCGCCGTCTCTCAGGCGGCCTCAGTCAATCCCCTTCCTCCTGTCCTGGGAAGCGCGATCGGCTGCAGCTTTGCTTTTATGCTTCCAGTGGCCACTCCCCCCAACGCCATCGTCTATGGCTCAGGGATGATCCGACTCAATCAAATGATGAAATTCGGTTTCTGGCTCAACATCGCCGGAGTGATCGTCATCTGGTTAGGAATCCGGTTTTTGGCTCCTCTGCTGGGATTAATATAAACCTGCCGATACCAGATTCTCTTTTCTCAAAAGGGGACAGTCCCCATTTTTACGTGCGATATCCTCTATTGTGCGAGCCTGGATACCGCCCTAGAGCCCCCGTAGCGTAGGGGGGACCCGTCGGATTGTCCGACGGGGGGAACCGACAGGACTGGTTCCCTCGGGGTCCGGGGGCTGAGAGTGGTATCAGGCCCGCACAGAGATTGTATCCTTATTTCCTTCGTTTGCATGATAGAAAGGCTAAATCTCTATTTCTGTGACAGCTTGTAACAAATTTATCATCTATCGGGGCGCCGGGTCCTCCCCATCCGAAGCCCATGAAGGAGGGAAGGTCCTGCTTGGGATCAAGGGCCACCGGCGCTGTACCGGATCACACCCTCATAATTGACTGTCAGGGAATTAGAGATGCCTATTGAGTACTATTAGAAGTTGTGGCCATAACTATTTTGATTTATAATGGCTTTCGATGGATGCCTACTTATCACAGGGGGCTTACCTTTCTCTTACAACCTTAGCCCTTCTCTCTCCGGCTGCATATTCAGACGGACTCCTTATCGGCCACAAAAGAGGCCACAGGTTCTTCGTGGAGAAAATTCTCTCCTCCATGCCAGGATTTTTTCCCTCTCTCAAAAAATACCAGGAGCTGGAGGAACTTTATCAAGGGAAGCTCTTAGGATTTTATTCCTTTAGACCGGATGAGAAAAAGATCAATAAGATTCTCGCCCCGTACGCGTGCGGAAAACTCCTCTTGAAAATTCAACCCAACCGGCAGAAAAGCATATCCGTCAAGTCCTTCGTCGTCGACTACAAAAACAATTTCATACTCCTGCCGGTCAAACTCATCAAGCCCAAATAAAAAAGACCAATGGCAAACCAGTTGAACACAGACCAGCAGACATTTCTCCTCAACTTAGCGCGGGAATCCATACAGTATCATCTGAAAACAGGAAAGACCCTCAAGAAGAAAGTCAGAGATGAAGAGCTGTTGAAAAAAAGGGGCGCATTTGTGACTCTCAAAATCAAAGATCAGCTTCGAGGGTGCATCGGCTACCCTCTGCCCTATAAACCTCTGTGGGAAACCATACGTGATGCCGCGATCGCCGCCGCCACTCAAGACTACCGCTTTCAATCCATTAGCCTTGAGGAATTACCCGAGAGTGTGATCGAAATATCGGTTTTAACTCTTCCCAGACCGATCAAAGACATCAAAGAAATTGAAGTGGGAAAGCACGGGATCATCGTCTCCAAGGGGCCAAATAAAGGCCTCCTTCTTCCTCAAGTTCCCGAGGAGTGGGGCTGGGACCTGGAAACCTATCTATCTCACGGCTGTATGAAAGCAGGCCTGGATGAAGACGAATGGAAAAAAGGAGTCCAAATCGAGATCTTCTCTGCCCAGGTCTTCTCAGAATAGTCCCTTAGCTTAAAGGGCAATCCCTTTTTCTACTTTTGAAACTGTTTTTTCCCGAGCATCTCCTCGGCGTCTTTTTTGCAGTCGTTGACTCCAGTGATCCAGCGATCATCCGCCTCCATGTTCAGGATGAATTCCAATTCCGCCCTTGCCTTCTCGATCTCTTTTTGGGCAAGGTAAGTGTCGGCGAGATAATAACGCGTCAAGGGATCGTTGGGGCCGTACTCCAGGGATTTTAAAAGGTGCTCGACAGATTTATCTTTGCTCCCCCCAGCAAAACCCGGCAGTTTAAAATACATCCTGCCCAGCACCCTGTCCGGACCTCCCTCCTCATAGGAACGTCCCAGTTCGATAACCTTGTTCATCGCTCTTTTGATGTCGTCCACCAGGAACAGGCTCTTGAGTACACCTCTTGCTTCTCCGTAAACACCGTAATTGACGCCGAGCCAGTAGTAACCGTCGGGCTTTTCCGGCTCCAGCTCCACAGCCCTTTCCGCATAGTAAATGCCCTGGGAAAAAATGATCTTCTTGTCTTTATTGCTCTCAGAGTTGTCGCCGATGTAGTAAAATATCCTCGACAGCTTCCAGAAGGGCTCGTACTTATTCTCTGCTATATCTCTGGCCTTCATGTAGAGATCCCGGGCTTTTTCTGCGGTCGCCATGTCCTTCATTCCAAGATACAACTCATCCGCCTGAGCGATCAGCTCCTCGGCACTCTGGGAAAACAGAAAGACTGAAAAACTGAAAAACAAAACGGTCAGAAAAAAAGATTTCGCCTTCATCCTCCTCTCCTTTTTTGCTGATATTTATAACATAAATTTCTTGCCGAGAACAACAAGAAAATGGATCAAGCGCAGAAGCGGTCAGCCTTCTCATCCAGCTCGATCATGAGACGCTCTATTTGCTCTCTTCTTACCTCCAGTTCCTCGTCCTTCAAGCCTGGAGATACATTCACAGGCGGCCCGAAAACCGCAACGACCCGGGTAAAAGGATAAAAGATTAAAAAACGGTCCCAGGAATTCAAGAATTTTTTCCGCGAAGCGGAAAAGGTGAACGGCACGAGCACAGCTCCTGTTTCCTGGGCAAGCTTCAGAGCGCCCAGCTTTAACTCCCGGCTAGGGCCTCTGGGGCCATCAGGAACGATGATGACCTCGCCGCCCTTCTGGAGCTCCCTTTTCATCCTGGCCCAGGCCCTCAAAACAGAATGCGAGCCAGAGCCTCTGATGTTCCGGTATCCCCACCTGGATGTGATCTGGGCGATGATCTCCCCGTCCTCACTGGGGCTGATCAAGGGCATGATCCCTTTGCGGCGAAAAAAGTAAGTCGCAAAAAAGATCCGTCCGTGCCAGATGAGCAAAACCACTGCCTTGCCTTGACTTCTCAATTCTTTATATCTTTCTTCCCCTATTATTTTTATCCTTGCAGATTTGCCCAAAACCCAGAGAACAGACTTTCCCAAAAGACCGATCAGGCTCCAGCGGAGTTTACGGAAAAATGACATCGGCATAATGATATACAAAACAACTGAGACAGTAAACCGCCATCCGCACAAAAATCCAGGAATCCCTTCCCCAACACGGAAACCAAGAGTTTCAACTAAAAAATACAGCCCACTGGGAGGGGAAACTGACTTCCTCCTTCCAACGCTCGCTTCCGTCCGCTGCCTCCCTTCTCGGGCGGGACACGAACCTACGCCCTGCAATCAAGAGGACAAACCTCCCTGGATCCCCCGATGATCGGACTCCCGAGGCAGGCTGCGAGGAACCAATCGTTAAAAGAATTCGATAAGACACTGATAATCAGGACCTTGCTGTTTATTTTGTTTTTTTGAGATATCTCTCGACTGCAAATCCGGCCAAAAATCCCACAAGACTCAATCCAAGGCCGTAAGGAACAGAATAGGGCCAGGAAGGCCAGCTCAGATCAAGAATATCCAGCTCGCATAAAAAGCCAGCCACAGAAAACCCTCCGCCCAGCAACAGGCTTAAGAAACCGGCCAAAGGCAGCTTTTTCCTCAAAAATACCATGGCCATTCCAGGAATAAACAGACCCTCGGCCATGATCTCGGAAGCCAGCCCCAAAGTCTTCAAGATGCTCTGAAATCTGGTCGCTATCAGAAAAGCCGCACCACCCACCAGAAGAGTCGAGAGCCGGCCTGCCAGGACAATCTCCTTCCCCTGTCTTGATGGGAAGATCTGCTGGTAGACATCCCTGGTTAAAGAGAGCGCGCCGGTGTTTATGGCCGTATCCATGGTGGACATCACCGCTGCCACCACGGCTACGAACAGGACTGCGCTCAGGAAGCTTCCTGTCTGAGAGGAAATAAGCGCAGAAAGGAGCGGTCCCTCCTGACTTTGAGAAAAGAATAAGGGGAGAGAGAGCATGCCGATGACCACCAGAATCCCGTAGAGGAGAAAAAACGCAGCGGATGATGCGAACAGACCCTGGCGGGCCCCTCTATCTGTCCGGGCCGCTTGAATCCTCTGCCAGGCAATCGGGGAAATCGTCCAGGCCAGGATGAAGGAAAGCGCGATGAGAAGGTTTCTTTTCAAGTCATAGAAAAAGTTGAAATACTGTGCTTTTTCCAGCTCCGAAGCAAGAATCGAAGCCTCACCAAGGGAAGAAGAGCCAAGCAGAAAAAAGAACAGGCCAACAACACCTGCGACAAGGAGGATAAACTGGAGGGCATCGGTGAGCGCCACTGAAAGAAAGCCTCCGAAAACAGAATAAACGAGGACCACGCCCGTACCCAGGACCAGGCACCAGATATAGGGAAGGGCAAGAAATGATCTTAAAAACTGGCCGATGGCCACCATCTGGGAAGCAGCCAGCACTGCCATGTACCAGACGATCAGCAGCGAAGCCAGATGTCGGACAGCCCGTCCGTAGCGAATCTCAACCAGGTCGGGCAAGCTCACTATGGGAAGACGCCGAATCGGGCAGGCCAGAAAAAAGGCAAGAAGAAGTACGGTAATAACCGCCGGCACTCCCATGACCCAGAATGAACTCAATCCGCTGTCCAAAGCCTGGTCCGTGGAGACCAGGATCGTTGCCGCCCCAAACCAGGAGGCACAAAGGGAGAAAAAAACCAGGAAAGCAGGAAGTCTGCGGGAGGCGAAGAAAAAATCCTCAAGGTTCTTCATCCTCTTTGAAAAAATGAAGCTGACCAGCAGAAGAAGGACGAAATAACCCGAGAGATAGAAGAAAAACCCAAGCCTCACAAAGCCACTTATAACAAAAACATCTCGCTTTTAGCAAATATATACAAAGACTGACTTCATTTAGTATAATCCCCTTATTATGAGATCTATCCTCTGTGTTCTTTTTCTTTCTCTGTTCAGCCTGGCGACCACGGTCGAAGACGTTGTCGGTAACGTGGAAAAGAAACTCCGCTCGATCCGATCCCTCCGGGCGAATTTCAGCCAGAGTTACTACTCTTCCAACGTCTCCACTCCTTTGGAGGAAAAAGGAGATTTTTATTTTCAGAAGCCGGACTGGATGAGGTGGGAGTATAAAGACCCCGAGGAAAAGATCTTTCTCTACAAGGAAAACGTCTTCTGGTTTTATTTCCCTGAAGATAAAGAGGCTATTCAGAGCTACCTGTCCAAGGAAAAGTATGAATCAGAAATCCTGTCACTCCTGTCCGGCCAGAAAAATCTGAAGGATGACTACACCATCGCATTCAGTGCTTTCCCGTCTGAAAGCCCGAAGACCTGGAAGTTGAAGCTGACTCCTCGGGAGGAAAGCGACTATACGCATATTCTGCTGGAGATCGATGAGAAAACCTGGCTCATCCGAAAAGCCATTTTTTTCGACTGGGCTGGCAACAAACAAGAATTTCATTTCACTCAAATCAAGACCAACATAAGGTTTCCTCAAGGTATATTCGAGCTTAAGCTCCCTCCGGACGTCGAGGTCATAAAAGATGAGCCGATCAAGAAAAAATGAACGTTCTCCAAAAAGCGCAGAATACAAAACCAAATCCCTCCGTATTCGTATAAACTCTTGAGGACAGGATGTCCTCCATGAATGAAGACAAAAATCTCGTCGATAGAGCTATTCTTGGCGAAAAAGAGGCTTTTGAAATGATCATCCAGAAGTATCAGCAGCCCCTTCTGAACTACATCGGACGTATGGTTGGAGAGCGTGAACTGGCCCTCGATTTCACTCAGGAAGTGTTCATCAAAATATACTCATCGCTTCGTTCCTACAAACCTCAATTCAAGTTCAGCACCTGGCTGTACAGGATCGCTTCCAACACCATCATCGATTACTGGAGAAAGAAAAAAATCGATGCTTTCTCCATGGACCAGCAGAGGAATCAGGACAAAGACCTTCCTCCCCTTCAGGTCCCGGCGAATGAACAGCCCCTGGCGAGGAAGTTCGAAATCTCTCAACTGAGAGAAAAGATCGAGCGCGCATTGGACAGGATTCCCGGTCCTTTAAGAGAGGTGTTTATCTGGAGGCACATCAACGAATTGAGTTACGAGGAAATCGCCGAAATAAAAGGCCTCCCGACAGGAACAGTGAAAAATCGAGTCTTCCAGGCCAAAGAAATGATCCGCAGCCTGGTGGAGGAAAAACCATGAAATGCCTCACTATTGAACAAATTTATCTCTATATCGAGAAGGAACTCTCTCCTTCTGAAAATAAGGAAGTCGAGAATCACTTAAGAGTCTGTCCCGTTTGCCAAAAAGCGCTGGAAGAGAGGAAGCTCCTCTCCCAAGCCACAGATTCCCTGCATCTCTGGGAGGCCCCGCCTGATTTCACCCAGCAGGTCATGGCCAGGATCTTCCCGCCCAAGGTTTCTCTCCCGGCCTGGCTGGGAACCCTCGCTACCGGTTTCGCGTCGATGGTTCTATGCTTCTTTATTCTCACTCTTGTTACCGGCCAAAACCTCAGAAGCCTCCTTCTCAGCTTTACAGAAACCGTGTTTGACTTCTTAAAATACCTTGCTCCCCTCTTCGTCAAAGTTCTCAAGCTCGCCTCGCTCCTGGTCACGATATTCCAGCGATTCGCAGAGTTCCTCCTCAAAGGCCTGACTCTGCTGACCTCCATCATCAGCATGGAGCTTCAAATCATCATCATCTCCACCACAATTATTCTGATCATAACCTCCATTTTTGCCTTAAGAAGAAAATTAGTGTTTGGAGAAAAAACATGAACAATAAAACAGCTCTCATATTTATCATCCTCTTTTTAATGTGTGGCCTCCTCCCTCTCCAGAGCCAACAGAGCTTTGCCTTCACCGAGGATATAGTCGTCGCTGAAGACGAGGTTCAGAATAATGTCGTCTCCTTCGGCGGCAATGTGCTCATCGAAGGAAAAGTCAAAGAAGGCGTCGTTTCCTTCGGCGGCGAGGTCACCATCAGCGGAGAAGTCGGAGACGTCGTGTTGGGATTTGGCTCATGTATAACCCTTAAGTCTACCGCCGTTGTTAAAGGAGATGTTTTCATCCTGGGAGGAGAACTAACCAAAGAGCCCGGATGCACCATAGAAGGAGACACCGTCTACTTCAGAGGCTTCGAGGACCTGGGCAAATTCTTCTCTGAAAGCTGGAAGGGAGCCTTCATTCCTTTCCTTATCGCCATCAAGCTCATCTCCGTTTTCATCACCTTTCTCCTCGCCCTGCTGATCACTGCTCTTTTCCCCCGACAGATCGTGTTTGCCTCGAATCAAGTCAGAAAATCCTTCTGGCCGGTCGTGGGTACCGGTTTCTTGAGCATCATCATATATGTGAGCCTGATCATTTTCTCCACTCTGCTTTCCCTGGTCCTGATAGGCATCCCGATCCTTCTCTCCCTCATCATCATCGGACTGGTCATTAAGATCTTCGGCCGGATCATTCTTTTCCACTTCTTCGGAGAAAGCCTGATCAACGCTTTTGGCAAGACCAAAGTTTCCCCTTTCCTGGCAGTTGTGGTTGGCTTGGTCATTGTCAGCTTCATCTCGTTCATTCCCTTCCTGGGAGGCTTTTTCACCTTCTGCTTGAGTATAATCGGCTGGGGAGTGGTCATCAGGACTAAATTCGGAACAACCGAGAACTGGTTCAAGAAAAAAAGCGAGATCAGCTGATCCAGTCAGAAACATTATTCTGAACAACACAATTCAGCCATCAAAGACTGTTACGATTTTGCATGTTTAAAGAGTGATTTAAGATTGTTTGAAAATTCCTGGAATGGGCCGCGGGCCCACGCCCGTTGTCGAATCAGGTTATTCTTGCGGATGTCAGGACTGGCTTTAAACTTCTAAGATCTCTTTTTCCTTTGCCTCGGCAAGTTCCTCTATCCTTTTGGTATACTCATCGGTCACTTCCTGAAGTTTGTCAAAACCCCAGAATTTATCATCCTCGGTTATCTCATTATCCTCTTCCAGTTTCTCAATGGCTTCCTTGCTTTCTCTTCGCATGATGCGGAGCGCGGTCTTCTCGTCCTCAAGCAACTTTTTGATATGTTTGGCCATATCTTGCCTTCTCTCTTCGTCCATAGGAGGAATAGGGACCTTGAGCATCTTGCCGTCATTGACCGGGTTTAATCCCAGATCGGCGCTCCTGATCGCTTTATCGATGGCTTCCAAAGTCGAAGGATCCCAGGGCTGAACTGTGATCAACGTCGGGTCAGGAACTCCCAGTGTGGCCACCTGGTTGATAGGGGTCAAGCTCCCGTAGTAATCGACTTTTATGTCTTCAAAAATGCTGAGACTCGCCCGGCCGGTCCTCAGCTTGCTCAAATCCTTGCGGAAATGCTCCACAGAAACCTTCATCTTTTTTTCAAGCTCTAGCAATACGTTTTTGACCATCTTTATCCCTCTTAAAGCTCAATCTTTAAAACCTCTCCTTAAAATCATGCGGGATCAATAGACTTTCGTTCCCACTTTTTGGCCTAAAACGGCTTTCTTGATATTCCCCTTCTCCCTCAAATTAAAGACTATGATCGGCAGGTTGTTATCCTTGCACATCGATATCGCAGTCGTATCCATGACCTTCAGGCCTTTTTTGATAACATCGAGATACTTTATGGAGTTGAATTTTTTGGCTGTCTTATCCTTCTCCGGGTCGGCCGAATAGACGCCATCCACTTTGGTTGCCTTCAGGATCACCTCAGCTTTGATCTCCAGCGCCCTCAAAGCGGCTGCAGTATCGGTGGTGAAGAAGGGGCTTCCGATTCCCGCGCTGAAGATGATGATCCTTCCCTTCTCGATGTGCCTTATCACTCTCCTTCTGATAAAAGGCTCAGCCACAGCTTTGATCTCGATCGCTGAAATGTGACGGGTGAGAACGCCTTCGTTCTCGAGAGCAGACTGGAGAGCAATTCCGTTCATGATGGTGGCCAGCAAACCCATATAGTCCGCTGATGCCCTATCCATTCCTGCTTCCGTTCCGGAAACACCGCGGAAGATGTTGCCCCCACCGATCATGATGGCAATCTCAACACCCAGGTCATGGACCTCTTTCAGGTCTCGGGCAATGGATCTGGCTGTATTCAGGTCAATACCGTCAAACCTTTTTATTCGGATGTTCTCGCCAAACTTCGCAATATAAGTGCTAATCAACTGTTTAACGGAAACCTTATCGTCTTTTATGTAAGGCTGTTCCAATAAACACACTTCCTCGTAAAATTTATCCAACTTCCCCTGGACAATCTTCTCGATTATCTCTGGCGGTTTCTTGGAATCCTTGAACTGTTCTCGAATGATCTCTTTTTCCTGCTCCATTACCTCCGGAGTAACATCCTCTGGGGAGATATATTTGGGATTGGATGCGGCAATATGCATGGCAATGTTCTTCACCAGCTCTTTGAATTCTTCATTGCGAGCTACGAAGTCTGACTCGCAATTCACCTCTACCAGGACTCCAAGCTTCCCCTCGAGATGGATATAAGAGCCGACGATCCCTTCGGCCGTTTCCCGGCTCATTTTAGTCTGGGCACGGGCATATCCCTTTTTTCTCAGGAGGACGATGGCTTTTTCTATATCTCCACTGGTCTCATGGAGCGCCTGTTTGCACTCCATCACTCCGATTCCCGTCCGCTGACGAAGCTCTTTGATAAGGTCTGATTTTATCTCCATCTCATATTCCTTCCCTAAGCCGACCCACCGGGTTCAGGCCGGCCTTCTCCTTCTTCCTTTTCAGGAATCGCATCAGGGGCTGAAGGGGTCAGTTCTCCCTCCGGGGTAGGCTGTTCGTCTTCGGGCCCGGCTGTTTCTTCTTTTTTTGCTTCCTGAAGTTCCTTTTCTATTTTTTTCTTCTTGCCTTCTATTATGGCTTCGGAAACTTTTGAGGTGAACAACTCGATAGCTCTCACTGCGTCATCATTACCCGGTATAGGATGATCGATGTCCTCCGGGTCTCCATTGGTGTCTACGACGGCGACGATCGGGATGTTCAGCTTTTGCGCCTCCTTGATGGCAATTTCTTCCTTGGTTGAATCTATGACGAATAAAGACCCAGGAAGCTCATGCATATTCTTTATTCCTCCCAAATTCTTGGAGAGCTTCCTGTAGACCTTCTCCAGTTTGGACTGTTCCTTCTTGGACAAAAGGTCCCAGCGGCCATCCTCCTTCATCTCTTCCATCTCGATCAACTTTTCCACACTGCCCTTGATCACCTCGAAGTTCGTCAGCAGGCCTCCCAGCCAGCGATGATTGACATAACTGGACTCGCACTTGAGAGAATTTTCTTTGATGATATCCTGGGCCTGCTTCTTTGTCCCGACAAGAAGCACTTCTTTGCCGTTCTCTGCGACATTTCTTATGAAATTAAGGGCCTCTTTGAAAATTTTGATTGTCTTCTGCAGGTCGATGATATAAATCCCGTTCCTCTGGCCGAAGATGTAATCTTTCATTTTGGGATTCCATCGTTTTGTCTGGTGGCCAAAATGAACACCTGCTTCCAACAACTCTTTCATAGTCACTGAAACCAACAGAAATCCTCCGTTTATCTCTTATGGTATTGAGGGGCCTTTCTGGCGCCTAACAACCCGTATTTCTTTCGTTCTTTTACTCTGGCATCCCGTGCCCAAGCGGATCGCCTCAGCCTGGCCGTATAATCCCCCACCGTTCACACGGATAAAAATATCAAATTTATTCTCTGTTTCCGTCAAACGCAGCGGTTGTCTGATCATATGTTTCTGGCGTTCCAGGTTGAAATATTCGTCGAACTGGCGGGGTCTCTTATTCACGTATAAGGAGATATCGCCTTTTCCAGGTCGAAGAAAGACCCTTGCCACCGACGTTTTTCTCTTCCCTGTTCCGTAATACTGGATTAAACTCAACTTTCCTCCTAAAACGTGTGTTTCTGAGCCTCATGAGGATGATCAGGGCCCTTGTAAACCTTAAGCTTCTTGTATACAGCCCGACCGAGCTTCCCCTTTGGAATCATCCCCCAGACAGCCTTCCGGATGACTTCCTCAGGCTTGTTCTCTATGACTTCTTTAAGCGTTTTGACCTTCAAACCCCCTGGATAACCGGAATGAGAGTAATATTTCTTCTGTTCCAATTTCTTTCCCGTCAGGGTGATTTTCTCGGCGTTTATGACCACCACAAAATCTCCACAATCTAAAAATGGAGCAAACTCGGGCTTCCTCTTTCCACGAAGCAAAATCGCGATTTCAGTGGCCAGTCTTCCCAGAGTCCGGCCGTCAGCATCAATCAGCCACCATTTCTTCTCGATCTCTTCTTTTTTTGGAGTAAACGTCTTCATTGCCTCTTACCTGAGATTTATATTTTAGAAAAAGAGCGATGGTCTAAAATACTAAATCTTGAGGGAGTTGTCAACCTGGAAGCATTTCCAAGTGATACTCTTTAAATGCACTACAGGCTCTTCTACTATACGAAAAAATTGAATTTACGTCAATTTATTTAATGAACGAAGCGGCGGACTCTTCCTTTCCTCAAATACAACCTGAGCAACCCTAATCCGATCAAAAATCCTCCAATATGAGCAAACCAGGCAACTCCCCCACCGATCCCGATGTTCATCACCTGAGCAACAAACCAGAGACCGAGGATTATGAAAGCCGGAACAGGTATAATCCAGATAAAGACAAGGGTCAGGACTCTGGCTCCCGGATAGAGCAGAAAATACGCTCCGAGCACGCCGGCAATCGCCCCACTCGCACCGATCATCGGAATCTGGGAAGACGGATGGAAAGCAATGTGGATGAGACTCGCACCCAGTCCGGAGATGAGATAAAAAAGGATGAACCGGAAGGGTCCGAGAAAGTCTTCAATGTTATTGCCAAAGATCCAAAGATAGAGCATATTGCCGAAAAGATGGAGAATCCCTCCGTGAATGAACAAGGATGTCAAGAGAGTCAACGGGGGAGAGATTCGAGGGAAAAAAGTGACGGTGGTGAAATGGGTGATTTCATAAGGAATGGCTCCCATTCTCAAAACATGATATTCCAGCCCCTGAGGAGAAAAAACCTGATAAAGAAAGATCAAGATGTTCAAAGCTATGAGAACAACCGTTACGACTGGAAAACGTTGAGTAGGATTTTCGTCCTTAAGAGGTATAAACATACTGCTTTAAATTGACTGGGATAAAGGATGTCTAAAAGATACTATATTATTCCAAGAACCCGGATTGATCTTCTGGTTCTACCTGATTCCTCTCAGCTCCTGCTCAAGCCTTCTTCTCTCCGCCCGTTTTCTCTGCGCTTCCTGGAACTTCTCTGAGTACTGCGCAGCTTCCTGTGTGAAACGGGCAGCTCTTTCCGGCCAGAGCCTTTCCTTGACACTTCTACTGAGAACGCTCATATAAGCATAGGGCTCAGGATAAGAGGGATCCAGTTCGATCGCCTTCATAAGGGCTGCTTCACTATCTTCCGCTGCTTTCTTCTGTTCTTCGATGGAGATGATATTCTGGAAACGGTGAGCCTTTGCCCAGCGGTTGACTCCTATCGAATACCAGACTTCTGCATCGTCAGGATTGTACTTGATCCGTATTTGATGGAATTCGAGTGCTTTATCAATCTCGGGCAGCGGAGTCAGGTTGTCGTAAAACTGGGCGATGTAGGCATATCCCCTGGGATCTTCGGGATCGACCTCGATCCTTCTCAAGTACATTTCCTCTGCTTTCTGGAAAGGCGTCTTGCCTCCCTCAGCCGTTACTTCTTCCGATTCGCCTGCGTATCTTGTGTAGAATTGAGCCACAACATAATAATTCTCCATTTTAGTCGGCTCCATCTCGAGGATCTTCAGATAAAATTGCTCGGCCTCTTTGAAGTTCCTCATTCTATCGTACATGTCGCCCAGAGAATAAATGATATCCTTGTTTTTTGGATCAATCTCGTAAGCTTTATTTAAGGCATCCAACGCCCTGCTTGCTTTTTCCATGTTGCTTGAATCCTCGACTCCAGGCTTAAAGAGATTTTTGTAAGACTCACCGAGAAAACGGAATGCCTCAATTAGATTCGGATTATAGACCAGCGCTCTTTCATATTCCTCTATAGCTCTGCGGTATTGATTGTCGGAAAAAAGCGCATTGGCCCTGTTGAAATAATAATTCGCTTTGAGGTTGCTGACTTTCAGTTTTCCGCAACTCGTGAAGGCAAAAATCACAGCTAGGCCTACCAGTAGCGTCAGGAAAATGTGCATCTTTTTTCGAGACATCGTGACCTCCTTTTTACTCGACGACGAATTTCTCCCGAAATTTAATTTATAATCCAATAGGCCCTTAAAGTCAAGAAAAAGGAAGCTCAGCAAGCGTTCCACTTTCCTTTAATAGATTATATTAAATGCTCAGGATAGATGGTGAAAAAATTGTATGGAAGGCTGAGCGGGCGTTGCGAGGAGCGAAGCGACGAAGCAATCTCTCCAATAGGGAGGGGAGAGCGAAGCCTGGAATCGAGCCGCTTTTGACTGATTTGTGGCCTTCTCTCAGGACACAAATCAGTGAGGGTTCCAAGGGAGTATGCTCCCTTGGTCGCAGGGCGGGATACTCTATTCCGCCCGAGAAGAACCATCTATCCTGAGCATTTCTCTTTTGTAGAATTTGCGATGCTCTGAGAGTTCAGCTTCTTTTTAAAATCAGCCGGATCGGATTTCCTTCAAAGCCAAACTCCTTCCGCAAGAGCTGGATGAAAAACCTCTCGTAGGCTGGCGCAAGAGAGGCCCTTGAATGGGTGAAGAGGATAAAAGTCGGAGGCAGGATTTTCTTCTGCGTCATGTATTTGATCTTCATCCGGCCTCTTTTCCTGGAAAGAGGAGGATGGTTCTTATTGACGGAAGAGAGAAAACTATTCAACCGGGATGTCCCGACTTTTCGGGTCCCGTTAGCGTAGACCTTTTCGGCAAGGTCGAGAATCTTGACGACTCTCTTCCCGGTTAAAGCGGAAACGAACAGAAGGGGGGCGTAGCTGATAAAATCAAGCTTCCTGTAACACCTCTCCTTGAATTCCTCCGGGGCCTGAGATGTTTTCTCGACTAAATCCCATTTGTTCAAAGCGATGACCATCGGCTTCCCAGACTCGAGAGAAAGATGAGCGACGGCCGAATCCTGGCGCGTCGGAAATTCCTGAGCATCCATGATCATGCATATGACATCCGCCTGAGCTATGTCTTTTTTGGCTTTGATGATACTGGCTTTCTCTCTTTTATCCCGGGTCCGGCTCAGCTTGCGAATCCCCGCGGTGTCAACCAGACAGAAAGCCTTTTTGTCTCTGTATATCAGAGTATCAACGCTGTCCCTTGTCGTCCCGGGGATTTCGCTCACGATCAACTTATCCTCTCCGATAAGGCGATTCACGATGGATGACTTTCCCACGTTGATCCGACCAACCAGGGCAATCCTGAGAGGCCTGGCTTCTTCTTTTTCCAGCCCAGGAGAAGGAAGGGCCTCATAAAGGCCGGATTCCAGAAGATCGATATTCCGCTTATGCTCCGCTGAAATGGGGTAGATCTGCTCTCCCCCCAACCTGTAGAAATCACCCACCTTTTCCTCTTCAGCTGGGGAATCGATCTTATTGACAACCACAAGGACCGGCTTGTTCAGCCTCTTTAAGGAAGCGTAGAGTTCCTCCTCCGCAGGCAGAAGGTCTCTTTTCCCATCCACGATAAAAAGGAGAATATCCGCCTTTTCCGCCGCTTCGCTGGCTTTTTGTCTAATAAGAGATGAGATCGAATCCTCCTGGGAGTCAAAAAACCCTCCTGTATCCACAAGAACGCATTTCTTTCCCTGCAAAGTGCAGACGGCAGAGATTTGATCCCGCGTCATCCCCGGCTCGGAGTGCACCAGCGCTCTTTTTTCTTTGAGAAGCCTATTGAACAGAGTGGATTTCCCCACGTTGGGAAAACCGAGGATGGCTACTTTTTTCAATTTCTTCATAAGGAGAGTGCACCTCTCTTTCAGGAATAAAAAGGTGAAGTACTATTTGGCGATCAAGTCATACAGAGGCAGAAAGGGCCGGCTGAGATTGATGTGACCTCCTAGGGTTTCCCTTTCCCGTCCTTCGATCAGGATAAAGACCTTATTGATCGAATCGAAATTATAGGCGAGCGAGTTCACCACTGAGAAAATAGTGGAAATCTCAGCCGACGAACCGGAGAGATGGTTTTCCGCAATCTCTTTAGTAAAATCCACATAAGCCACACCTTGGGGGGTTATATACAGTTCCCTTAGCTTAGCTTCAGGTGGAAAGGGCGAAATGTAGCCCTTTTTAGAGCCCTTGATGAGCTCCTCAACCGTCTGTTTCGCTTCGCGGACAACGGACTGGGTGGCGGGAATCTCCCTTTCTTCCGGATGAAGAAGAGTATCATCCTCCGAGAGGAAAAAGAGGACAACCGTCCTTGTCAATCCGGGTTGAGTCAGCGGCTCCACCTCAGGAGGAGGAGCTGGCAGGGTTGGAAGAATCTTCTCCTTTATCCCGCTTTTAAAAAAGATAACGGCGAGGACGACCACCACCACAAAAAGAAATCCAAGAATCGCAATTTTCTTCCGGTCCATATTCTCACTCTATTTTCGATAGTAGAGGCTGATATAATTCTCAAGACCTCTATAGATAGCCTCGACGACATTATTCTGAAACCACTCTGTCTTCATTTTTCTCTCTTCTTCGGGATTGGAAATGAAGGCGATCTCCACCAAAACAGCCGGACAGGCGACTCCGGTCAAGACCTTGAAGGGCGCTTGCTTGATACCCCTGTTTCTGGTACGAAGGAGAAAATTGAGCTCTCCCTGGATGGTCTCAGCAAAGGTGCTGCTTTCCTTCAAATAGGCTGACTGTGCCATGTCCCACAGGATCATGGTAAGCTCGTCCTGGCTATCGCCGCCGATTCCCTCCTCGAAATCGGCGGGGTTATTCTCCAGGTAAGCCAGCCTTCTCGCTTCGTCATCCGTGGCCTCGTTGCTGAGGAAAAAAGTCTCCGAACCATGCGCATCTTTCCGGAAAGAGCTGTTGGCGTGGATGCTGATGAACAGGTCAGCTTTATTATAATTGGCGATGGCTGCTCTTCTCTCCAGAGAAATGCTGGTATCCCCGGCTCTGGTGAGGACGACACGCACAGGCATATTCGCCTCGATGACCGCCTTCAATTTGAGAGCGATAGCCAGGGTGATATCTTTCTCGAGCGTGCCGAATTTCCCCTTGGCTCCGGGTTCCATACCGCCATGTCCCGGGTCGACTACAATGGTCTTTATCTCCTGGGGAGCCGACTCTTCTTTTTCCCTGGAAAGAGCCGAATCCAGCAGGGACTGAATCTCCTTTTCCGCCTCTCGGCCACGTCTTCCTTCCTCGTCGACTTCATAGAAATCAATGACCAGTTGTGTCGGATTATTGAGGACAAAATAATCATAGCTGAAATCCATGGGCTTGGTCTTGATGGTCAGGATGTAATAATCCCTTCCCTTCGTCCAGCCGAACGATCTGATGATTCGACTCTCGAAGGGATCCTTCTGAATCCGGAAAGGAACGTCTATGGCTATCTTCACCAAGAGGAAAGAGGAACCCTTCTCGATCTCAAAGGACAAAGGAAATGATGGTTCAATGATGATCCGGCTGAAGTCTTCGTAGTCCCTGACGGATAACTTTACAAAGGGCTGAATCTGGGAACCCGAAGTTAGGGAAAGGAGAAGAGAGAGGAGAATCCCTGCAATCAGCTTCTTGGCTAGGCTTGAGCAACTCAATTTTATCGAACTCTACTTACGCAATCCATTCATAATGGAGGCGGCGGGAGTCGAACCCGCGTCCGAAGACATTCAGCAGACAGCTTCTACATGCTTATCCTCTTCTGCTTCTCGTTCAAAAGTGTTCGAAGAGGAAAAACACTGTCGAACCAGCCCTGATGAAATTTCGCTTATCAGGCTCAGGACGAACCTGACTCGCTATCCTGCTCGTCGGCGCTTCTCAAGCACCGCAGGAAAACGCCTGAGAAGCGGCATGCCTACTTGTTAGGCAGCAACAGGCAGTGATTCTGCACTTAGTTGTTTTCCACCTTTTTTCGAGGTGGGTGGAACCTCGACATGCAACTTCTGCTTCACTATCTCCGTCGAAACCTGTTCGCCCCCATATCTCAGCTTCTAATTATATTTTTATAGAAAATTTTTGTCAATATCGAGGATTTATTGTGTAAGCTTCTCTATTTCCTTGACAGTGGATCATGAAGGTGTGATATGTCAAAGCGCCAGTTCCCCTTCATCTTAGCCTGGACCCTCCCACGCCCCACCATGGGCTTCGTACTGAGGAGAACTGTCGCCGTACTTCTTCAACAGGTCGGATGTTTTCCTTATAACGGCAATAGAGATGCTGGTAATTTTCTGAAAAATTGAAAGCGAATAATAGAGAAGGAGTTAATAAAAGAAACCAAAACTTACGATTTAAGACTTAACTGGCGCAGCTATTTACCAGCAGTGACAATGCCTCATCATAAAATGGAACAGCATCCATATCAAACGAGCCATATGTTCAGACCATCTGTTGCATTTCGTTAGAGACTGGCACAAACGGTCTGTCCGAGTGTTTCCGCTCCCATCGATTGCAGTCGCTTTCACGCAAATCGACCAGTCTTTTCCGTTTGGAATCACATAGATGTCATTTCCGACGACTCTGTAAACTCCACTTCCCCAGACACGGTGGCCACGTTTATTGAATATTTCGACTTTATCGATGGTCAATTCGACCTCCGAAGAACAGTTATCAGAAGCGCTGACAGTCAGCATGTTCACCACCATCCATCTGCTGAAATTCACGCAGGTCGATTCTGACAAAAGAATCGTCGGAGGAGTGATGTCCTCGACTTTTACGGTCTGTGTCTGTGTCGCTGTGTTTCCGTTTCCGTCATCATAGGTCCAGGTCACCGTATGGGTGCCATTCTCGGTGAAGGCAAGCGGAAGCGGCCCGGTCGTTGTCCCGGTGATCGTGCCTGCACAGTTGTCCGTAGCTGTCGGAGCTGTCGTGATCTCGACCAAGCATTCCCCTTCTAAAGCCGGCAAATTCGCCACATCTGGAACTGGAGCCGTCACATCCCGGACGATCACGGTCTGTTCCTGTGTCGCGCTGTTCCCATTCCCGTCATCATAGGTCCAGGTCAGTGTATGGGAGCCTTCTTCAGTGAAGACGACCGGAAGCGCACCAGACGTTGTGCCCATAACGGTTCCTGCACAGTTATCCGTAGCTGTCGGGGCTGTCGTAACCTCCACCGAACACTCCCCTTCTACGGGGGGTAAAATCTCGGCATCTGGAACCGGAGCTGTCACATCCCGGACGATTACGGTCTGTTCCTGTTCGGTGATATTCCCGTTTCCGTCATTATAAATCCACTTTATTGTATGGGTTCCCTGGGCGGTGTAGCTGACCGGATCGTTCGTTGTTGCGGTTATCTGGCCTAAACAATTATCAGTGGCTGTGGGGGCTGTCTCAACCTTTGCCGAGCATTCCCCTTCCACAGTCGGCAAAGTCGGTGCATCTGGAACTGGAGCCGTCACATCCCGGACGATCACGGTCTGTTCTTGTGTCGCGGTGTTCCCGTTTCCGTCATCATAGGTCCAGGTCACTGTATGCGTTCCCTGTTCAGTGAAGACGATCGGAAGAGTGTCAGACGTTGTTCCCTCAACGGTTCCTGCACAGTTGTCGCTAGCTGTGGGGGCTGCCGTGACTTCTGCCGAACACTCTCCTTCTACAGTCGGCAAAGTCACCTCATCAGGAACCGGCGGAGTTGTGTCTTCAACTGTTATCTTCACCTCATCAGTCCCGGTTCCATTGATATTGCTCACCATGAGCGTAAAGGTGTGAGTTCCCAGGCCCAGGGTGACGGTAACTTCCGCAGTATCGCCTATAACATCGTCAGAGGAATCTTTCCATTCGTAGTTGAGCGTTTCTCCGCCAGGATCAAACGAACCCGCTCCATTGAGAGTCACCGTGGCTTCGCCGTTATCGTCAGCCGAAACGGTCTGGTCATCTCCGGCGAGGGCAACGGGGGGAGGAACGACCTCGTCTGCCCCTATATCCACCACAGGCTCTTTATCACCGTCTCCATCAAGAGGCCTCTCGTGCCCGTCAAAATCGAAATCGACGATCTCGCGAAACTCATTGGTTCCTGCGTCTATACACCAAGAGCAAGTTTGAAGATGAAGGTCAAAGGCGGTGTAGTCAAGGCTCCCCGGGACAAAAGAAACGAACTCAGGATCAACAGAGATATCTTTTGTTTCAGGTCCAGGCGTGAATCCATAATAATTCTCAGGCGTGTTGTTATATATATTATTAAAGTCGATAGACGGAACAACCAAAGGCCGGCAGTACACGCCACCGCCATAATAAACTGCGCTGTTCCAGGCAATGATGTTATTCTTAATGACCGCAGCTGAAGAGTTTGTATAACAGTATATTCCGGCTCCGTATCTTGCGCTATTTCCGATTATGGTGTTATTGACAATCGTCGGAGCAGAGTCGGTGTTGCAGTATACCGCACCTCCGTAAAATGCATAATTTCCAAAAATAACGTTGTTGCAGATGATGGGGAATGAATTCGGGTAACAGATGATCCCTCCACCGACTAGGGCATTATTGATCACTATGAGGTTATTGGCTATGACCGGCGCAGAAGAATAATAGCAGACGATCCCGCCGCCGTTTCGTGCAACATTTCCAGTTATGATGTTATTGACAACGATCAGAGATGAGTTGTCAAGATAAATCCCTCCACCATAAAAGGGATCACTACTACTCGCATTCATGATTTTGAACCCCTCGATCCTTGCAGTATTGCCTGCTCCGGTGCAATGGATAACCACAGGGGCTAATCCCTGTGCATCCAAAATGCAGACATCCGAACCTGCCCCGATGAGCTGCACCCCGTCTTTCATAATTAACGGAAAAGATTCACCGTTCGTCGCGGCTGAATATGTTCCTGCTGCCACATTCACGGTTCCTCCGCCACTGTCATATGCCGCATCTATGGCAGCCTGAATTGTGGGGTAATCATCCGGGACAAGGATGTCCTGGGCTTTCGCATTCAAGGATGTGAAAGCCATCAGAACGAATAAACAGGCAAATAGGCTTAAAAATTTTTTCCTTACCATGCTTCTTTTCCTCCTCGTTTTTATGCGGAATTCAATATGAAAATTCCTTTTTTTAACGCCTTTTACAGACAAGAATATACCTTTTATATGTAAACTCTTGAGGATAGATCACGCAGCTTAATTTTTTTGGTGAGGACACTTTTTGCTTCTTTTCCAAACCCTGTGATCCAAACGATTAATACTAAGGGAATAGCTATTTAAGTACCAAGTATTTAATAGCTTTATTTTTGACGTTTATCAATACCCGCAAAAGATGAAATCTGGGGTGGCTTTTTCTCCCTCTTTCCTGACCCTTTGCGAGGATGGTTTCTCACCCCTAAAGGCTAGCCTCTGAAGATGAACCTACTTCTGTTTTTTTGTCAACTTATGCCCACATTTTTTTCAATCAGCTGTTAATTTTAATTTCAGGTCCATTTCTTTCCGGAAACAGAAGGAAAGTCCTGAAAAATAGGAAGGAGGGTGGCGGGGCCGACGAGACTTGAACTCGCGACCTCCGGCGTGACAGTACGATGTTCCTTCATTTTCCTGCCCATATCCCTTTCCTTTCGTCCAGGAGAATTGTAACATTTCTCCTGTATCGATATTAGGGGGGCAGGTCAGAATTATAAGGAGACTGGCCCATTTTAAATACGTATTTTCAATACTCATTTTATACTCAATAAATTATGGTTGATATCTTCATATTGAAATGATATCCGTTGGCACGAAGAATAACTAAGGTGGTTTTTCGATGGGTGCCATTTCTTTATGATCTAGCTCTATATTTAAAAATTGATCAATCATGCCGTTATGCCGCCTTTTCTTTGTATTCGCGATCTCCTTTCAAGGATGATCTAAACAATATATAGCAAAGGAGGGCAACATGATTAAAGCTAACAAGGTTCTTTTATTTCTGCTTTCTCTTTTCCTTTTATCGAGTATTGGCAACCGTTTGTACGGCCAAAGTGGAATATTCGATCGCACCGGGATTATCCCAGGACACGGATTATACACGTCTCTTCCCGGAGAGAGTGTAGATCTATTTACCGGCAACGTAACGCTCCGCTATCTTGATATCTATCTTCCAGGGCCAAATGGATTGGATGTAGAGCTTTGGCGTGTCTATAACTCAAAGATACTTAAAGATAGGCAGCAAGGCGAAACAGCCAGCGTTCAAGCAGAACATAAGTCCTGGGTTGGAATCGGCTGGACTATGCATATGGGCAGGGTTCATAACTACACTTCAAATAATCCAATTATTGAATTTCCGGACGGTAGGTGGGAAACGACATATTACGATAATTATCCAGGCAGCTATAAATATATAACAAGAGAGTTTTTAAAGTATGATAAATCAAGCTACAAACTATATTTTAAAAATGGAGTCTACTGGTATTTTGGCGCTACCGCCACTATCACCCGGGCTGATGGATCACCCGACCCGGTCCGGTTGGTTACTCAGATCGTAAATCCCTACGGGCACAGTATCACTATTACTTATGATTCAGGAAAACCGACTATTAAGAATATCACAGACAGCATGGGAAGGGTGATAACCTTTGTTACGACGGGCGGGACGGATAAGAAATTAACGCAAATCAAGGTTAAAAACTTCAATGGTCTCCACGACGTCATTTACAACTATTCTGTAGGCACGTTTTCTAACGGATATCATAAGCTTACGAGTTTCACTCCTCCTTGCTTGCCTCCAACCACTTTTGAATATTATGATGGATCGTCCAACCGTTATGAGCTAACCAAAGTCACCACAAGTTATGGCGGAACGCTGGAGTACTCGTACAATAACCATAATTTTTACTTCAATAGTATCTGTCTTGACTCGAGAGTGGTGAGTCAGAAAAAGATAACATTCAATGCGGGTGAGCAAGCCAAGGTCTGGAATTATACATATCCGAGCTATAATGGCGCAACTTCAGGGACCGCCAATATTCAAGGGCCGGAATTTAATACTGCCGTCACTAACTATGCCTACGACAGCTCATGTCCCTGGAAAATCGGCTTAATCAGTTCACGATCATATGGCGACGGCAGCTATTCTGAAACTTACGATTGGACGTACCAGCAAATTTCTAACCAAACCTGGTACGTCCTTGGCACCAGTATGGGGACTGCCAAAGGTCCTCTTCTTGCCTCCGTTATTGAAAGTCGAACTGGAGACGCATCGAGCAAAGTCGAATATCTTTATGAGCGCATTGCAACAAAAAGGTACGGTCTTCCGACCAAGATTAAATATTATGGGAACAACTTAGGGTCTCCCAAAAGCTACAAAGGGCTTTATTACTATTATGAAACGCACACCAATTTTAAAAATAAATACATGCTCGCGTTCCTAGCCAGCGATACGCATTACACAGGAAGCGGAACTATCCTTAAAAAAACCACTATCTATTATTACGAAGAAGATTACAAGTGGGGTGCGATCAAGCAGGTTAGGAAATTAAAGTCGGGCGAAACGTACCTTGTTTGGAATTATGGCTACACTTGCTATGATCCCGAAATGGTGACCATAACTATCGACCCTCCAGGGAGCGCCGGAACACAAACTATTAAATATTCACGGGGAGTCAAAGCCATAGTAACTAATCCGGGCTTCGAAATAGTCAATCGAACGATTTCGGATTTTGACAGCTCTATTATCTCTGAGACGAACCAACATGGCGGGACGAAGACTTATTCTTATGACGACTTAGGAAGGGTCACGTCGATAGACATGCCCGGCGATTATAACGACATTAGTCTAAACTGGCGGCCAAACAACGAAAACAAGGTTGTAATCACCAGAGGTGAAAATACTGTCACCAAATACTGGGACGGAATAGGAAGAGAGACGGGCTATACTGAAGCCGGCGATAATACGACCTTATATTTTCGCAAGACCCTTGATGCCGAAGGCCGATTAAAAGATGAAAATGTGGGGAGCATAAGCTCTTCGCATAAATATTCTTACCTTCTCAACGCAGCGGGGCAGATTACGCAAATTACGGACCCTATAAACAAGGTCTCAACAATATCCTATTTAAGCAATACAAAGACCGTGACAGACCCGGAGAGTCACGCCACTGCGTATGAATACAATGACCTGCCTGGCTTGCCCACAAAATTAACCGATGCTCAAAACCACGTAGCCAACTATACTTACGACGCGATCGGAAGATTGACCACGGCCGTCTTTAACAGCACCAGGACTCATAGCTTTGGGTATGACGGCCTGGATAACGTGACGTCCGAAACCCATCCTGAAACCGGCATCATAAACTACACTTACAACACCGAGAACAAGCTCTCTCAAAAAACGTGGGCCGGAGTCACGCATAGTTATGCTTATAATTCCTCAGGCCAGCTGACTTCGTTCTTGGCGGTAGATGACGGCATATCTTATGAATATGACTCCAAAGGAAGGGTCAATTCAATATCCAGTCTGAAAGGCTGGAGCCGCAACAATATTACATACAACGTTTTTGG
>SMTZ1_10001012_pt1 | contig 28444 bp, 26 predicted proteins | sample DeeMarSWOR136_30_FD_25667 | JGI IMG/M metagenome (IMG submission 25667)
GCTTTCGGTGTTGAAATAAGTTGCCAGTTTGTTGACTTTTAGTAGTTCTGTCATAATCCAGTCCTCACTATAAAAGACCCCTTAACCTGGGATCGAGAGCATCTCTTAGCCCATCACCAACCATGTTAAAAGCAAAGACAACCAGCATGATGGCAATGCACGGTGAGAAGGATAATTCAGGATTATTTAGCAGGTAATTACGGCCGGCATTAACCATGGCACCCCAGGCGGCTCCTGGCGGTTCAATACCAATACCAAGAAAGCTAAGGCCGGCTTCGGCAAGAATAAGGGCTCCTAACTGCATAGTCATTAAAACAATAAGCGGTGGGAAGGTATTGGGTAAAATATGTTTAAACATAATAAGTGCATCGCTGGAACCCATAGCCTGTGCCGAGAGGATATAGTCATTTTCCCTGATGCTCATCGTCACACCACACGCTACTCTGGCATATCCGGGTATCGTTGCTACGCTTAGAGCGACGATAACGTTTTGTATACCACCTCCGAGGACAGCCGCCAGGACAAGAGCCAGTAGAAGCATAGGAAAACACAGGAGTGCATCCATAGTTCTCATAATAATCGTATTAAGGAATCCTCCGAGATACCCCGCGATGATACCTAATGGTATACCGATAACCCCCGCAATCCCGACGGATATGAATCCTACCATGAGTGCCGTCCGTGAGCCGTAGATAAGTCGGCTGAGGGTATCCCGACCGAGTATATCAGTACCCAATAAATGTTGTGAACTCGGGTGCTCAAGAGATTTTCCCACACTCATTTTGTATGGATCATAAGGTGATATCCATGGTGCAAGGACAGCTACTAAAAATAACAGAACCAATATGATAAGGCCGAAGAGGACAACCCCGCGCGAGAAAAAAACCCTCCGAAAGCGGCGCCACTCACTGACAGGTGGCGGAGCTTCTTCAAAGCCTGTTATGTTTCTTTCTTCTGCCATGTTTATTCTCTTTTAGCCATACCGTATTCTCGGGTCTAACCATCCGTAGGAAATATCGACGATCAGATTGACCACCAATACGATGACGGCAATGACGAAGGTGATGGCCTGTACAACCACATAGTCCTGTCCAAAGATGCTACTGACCATTAAACGACCGACACCGGGAATAGCAAATATCGTCTCGATGATGAAGGAACCGCTGAAGATAAGGCCAACACCAAGTCCTATCAGTGTAATGACCGGGATAAGGCTATTTTTCAAAGCGTGTTTTACTACTACTACACGCTCGCTTAATCCTTTAGCCCATGCCGTGCGGATATAATCCTGCGCGATTACTTCAAGCATGCTTGACCGCATCTGACGGGCATTAGCGGCAAGACTGAAAACAGCCAGGCAGATTACGGGCATGATTATTTGTCTGGTGCTCAACCAGAAATCTTCGAACGGTGAGGTATACCCTGCGATAGGAAGCCAGCTAAGCCTCAGACCGATAGTATATATCAATAATATTGCCAGCATAAAAATGGGGATAGTTATCCCAATGTATGTCAGCGGTGTGATTATTTTATCCAGCCATTTACCGCGTCTTATGGCCGCCAGTAATCCTGATAAAAGACCTAAGACAGAGCCAACGATTAAAGCGGTGATACCGAGGTGTAATGTTACCGGGAAACGTTCCAGCATGAGCTTACTGACATCCTCATGGTAGAATATCGATTCACCAAAGTCTCCCCGGAAAATATTACCCATCCAGTTGAAGTATTGAATGACTATCGGTTTGTCTAGGCCAAACTGTGCCCGGAGTTTGTCAATCATTTCCGGGGGCATGGCTTCCAGCTGGGCTGTTTGGGCAACGTAGATAATTATGGGGTCGCCGGGTAGCAACCGCATAACAAAGAAAACCAATATGGTTACTATTAAAAGGATAATTACTGCCTGTATAAGTCGCCGTATGATATACGTTGTCATAATTAACCTCAGACCGCACAACCGCACTACACTAAACAGGAATATAAATAGTACACTATTAGGATCTAAATCCCTGTAAATGATTTACGGTCTGGTTATTAAGAATAGCTACTTCTTATTATTATCGATGCCGGATGGCCCACTACCTTTTTTCAAGGTGATAATGAACCATCCGGCTTTATTATTATTTAGTTAGTGTGCTTCCATCCAGTCATTGTATGGTCGCCAGATGATGCCGTGAATCTTCGGATATTCAGTATGAACGTATGTCTGCATTATGGAGCATTCAGCCGTCCTGAAAAGCGGGACAATCATGGCATCTTCACCGGCCTGTCTTATGGCTTCCTTGATCTTGGCCATGGCTTCGGCGGCGGTCTTGAACTGGGGGGCTAGAGCCGCTTCGCATTTTGCTAGGTATTCAGGCGTCTTGTAGATGTTGCCGGTCCGGTACGTCACAGGATTGGGACCGAAATGGATGTACAGGTCAGTGGCACTCGGATTGATGCCGGATGCAGAATAAACCATATCGCTCCAGCCGGTACCGAAAACCGACCCGAAATATCTGCCGATATCAGCAACATCCAGCTCAACCTCAATACCCACCTCCCCGAGGTAAGCCTTTATGGCAGAGCCCGCATCTATTCCCGTCTCCATAAGGAGCAGGGTAGTCTTGAAGCCATTAGGGTGACCCGCTTGTTCCAGTAATTCTCTGGCTTTATCCGGATCATACGGTCTGGGATTGTAACCCTCTACATAACCTGGCCATGTTGATGAAGCCATCTGGTGAAGAGGTTCATACAATCCCTGCCCCAGCATCTCGGCGAGTTCGGGTCGGTTAATTGCGTACTCAATTGCTTCACGCACCAGCTTGTCGGCGAAATATGACTCGGGGTCATTGGAGTTGAACAGTATAGCCAGGAACATACCGGGTCCCCAAACAAACTTAAGGCCCTTCGCCTGTAAATCGACTATATTCTGCACTGAGGATACAGCAAACCAGATATCTGCTTCTCCTGCCTCCATCATGGCGGCGGCCACCATTGGGTCGGGTATGCGGCGGATTTCAATAGCATCAAGGTAAGGCAACCCAGGTCGCCAGTAGTTATCGTTTTTAACAAAATTGATATGGTCGTCCCGCTGCCACTCGGCGACTGTATAAGGGCCCGTACCGACGGCGTTTTCGCGCGCCCAGGCTATACGCTCCTCCTCGGTACTACCAGAGTTCTCATAAGCTGTCGGGGAAATCGGCGACATTAATCCCCATTGTTCGGACATTACCCAGTCTATTTTGTTAAGATTCATCCTGAGAGTATATTCATCGAGAACGTCGAGCGAGTCGATAAACTGGCCCATGGTAAGCCGGTTAGCGTCCAGCAACATCTGGAAGTTCCACTGGCACGCTTCAGCATTCCAGGGTGTCCCATCATGGAAAGTAACACCCTGCCTGAGGTGCCAGGTGAAGGTCAGGGCTTCTGAGTCTATGTCCCAAGACTCAGCCAGTATCCCGACCATAGTTCCCTCTTCATCCCCCCACTCGGCTAATCTTTCTATAACGGGGAGCATGTAAAAGTTATCCGATGGTGCTTTCTCCGGGGCATACCCGAGAACATTGGGAATAGCACCTGCAACACACCTCAGAGTGCCGCCATACTCCGGTCCCGCAGTGGTTGGTTGTGTTGTCGGGGCAGTTGTCGGGGCAGTTGTCGGGGCAGTTGTCGGGGCTGTTGTTGGAGCTGTTGTTTCTTCCGGTTCGCCGCAACCAGAGAAAATTAACATGCTCGCAAGGATTAATGCGAAGGTAAAAAACAAAATTCTTTTCATTATTCCATTTACTCCTTTGTGGATTCTAGATAACCAACTTTATCTTATTACCCTGAGTATACATCACCTCCCTTCTAAATTTCGCCAGGATTCTGTTCTCTAAGTTTATTATTTATTCTAGTTTTACTAATAACTAATTCTGGTTGCAGGTACTCATCATTTAGTAATAAGAGTAATTAATGTTTTGTTATTAAAATATTATTTTATCTATCTTGTGCGAAATTGTATATCCTTTAAATAGTAAAGTCAAGATTTTACAAGCTGAGTCTCACACAATTGTGTTTTACCCGCGATATTTTATCACCAGATAGCATTTCACTCCCTGGTGGAAATCCAGTTGTTATATTTGGTGGATTTCCCCGGTGGCTTTGTTTTTCCAGTAACCGCGGTGCTGCAGTGCCCACTTAAACTCAATGGCTCCGGGGCGGGGACACTCGTTAACACAACAGCCGCCGTACCAGCATTCATCAGGATGTAAAACTATTGGCGGTTTACCTTTCTCTGGATTAGGCATGAAAACGTCTATCTGGCAGACTTCCACGCAGGTGTTGCATCCGTCGCAAATATCAGGATTAAATACCACCGGAGAGCTCGGTGTGGTAACATTGGGAATAGCCATTAGTTTTTCCTTAGTCATTTTTCCCTCCCAAAATCAGTCCGTTTCGTGGGTGTTGTACTGATTTCGGACCTATCATTTTCCTTTATAGAAACCGGTGTAGTCTTTATTATGGGCTTCATACTGCTCTTTCATGTGTCCCCAGAAGGCCATTGGCAGTTCACCGGTTTTAACCTTACCGTTTTCCTGTTTAATCGTGATGTATTTCCTCCACTCCGGTGGGTCCATAGCCGGGTAGTCTATCCTCCTGAAATTCAGCGGCATACTGCTGGCTTTACGCGCCAGGGAAGCATGGATGATGATTTGAGCATAGTTCAGAAGGCTGATATCTTCCAGGCTGCGCATTAATTTATGCGGGTCCAGAGCGAAAAGTAAGGGTACCGATTCCTTTTCGATTTTTTGCAAAGTACCCAGACCCATGTTTAATAGGTTCTCGGTTTTGAATTCGCTACAGTAATATTGCATTGCCCTGGCGATACCGGCGTGTAGTTCTTTCCACTCCATGCCGTCGCTACGCTTGATTGGCGCGTAAACGCGGGCCTTCTCACGATTGACCTGTTCGCGGGATATCCTGGAACCGCCAATCTCACGGGCATAGGCTGCGGCTTTCCGGCCGGCATACCTGCCGGTAGCCGCCGCATAACTATGGTCCTCGGGGGAGAACATCTGCGTACCGGCGGCATAAAGTCCTTCTAAGGTTGTCTTCAGATTCCAGTCAACCAGCAGGCCGCCACCGTAACCTGCCTCCCCCCATTGCGGTAAGCTGTTCCCCTCGATATACTTGTAGCTCTGGAGTAAGTCCCGACTCCCATCGTAGCCAGCCTTATTGAAGGTATTGATGATGATTTTGGTGGTGGATTCTTCACCCAGCATCAAATTCCACGTCGCCCTTCTTTCGACATCCGGCATGGCCGGGAAATCGCCGTAGAAGGGCAGGGTGTATTCACCTTTAGCGATACCTTCACGGATTTTCTGTTCGACATCCATGGTAGGAACCATGGCTCCGGCATCCTCCCAACCCTGTATCGGTAATGGCAGCCTTTTTCCGTTGGCATCGACGAGCGGGACGTTCTCGTAGCTGGCGTCACCCGCCCCGGTATACCACTTGTGCTTGAGGCCGGTAGCGATGCGGAGGACTCCGGTAGCTTCCATCGTGGTCAGTTCGGCTCCGGCTTTCCAGGCCATGACAGTGCCGTCACCGGTAATGGTACGGGACATCATGTTGGAATATCCGCCTAATTCGGTGCTTATCAGCCATATTGAACCGGCTCCGGCAGTGGCGAGGATGGTCGCTTTGGATTTGAAAATCATGAACTCGCCAGTGCGGTTATTGACGCCGGTAGCCCCGACAACCCGGGTACCCTGTTCTCCTTTTTCTGTTAACAGGCTGGTTGCCATCACGCGGTCGAAGATTCTAACTCCCAGACGCTTGCATTCCCTTTTCAGGGCAGGCTTGAAAGTGGTTCCCCAGACCCGTATCACGACGTTGTTCAGTTTATTTTCCGGATTACTTTTAAGAGTTGCCGGTTTTACCATACCCGGGACATAGCTGTGTACTCTGGTATACCGGGGAGAAATCATTAGTCTGGTTTTATCATCCCGGCCTTCTGCGCCCACATAATCATCGCCGGTATCCCTGACCTTACCGCCCATCTGCTCCAGTTCGAGCAGACAATCATAGTTCTCGCGGCACTGTATCTGGATGCCGATTCCATTACAGTACGGACGGTCGGCCATATGTTCCGCCCACTCGTCCGGGTCCACATTGGATAAAGGATTTGCCGGAGCATTACACCAGTGGTCGCACCCCGGGCCTCCGGCACCACTCCTGACAGTATCCCCCTTCTCCACCAGAGCCACTTTCAGTCCCTGCCTGGCAGCGCTGATGGCTGCCCAGCAACCGGCGATACCACCCCCGATCACCAGGACATCGGCAGCTACTTCCTGCTCCTGCTCGAAGCGGACAGGATATGGCCAATCCGGCGGGTGCCCCTTTTTCTTTAGATAATCATGCCAGGTACTCAATCTCTTTACCTCCTTGGTGGTTAATCTCCAGGATTGTTAATGCTAGAAGAATTGACCCTTATCAGTCTACGTGTACGGTACTAGCTCCGTAAAGTATGTGATGGACCAATTAGTTTTATCGATTGTACATCATTTTATGATATATAACCAATATAAATTAAACACTGATGTAAATATTAGCGAATTTTGGATGTTTACCTTTATAATTTCTTAGTGATTTGTTATAATTTTGTTTCTATGATATATTCGCTTAAGTATGAAATTAGGAGCTGAAGATAATGGAGAAAGAAACCACCGTGCAAACACCTGATGAAAAGCGTGCCGCCAGACTAGAGCAGTGGTTATCACCTTCGGGCGTGAAGTTCGACAATCCGGAAGCCGAAAATGGATATAAGAAAAGGGTAACGCGGTTTATCAAGGCTTTATCGCTTGAGGAACCCGATCGTGTACCGCTTGTTTTACCGGCCGGTACTTTCCCCCTTTATTATGATGGTTTGACGCTAAAAGACGCCATGTACGACAATGAAAGACTCTGCCAGGCCTATCTAAAGTTCTTTAACGAATTCAAGGCAGATACTTTCTCCAGTCCCGCCATGGTGCCCCCGGGAAAAGCTTCAGAAATCATCAACAGTATTTCATCGCGGTGGCCGGGGCACGGCCTTCCGGATAATGCCGCCATGCATCAGTTTGTCGAGGATGAATACATGAAGGCCGATGAATATGATATCCTGTTAAAAGACCCATCGGATTTTTGCCTGCGGTATTATCTACCACGCACGTTGGGAGCACTGGCACCTTTCGTTCATTTTCCACCACTGCCATACATCCTGGGAATGCCTAACAGGTTTCTGGGGCCAGCGGTCATGCCGGATTTTCGGGCAGCCCTCCAGGCTATAATCGACTACGGCGAGGTAACTGCTGAATGGCAAAAACCGATATTCGAGTTTCATCAGATGGCACGGGCGGCGGGATATCCCAGCTTTATGGGCGGTCAATCCCACGCTCCTTTTGATATCCTGGCGGATACCTTGCGCGGAACCAGGGGAATATTCATGGATATGTACCGGCAGCCGGAAAAATTACTGGAAACTATGGAAATGCTGACATCGATGAATATAGAAATCGGTGTGGATATGGCTAATAATTCCAGAATACCGATTGTATTTTTTGCTCTCCACAAAGGAGACGATACCTTCATGTCCGACGCGCAGTTCGAGAAATTCTACTGGCCGACACTGAAAAAAGTAATATTGGGACTGGTAGATGAAGGGTGCATACCGATGCTTTTTGCCGAGGGTAAATACAATAAACGGTTGGAGATCGTTAAAGATCTTCCGCGGGGCAAGGTCATGTGGCATTTCGACCAGACGGATATGTTCCGGGCTAAGGAAATCCTGGGTAATACCGCCTGTATTGCCGGGAACGTATCTGCCTCACTCCTTCGTACCGGCACGCCTCAGGCTATAAAAGAATACTGCCGCAAACTCATCGAAGTCTGCGGTAAGGGTGGTGGTTTTATCCTTACCGGAGGGGCCAGTATAGATAAAGGTGATCCGGACAATCTGCGTGCCATGATAGAAGCCGTAGAGGAATACGGAATATACAAATAAAACAGGTTGGTTAACCTCTCAGGGTTCCCCGTTTTAGTAACTCGTCGAATGCCGCGAACCACTTTAGCTTTAGCTCGTCGTTCCAGGCCGGATCAAAACTTGGGAATTTAGCAAGTAACATATCATTCCATGAAGACTGATTTGGTATTACCTCATGGCTTTGTGGAACTATGACTTTCTGATTTGTCCTTTTGGTATTTCTTTTTGTGGTAACCCTAGTTCCAGAAACAGCATGTGTTGTTCTTGTCCTTTTAGTAATAAAGGGAGACAGAACCATACCGGCATCAGTAGTCATGGCAATAAAGAACTTGACACACTTGCGGCAAACGTCGTCAGCTAGCTGAAAAGTATTCTGAAAGACCTCTTCCAACTGGGCATAAGTAGCGCTCTCAAGGTCTATGGAACTCTGCAGTACAAAATCGAACGATTCTGTAGCTATTTCGTAGAGGATCTGTGTTCTTTGTTCACCTTTGGCTAAAACCAGGGGTTTGAGTTTTTCGGTCGGCTTGCCGTTGGCATCAATAAGCCTGAGGAATCTTAGTGCCGCCATGAGTTGCGTGCCGGTGCTTCCGGACAGCATATCGCCCCAGAAGCTGCGGTCGATGCGTGAAGGTACTCTTTGCTGCAGATTATTGAGGAAATTCAGGAACGTGCGGTAAGACACGTAAGGTGGTAAATGCCTACGCCCTTTTTCCGTAACCAAGTCCTGCTCCTTTGGTTAATTGTTTTCAATTATATGATAAAGAATTCCAGGTTACAAGGGGTAAATTAAAATCCGTTAGTATAATCCGGTTCGGATTGCTTGTGGAATTAAGGGCTAATTCATATGGCACTATTGCAGGATTTACCGGAAATAGAAAGGACAATATTTGTTACAGGTTTCTGGCACGTTATACGATTTGATGAGTGTGTCATCAAAAACAAATCACTCACGGTACTTCATTTATAAAGGAGGCTGAATATCATGGGGACGGCAATAGAATATCAGAAATTGATGACAGAAATCGTGTATATCAACCTGCCGGGCCCGGAAGAACCGGCCCCGGCCATGACCGGCGGAGAGCTGTTACATGGCTTTCTGGCCGAGCTTCACCGGATGCCGAATCTAGAATCAAGAGAACATATCAACGGATTATGCAATAAATGGAACATTCGTTATCGGGAGAATAGAGGCAAGTAAAGGTTCATGATTCTATCTTGCAGATGGCCTTAATGCCCCAGAGGAGGAGTATATGAAGAGAGATAAGATTGCCGCCATTGATGTCGGCACGACCAAGGTATGCACTATCATGGCTGACGTGAATAATGAGAATCTCCGCGTCCTGGGAGTAGGAATAACCCCGTCCCATGGATTGCACAAAGGACTGGTGGTTGACATCAATGAAGCCAAGGAATCGATACGTCAGTCGATCAGGATGGCGGAGCAAAGCGCCGGGCGAAAGCTGGAATCGGCGTATATTGGTGTTACGGGCAGACATATCACCTCGATTAACAATCAGGGTACTGTCGCTATTACACGCAATAACCAGGTGGTTCGTCCCGACGACCTGAAGCGTGTTCTGGAAGTTGCCCGTAATGTCAGGGTTCCCAGTGAGCAGAAGCTGCTTCATATCATACCGCGTACATATAGTATCGACGGTCAGGCGGGGGTTCAGAATCCAGTGGGCATGCACGGCTTCCGCTTGGATGTGGAAACTCACATTATAACTGCGGCGATAACCTCAATTCAGAACCTTACCAAGTGTATCCGTAGCGTCGGCGTCGAGGTTGATGACCTTGTTATGGAGCCGCTGGCCAGCGCTGAAGCGGTCTTGAGCCAGGAGGAGCGGCAGGACGGTGTCCTGCTGGCTGATATCGGCGGCGGTACCACAGACCTTGCCCTTTTCAGAGACAATACAATCTACCATACTTCAGTGTTACCGGTGGCTGGCTATCAGGTCACACGCGATATCTCGGTAGGACTGGGGCTTTCTTTTGAACTAGCCGAGGAAATGAAAAAGAAATATGGAGATGTTACTCCCGGTGACGAATATACCACTAATAATGATGTATCGATTAATCATGACGGTCATAGTGTTTCCTATCATGACTTATCGGAAATTATCAGTGTCCGCGTTGAGGAATTGTTAAGACTCATCTTGCTGGAGTTGCCTCAATCGAATTACTCAAAGCTGATTCCGGCAGGCCTGGTCATTACCGGTGGGGGTGCTAACCTCCCGGGTATTTCCGAACTGGGAGAAAAAGTGACCAGACTCCCGGTAAGGATTGGAAAACCAGTAAGCCTTTATGGTGTTTCGGATATGCTCGTTAATCCGGCTTATGCTACCGGTGTCGGTCTCCTATTGTGGAAACTAAGAAATCATGGTCTGGAAGTCTCGAAATCAAAGGAGAGGGGCTTTCACCGTTTCATGGCACGGATGTACAGGTTGTTTCACTTGCATTCAATAAGGAATTGATGGAGGAAAAGATGGCAAAGTCAAATTATGTTCCCAGTGGGGCAAGGATAAAGGTAATCGGCTTAGGGGGTTCGGGATGCAATGCGGTTACCAGGATGGTTCGCGAGCAGCTGCGGGGTGTGGAGTTCATCGCCATGAATACGGATGCTCAGCATCTTGGGGTTACCGAGGCGGCGCAGCGCATTCAAATCGGCGAGAAACTCACGCGTGGTTTGGGCGCCGGCGGCGACCACGAAACAGGGCGTCGGGCTGCCGAAGAAAGTCGTGATGCCATCAAGGAGGTGGTAGTTGGCGCGGATATGATTTTCGTTACCGCCGGTATGGGTGGCGGTACCGGTACCGGCTCGGCACCGATTGTCGCCGAAATGGCCAAACAGACCGGCGCGTTGACGATCGCCGTGGTCACCAAGCCGTTCGGCTTCGAGGGCACGCATCGCAACCAGGTTGCTGAGGAAGGCATAACCAGTCTCATGGATAAGGTGGATACGCTAATCATCATTCCCAACGACCGGTTACTCGACCTTTGCGACCACAAGACAAGTGTGGACGGTGCCTTTAAGCTCGCTGACGAAGTCCTGCACCACGGTGTTCAGGCTATCGCCGAGGTTATAACGGTGCCGGGACTCATTAACCTTGATTTTGCTGATGTAAGGACGGTAATGAAAGATGCCGGACCCGCCTGGATGTCGGTGGGACGGGGGACAGGACAGAATCGTGCCACTGAAGCTGCCAAACAAGCTCTGGCCAGCCCGCTACTGGACGTATCTGTACAGGGAGCCAAGGGAGTATTATTCAACATCGCCGGTAGTAGTTCTCTCACTTTATTCGAAGTGAATATAGCTGCCGAAGTAATCCGCAAAGCAGTCGACCCGGAGGCAAATGTAATCTTCGGTGTTGTACTGGATCCCAGCATGGGTAATGATATCAGATTAACCTTGATAGCTACCGGATTTGCTACCAAAGAAGCAATGACAAATGCGTCAAGGGAAAAAGAAATAAACCGACTATTAAAAAGCATTGAGGATGAGGAGCTCGATATTCCTTCCTATCTGCGACATCATAACAGCTTTCCGACGCACAAACCTCAACCTTTGAAGGTAACCCGGAACTAGAAACGGCGAATATACGTCTTTAGAAAGGAGACCCCATGACTATTGTTTTATCCGCACCCAGGGAGACTTCTAAGAAAGGAAAGACACCTGCTCAGATAATCAATAAATATCTGGATGACCACTATTGTCTTGAGCTTCTCCGGTTTTTTGGTACGTACCCTCTGGCGAAGTTCAGCGAGTTGGCGATAATTCATGCTCAGAATGATGATAGTGAGAAATCCCGGATACGTGGTGCATTGGGACGGCTGGTTATGAACAGGATGGTAGGGGTATGTATCGAGAATGGCAACCACCTGTATAAACTCACTGACAATGACTCAGTACATGATTCAATAATAAGTCTGGCGAAAATCGAATGGCGTCAATGGAGGAAGATACTGGGCGAGGGAAACGGGTCTAAACCTTTATAAGTAAATATCAAGAGAGATCTTTCATGGAGAATATAATGGGAAGAAAGAAAGAGAAATCGCTCCAGAGAAATAGTTACAAAGAATCCTTTAAAAATGTCAAGCACGGACACGGCGGCCGTTCCGTCAAGAAAAAGCAGGAATTTGCCCTGGGTAAGTAGGTAAATACGATAACATAACAATGCTGAGAGCCTTTAGTAGTTATCAGTTTAAATTTCCAGGATTATCAATAAATTTAGTCTCAGCCTGAGTCTATTATGGCGTCCCTGGAGGGATTCGAACCCACGACCCGCTGCTTAGAAGCTGTTTTTCCTCCTTAGATTTAGCATTAGAATATCAAGTTTGTTACACGTGAATTCGGCCAACCCAGACTTGAGATCTGACGTCTGTTTCGTATCGACCCAATCTCTTCGGTACGACATCCTTAGGTTGGAGTGATGATTCAGGCATTTTTTGCTTGACGAAGACTATTATTACCTGTTTGGATCCCTTCTTTCCAATACCAACACCAATAACATTAGGCAACTTCATTAGTTGTTGTTTGTGTTGCTTCAACACAGATTTAATCTCGTTCATTTAACTCCGATTATATGAAATGATAAACTGTCTTTCTTTGGAGGAATTTTGGAATCTATTGCGCGTCTATATCAATGACAGTTATTAGAATTCTGTTTAGTAGCAACACCGGGACGCATTTATTTACTTTTCATGGAAGGATTTAAAACCCGAACAGGAAGAATGTCTAAAAAACTGTCTGGGGCATCAAATCCAGATTCTTGAAACCTAGATGCCTGTAACATCAGGTGATGCGCTTGCAGGTGCTGCACAAATAATTAATGTAACAATAATGACAGCCAACAAAAAAGCAAATTTGAGCCAAGGTATATATAGCTGTATGCGCGCCGAGAATGATTTCATAATATCACCCCCCTTTTTAAATTCTCAGGTTTGTTTGTTAATAATAAGGAAGTGGATCTTACCAAACTCTTACCAAGAATCGTTGTATATAAAATTGGTGGGTATTTTTTAACAAGGCCCTGTGGTTGCTCTTGCCCTCATTTGATAAGCGGTCTATAATTATTTAGCAAGAAAACTAAGTTTCCTTAACCTGAACATGCAAAAAAGTTGTTAAACAAATGACGGTCTGAGTGACAATCAAATAAAATGAGTATCACTAATAGGGTATTAAATACGAAACTGCTCATCCCACAATTAGGGAGTAGTCATGTTCATCGCGAGCGTCTAATTGACATCTTGCATAATAACATCCAGCGGCGACTACAGGTGATTACAGCACCTGCGGGTTATGGTAAGACCACACTTCTTGCTGATTTTGTTCACAGCATTGATGTCCCCGTCTGTTGGTATTCATTCAATGTCGAGGACGAAGACCCCAAACTACTTCTGGAAGGCATTCTTTCCTCCATATCTTCACGCTTCCCCGGCTTCGGTCAATTTCCAATATCACAACTGACTACGGCAAGTGATATTAGGAATAATCCTCGTCATTTGCTTGAAATCATGATAAAAGAAATTAATAATTCACTGCCGGACTACCTTGTCCTCATACTCGAAGACTATCACCTTATCGAACATTCTGAACCAGCGAAGGTTATATTGAATCTTTTGTTGGAACAAATTCCTGAGAATTGCAATTTCATCATTACAAGCCGTACGCAAGTAGAAATACCAGTCATTTCGAAACTGACATTGAGAAATCAGGTTTCTATCCTTGAGATGTCGCACTTATCATTCACAGCGGATGAAACGAAGTGTCTAGCTGCCGCATGCTTTGGCCAGAATCTAACAAGTCAGGAAGCTGACAATTTAGTCAAGAAAACGGAAGGCTGGGCAATAAGCCTGATGCTTCATCTCAATAACTTAAGTACAAGCAACTTCTCCAAAAGACCAGAGATTACTAAAGATCAGGTTTTCCGTTATATGACAACAGAAGTATTTGAGAAACAATCTCTAGACATTCAGCAATTCTTACTAGCTTCTAGTACGATTTATGACATGGAATCCGAATTTATTGAACAACTAATTCCAAATGTGAACTACCTTAAGGTGATGAGTTATCTCGCACAGCAGAATCTTTTCCTTCAGTGCGTAGACATAAAGGCTAGACACTATCGATATCATCAACTTTTCAGGGACTTTCTACAAGAGAAGTTGAGGCAGGATGATCCTACTCAATTTGGGATTCTACATTTTAAGGCTGCTTTGTTATACGAACAAGATCACCAGTTGATAAAAGCTGTGACCCATTATCATAACGCCGGGAAGTACCACGAAGTCGCACGGATAATTAAAGACGCAGGTCCAGACTTACTGAAAGCCGGGAAATGGTCTATTATGCAAAGATGGTTCAAAATGTTACCAACAAATCTGAGAGCTTCTGACCCAGAATTAGTTTTACTGGATGTACAGTGCCTTAGTCACCTGGGGGATATTAAAAAAGCACACGAGCTGTTAGCCAGTTTATTCAATAAGCTTTCAGGTGATGAAGACTGGCTTCTAAAAGCAGAAACATTAAGCTGGCGGGGCGCGATGTTTCGTTTGGGTGGGTATTTCAAAGAAGCTAAAATTAATATATTAGCTGCTATACGGTTATTGGAAGACCACCATGGACCAGCGGAACTACTCGGCGCGTGCCATCGGAGGTTGGGAGACATCTACAAAGATCAGGGGCAATTTCCTTCATCCATTAAGCAACTTCGACTAGCTCAGAGATATTATTCTTCTATTTTTGATATTGGAGCTCTAGCTCTAGTACACAATTCTCTAGGGGTCACTTATAAGAGATTAGGCCAGCTTACCAAGGCAAAGATGTATTTAGAAAAGGCGAGAGTTGGATGGATGAAAATCAATAACCTCGGCGAACTCGCTGCTACTCTAAATAACATTGGGATAATATACCAACGTTTTGGACAATATAATCTGGCACTTGATGTTTTTCACTCCGGACTCGAAAAAGCAAAGGAAACAGGGCACTTGCGTATAGAAGCAGTAATAAAAATATCGATAGCGGATACGCTTCGAGACTTAAGTCGTTTTGATGAAGCATTGAAAAATTACTATGAAGGTATTGAACTTGCCAGGCAGTCAATGGAAGCAACGTTTATCGCTTATGCTACTGCTGGTATCGGGGAGACATACCGACTTCTTGAGCAATACGATAGAGCCAAGACGTTACTTGAAGAAGCTCGCTATCAGACAGAGGATCAGAAACAACCATATGAAAAAGCACTCTTTGATGTCCAACTCGGTATCATTGATTATGAAACTGGTCTATTTGAACGGGCTAAGATGAAACTGAGTAATGCCGGTAAGCATTTACGGATTATGGGTGACAGAGATGCCCTGGCAAAGGTGTATTTCCACCTCGCACAGGTATCATTTCTATCCCGTGAATACAACGCAGCGGCGGAATGGCTCAACAAAGCGTCTAAGCTGGCCGATAAATTAGGATATGAAAACTTCATGGTGATAGAGGGCAAAAAAACTCTACCGTTAGTGCATTATGGTGTTTCACTCGGAATTGGAGAAGGCCGGTTTGTCAGGGTTTTGGAAAAGATAAGATCTCTAAATGAAATGGAGCAGGCTAGAGATATTGCTGATAAGTCGAAGAGCTCTAATTTAAAGACTAAACACGATATCGTGGCCCATGCACTGGGATGTTCTAAAATTATATTGAATAATCATCAAATAAAGGACATTGACTGGAGATCAAGTCGCGCTAAAGAGATGTTCTTCTACCTGCTAATATACCCTAGTGGAAGAACAAGGGAGCAAATTACCACAGCATTATGGCCAGATTCATCACCGGCGAAAGGGAGCAGCAACTTTCATATCAATATGTTTCGAGCACGTAGAGCGCTCTTTCCAGCAGTCTTCTCGTTGGAAGATAGTAAATATAAGATTAATCCCGATTTACGTGTTTGGTTTGATGTAGCGGAGTTCGAACGCCTTATTGCTATAGCAGGTAAATATCCAAAGGATGAACAGCAGAGCATTGCTCTTGAACGTGCTGAAGAAGTTTACTCTGGGGCGTTTCTCACAGAGTTCTACACCGAATGGGTAGAAGACCGCCGACGTGAACTCGAACATGCTTATTTGGGGATTCTTTCGTTATTAGCTGATTTTCAAGCCGAAAAGGGGAATATTGATAAAGCATTAACACTACTTGAGAAATTACTTTCCATTGACCCATACCAAGAGGATGTATATTGCCGGATTATGCGTCTGCACTTAGAAAGAAAAAATAGATCGTTAGCACTACTCATTTATCAAAAATATCTTAATACGTTTGCTAAAGAAAAAGAGAAGGATGCGTTATCAGGAATTAGGGATCTCTGTCATAAATTCTGTCTGGATAAGTACCCTCAAACATCCAGGGTAATCAATACTTGAGAACCATTTTCTATATATTTTTCGTTACTTTGTGAGATATAGAGTTATTGTATGAACTGAAGGTAAAGTTAAGCAGATTAGTACAGAATTATTGCTAAAAGTTAAGCAAATTGTTAAGCAAAAGGATAGAGTGAAAGGAGGAACCTTAAAAATGGGTAAAAATCGAAGCTATTCTGGCGTCCCTGGAGGGATTCGAACCCACGACCCGCTGCTTAGAAGGCAGCCGCTCTGTCCAACTGAGCTACAGGGACGCACGAATCACACGTAAATTTTACGATAAAACACACGGTAAAACAAGTAGTTCGTCAGTTACATCAAGAATCATCCGGTGCTAGTCTACGGGCTTGGTAAATATATCGGCGACTGCCCATCCCAGGACGGTAGCGCTGACCACGATTGCTCCGGCTATGAGCACTCCCGCGATTATTGATACCAGGGCATGTTTGAATTTCAGTCCCATCAGAAATGCCAGTATAGAACCTGTCCAGGCACCGGTAATGGGTAATGGTATGGCCACGAATAACGCCAGGCCGAAACGCTCGTATCTCTCAACTATTTTTCCTCTCTGCCTGGTCTTGGTGAGAAACCACTGGATTATCCTGTCCAGAAAGTGTACCTTGCTCAACAATGCGATAATGCCTTCGAGAAAGCCGAGGAGAAAAGGAACGGGGATAATATTACCGATTACGCTGAACAGGTAGGCGTAGAACCAGGTGAAATGGTATCTCCCTATGGCGATGGGGATAGCGCCTCTAAGCTCTATTATCGGCGAAGCTGCGGTGCCTATGATTATCAGGATCTCAACTATGTCCATCACTATAATATTCTCGGGATACGTCTACCTCCGGAGAATTCATCAAAAAGTAAACAGACACCTGGATCTGGGTGTTCTCCGTGAGTCTATCAGAACCTTGTGAATAGAGTCAAGGGAGCTTTACGGGCAGGGTAGGAAAGGGCTTTTTTGCTTGACATTTCTTCAAGTTCATTGATAGTATAAAAACGGCAGGTTTATTTACTTTATAAGACGATAATGCCGAGATTGCTTGATAAAATCAATAGCCCCGCTGATTTGAAAGGATTAGCATTACCAGCGCTGGAGAAACTGGCGGATGAACTAAGGCATGAAATCGTCTCCACGGTGACCACAACCGGCGGACATATGGCATCCAACTTGGGTGTCGTCGAACTCACCATCGCCCTGCACAGGGTATTTTCCAGTCCCGATGATAAAATTATCTGGGATGTCGGGCATCAGAGCTACGTTCATAAGCTTCTTACCGGCAGAAAAAATCGTTTTAACACCCTCCGCCAGTACGAGGGTTTATCCGGTTTTACCAGTCGTGAAGAAAGCGAGTATGACCCTTTTGGGGCCGGCCATGCCAGTACCTCCATATCGGCGGCTCTGGGCATGGTTACTGCCCGAGACCTTGCCGGTGATAACTATCACGTAATTGCCGTCATCGGTGATGGTGCCATTACTGCCGGGATGGCATACGAGGCGCTGAACCAGGCAGGACATCTCAGTCCTAGGCTTATCGTGGTGCTTAACGATAATGGTATGTCCATTTCTCCGACAGTCGGGGCCATCGCCAAGGTGTTGAGCCGTGTGCGGTTGAACCGGCGACTGCGTAAAGTGAAAAATCGCGGCGAAAAGATAGTTACCAGGCTTCCCTTCGGTAAAAAAATCTGGAAACTCAGCCAGTTAATCGAGGAGAGAATCAAAGAACTGCTGGCGCCGACACCTATCTGGGAAGCGCTGGGTTTTTCTTACGTCGGCCCCATCGATGGACACAATATTCATGATCTGGAAACGGCATTGACCCGGGTGCGTGATGCTTACCGGGGTCCGACCCTTGTTCATACTGTTACTATCAAAGGTAAAGGATACCAGCCCGCGGAGAGTGACGCGGTATATTTCCACGGCATATCGGCCGAATGTAAAACCGAAAAAGAAATCCCGACCTACAGTGAAGTCTTTGCCCAGACAATCCTGAAACTGGCTCGTGAGGAGCCGAAACTGGTGGTTATTACCCCCGCCATGCCCGAGGGTAATTGCCTCAGCGTTGTTGAGGCTGAATTTCCTGGCCGTGTCTTTGATGTCGGCATCTGCGAACAGCATGCTGTAACCTTCGCCGCCGGTCTGGCAACGCAGGGCTACATACCCGTCGTTGCCATCTATTCCACCTTCCTCCAGCGGTCTTTCGACCAGATAATCCACGATGTTTGCCTTCAGAACCTTCCGGTGGTGCTGGCTATTGACCGGGGAGGGATTGTCGGCGATGATGGCAAGACGCATCAGGGGACTTTTGATTTATCCTATCTGAGCCTGATACCCAACCTGGTTGTGGCGGCGCCTGAAGATGAAAATGAGCTTCAGCATCTGCTTTATACCGCGGTAAAATCTGGCCTGCCGATGGCGGTAAGGTATCCGCGCAGTGCCGGTCTGGGTGTAGAGCTGGATACCACATTATATGAGATACCCGTTGGTAAAGGCGAAGTTGTCAGGTACGGTGAGGACGTGGCTATTCTGGCTCTGGGTTCCATGGTGACGCCTGCCAGAGAAGCCGCTGAGAGGCTGGCTTCCCTGGAAATTGAAGCTAACGTTGTTAATGCGCGTTTCGCAAAACCACTGGACTCCTCTCTTATTTGTGATTTAGCCGGTCGTATCAAACGCGTGGTAACCGTAGAGGAAAACGTGCTTGTCGGTGGATTTGGCAGCAGTGTTGCCTGTTTACTCCAGGAATCGGGTATATCCGATGTTAGAGTAACCAGGATAGGTATTCCTGATCGATTTATCGAGCATGGCTCGCAGGCATTCTTACGGGCTAAATACGGACTGGATGCCGACGGGATAGTAAGGCAGACCCTTAGGTTATTCCCTGAATACAGCCCGGATAAAGAGCCGAAAAAACCCGATAAAGCTAAGGCGACGTAATTGTATTATGAAAATACCGTTGCGGATTGTCGATACGGAATATGTCCGGATGAGGAAATTTTAATCAGGCGCAGCAAATTACGCCTGATTTTTTATATTGTGTTTTACTGGAGATATCTAAATGAATAAAATGACCGTCAGGGATATAGAAGTCGCTGATAAACGGGTGCTGGTACGGGTTGACTTTAATGTTCCCGTGGATGTTGCTACCGGGGCTATCACCGATGACAGCCGTATCAGGGCGGCTCTGCCCACTATCAAGTACCTGATTGAGCGTAATGCCCGGGTAATTCTGATATCTCATCTGGGCAGGCCGAAAGGTAAGATTGTCAACGAGCTGCGTCTTGCTCCGGTTGCTCAGAGACTTTCTCAGATTCTGGGACAGCAGGTGGGCGTCGCCGTTAACTGTATCGGACCTGAAGTGGAGAAATCCGTGGCGGCTTTACGCGGCGGCGACGTTCTGCTTCTGGAGAACCTCCGTTTTCACTCCGATGAGGAAACCGGTAGTGCCGAATTCGCCAGGGCTCTGGCACGACTCGGCGATGTTTTTGTCAACGATGCCTTCGGCACATCCCATCGGGCTCACGCGTCGATAGCCGGTATTGCCCAGTATCTTCCCGCAGTCGCCGGCCTGTTGCTGGAAAAGGAGATAAATACCCTGGGAGGGCTCCTCGAGAGACCGACGCCTCCGTTCATCTCCGTTTTCGGCGGTGCCAAGGTCAGCGATAAGGTCGGCATGCTGAATAATATCATGAGCAAGGTCAACTGTCTCTTGATTGGAGGGGGTATGGCGGCTACTTTCCTTAAAGCCAGATCTTGTGAAGTCGGCGAGTCGCTGGTGGAAGAGGAAAGCGTCGGTGTTGCGGCCAAATTAATGAAAGAAGCAGAGAGAAGCGGTGTCCGTATCATCCTTCCCGTCGATGTAATCGTTGCCGATGAAATCGACAATGATGCTAGGGGAGAAGTCGTTTCCGTTGAAAAAATTCATAAAAACAAGCGGATTGTGGATATAGGGCCGGAGACTGTGGAGAAATTCCGCATAGGCCTCATGGGTGCCAGCACGATATTCTGGAATGGCCCTATGGGCATAGAAGAAATCCCGCAGTTCGCTAAAGGTACTAAATCCATCGCCTCGTTCATCGCCGAGCATGGTGCTACCACTATCATCGGCGGGGGTTCTACTGCGGAGATTATATACTCCATGGGACTGGCTGATAAAATTACCTTTATCTCTACCGGTGGTGGCGCCTCCCTGAAATTCCTCGGCGGCGAGGAATTACCGGGTGTGGTATTGTTAAAGGATAAGCAATCCGTAATAAGGTGATTGAAATGGCTGACCTTGAATTGATGAAAGAATTATCCCGACCTTCGGAGAGCAAGATTATTTTGTTTACCATCGACGGGCTTGGCGGTCTGCCGGACCCGACTACCGGAAAATCGGAACTGGAGATGGCTAACCTTCCCAATTTAGACGCGCTGGCGGCTCGGGGGATTTGCGGCATGGTCGACCCTATTGGTTGCGGCATCACCCCGGGCAGCGCTCCGGGCCACCTGGCGCTGTTCGGATACGACCCGGTTAGTTGTAATATCGGCAGGGGTGTCCTCGAGGCTATCGGCATTGATATCAATCTTAAACCCGGGGAAGTGGCCGCCCGCGGCAACTTCTGTACTCTGGACGAAAACGGTAAAGTGGCTGACCGTCGTGCCGGAAGAATTTCCACCGAGAGGTGTGCCGAGTTATGCAAAATCCTCGAAGAAATACCTCTATCGGGAGTTAGAATCGCGGTCCATCCCGTGAGAGAGCACCGCTTTGTCATCATTTTTCATGGTGAATTCCTTTCCCCGGATGTCACCGAGTCTGACCCCCAGCAACTGGGTGTTGCTCCTCTGAAAATCAAGCCGGTTTCACCCAAAGAATCCGGGGCTGTCAGACTGGCTGAAGCAGCCAACCAGTTCATCGCTGAAGCCAGGAGCGTGTTATATGATTATCATCCGGCTAATATGGTTCTGCTTCGGGGTTTTTCCGTCCGGCCGAAACTTCCCATAATTCAGGAAATATACAAGTTAAAACCGCTGGCAATAGCTATCTATCCCATGTACCGTGGGCTTGCCCGACTGGCTGGCATGGAAGTGGCTGACGGGGTGACTACTTTAGCCGAAGAAATAGCCGTACTCAAGAAAAATTATAAGGATTATGACTTTTTCTTCCTTCACGTGAAGTGGACGGATAGTGCCGGTGAGGATGGTGATTTTGCCCGTAAAGTAGAGGTACTGGAGCAAATCGACGCGGTTCTACCCGAGTTGACCGCACTTGAGCCTGATGTTCTGGTAATCACGGGAGACCACTCTACGCCTGCCTTACTCAAAGGACACAGCTGGCACCCCGTGCCGGTTTTGTTATGGTCACAGTACTGTCGGCCTGACGCTGTCACCGAGTTTTCCGAGAAAGCCTTTATAAACGGCGGATTAGGGAGATTTTCTTCTACGGAGATAATGCCCCTGGCGATGGCCAATGCCCTCAAGCTGCATAAATTTGGCGCTTAGGAGAAATCAAATGCGTGTACCAATGATTGCCGGTAACTGGAAAATGAATACCACCCTGGATGATGCCGTAGCTTTGGTCAAATCGATGCTGTCCGGGCTTGATAAGATAAAAGGTGTCGATAAGCTGGTTTGTCCTCCCTTTATTTCGCTGGCGGCGGTCAGGGACGTGCTTAAAGGGAGCTCGGTTATGCTCGGGGCGCAGAACATGTTCTACGAGGAGAAGGGCGCCTATACCGGGGAAATATCGCCGCTGATGCTCAAAGGATTGTGCGACTATGTCATTATCGGGCATTCGGAACGCCGGCAGTATTTCAATGAGTCCGGTGAGATTATAGATAGGAAAATAAAGACCGCCATTGAAGCCGAAATAAAACCCATACTATGTATCGGTGAAAGACTGGAAGAGAATGAGGCCGGTAAAACGGAGGAGATCCTCACCCGTCAGCTATCGTCATCTTCCGACCGACTCCACTTCCTCAGCGGTATGGTCATTGCCTACGAGCCCGTCTGGGCTATCGGCACCGGTCGTTCGGCCACCGGTGCTCAGGCTAACGATACCATCGGCTTTATCCGGCAACTAGTCTCTTATCAGCATGGTAGTGATGTTGCCGATAGCGTACGTATTCTCTATGGCGGCAGCGTTACTGCTGATAATATTTCCGAGTTGATTCGCCAGCCCGAGATTGATGGGGCTCTGGTCGGCGGCGCCAGCCTCAAAGCTGACGATTTTACCAGTATCGTCAAGCAGACTGCGGATATCAGAGGTCGTATCTAATTGAATGGAGCGTCTGGTCGCAATAGTCGGTCCCACCGGCATCGGTAAGAGCCGGCTGGCTCTGTATCTGTCCTCGGTCTTCCCGGCGGAAATCGTCAGTGCCGATAGTCGTCAGGTATACCGTTATCTTGACATCGGCACCGCCAAACCGGCACCAGAAGAATTATCGAGGATACCTCACCACCTTATCGATATCATTAATCCCGACGAGGAATTCAGTCTGGCTCAATACCAGCAGCTGGCTTTTAAGGCGATCTCGGATATTCAGAAACGGCGTCATTTACCTCTTCTCGTGGGTGGTAGCGGACTGTACGTGAAAGCTGTACTGGAAAACTGGCAGGTTCCCAGAGTATCGCCCGATTCTCGATTCAGGTATAATGTAGAGAGGATTGCTGCCGGAGGCGGAGCCGGCGTACTCTATAGGGAACTGGTTAAAATCGCCCCCGCCGCTGCCCGGAAGATTGACGCGCATAACATACGTCGCGTGATACGGGCTCTCGAAGTGCACGCTCGTACCGGGAAGCCCTTTTCCCGGCAGGGGAAAAAGAAAACACCCGTATACAGGTCGCTGGTCATCGGCTTGACTACTGACAGATCCAGGCTGTATGACATAGTTGACCGTCGCGTGGACGAGATGTTCGCCCGCGGACTGGTGGCTGAGGTGGAAAATCTCCTCAAAATGGGGTATGATTTTAATTTGCCCGCCATGTCGGGTATTGGTTATCGGCAGGTCGGGCAATATCTCAGGGGTGAGTTGTCTCTGGACGAAGTCAGGCATAAGGTGAAGATGGAGACCCACCGGTTAATCCGGCACCAGTATGCTTGGTTCAGGTTGAAAGACGAAGCTATAAGCTGGTTCGATGTGGCTAGTCCCGTGAATACGGATATAGAAGAAGCGGTTAGTAGATTTTTAAGAGCTGATGGTTAGTATTTGAAAGCGAGAACATGGATGGATTTTACCAAGTTACAGGGCACTGCCAACGATTTTGTGTTGATTGAAGCCGAAGGCATGCAGCGGGACTGGTCCCGCCTGGCTATAGCTATCTGCGACCGTCATCTTGGTGTCGGCGCTGATAGTCTGCTTTTGCTTCTGCCTTCGGATAAGGCGGATTTTCTCATGCGCACCTTTGATGCCGACGGTTCGGAGGCCGAGACTTGTGGTAATGGACTCCGTTGCGTGGCGAGGTATGTTATGGAAAAGGGGAAAGTCAGACAGGATGTAAATGAAATTACCATTGAAACGGCCGCCGGTATCAACCGCATCAGGCCGGAAATCAAACGCGGCAGAGTATATAAATTCCAGGCGAATATGGGAAAGCCACGCTTCGCAGCTAATGAAATCCCCATTGCCCCCGAGAAGGCGGTAGGGGAGATAGTTGACATAACGGGTATGCTGAGTCACAAGACCACGGTTAAGGGTATCGCATTTACCCTGAATATGGTTTCCATGGGCAATCCCCACGCAGTTCACTTTCTCCGGCAATCCGTGGCTGAATTTCCTCTGTCGGAGATTGGTCCGCTGGTTGAAAATATGTCGCTGTTTCCGCGGCGCGTAAACTTTGAAATTGCCCGGGTGACCGGTAAAGACCGGCTGGAAGCGCGCGTCTGGGAGAGGGGCGTCGGTGAGACACTGGCTTGCGGCACCGGAGCCTGTGCTGTGGCTGTCGCCTCGAAAATATTAGGATATACCGGGCGTATTGTTGATATTGAGCTGCCTGGCGGGGTATTGAACGCAGAGTGGAACGGCGAAGGTGAGGTAATACTGGGCGGACCTGCCGAGATAGTCTTCGAAGGGACATGGCCTGATTGAGGTGTGATTAATGAAAGTAGCGAAGAGAATCTCCGGACTAAAACCGTATCTATTTGTTGAGATAACTAAAAAGATCGCCGATAAGAGAGCTAAGGGTGAAGAAATCATCAGCTTTGCCATCGGTGACCCTGATATTCCCACGCCTCCTCATATCATCGAGAGACTCTGTAAAGAAGCGCGGAATCCGGAAAACCATCGTTATCCGGAATCCGCCGGCTTGCCGGAACTCAGCCGGGCAATCGCTGCCTGGTACCAGCGGCGTTTTAGCGTGGGATTGAACCCTGAAACCGAGGTTTTGCCGCTCATCGGCTCCAAGGAGGGGATAGGGCATATTGCCTTTTGTTTTATCGACCCCGGAGACACAGCTCTGGTAACCGACCCCGGTTATCCCGTTTACTCCGTCAGCACCTACCTTGCCGGAGGTCGGCCTTATTACGTGGCTTTAAAGGAAGAGAACGATTTCCTACCCGATTTGAACGGTATAAGTGAAAATATATTAAAGTCAACTAAAATGCTGTGGATTAATTATCCCAACAATCCTACCGCCGCCGTGGCTGACCTGGACTTCTTTAACCGGGTGGTTGAGTTCGCCAAGAAGCACGATATTATCGTCTGTCATGATGGACCGTATTCCGAGGTTTCGTACGACGGTTACGAACCGCCAAGTTTCCTGCAGGCTGACGACGCCAGGGACGTCGGCGTGGAATTTCACTCGCTTTCCAAGAGCTATAACATGACCGGTTGGCGTATCGGTATGGTGGTCGGCAACCGTGAGGTGGTCGGCGCCCTGCGCACGCTGAAATCGAACCTGGATTCAGGGATACCGCAAGCTATCCAGTACATGGCAATCGAGGCCCTGAACGGTCCTCAGGATTGCATCGCCGAGCATAATAATGTGTATCAGCGCCGCCGCGACCTGGTCGTCGAGGTGCTCCGGAATATCGGACTGGACGTGAGGATGCCCAGGGCGAGTCTTTACGTCTGGGCTAAAGTCCCCGAGGGTTATAACTCCGTGGACTTTACGGCCGATCTCCTAGAGCAGGTGGGAGTGGCGGTTACTCCCGGAGCAGGGTACGGACGCAACGGTGACGGTTACGTCCGGCTGTCCCTGACCATTCCCGATGCGGCGCTGGTCAAGGGCTTATCGCGTCTTTCCGGTTGGCGTAATACCCGCCACCTTACGCCCAAAAGGTAGCTTGACATAAATATATACCGAGGAGTTTATTATTTCCAGGAGTACTGTACTCACCACAGAAGCCCGGGAACGGGCTCTTTTACTGGCGGTAACCTCGAAAGGGAAGAAGGAGAGGGAGTCGGCGGAAGATTCTATCAATGAGCTGGCGCGTTTGACCAGTGCCGCCGGCGCGCAGGTCGCCGGTAAAATCGTCCAGCAATTGACGGTACCGTCCAATCCTTATTATGTCGGTAAAGGCAAGCTGGAAGAATTGCTGGCGCTCAAGGAAAGTGTCAACTACAGCACCCTAATCCTCGATGATGAGCTTTCTCCGGCACAACAGCGTAATCTGGAAGAAGCTCTCGGAGTAAAAGTAATCGACCGCGCTGCCTTGATTCTGGATATATTTACCCGGCGCGCCCGCACTCACGAGGGCCGACTTCAGGTCGAGCTGGCGCAGTACCAATATCTCTTGCCGCGACTTGCCGGGCAATGGCGTCACCTCGAGCGACTCGGCGGCGGTATCGGTACCCGTGGCCCCGGTGAAACGCAGATAGAGACCGACCGTCGCTTGATTGGACGTAAAATACAGCGTCTCAAGCGGCAGACCGACGAGATAAGGAAGCACCGCCAGCGGTACCGCCAGAAACGGCAGAAAAACCGCGTCCCGGTGGTGGCGCTGGTAGGCTATACCAGCTCCGGTAAGAGTACTCTTTTGAATGCCATGTGCCGCGCCAAGGTGTTGGCGGATAATCGGCTTTTCGCCACTCTGGATCCCACCACCCGTAGGTTGACGCTTCCCAACAGGAACGTCGTGCTGATGACCGATACCGTCGGATTCATCAGGAAGCTGCCCCCGATGATTATCGATGCTTTCCGGGCGACCCTTGAGGAGTTATCCGAAGCTGCTCTGCTGGTTCACGTCGTCGATTTCGCTTCGCCGGATGCCCCGCAGCAGTGCCAGACGGTCGAGGATATCCTCGCCGACCTTGACCTTACGGATAAACCGAGAATCACGGCGCTGAACAAGATAGATAGTCTCCTGGATAGCAACCGCACCTGGGACGAAAAATCCGCTCTGGACTATTTCACTTCTCAGAAAATATCCGTTGAAGAGAACGTGGTACACATCTCGGCGGAAAAAGGCTGGGGACTGGACTCGCTGGCGGAGAAAATCGCCGCGAATATCGCCGGGTAGTTTAACGGTTTATTTGACATAACATCATGGATAACGGAACGGGCCCTCTTTTTGCCATACTTACCGCTATGACCTTCGCCGTCACCCAGATTCTGGTCAGGAGGGTCACTTATCGGTCGGGAGAGTCCTTCACGCCGCTGGCGGTGTCGATGCTGGTGGGTACGCCGCTTTTTATCGTCCTCGTAAGCGTTGCCGGCGAATGGTATGCCTTTGCGGAATTTACCTGGCAGCAATATCTTTTACTGGCGGCGGCCGGACTGATTCATCTGGTAATCGCCAGGTTCCTGTTCTTTACCAGCACGCGGGTCATTGGCGCCAATCCAACCGCCGCCATCACCCGTACCTCGGTGGTATTTTCCGTTATCTTCGGCGTGGCTTTTCTGGATGAATCGGTTACCGGGTTACAGATTATCGCCGCGCTGTTGATAATGTTCGGGGCGGTACTGACGACCACCGATATCAGCCGCACCACATTCCGGATATCAACCAGCGGTCTCCTGATGGGACTGGGTACCGCTCTCTGTTCGGCGGGTTCGGCGACGCTTATCCGGCCCGTCATGAAAGAGGTTGACGAGATTTACGCGGCGACCTTCGTTATGTATCTGGCTGCTTTTGTCGTCATACTGGTGATAATGGCCGTCAGCCCCGGACAGCGTCGGGCCGTCATAAAACAAAACCGCAACACTTTCCTGTTGCTGTCGGCCGGAGCCGTTTTTCTGGTGGCCGGCCATCTCTTCCGCTTTACCGCCTTGATGCACAGTCCGGTCAGCGTTGTCCAGCCGCTGGTAGGAACGATAGTTATTTTCGTTTTAATCTTTTCCTGGATAATCAACCGGAAGATTGACGTCTTTAACTGGCGAGTCGAGTTCTGGCCGGGATTGCCATGGTGCTGGCGGGTGTTTTCATGATTTACGGGTGGTTTTCCTGAAATTTACTCCAGATTTAGCCTCGCGACGCTCTCAGATCAAAATCTGAGCGTTTTTAGCGTGTTAGTAATGGTATTATATTCATGAACCCGTATTTTTGATAAAAAATCTGGCATTTTCCGGAATATTTCAGTTTTTTCGGCATTTTCATGGTTTTTTGCCCCGACACCTGTCCCCCTGCTCCTTTTTCTACCTCACCCCTTTGGTCTACCTTTCCTTACTAGGTATCAAAGGAAAGTGAGAAAATAAGAGAGGGATTTTCACATGACATAATAATATTATTAGTAAGTTGCATAATAATACTGGAGGATTAACAAAATGGTTAAGAATGAAAGAGACTTAGAATCATATGTCTTAAAAGCTTTAGGTTCTATGCAGAAGATTGAGAAAACGCCAGGGAATATATTAATAGAAACATCCACCAGAAAAAGTAACAATAATTATTCGTAGTAATGAAGAGCCAATTCGTTTTGGTAATTGGATCGCTGTTTCGTTAACCCACAGAGATTTCCAAATATTAACAAATGTCTGTGATACTATTATAAAAAATAAGAAATGAGTTGCTCCCTTATGTCAACCTTAACAGCCCTGTTGTTTTGGGGCGTATAATATATGTTATGTAAGATTAGGCACGTAAAAGCAGCTTACATAAATAGCACTCCCCTGCTGCTGGAGCAATTTTCATTAAG